>ENA-ORBV01000080-ORBV01000080.1-microbial-mat-metagenome-genome-assembly--contig:-NODE-80-length-179454-cov-8.388405_pt1 | contig 179454 bp, 173 predicted proteins | sample MGYA00237777_ERZ505514 | MGnify/ENA primary metagenome ERZ505514 (study PRJEB26160, sample SAMN06269048) | microbial mat metagenome | isolation source: Oligotrophic lake microbial mat | place...
TAATGATACGGCGACCACCGAGATCTACACCTCTCTATTCGTCGGCAGCGTCAGATGTGTATAAGAGACAGAGCATCACCTTCGGGTATCATCGCCTATTCTCGCACCGTTCTTTTCAGGCTAAGGCTCCGCTTAGATTGGTCACCCTGCTTTTCGGTGCTGCGGCCTTTGAAAACTCCGCCTTAGATTGGTCTTCCGATCACCGTCGTCACCATAAGCATGTGGATCACGAGGACGATCCCTACGACATTTCTAAAGGCTTTTTCTACGCCCATCTAGGCTGGATGTTATTTAAATTAAAGCCCCTACCCCCGATGGAAAATGTGGCTGATCTACGTAAAGATCCGCTCGTCATGTGGCAACATCGCTACTGGCACTTGATTGGTTTTGCCACAGGCTTCATTTTACCTACGATTATAGGATACCTCTACGGTGGCCCTGTTGCTGCACTAGGAGCTTTCTTAATCTCAGGCGTTGCTCGCACGGTAGCAGTTCAACACAGCACCTTTTGCATTAACTCCGCTTGCCATACCCTCGGCACGCAACCTTACTCCAATCGTTGCAGTGCTAAGGACAGTTGGGTCATGGCTCTCTTCACCTTCGGTGAGGGCTATCATAACTTTCATCACGAGTTCCAGCATGACTACCGCAACGGGGTTAAGCCTTGGCAATTCGATCCGACGAAATGGATGATCTGGACGCTAAATAAAGTGGGTCTGACCAGTGGACTACGTCAGGTTCCTAATGACAAAATTACTACCTGCCAAGAAAACGAGAGACTTCGCCGTCTAGGGCAAGCTGAGGATATCGAGCAAATGACGGAAGAAAATATGCCGATCATGTCTACAAGAAAATCGGCGAGCTAAGGAAGATTTCTCGACGAAGAATAGGCTTCTCACTCGCACATTTTTAATCCCCAGTAAATCCAGAAGGGTATGGTGAGTAGGCTGACTAACGTGGTGGCAAGGATTGCTTGAAAAGCCACCGCAGGATTTCCCCCGTAGTGTTTAACTAGGACAAGAGGGAAAACGGCGGAGGGCATAGCCGCTTGGACGATCAGGATGTTTTGCAGCTCGCGCGGTAAGGTAACGATTTTCAAGATTAATAAAAAAAGAAGGGGTAATACTATTAGCCGTAAGGCACAGGCCAAAACACTCACTCGCCAAGTTTGACCCCATTTCGTATTGCCTACGTAATCATAAAAAGATGCTCCGACTAAGATAAGTCCTATGGGAATGGCGCATGGAGCCAGCAGATGAATAGTTCCGAGGATGAAACTAGGCAGCCATTCTTTAGCTCCGAAAGCGTTCAGAATGAGAGCGATGATGATAGATAAGACTGGCGGGTTTAGGAGCCGTTTCCAACCACTGCTTAAACTACTGCCCGTTAGAACCGCTAAACCCAGAGTCCACATCGTAGCCTCTACGCCTAAGTTGAAAACAAAAAGCACGCCGACAGTTTCTTTTCCGAATAAGGATTGAATAATGGGTAGCGCTAAGTAACTCCAATTAAAAATTCCCACCGCTAAGGCAAAACTACGACGCTCAGATTTTTCTTTGAGGCCAGCTAGAGGGCTTAGGGCCAAGCAGAGAAGCAAGCCAAGAGCTACGGTGATAAAGCCGAGAATGGGAGGGACGATGGCGTTGTGAGGATTTTGCAACGCTTGGTTGCCTAAAATGGAATCAAAGACTAGGCAAGGCGTGAGAATATTAACCGAGAGTTTAAATAAGCTGCGATCTGTGGCCTCCGATAGCACAGACCAGTGGCGTAGAGCAAGTCCGAGGCCGATGATGCTGAATACCGGCAAAATAGCGACTAAGATAGACCAAGAAGAGGGCATAGATGGGAGCGTTATTTGCTCTTAAATAAATCCATCTGCGGAATTTCTACTTGCGCAGGTTTATTCTTAGCCTGCTGTGACTTAGCTGAAGAATGATGGGCGGCGAGCTGGGGCTTGCCTGTGGCATCTAGCTCGTTCTCTTCCAGATTACGCAGAATTTCCTTCGAGCGTTCGATGACACTTTTGGGCAGACCAGCTAGTCGTGCGACTTGAATGCCATAGCTTTTATCGGCTCCGCCAGGAACGATTTTACGGAGGAAGATGATCTGGTCATGCCATTCACGGACGGCGATGTTAAAGTTTTTAACACTAGGTAAAAAAACGGCCAGCTCCGTCAGTTCGTGGTAGTGAGTAGCAAAGAGAGTCTTGGCACGAACGTCGTTATGTAAAAATTCTGCCACAGACCAAGCGATGCTAAGTCCATCAAAGGTGCTGGTGCCGCGTCCGATCTCATCAAGAATAATAAGGCTGCTAGCGGTGGCATTATTAAGTATATTTGCCGTTTCGTTCATCTCCACCATAAACGTGCTTTGTCCACGGGAGAGGTCATCGTTGGCGCCGACTCGGGTAAAAATACGGTCGAAGATGGGGATGCTGGCCTCTTGCGCTGGGATATACGAGCCGGTGTGCATCATAAGGGCAAGGAGCGCTACTTGGCGAATGTAAGTGCTTTTACCAGCCATGTTCGGGCCGGTGATAATCATTAAGCGGCAGTCCTCTTGACTCATCTCAACATCATTGGGCACAAAGCGTTCCCCACGGTTCATCTGTTCCAAAACAGGGTGTCGTCCATCAATCACTTTCATGCGCCCGTTGGTGCTGATAGAGGGACGGATGTAGTGATTTAAGCGAGCGGAAAGAGCAAAGCCGCTAAGCACATCTAACTCGGCAAGGGCTTGAGCCGTTTCTTGAATAGGTGCGGTGAAGGTTACGACACGTTCTCTGACATCTAAAAAAAGCTTATGCTCAAGCTGTTTCACTCGCTCTTCTGCTCCGAGAATTTTAGACTCCATCTCCTTCAATTCAGGGGTAATGTAACGCTCGGCGTTAGCTAGGGTTTGTTTACGGGTATAGTCTGAGGGAACTTGTTCAAGGTTGGATTTCGTGATTTCAATGTAATAACCAAAGACGGAATTATATCGTATTTTAAGCGATTTAATTCCGCTACGCTCTTGTTCCTTAGCTTGGAGTTCTGCCATCCAGGCCTTACCGCTGTTGGTGGCATTGCGTAACTCATCGACCTCCGCATGGTAGCCGTCACGGATAATACCTCCGTCTTTTAAGGAAAGAGGCGGCTCATCTACGAGGGCCTGGCTGATGATCTGGATGAGGTCTTGAAACTCATGCAGCAGGGGCAGCAGCTCGTGCGTGCGTTCGGATGAAAGAGATTGGATGAGCTGACGCAGTTCAGGCAAGAGTAGAAGGGAAGCTTTAAGTCCGATCAGGTCGCGGGCGTTACCAGAGCCTTGCACCATGCGCCCGATTAAGCGTTCTAGGTCGCGCACTTCTGTCAGGGAGCGGCGGAAGTCTTCCAGCTTACCAACATCTTTTAACCATTCGGCCACGACGTGTTGGCGTTTTATAATGGCGTCTTTTTCGCATAAGGGCCGCACGATCCAGCGACGTAGTTCTCGACCACCCATGGCCGTAACGGTTTGATCCATGGCTTTCAGGAGGCTGGTGTCGACAGAGGCATTCCCCGTGGGCTGGATCAGTTCTAAATTACGTTGGGTAATGGAATCGATGATGAGGTGTTCCTTACCCGTGTAGGGTTGTATTTTAAGAATGTGCTGGGGTTTGATTTTAAGTTCGCACTGGATGTAATGCAGTAAAGCTCCCGCTGCGGCGATGCCGTGACGGAATTCTTGGCAGCCATAACCGTCGAGGGATTGGACGCTAAAATGTTCCTTTAAAGTTAACTCTGCGTGGTCAGGCTCGAAAATCCAATCGTCGTAAGAGACAGCTAAAATCTGATGCTCTTGTGGATTAATGCCAGGATTTTTTTCTGACGGGAAAATAACTTCTTTCGGTTGGAGTTTTAAGAACTCGTCCTCAAGGGCGCGGAGCGAGGGGAGTTCGGTTAATCTAAATTCGCCCGTCGTGAGATCGACAAAGGCAAAGCCAAAGGAACCTTGGGGAGCAGGGCAGACGGAGGCGAGAAAGCGGTTTTCTTTAGGTTGCGTCATTTCTAAATTAAAGACGGAACCAGGGGAAAGAATTTGGGTAACCTGACGTTCAACGATGCTGCCTGGTTTAGGCTCGGTCATTTGATCGCAGATGGCGACGCGTCGGCCAGACTGAATCAAACGGCTAATGTAGTTCTCCGCAGCGTGATAGGGCATACCACACATGGGAGTTCCGTTGCGTTTAGTGAGGGTTAGGTTAAGAAGGGTGGAAGCGTCTTTAGCATCTTCAAAAAACATTTCATAAAAATCACCTAGTCGAAAAAGGAGGAGGGCATCCTTGGGGATTTCGGACTTAATGCGGCGGTATTGCTGCATCATGGGTGTGAGGGTTTCAGACATGACTAAGAATGAGATTGGCTAAGTGAGGTGGGGAATCAAACCAAAAGAGGTGCAAGGCTAGATGGGTTCGTGGTTGATTCTTGGTTGATGGGGCAAAAGCTTGCGTTAGGGTAGCGGTATGAAAATTCTAGCCTCTCCGCTAATAGAGCTTTGGGTTTCAGTACCAGGAACGCTGCGTGTGGCGAGAGGGGAGATGATATTTCTTAGATTACGTAGCGGGCAATGTTGGCAGGTGACGCAAGAACAAGGTCTCGTTTGGCAATTTTTTCAAGAAGCGCAAAGTTTAGAGGAGGCTACTTTTTACTTCGAGCGGGACTGCGCGTGGACACGGGCGGAGTTGGGGCTGCTACGACCAATTCTTTCTCAACTAGAGGAGCAAGGGTTAGTTACGACAAGAGACGGTTTTCGTAAATGCTTTGCGGTAACTAAATCATCCGAGCTAGAGCCAGAGGTTTCTTTACAAGAGCTCATTATTCCTACTTTTAATCGTCCCGAGGGGCTGCGGCGTTTTCTCACGACGTGGGAAGGGTATGGAAAGAAATGGGGCCGCTCATTTAATTATTTAATCGGGGATGATTCCCATGTTGGTCAAGCGGAGCAAAATGAACAAATAATACGGGAGCAAAATGAGGCAGGCTCAAGGGTCAGGTATTTTGGACGGAAACAGCGTCGACTTTTTTCGGCAGAACTGGCAAGGCGGGCGGGGGTGGAGGCGAGCTTGGTGGATTTTGCTTTATTAGGTGTTAATGGTCTTAGCTCCTGTGGGGCTAATCGCAATGGCTTGATGTTGGCTAGAGCAGGTCAGGCCATGGTAACGATTGACGATGATGTGTTGCCGTCGTTTCATGGGAGCAAGAAGGCGGATGCGACGTTGGCCTTTGGGCAAGGTTACACTACAGATGAATTTGAATATTTTCCTAATCGTGAAGCGCTGTTGAAAGCGTATCCCTTCGTGCAAGATCAGGATGTATTAAAATCCTTGGAGAAAGTGTTAGGTAAAACTCCCAAGAAGTTATTAGAAAACAGCGGGCTTGATATAGCTTTGGATAGGTGTCAATCAAGCTCACTAGAATTTTTCTTTAGGTCAGAGTCTCGTGTCCGCTTTGCGCTAACAGGGACTTTGGGGGACGATACCTCGCGTTTACCGCAAATAGGTTCTGGGCTAATGTCCTCCAAGACGGACTGGAAATCGGCTGTACAATATCGTGAATCTTTAAAAAAGCCGGCTTACACGTATTTACAACCTAGTAGCTACTGTGTCGGTGCGCTCTTGGCGATGGATGGTAGGTCCATGCTGCCACCTTTTTTTCCTTTGTTGCGCGGCGAGGATTGTTTATTTGGAGTGTTAATGAGCATAACGGATCGGGGCTCTTTAGGCGCGGCAGTGCCGTGGGCTGCGCACCATGCGCCGCTGGAGGCGCGCCAAGCGTATCTTGAGGTGCACTGCGAGATTGAAAAGTGGAATCCCTTTGCTGAGTCATGGCACTTTTTTCGACTAGCTCTCAGTGTAGCGGTAGGGTCGCAACCCCTAAATGCGGTGAAGGAGCATCATGGTTTATCCTGGTCTTTTGAATCGTTAGGAAAGGCGTTGATTGATTTGTCACAGCTTCCCTTAGCCGAATTTGAGGATGCAATGGAAACAACATTTTTAACGGAGATGGGAGCACTTCTTTTCCATCTGGATAAAACGCTTTCTGAAGAGTTGCAGGATCGTGAAAAAGTAAAAGCACTAGAGATGGCCATACAACGATTAATTGGTTTAAGCCGTTCTCCGAAAGTGTGGCTAACGCAAGACATTCTAAGCCTTTATGGGGAGGAAGCCGTGTCTTGGGCCAGAAAACATTTAGGACTTTGGGGGCAACTTTTGACCGTATGGCCTGGCTTGTGGTCAGCGGCCGTAGCGTGTAGAGAGTCTGGCTGGACGGAGGTAACCCTAGGATCCGTAACTAAAAAGTAGAAAGCCCAATAAAAAAGGCTAGGCATTTAAGTTTCTAGCCCTTCAAAAGTGTAGAGTTAGAAGAACCAGATTAAGGAAGAGCCCATACCTGCATTTAGCGACTGGAACTCGGCAGCGGAGATGGTCGAATCATTGTCGGTGAAGCTGGTATTTAATCGTAAGCTGAGATTACGGGTTGCTTCCCATGTTAGCGATCCACCTACCGTGTTACGACTATCCTCACGGTTGAAGGCGTCATAATCTGAGTAACGGTATTCATAATATGCTAGAGCAAAGAGGCCATTAGCGACCTGCTGGCTTACGCCTAAAATAACACGAACGGTGTGTCTGTCTTGGTCGTTGTTGCCGTCAGAGGGAGAAACAAAATGGCGTTGGTAGCGAACATCTGAAAAAAGATAGGTCTTACTTTTCTCGATCATGTAGCCGTATCCCATTCCTACCTTAGGGGCAACTCCGAGGCTGATTTCATCACCTGTGTCAAAGGATTGGTAACGATAAAAATCGGGACCCGCATAAAGGTTTGGTAGGTTTCTACCGAAAGAATATTTTAAGGAGGTCTTGGAGCTTAAGCCCCAGTAATTTTGTTCTTCAACATCCGAAAACATACCAGCCTCAGCTCCTAGCGTGCTTTGTAAAGACCACTTTGGGGCGATGTCCCAGTCTAGTCCAACCTCTGCACCAGGAAGCCAGACGGCAGCACCTTTTCCACTGTTGCCATCGAGGTTAGCATTGGATTGGTACTCGACGTCGTTGAAAATGCCGACATGGAACTTAAAAGGTGTACTTGCTTGTTGCTTCAGCAACTGGATGTCTCCGCCGTCTTCCAAAATAGCAGATTCCGCACTACCCGTGTTTTTAATCTGCATGGCGCGATCTAGAGCTAGATTGACGGAGTCGGAGGGGGTAGCGGCATGTGCTGTGGCAGCTAGGCTAAGGCAGAACAGGAAGTTGCGCAGATGTTTCATAAATAGACGGTGCAGGTTGGATTAGGAACCAAGACGTGGATTACCGAATTTGGTCGTTTCGTCAATGTTGCGGCGTTCTCTCAGGAGATCGTTCAACGTAGCATAATTAGTGGAATCATCGCCGTTGTCAGGGATATTTCCACTCTCTAGAGCAGTTAAAATAACTTTTAAGGCAGCATCAAAAGTTTTCGTGGAAGGGGCGTCTAAGAATTTCGTGAAAAGCGCGGCCGAGGCCACACCCTTAGCGGGATCAAAGGGAGCTAAGTCTGTTTTACCATTGTTAAAAACGGTGAGCACTTGAGCGGTTCTGACCGTTTGGCCAGCAAGATCAACCGAGCCTTCGTAAACATAGAGGACAACACGATCTCCAAAAACTTGTAGCAAAAGAGTTGTGCCTGTGATGGCAGCTGTAATAGGACCAGCTTGGATCCTCGTTCCACCCATACCTTTAGGGACTTGGAATAAGCCTGAGCCTTCTTTTAGGTTCATATTGCGTGAGCCGGGCGTAAAGGTAAAAGACGTTAACTGTCCGAGGCGGGCGATGGTGCCGTCATTAAACTGGAGCTCGGCGCGCGATTTGGCTCCCGTGATGACGGCATTGTTTTTGTTGATCGCTTCTTGGAGGCTGGCTTTGCGACGGCTGACTTCGCCAGAGCCTGAAACTTGAACGACTTCGATATTGGCAACGGATACATCTTTTTGGATAAAAGTAATTCGAGCGGACTCAAGGTTCGGAGCTGCCAGTAAACAGGAGGATAGTCCTGTCAGGATCAGCGCAAGCATAAATAATGACGTAATCTTGAAAGTTCTCATGAATAATTAGTATCTATTTTTACGTAAAATCTGACAAGTACTTAATTTCTCTCTGTTGACTTTTCAGAAGTTTCCATCTTTATCTCTTTTGTCTCTAAGATAGTTTACCAATCATGAAGTTATCCATTCCCGTTAAATTCAGAGCCCAGCTCATCACAGTTGGTCTCTGCTTATTTAGCGGAGTTCTTTGGATCTTTTTATGGACTCAATCCAAAGAATCGAAAGCGGGCGATTTCCTTTTTAAGTTGGAACAGGCAGAATGGCAGATGCAGGACTGGGTCGTGCGCACGGGGCCTAAAGCAGCAATTGCGCAAGAGTTGGTTTTCCTAGGGGTAGATCAACCCAATTACGAATTTCTTTATTCAGATGAGGAGGCAGCTCAATTCCCTGCTCTCGCTCACATGAGGCAGTCCTACCCGTGGTCTCGCGAAGTCTGGGCAGAGGTGACCACTCGGCTAACTCAAGCGGGTGCTAAAGCCATCGTATTTGATATCCTCTTCTCCTCCCCCTCGCGGGATGATGCGGCCTTTGCCGCCGCCATTCATAAGGCAGGGGATCGCGCCGTCTTAGGCGTTAATCTTATTCAAAAAGGTGGGATTGACACCATCATCTCTCCTAGTCCGACCTTAACAGATTCCCAACCAGAGCCGCATAATCTCTTCGGCCTAGTGAACTTCTTTCCTGACCCAGACGACGTAGTCCGTCGAGCGAATTATCGGGTTCCTTTGCTCGTGCGCAGCTACGACTCCCTTGCTAAACGCGCCATTTCTAAGGTCGATCCCGAAGCCGCCGATTTGTTGCCTGAGGGCCCTCAACGCTTTCGCTTCACGGGTCCTCCTAAGACATACGATTACTATCCGATCTATCAAATTTTCATCCCTAAAATGTGGGAAACAACCTTTAAGTCGGGAGCCTTTTTTAAAGATAAAATAGTCATGATCGGTCCCGCAGGTAATTGGACAAATGATACCCACGTCACCCCCTATCCTGATAAAATGCTGGGCCCCGAACTGCATCTCCACGCCATCGCTGCTGGTCTGAGTCACGACTTCATTAAAGAAACAGCCCTATGGCAAGAAATTCTTCTCATCAGTGCAGGTGCTCTTAGCATCCTTCTCTTTTTCCTCTTCGTACAAAACCCTAGTCTCCGCTTCGGCAGCACCTTGTTATTCGGAATTGCCTACGTATTCCTCGTCCGTTTCGTTTATAGTAACTCCTCACTCCTCCTCATTTTCGTGCCTCCCCTTTTAGCCTTAAGCACGGCCGCCACTCTTAGCATGATCCAAAGTTTCTCTGCTACGCTCCTAGAAAAAATTCGCACCCGCTCCATGCTCGAACGTTACGTCTCGCAAAACTTCGTGAAAGAAATCCTCGACCACTCCGGTGACTTTGAACAATCCCTCGGCGGCGTTCGTAAAAAATGTACCATGCTTTTTTCTGACATCCGTGGCTTCACCACAATGACCGAAAGCGCAGACTCCCAGTCCCTCGTCATTCAGTTGAATGAGTATCTTAGCCAAATGGTTGAGTGCGTTTTCCGGAATCACGGCACCCTTGATAAATTCATCGGAGATGCCGTTATGGCCGTCTGGGGTAACGTGCAAACGCGCGAAGAAAAACAAGACGCCATTGATGCCGTCCACACGGCTTTAGAAATGTTGATCGAACTCAGAGCACTTAATGCTGCGTGGCCCGCCCGTGGCTTCACCCCTTTAAACATCGGCATCGGCATCAATCAAGGAGAAGTCGTGGTGGGAAACATGGGCTCACCGCGTAGAAAAGAGTTCACCGTTATTGGTGACCCTGTCAATCTGGCCTCTCGCCTTGAAGGCGTCACAAAGGAATACGGCCTAGAACTCGTCGTCGGACACAGCGTGGCCGATCTGGTTAGAAATGATTTCCATATTCTCAGCGTCGATCTCATTCGCGTAAAAGGCAAAATCAAACCAGTGGAAGTCTTCACCATCCTTGGTAAAAAATCGGATCAGGTCAACGAGAAAAAACGCAAAATCTTAGAAACCTATGAAACCGCTGTCGCCCTTTACCGGAAACTGGACTTTATCCAAGCTCAGGAACACTTCAGCAGTTGCCTTGAAGATCCTGCTACGGGTATTTTAGCTAAACTTTACTTGAAACGTTGTCAGGCACTTATCCTAGACGCCCCAGATCCAGCTCTTTGGGACGGAGTGTATGAAATGAAAACAAAATGAGTTCTGCTTAACTGGTGGCGACTAATTCTCATAGGGCGAAGTAAACGTCCGATCCCCTCGAAAGCCTCCTGCAATTAACCACTTTCCGTTTTTAAAAACGAAGGGCACAGGAAAGCGGCGCAGTTCCTCCTTCTCCGTAAAATTCTCTTGCGGTCCAGAACGTTCTAAGAGAATTTCCGCATAATCTCTGGGATAAAAAACACTCAGCTCGATGAAACGGTATTGGTATAATTGTTGCGAATCCATTCGACGCGCCATCATTAAAACTTGGGACAAGCTAAGAGATGTAGCATTTTCTAAATAAGCCACCGCTTCGGGCGAAAAATCATCGCTTAACTTTGCGTGCTCGCCTTGGTTGGCCTTCACGATCATCGCCGCTGTTTTATTAAGAAACTCCACCTTGGGATCAGAAGCCTTCTGCCACCATAAATAGATGCCGACGATGATTAGTAACGACGGATACAGAATTAGTCGCGGCCACAGAGATTTCATGGATTCAGTGGGGGAGAGAGATGCTAGTTTAAGCTCTCTGATTGGTAATCGTGAGCCATAGTGCGTGGATGACGCCAGGAACGCCGCCTAGAAGTGTGAGAATGATGTTAATCCAAAAGTGCGTGCTTATTCCTACTTGTAGAAAAGCAGCGAGAGGTGGCAGAAAAAAACTAAGAATAATTTTGATGAGGAACATACGACTAGTTAAGCAAGAAATTCAGAAATGAAAACAAAATAGCAATGAGCTAACTCTGGCTCCGAATGCTGAGCTACTATTATTCACGTCTAGCCACGAGGGTGCGGCTCAGAGATTATTTAAACTTTAGGTTCATGGCGGAACACCCCGTGGGAGTAGGTGTGCTGGTCCTGATCGTTCGTAGCTTGAGCCATTAGGAGCCATTCGTTCCACCAAGCGATCAGTTCGTCATGGGTAAGGTTTTTTAAGTCGAGATCCTCTTCGCTTAAAAATTCGTCACGTCTTAATGTATTATGAGTAGTGGGATCAGGGTTCATAGGGTAAAACTCCTTCCGCATGTGCAATGAGGTTGGCGTGAGTATCCATTAGGTTATGTTTATTATTTTGTTTGCTAAGTTTTTGCCAGCAGACAGACCAAGCCGTAGATGCTTTTTCGTAGCGATCTAGCCGCACTTCATTTTCTCTAATAAGCAGGCGCTTTTCTCTATCAAGTGCTGCTTCTAAACTTTCTAAGCCTAAGGTGGCACTTTGTAAAATCTCACGCTTTTTAAGGCCTTCTTGCCAAGCATCCGGATGGGATGTTTTCAGCTCCATGAGATCTCTGGCACTTCTAGAATAGAAAATTTGGCCGTCTATGTCGGTAATCTTTCGGGCGAGTTCACCTAGGATGACATAATCTTTTTCACGGTTTGTTTTTTTAAGCTCCGCCAGTTCGCTTACGCCGACAAATGCAGGATGTTTGCCTTCCTGACTTTTCCATAGGTTTTGTAGAACGTTTGGAGCAATTCTTGGTGGCCGAGTAAAGAAATCCGTGCGAACCCTAAGATTTCCATATTGGAATTCTAGGTGGGAACTCCAGCCGCCCTTTAACCAACGCAGGTCTAGCGGGGCGCCGAATCGGTAATGGGCTCCGTGTGCGGCGAGGATTTTGAGTATATGATTAAGCGCCTCTTCTTCTTCTCTCAAGATCCAATCCCCATCTTTACTCATGATAGCAAGCCGGTGCAGAACGACAGCTTGGCGGGAGCAAATAATTGCCCGTAGCTTTTCCTTATTGAATAACTCCGTGAGTTGCAAGTAAATATTCATTTAATGTTCTCAAATCTAAGTGAGCTAGACTTAAAAGACGATACGCTTCCCAGTTCTGGTAATGTCGCCTCACCCACCCCACTGGCAGCGGAACAGCTTTGACAGTCCGCGTTTGACCCACTAAAAATTTCTATTTATTCACCACCCATTCAAATAAATGAAACAACTACCAACACGAAGCGAACTAATGTCGCCTACAATTGATGCGATCAAAGAACTTGGGGGCTCTGCAAATACAGATGAGATTTATGAGAAAATCGTAGGAAATTTAAAACTTAGCGATGCTTTATAGGAAATAGTAAATGGTAAGACTGGACAATCGAAACTACAGTATGATTTAGCTTGGGTAAGAACAGTCCTTAAAAATAAAGGCATTCTTTCAAATGGAGGGCGAGGCATTTGGGTTCTAACTATAAACAGTCTTGCGGATGTCGCTAAAGACAGAAAAACTGAAATTCAAAAAGTAGAAGAACAAGATGCGGAGGAAGAAGTTTTAGATGCAGAAAAATGGAAAAAAACGGCTGTTGAGATTATTACGGAAAAACTCACTCCAAGTTCCTTTGAGAGATTGATTCAGAGAATACTAAGAGAGAAAGGATTTACTCAAGTTGAGATAACTGGCAAAACGGGCGATGGCGGGATTGACGGGAGAGGTATCGCAAAAATCAATGGAATTTTAAGTTTCCACATTATTTTTCAATGTAAGAGGTACAAAGGAAAAGTATCTTCAAGTTATATTAGAGACTTTAGAGGTGCGATGGTTGGAAGGACGGATAAAGGATTGTTTATCACAACAGGTTCGTTTACCAGAGAAGCGACCAGAGATGGTGCGCCTGCTATTGATTTAATGGACGGCAACAAAATCGCTGAAAAACTCAAAGAACTAAATCTAGGAATCGATGTCGAACTAAGAGAGCACGTGACCGTAAACGAAACGTGGTTTGAGAATTTTTAAACTCTCAGTTTAGTTGTACTTCTTCAATCTTCAAAGCTCACCGTTAATCCCTACGTCCCATCAGCAGAGGCAGCAGGTACATGAGCAGGTAGGCTAGGGAGGTGATGAAAGCGGCGACATATGTTAATGCTGCTGCGTCCAGAACTTTACGCACGCCTACTTCAGCTTCTTGAGAACCGAGGAAGCTCATGCGGTTGAGGATGGTGGTGGCGCGCTTGGAGGCGTCGAATTCCACGGGTAGGGTGACAAGGTTAAACAACATAATGGCTCCCCAGCCTGCACACATGATTAAGAGATAGGTTTGGCTGGCAAAACCGCCAATGCCTGTGAACAGGCCGATGAGGGGTAACCACGTAACAATTTGGTTGGCATAGCTGGTGACACCGACGGCGGCCATGCGCCAGACCAGAGGTTTGTAGGCGATTTTATGTTGCACGGCGTGACCGCATTCATGGGCAGCTACGCCGAGGGCGGAAGCGGAATTACCGTGATAGTTTTGTGAACTGAGCACGAGGCGCTTGTGGCTGGGATCGTAGTGGTCGCCGAGGAAGCTTTCGGATTCGACAATTTCAACATCGTTGATGCCAGCGGCTTCGAGAATACGTTTCGCACAGCTTGCTCCCGTGTAGCCAGAGCCTGCCGGCACTTTGCTGTAACGGTTATAGGTGCTTTTGACCCGCGCCGCTGCGTAGAGCGAGATGCCCATGGTGATAACGAAGACTGCAATTACAATAAACATAAATTTTTCCTTAAGGTTTTAACTAATTTAGCCAGTGTTTTCAAGCTCGCAAGGGAAAGTGTAAAACATTTTTTATTCTTTCAAGCAAAGGCAGGTAAGAGAGGACTTTTTGAGATGGCCAAAGCATTCCTTGCACCCATTTTATTCTGGTTCGCCAAGACAAAAAGCGCCGTGTTTAAGGTTCACAGAATCGTGGAAAAAAGCTTCGGCGGTAAGGGCGGCTTATGTAACACCCCGTGAGGGGGCAGAGAGTAAGGCGAGGTTTCTGCGACGCGGGGGCGGGTGTCGTGGCGCAACTGCGGAGGTAGGCAGAAACCGAGAGCTTTTCCTTGTGAGCATTTGCGCGGATGATCAGAGCCTCATCTTCACTCAGTTTAACGGAAATCGTGATCATGGTATTACCGTCATACTTTCATCGAGAAAGGTCTAAGGAAATTTGGGAGCGTATGGCATTGTCCTGCTTGTTCCGCAACCCCCCTCTGGAGGATAAAAAGTGCATTTTAGCTCCTTTGAAGTTCATGCCTAACTTTTCCTGAATGGATTAATGACTTTCACACCATCGTAATCCTGTCCGTGATTCAGGTCTTCGGTTAGTAATTCGCTGGCACCAGAGGCACGGGCGGCGGCAAGGATGAGGGATTCCCAGAGGGATATTTTCCAGCGAGCCTGCTCATTTAGACTGGAGTGGAAGAGGGGAAGAGTATTTTCTACGATAGGCCACGCGCTAAAATCATGGACTAATATGGTGGCTTCCGTGGCGGGGAATCCCTTGCGAACAAAATTGTAATGAAATTCCTGCAACACCTGCACGCTTACCGCCGTCTGACCGGGCTGTAGCCAAGCCTTTTCCAGCAGTGCCTGAGCAATCTGTCGTTTTGCCGGGGCGTCGAGATCGTAGGCGTAAAGCAGGATATTGGTATCAAGGAATCTAGCGGCTCTCATAAATCTCGTTTCGAAGTAGAGGTTTTCCACCAAGATGGTAACCGTTTTGTAAGCGAGCCAAAGCTGAGATGGAAGACGAAGTGGTGTCCTCTTCGTTAAGAACTTTTTCTAGTCCTTCAATGAGCAGGGCTTTCATAGTGGTGCGACGCCGTGCGGCAGTAATTTTGGTGCGATGAAGAATTTCATCGGGCAAATCAATTGTAGTTTTCATACGGCCATAAATATATCTTTAAGGTCATATTGCTAATCGGTTGCGGCCTTGTAGATAACAAAGTGCATCAAATAATCACCTAAAAAGGAAAATGAAAAGGTGGCTTGAAAAACGTAAGTGAATTAAGTTCAGAGGCATGGATGAAAATGCGGTGGGTGCTATTTCTGAGGCGACTGCCGCTGCCACGCGCGTTTGTGCGGCGTGCGGGATGTGTTGTAATGGCGTGCTTTTTTCTCATGTCGTGCTCCAGCCAACGGATGTTGCGCGTACGTTACGGGTGCGTGGGTTGAAACTTAAAAGTCGAGGGGACGGCCTACATCTCTACCAGCCTTGTCCGGCTCACGTCGGCTCATGCTGCACAGTCTACGAGCAAAGGCCGGAGCGGTGTCGTGTTTTTAATTGTCGTCAAATCGAAGAGCTGATGACGGGAAAAAGTTCCGAGGTGGTGGCGTTGGAAAGAATCGCACATGCTCGCAAGCTGGCAGACCGGGTGCGGGAATTGTTGCGACTCGCGGGTGATAGGCGTGAGCACAAAGCACTGGCAACGCGGTTTGAGATGGTGTTGCTTCCGCCCCTAGATCCTGCGCCAGAAGCAGCGGCAGCGCGCGAGGCACTTGTCCCTGCGATGCAAGAGTTGGAGGCGGTGCTTTTGCGTGATTTTCGAGTTGCGCTAGCGGGTGGGCAGGCTGAGGAGACAGCAGCCAGAGGAGCCTAACTTTATGGTTTTACACGAGTTGCTTTTGAGCGACGGAACCTTGGCTGTAAAGGGTGTTGCGTTGTTGGGGGGTTTTCCCTGCGTTGCGGATGGCGGCTTCGATTTGCTCGGGACGGAGGACTTCTCCGTGGGTGCCACCAGATTCTCGGGTGATGGATTCTTCGTAAAGCGTTCCGCCGAAATCATTACAGCCCCAATGAAGGGATTGCGCGGCTAGCTCGACACCAAGTTTGACCCAAGAGGTTTGAATATTCGGGATGAGTTCGCCAAAGTAGAGGCGACTGATGGAATAAAGTCGTTGGGAAATCTCTTGGCTGCGCGTCTCGAAATGGGCGAAGTCTTGTTCCTCCGTGGATTCGGATCGATTCATGATGCGACCTAGGCGATTGCGGTAGGGAATAAAGGCTAGGGGAACGAATTCGGTAAAGCCGCCCGTGTCGAGCTGGATGTTGCGGAGGCGTTCGAGGTGTTGCTGAATATGATCCCAAGTCTCGATGTGGCCATACATAATGGTGGAGGTGGAACGTATGCCGACGCCGTGGGCGCAACGGATGATTGCTTCCCAGGTGGCGGAGGAAAGCTTATTTCCTGAAATGCGTTGGCGGACTTCATCGACTAAAATTTCCGCCGCAGTGCCTGGGATGGAGTCGAGCCCAGCTTCTTGGAGTTGGAGAAGAACGGAGCGGTAGCTGAGGCCGGAGCTACGGTGCATGGCTTCGATTTCCATGGGGGAGTAGGCGTGGATGTGAATATCAGGAAACCGGAATTTAATGCTACGGACGAGGTCGAGGTAGTAGTCGAAGCTGAGGGCGGGGTTGATGCCGCCTTGGAGGCATACTTCAGTAATTCCTGGGGAAGCTTCCAGTCGTTGCACGATCTGGCCAGGGCTGTAAATATATGCGTCGGCATCACTGGGTTTACGTTGGAACCCGCAGAAGGTGCAGCCGACGTTACAAATGTTGGTGAAGTTAGCATTACGATTAATAACGTAAGTAACGACGGAGCCATGCAGCTGTTCATTTAGCTCGTTAGCAGCTACTTGTAATTCGTTCGTGGGGGCAGACCAAATATCCATCTTTAAACCGATACTAGAAACTGTCGTGGCTTGAGGCAAGAGAGTTTACGAAATAAAATAGGGGCTTAACGTGCGACGGTTTCTGTTTTTTTCAAAAGAACTTTTTCTTGTAACGCGGGGTCGAGCCAAACTGCATTAGTGTGAGAGGGATAGACGGCTAGCCGTTCGCATAAGCTGCGGTCTGCTTGTTGGGCGGCGAAGGCGTAATCTGCGATGGGTGCCCAAGGGTTTAAGGGATTCACTTCATCGCGATTGGAGGAGATGCCGCCTAAATCATCAATGTAGGGGAGGAGCTCTTTCCAGTAGGGGTTGAGGTTGGGCGGGATTTGTATAGGCACGTCGGGGCAAATGTTCCGCCAATGGGCGATTAAGTCTAAATAATCTGAAAACGTGGGGGGTGCGGGACGAAGCTGCGGCTTGGAAACGTCGTTGGGGATATAATTTTGAATTAAAATCTCTTGGAGTTGGCGATGACGTTGATGGGATTGGGCGAGGGCATCAAGCGAGCGAAAGCGGCTAGCGACAGACTCTCCTAGGCCAATTAAAATGCCCGAGGTGAAGGGCACTTTAGCTAATCCTGCGGCTTCCAGCGTTTTGAGGCGTCCCGCACTTTTTTTCTCAGGGGCAATGGCCGGAAGGTCTTCAACATTTTCTAGCATGACACCCATGGAAACATGAACAGGCCGCAAAAATTCTAACTGCCGCTGAGTAAGCGCACCATAGTTCCCATGCGGGAGTAAGCCAGCTTGCAGCGCCCGCTCAGCTACGTAAAAAGCGAAGTGGTGGAAATCGGGAAATCCACGTTCAAGCAATTCCTTGCGTATGTGGGGGAGCTGGCTAGGAGCTTCGCCTGAAATGAGTAGCGCCTCGCAAGCGCCTTGGGTTTGAGCTTGGGCTAAAAGTTTATCCAGAGCCGACTCAGAAATCAGCCCTTCCTGATCGGTTCTAAATCCGCAATAGGTGCAGTGCCAAGGGCAGTCGTGAGTCAGGGTAAGGGTGACAGAACGGGAGTAGGTCAGTGGCCCAGTCCGGGAGGGTGGTGCAAGGGGAGTCATCCTAGGTATGGTTTAATTCTTTTCAAATCGGAAAGCAACAGCTAGAGCCTAAGTGAACATTTACAAAAAAGAAAGCCATCTATGCCCTCAGCCCATAAAGAATCTCGACCTTTCCTCATCTTTGTCGGTCTCATTATTGTTATCACAGGCTACTTTTTTTGGTGGTTAGCTTTGATCCCTATTTTGCTCTTTATCTATGTCCTGTATTTTTTTAGAGACCCTGAGCGCATTATTTCTTCGGATCCGCAGGACATCGTCAGCCCGGCGGATGGAAAGATCATTGCTGTGGATGAGATTGTAGAAGATTATTTTACGAAACAAAAAATGAAGCGCGTGGCGGTGTTTCTCTCAGTCTTTGATGTGCATGTGAACCGCAGCCCGGTCGAGGGAAAGGTTTTGAAAAGCCATCATCATGCGGGAGAATTTCTCGACGCTCGCAACCCAGAGATTGATGTAAAAAATGAAGCGCAAAACTGGTTGATTGAGACTTCCCACGGCATGGTCGTCGTGCGCCAGATTGCAGGCTTAATTGCACGCCGGATCGTCGCATGGTCGCAAGAAGGAGATGTTTTAACTAAGGGACACCGCTTCGGGATGATCCGTTTCGGGTCGCGCACGGACGTTTTTTTGCCTTTAGATTGTGAGATACACGTGCAAGTCGGACAACGGGTCGAAGGCGGCTCCACCGTGATCGCTCAATGGGCTAAGGCCTCCCAATAAATTATGAAAGAACAAGAACCTAAACTCGTTTATGTGCTGCCGAATTTAATGACGGCAGGAAATTTATTTTGTGGGTTCATGGCGATCTTACAAATTTTTGAGGGCACCATTCAGCGAATCAATTCGACGGATGGTTGGTGGCATTATTACGAGATGAGTTTGTTTTTTATCCTCGGAGCTTTTATTTTTGATATGCTGGACGGGCGGGTGGCGAGATTAGGCGGGCAAGAGAGCCCTTTTGGCCGGGAGTTTGATTCGTTGGCGGATATTGTTTCCTTCGGAGTAGCCCCGGCCTTGCTTGTTTTTAAAATCGTTTTATTTGAGTTACCGAATCGCGCAGGCTGGGCTATTGCAGCTATCTATTTGGCCTGCGGAGCTCTGCGATTGGCACGCTTTAATGTCATTGCCGCCATGCCTAATAAAAATGCGCTCAAAGAGTTCACCGGCTTTCCTATTCCAGCCGCGGCGGGTTTAATCGCCTCCATTACGATGCTGTTGCTTGATATTTATGAAAAGGAAGGGGAGATCGGACCTTGGAAATATGTGTTAGCGGTTTTAATGGTTTTCCTAAGTGGTATGATGTTTAGTAAATTTAAATATCCTAGCTTCAAGGCCTTAGATTTCCGTGCGCAGCGCTCCGTCCCTAAGCTTTTAGGGTTTGTGGTGTTCGTGGGGGTTACGCTGATTTTTTACCGCTATTGCTTAGCTATTTGGTTTACCAGCTATCTGATTTACGGGTTTGTTAGACCTTATATTTCGAGGGCGTGGCGACCTGATTTTGATGAGGATGATGACGGTGATACTGAAGACAGTCCAAAGACTTAGGTTAGGCAGAAAATTTAACGATAGAGCGTTTCGTTGTGACGGCGCTGCTGTTCTAGGGCACGCTCCATTTTTTTCATTTCCTTGGTCTTTTCCTCATCGGTGCGTTTATCCCCAATGGTTTCTTTAATGTTGGCATCACTCTCCTGTTTGGAACGGGGATTAAGGTAGAGGTAAACGCGGCGCATGATGCCATCGTTATCTTGATGAAATTTAGGGCGGAAAACATATAAGTCTTCGGGTGAAAGAATAGGTACTTTGACGCTGAGTTCTTGTTGTTCTCGAATCACCGGCACGATCGGGAGTTGACCAGCTTCATTTTTAAGAATATCTGGAGCAGGACCAGGGCGAGGAATCTCACGGTAGCTAACAAAGACGTGATCAGCCGGCCCGGCATTTTTTAAAAGCTTTTCAGCTAAGGCATCGTCGACGAAATCTTCGGGTTTGAGTGTGCCCTTAAGTTTATCTTTAAGGACAAAATTCCATTCCGTGGGATCACTGTAGCGCTCAGCGGGGGATTCTAAAAGATTGCTGAAGCGATCTAGTTTGCTCGGACGCCAGCCGATGTAGTTTCCGTTTTTTAACCATTCTACTGGCGCAGAGATCCATTGACCATCAGGCATCCACGCCCAGTTGGATAATTTTCTTTTAGTCCAAGTGCCGTAATGATCAGTAGCCCATGAACTGGGTTCATTACTCGTCCAAGTCCAGCCGTAATCGGTATAGAGCCACTGCCCTTCGCGCAAAGGTCTCCAAGCGGCGTTCTTCGAGGTCGGTCGGAAGGCGAAGATTTCCTCCCCTACGGATTCCCACTGGCCCTTATCCTTTAAGCCGTCGATTACTTGATCAAAGTCGATAAGAGGGCGCTGCACACTACTGATGGTGAAGAGCAAGAAAAGCGGTAAAGACTTAAGGAACATAAAATCATGCTAGCCAAGATGAGCAGGGAACCAAGTTTAATAAGGCAGATAGGCTTAATTCCACAAGATTGTAACAATGAGAAAGTCGTTAATTTTAAAGATGATCCCGCGGGGAGTGATATGCAAAACTTAAACCACTTGAAAAATAATTTAACTGAAAGCTGATAAATGTTAACACAAGGTAATAAGAGCTTGTTATTGAATAAAATTAGCAATAATCTTACCACGTGAAAATATTTAAGATAACCCCACTAAATTTTTTAGTCCTATTTTTAGCTTCTGCGGCTTATTGTCTTTCAGCCCCACCGAATTTTGAGTCTGCTAAAATTACCTTTATTCAAAAAGACGTGTCCGTAGCCGATATCAATATCGTTCAAGTCTCAGGATCAGGCGAAGTCAGCCGTCGTAAGGCTTTGTTACAAGAAGTAGTTAATAAAAATAATGCTATTGTTACAGGGACTAAATCCCGTGCCGAGTTACAATTTAATGACGGCACCATAACACGTCTCGGTCAGCTAACGTCTTTCACCTTTACCCCTAACACACGTGAGATGAATCTAAAAGAAGGCTCCGGCCTCTTTCAAATCCCTAAAGGCATGGGCGGGACTAGGATCAAAGCGGGCCCCGTTACCGCCGCTATTACAGGTACGACATTACTTATTCAAGTTCTAAGTGATAGAGTCATTATCTATGTCTATGAAGGTTCGGTTCAAGTGGGCGGAAATAGGATCTTGGAGGGAGAAGTTTTAGTGATAATGAATAACGGCACTACAACCAAGACAACTTTTGACACTAAAAAGGGCATGGAAACCGCAGCGTTATTTGTCAAGTTCGACGGAGCACCAAGCCAAAATTCCGTCGAGGAATGGTTGGGGGTAGGTGATCGTATCCGGAATGAAGACTTGCGCAATCGGCCGCGGGATCTTGATGATGACCTTCTAGTGCCCGAGCCACCGCAAGATGATGATTCTGGTGGTGATTACCCTCAATGGACCGATTCACCGCAATAGGGTGGATAGTCCCCGCTGGCTACCTACTTTCTTAAGAAACGATAGATCCTTATTATGAATTACCCTTGTCTTAGACTAGCTTGTATCGCCTTTGCTTCATTGTCTGCTTCGGCCTTGGCACAGCTCGACCCTTCACAGTTTCCGCGCCAAGATGCGCCCAACCCTTTAGCGTTGAGCAATGCAGCAGCGCAAGACGCTAAAATAATGGAGGATGGGGGAGATTATAAAGAACTTGCCAAAGCAAAGCGGGATATATTTTATCGTCTCAGCCTTCTTAACGACATTGAATATCAAAGTAACGCAAGGCAAAGGGGAGACAGCGGCAGAGCTGCTATGCTTTATAATCCAGGGCTTGAAGGCTCTTTGATCTGGAACTTTGCCCCGCAATTAAAATTTGAAGCGCGCGCCCGGATTGAGTCGGGTCTGTATGCAGGCGAGGATGACCTAGACTACTGGGGAATGGATGCGGGTGTAAGGTTGAAGTATCAATATAGTAGAAAATATCCAGAATTCTACATCGGTCCTGATCTCTATCGTTATCAATCCTTAGATGATGGAGATGAACTAGGCCGTGCGGTTGCCGCTGTGGCTGGCCTGAATTATAGCTACCGTGTGAAGAGCACTGGCACTACTCCCTTTATTAATCTTCAGTATAAACATCAATGGATAAGTCCTTCCGACTTTGATCGTTCCGTCTATCGTGCAACTGTCGGGGTAAATCAAGACATTACTTCAAAGCTGGCATGGCAGGGATTCTACGAGTTTCGCATTAGTGACTACATTGATGGGGGACGTCTCGACCATCGTCATGTCGTGGGAACGGGGCTAATCTGGAAGCCGTTAGATTATTTAAGTGTGCGATTGAATTTTAGTTTCATCGACAATGAATCAAATCGCAGCAAAGCGTCTTATGAAAGTCTCAATAGCGGACTTGGCTCTGCGTTAACTTGGCAATTCTAATTTCTTTACTTTACCCTACCACCCATTTGAAGCGAGCTTTTCCATAAGCTGGGCCATGCTTCCAAAAGGCGTCCATACCAGTGGCAGAGACTTTGGATGTGCTCTGCGAGTGCGGGCAAACTACCAATCCCTAAACTACGTAATTGACCAGGAATGATCGCATCATCCATCAGGCGTTGTTCCATCCAATCAGCGTAAAGAAGGACACGAGGATCGTTAAGGTGTGCTCGACAGGCTATTAGTTTAGAGCTGGTGTTTTGCCATACGATTTTACGATAAGCATTGATAAAATCCCCGGAGTGCAGCTTGCCAAGTTCTTGGAATGCTCGGCCAAGATGGTAAAACCTGGCGTCAGCCGTCCCAGCGTGTTTGGGCAGGGAGGCTAGTTTTAGCATGACACGCATCATGGAGCTGAAGTTCGGAATCAAGTCACCTTCCTTGAGCCATTGTGCCAAAGATGGATAAGGAGGGCGGGCGGGGCTAGGATCATGCCAAGTGGCTAGGGGTAAATCTAGCCCGAGCACATCAGGAATAAGGGAATTAATAAAAATGCCACATAGCGAATCACTTCCTCGATGGACTGGCATAAAGGGAGGTAGTATCTCGCGTGCATCCAAGCCGAAATGAAGTCCGACCAAGCCTTCGCATGATGCGATATTTGCGCGCGACACCATCCCAAGCGCCTCCCTGCTTTCAAGCTCAAAAGGAACACCTTTTTCTGCTGTCTGAAGTAGTGAAGTCAATACGCTGGGAAAACCAATAGTATCATCGCCAACATAACCACTCTTAGTCACTCGAATGCGCGGTAAGTCACCTAGTAAGCGCTTGAGCATTAGACTCGTGCATGTGCTAGAGGCCCAATCCACAGAGTTACTTTTGAGCGTAGCAAGGCCAGAGTGGCCGAGCCACTTTTCATGCAGTGCCAAGGCATCGACACTCAGCAGAGGAAGTTTCGCCAACAATCTCTCGCGTGAGGGAAAGCGCTGCAATTTATTCTGAAGCGATATATCGCCTACGGTCAGCCCTTCATTAGCATTTTCTGGAAGATGAAATCTAGGCCACACCTCGATTACGCGTTGCCATCAGAATACGTTCCACAGCGACGGGTTGATGTTCGGGCTGGGCTGGGCTAGAGTTTACTAATTTTGAAGGTTCGACTAACCAGCCCTGCGCCAGTAGGTCGCTCACATCGGTTAACAAAATTTGCCGTTCTGCTTGGGACAAGCCAAAGTCATCGATAAAACTCTCCACCGTGGTGGTTAACGAATTAGCGTGTTGGAACCGCGCTAGTAACGAAGCACTACGTCGAGAAATAGTCGATGTCGTGGGATGTTTGTTCGACGTTATCCAAGCCTCGCCAATCGTTTTGATCAGAGACTGATGAGGAGCAGCAATTACTATATCGGGTGTCATATCATCTCTGGAATAATGTCATGTTTCAGCGTCTGCATGGTTTTGGTAAGTTGCGGCCAAGCATCTAAAAAAAGAGCATACCCGCGTAAATCCGCCTGCATGGCAGCAAGGGGATTTACCTGCAAGATATGTTCGTTAGGAAATTCCCACCCTTCAGTTTTCACCAGTGTGCGCGTTTCGTGCAGCCAGCGCTCCATGTCATTCCGCAATAAGATTTCTGACTTAGGCACCTTGGAGAGATAGGTCTCCCATTGTACTAGGCCGCGGGCATGAAATTGCTGGGAGATGCGACGCAGCTCAGAGAGAAAATCACCAGGTTTCGCTTGTCCTAAAGCTAAAAGATGCCGCGAAAGAAAGGAGTAATGAGTAATGCCCTGACGCTCTTTTACGTCATTGATCAGGCTAATAAACCAGCTACCCCAAAAAGGTCTGACTACAGGATTAGAGCGGACGGAATGTTCATAGACACGACCTTCCATAGGACGGTGTTCGACCATATACGGGAGACGACCCACCCAGTTGCCTGGGTCGTGATTCCATGCCATGGTTTGGCACACAATGTCTTGCAATCGGTAAGTAGGGAAAAATGGCGGCAGATCCGCCGCTAGATCAAGCCCTGCTGCCATACCCGCACCCATTAGCTTACCGATAACAACGCTCTTGTCGTTAAAGTCACCAGCTCTGCGGATTTGACACAGCACATCGTCATCCAGAGTAATCACTTGTTCGCCAGCGTGGCATAAAATCATCCAATTACGATTTGCGCCGAGACTATTTTTTTTCTCTGGAATAAGTCCAAAACGACATGTTTCAATATCTACCCCTGAATGTTTAGCGAGTAGAACCAGAGCTTTTTCCTTATGCACACGGGTCATTCGTTTAACACGTATTCCATGATTCTCTGCGCGTTTGATTTGGGAATGCCAGCCTTCGGGCAACGTCATCGCCTCATCACTGTCATCAAAGAAGCTAAAACTGGGCTTACGACCATATGTGATGACGTTGGTTAGAAACGAATTCAGCACGCGCACCATCATGTCGGGGCGATTTGCGGTTGGGATACCTAGGGCGGTAACAGGCTGCGGAAGTGATGTAGTGCGTTCTATTGAGTTGAGTTGTGATAAGAGTTCCGTGCGAGAGACGAGCAAACGTTTTGCGGTTAACGATTGCCAGATCTCTTGTAATTCCGACTCGTGCAGTCCGAAAGAATCGGCGTAAGTGGCTCGATGCTCGCTAGGAGGACGCAGACCTGCACATGCAACAAGGAGTGCGTATTCGGAACTGTCGAGGCGGTGGGTTTCTCCCGATAAGTTGTTACGAACCAAATGGTGTGCTTCACCGACATGTTGCGTCAATAGAGGCACAGCAATAACGGCAGTTTCTCGTTTTAGTCGGAGGGGCTCCACGGAAACGGATTTTCGACCTGAAAACCATTGGCGAATTGATGACAGTAAAGGTGCGGGTTGGAGAGTTGCAGCGACATGGGTAAAATTTTATTCGTTAATTTTCAGGCTGGTCGAGCTCGGGGCTATTTTCTAGAAACTCATACTCTTCCAAATGCTCAGCACTTAAAGGCTCAGAGATCATGTGCTCTGCATTAAACCATTTTCCTAGATCCACTAACTTACAGCGTTCTGAGCAGAAGGGGCCGAAAGAGGCCTCGAACCACGCTCCATTTTTACGGCAAGTTGGACAGATGACATTCATGACGAATTTAAAAAATGTTAGTTAAAAATCTCTTCCCATTCGCCCTGTTTAAATCCGAGAAGAGCCATATTTTTTCCTAGAACAAAAGGTCTTTTGACTAAATTCCCATTAGAAACTAATAAGGTTAAAGCTTCGGCCTCACTTAGTTTTGACAATTTATCCTTCAAGCCTAACTCTTTGTAGTCACGGCCAGAGGTGTTAAATAATTTTCTTAACTCTCCCTGTGCTTGTAGCATAATACGCAGCTCGGTGAGTGTAGGCGGCGTTTCACGAATGGCTAAAATCTCATGCTTAATCTTCCGCCCGCTCAGCCATTTAATAGCCTTGCGGCAGGTGTCGCAATTTTTGTAAGCGTAGATTTTTAACATAGTTAAATTTAGATAGTGGCGGGCTTACCCTCGACCTGCATGGGGTCAGCTTCCACCTCGTAATTGACTCCAGCTAATCCAAAACCGAAAAGCTTAACGAACTCTTTTTGGTAAGCTTCAAAGTCGGATATTTCCTTTAAGTTTTCTGTGTTGACTTGAAGCCAAAGCGCAGCCACGGCAGCTTGGATTTCGGGTCGCATTTCCCAGTCGTCCAAGCGGACACGCCCTGAAGAGTCGAGTTGTAAATCTGCATGATGATAAAGGCGTTGGGCAAAGAGGCGTTGGAGCTGCTCAATGCAGCCTTCATGCAGCCCCTTTTCTTTCATCACTTTATAGAGTAGTGAGACGTAAAGGGGCACAACGGGGATGGCGGAGCTGGCTTGAGTCACCAAGGCTTTATTGACCGAGACGTAGGCACCGCCGCCTGTTTTACTAAGGCGTTCGTGTAAAATCTTAGCCGTGGATTCTAAGTGTTCTTTCGCACGACCGATCGTGCCGTTGCGGTAGATGGGGAAAGTCAACTCAGGTCCTATGTAGGAATAGGCCACGGTCTGGGCGCCAGGAGCCAGCACGCCGCCTTCTTCCAGAGCGTCGATCCACCATTGCCAATCTTCTCCGCCCATGACGGCGGTAGTGTCGAGCACATCTTGGTCGGTGGCTGGGGGAATAGTAATTTCATTAACGAGTTCTCGATCTGTGTCGAGCGTTTTGGAAGTGTAGGAGGCTCCGATTGGTTTGAGACAGGATTTAGAAACAACACCTGTTCTGGGATTTGTTCGCCGAGGGGAGGCTAAGCTATACACCACGAGATCGACTGAGCCGAGGTCTTGCTTAATGAGATCTACGGTTTGTTTTTTGATATCATCAGAAAAAGCGTCGCCATTTAGGCTTTTAGCGTAAAGGCCAGCGGCGTGAGCTTGTTGCTCAAAGGCCACGGAATTATACCAACCTGCGGAAGCTGTGCGGTCATCTTCGGGCGGCTTTTCAAAAAAGAGCCCCAGCGTGGCTGCACCACTACCGAAGGCCGCCGTGATACGTGAAGACAGCCCGTAACCGGTGGAGGAGCCGATCACGAGAACTTTTTTGGGACCTTCTGTGATGAGCCCCTTGGATTTTACATAATCCACCTGTTCCCGCACATGAGCGGCACAGCCTTGAGGGTGAGCGGTGATACAGATAAACCCACGAATCTTAGGACGAATAAGCATCCACCTAGGCTGGTGAAAAGGTTTTGTCAGTCGAGCAAAATAATTCAGCGTTTACGACGAGCCTTACTGCCATTAGGTTAATCTTGTGACTCATGATCTATGGATGAAAAAGGCACTTGCGCTTGCGCGGAAGGGACTGGGTAAGACCAGCCCAAACCCGTGCGTGGGTTGCGTCATCGTACGAGGCAGTGAGTTATTAGGTAAAGGTTGGCACAAGAAGGCTGGCCAAGCTCATGCGGAAGTCGAAGCCATTCGTGACGCTCATAAAAAGGGACATTCGCTGAAGGGTGCCACGGTTTATGTGACCTTAGAGCCGTGTTGCACGTATGGCCGCACGCCGCCCTGCACCGAGGCATTGATTCAAGAAAAAGTGAAACGGGTCGTCGTGGCCGCGACGGATCCCAATCCAGAACACGCTGGACGTGCCTACGCACTTTTAAGGCATGCTGGGATTGAAGTGATTACGGGCGTTTTGGAGGAGGAAGCTACAGATTTGAATTGCGCCTTTAACCATTGGATCGTGACGGGACGGCCGTGGGTGGTGGTCAAAGCGGCTCTTTCGATTGATGGGAAATTAACGCGGCCTAGGGGTCAAGGCGCATGGCTAACGGGCGAAAAGGCTCGCTTAGACGTGCATCGTCTCCGGGCTATCTGTGACGCCATCTTGATCGGAGCAGGCACGGCTCGGAAGGATAATCCGCATCTTACAGTCCGCTTAGGAAAGAAAAGTCAAAGCCAGCCTTGGCGCGTGATCATGACGAAGTCGGGGCGCCTTCCGAAAAAGCTGCACCTGTTGAGTGATGAATTTTCCGACCGCACCCTCATTTACCAGAATAAAAGTTGGCCTCACGTTTTAGAAGACCTAGGAAAAAAAGGTGTTCTACGACTAATGGTTGAAGGAGGGGCGAATGTGCTGAAAAGTTTATATCAGAAAAAATTGGTGAACGAAGCAGTTCTCTATACGGCTCCCCTCGACTTCTCTCAGCATCCTCAGCGTGCCGCCTTAGTAGATGCTGCTTTCTTGTATCAATTAGACCTACGAAAAGCGACAGTTTTTCAACTCGGACCAGACTTAAAAATTCAAGGTAAACTGGCGCCACATTTAAAATCTAAACAATAAAAATATATGTTTTCAGGAATTGTTGAAGAAACAGGTATCGTCCGATCTCTCCAGCTGGGCGAGAAGAGTTGCCAGCTTACGGTGGAAGCGAATAGGGTATTAGGTGGGATTAAGCTAGGCGACAGTATTGCCAACAATGGGTGTTGTTTAACGGTGAGTTCGGTTAGTGGAAAAATGATTACTTTTGATCTTTTACAAGAAACTCTGAGGGCGACAAATTTAGGGGATCTTAGTGCGGGGCATAGGATAAACCTAGAACGATCTTTGCAGGTTAATGACCGGATTGGTGGCCATTTTGTCACAGGGCATGTCGATACGACGGGGGTGATTACCGTTTGGGAAAAGAAGGGGCAGGACTATACCCTTGAAATTGAGGTTCCTTTTGGGATGGAGCGTTACCTTGTGCCGAAGGGCTGTGTGGCCATTGATGGGATTAGTTTAACTGTAGGTCAGGTAGAAGAAAATCGGTTTAGTCTTTGGATTATTCCGCATACTATGGAGGTAACCGCATTGCAGGAGCGACAGGTCGGAGATCGAGTAAATTTGGAATTTGATCTATTAGCTAAATACACCGAGAAGCTCATCGCTCAGCGGTAGGTTAAGTTTTTGGGAGCACTCTTGCACGAGCTGGAGAAGTTCCTTTTCCACTTTAAAGCCAGGAAGTCTTGCTACACGCCTAGCCTCAGTCCAATCAAGGGGAAGATTTCCTGATAGGGCTTGAGCGATAAGAAGTTTGGCCGCTTGGAGCTGATCTTCATTTGTTGAGGGGTAAATGCTGTAAAGAAGACGTCGAGCTAGGGATTCTTCGGGGGATTCTAAGCGGAGGGAGCCTTGAGGGGTTGTGATGGTAATGAAGTTATTGGAATAAAACTCAGCGGCACCGCCGAGATCGATGATGATTTCACGAAGTTTAAAAAGTCGAACACTGTCGCGGCAACCTAGAGCGGACATCACCTCATTTTTCTCAGTAAGGTTCGGGGCGGTTCTTAAAAATCCAAGACCGACATCGCCCGTGGAGTAGAGGCCTTGGGTATAGAGCTCGACCGTGGCACCGCCGTAAAGGATAGGCTCAAAGCCTTTCTTGCGGAAGGCAGCACAAACCTCAATGGCTATTTCAAGCCTCAGGAGTTGTTCGTGAGATAGGTTGTCCGTATTGACCATAAAGTTTTTCTAAGGCGGCTTTTTTAACGCTGAATTTGCCTAGTTGATGCTGGAGAGGGCTGCGTTGGACAAAGCCGATTTTGCGAGCAACTTCATAGCGAGCTTCCCGTTTTTTTTCCCATTCTTCTAAGGTGAAGACGCGTTCCATAAGAGTACGTTAGCTAGACGGAGCTGTTTAGGCAAGGAGCACCGCTGTTGTATTTTAACGAAGCACTGCGATTGACGGACGGGAGTTCTTCTGGCTTGATATTTCACTTATGAAACGTGTTGGCATTGGCTTAGTCGGTTGTGGGGTGGTCGGCGGCGGGGTGATCCATCATCTCGCCCGCAACCATGATCTTTTAGCACAGCGCTCAGGGGTGGATTTATTCATTGCCCAAGTGGCGGTGCGAGATGTGACTAAAACCCGTGGAGTTGATGCGGCTCTCTTGACGAGGGATTGGCGGCAGGTAGTGAACAATCCTGAGGTAAAGATCGTGGTGGAGATGATGGGTGGCACGACCTTAGCGCGGGAAGTGGCGGAAGCGGCGATCCGTGCGGGCAAGCCCTTGGTCACGGCGAATAAGGCGTTGTTAGCGGAGTGTGGTGTGGAACTTTTTAATTTGGCCGAGCAACACAAAGTGCCGATTTATTTTGAGGCGAGTGTGGCTGGGGGAATTCCGATTTTAAAGGCCTTGCGGGAGGGGTTGCGGGCGAACCATATTCTGGGTATTCATGGGATTATTAATGGAACGTGCAATTATATTCTAAGCCGCATGGCGGATGAGGGTAAAAGTTATGAAGAGGTTTTAGCAGACGCAAAACGTCTCGGCTATGCAGAGGCGGATGAGGCTCTCGATGTGGATGGGATTGATGCTGCGCATAAAGCGGTGATTTTAGCTTCGTTATCGTATGGATTTTGGGTGCGGATGGATCAGCTCTATGTGGAAGGGATTCGCAAGGTCACGGCACTGGATATGGAATTTGCGAAGAAGTTAGGCTATGCCATTAAATTATTAGCCACGATCCGACCGAATCAAGATCGTGCAGTGGAAGTGCGGGTGCATCCCACCTTGATCCCGCGCAGCCATGTGTTGGCTTCCGTGTCGGGTGCTTATAATGCGGTGGCCGTGCAAGGGGATGTGGTGGGGAATACATTATTTTATGGACGCGGTGCAGGCCCGGATGCCACGGCTAGTGCGGTTTTAAGTGACATGGTGGAAGCTGCGGTGACATTAAATGAAAACTGCGCCTATCGGGGTTTTGAACGACATGAACTTTATGGAAAAACGGTGGCCATGCTGGACGTAACGACGCGTTATTATGTGCGGCTGACGGTCTTAAACAAGCCGGGCGTGTTGGCGCGGGTGGCGGCCTTATTTGGTAAGTATAACTTAGGAATATCCTCCGTATTTCAGCCTGAAGATGGCGGTGAGGACACGGTTCCTTTAGTGATGTTGTTGGATTATGGAGTTGAGTCAGCCTTTCAAAAAGCCTATGGAGAAATTATGAATTTGGATGTTGTGCAAGCACCTTGTCAGGTGATTCGCGTGGAGGACTTTTCATGATCTGGCCCGGAGTGATCCAAGCTTATCGTTCCTATCTACCCGTTGATGAGGAGACGCCCGTGGTGACTCTTCTGGAGGGGAATACGCCGTTGATTCCGGTGCCGAGTTTAGTTAGAAAATTAGGTGGAAATTTTACGCTCTACCTTAAGTATGAAGCCTTAAATCCGACTTGTTCGTTTAAAGATCGTGGCATGACAATGGCGATTTCTAAGGCGGCAGAAAAAGGTGCGAAAGTCGTAGTCTGCGCCAGCACGGGGAATACCTCGGCAGCGGCGGCAGCGTATGCCGCACGGGCAGGGATGACGGCCGTGGTTATTCTGCCGCATGGGAAAATCGCCATGGGTAAGTTGGCGCAAGCGTTGATTTACGGAGCGAAGATTATTGCGATTGACGGTAACTTTGACGAGGCTCTTCGGGTGGTGCGTGAGCTAGGAGAATTGAGCGAGATCGAGGTGGTTAATTCCATCAACCCCGTTCGCATTGAGGGTCAAAAAACGGCAGCCTTTGAAGTGTGCGACGTGTTAGGCAGCGCACCAGATTTTCATTTTATTCCCGTGGGAAATGCCGGCAATATCACTGCTTATTGGAAAGGTTTTAAGGAATATCACGCCTCAGGGAAGATCAGCTCTTTACCTAAAATGATGGGCTGGCAAGCAGCTGGGTCTGCTCCAATTGTGGATGGTCACATCATCGAGAACCCCAACACGGTGGCTACCGCTATCCGTATTGGTAATCCTGCAGGCTGGACGACGGCCACAGAAGCGGCGCGCGATTCCGGCGGTAAGATTGATAAAGTCACGGACGAAGAAATCCTGGCGGCTTATCGTATGCTGGCATCGACCGAGGGGCTTTTTGTGGAACCAGCTTGTGCCGCGCCTTTGGCTGGAATAATTAAAATGCATAAAGCAGGAGGCATTCCAGAGGGTTCCGTTATTACGGCTACCATGACGGGTCACGGCTTAAAAGATCCTGACACGGCGATTAGTCAGTGTAACCAAGACTTAACACCCATTCGCGCCAGTAAAGAAGCTGTCTTGAAAGTGATAGGTTATTAAGCTTTGAGGAAAATCTTCTTGAAAAAGAGAAGGTGCATGAAGCTAACAGGTGTGTCATGCTAGGGCTCGCCTTTTGATGGGCACGCTTGTTGAGAATAATCTGTACAATCTAAGTCCTTACTAAAGGATGATTTTTGATAACAGACGGGCTACTCTCATTCCGCACAACGAAGATACTAAAAAATTATGACAACGAAAACATTCGCCGAACTCGGACTTTCTGCAGAATCACTGCAGGCCATAGGCAAACTCGGTTACGAACAACCTTCCCCCATTCAGGCCGATGCCATTCCTCTTATTATGTCTGGTGAAAACATCATTGGCCAATCCCAGACCGGTTCTGGTAAGACTGCCGCCTTCGGAATTCCTGCCGTCGAGCGAGTCGATCCTGCTGACAAATCAACCCAGGTTCTGATCCTCTGCCCCACCCGTGAGTTAGCCGTGCAGGTCTCTGAAGAATGTTTTAAACTGGCCTCCTTTAAAAAAGGTGTCAAATCCGTGCCAGTCTATGGCGGTCAATCTTACGATCGTCAAATTCGCGCACTGCGTGAAGGCACCCAAATTGTGATCGGCACGCCAGGACGTTTACTTGACCACTTAGAACGAGGAACCTTAAAGCTAGACCGCATTAAGATGGTCGTTTTAGATGAAGCAGATGAAATGTTAGACATGGGATTTCGGGATGATATTAAATCTATCCTCGACGCCATCAAAGGTCCGCGTCAGCTCGTCTGTTTTTCTGCCACAATGGCCAAGCCCATCTTGAACCTCATCAGCACCTATGCGCCGAATTTAAAAACCGTCAAAATAGCCCACAAAGCCATGACAGTTCCTACGGTGGAACAAATTTCCTACGAAGTGCGCGGTCGTGGTAAGACGGAAATCCTCACGCGTCTCATTGATTTTTATGAAATTAAATTAGGTATTGTTTTTTGTAACACGAAACAAATGGTGGATGACTTAGCCGACGAACTTTCCGCCCGTGGCTACTCGGCCGATCGCATCCATGGCGGCATGAACCAATCCCAGCGTGATGCAGTCATGAATAAATTTCGCACCTCCCGCATCGAGTTCCTCGTGGCGACAGATGTGGCGGCGCGGGGGATCGATGTGAACGACATTGAGGCCGTCTTTAACTATGACTTACCTTGGGATGAAGAAGACTACGTTCACCGCATTGGTCGCACGGGTCGCGCTGGTCGCTCAGGCCGCGCCATCTCCCTCATCGCTGGCCGCGAAATTTATAAGCTGCAAAATATCGAACGCTTCACGAAGGTTCGTATTCAACGGAAACAGCCGCCGTCCATGGAAGAAATCGAAGAAAAACGCACGAACGTCTTCTTTGAAAAAATCCGCAGCGCTTTACAAGAAGGAAAATTTTCTAAAGAAGCACCCTTAGTGGATCGTCTCCTAGAACAAGGCTTTGCCTCCACCGACATTGCCTGTGCTGTCATTCAAGAATTACGCAAATCAGAAGGTCAAGGTGCCGAAACAACTCCTGCTCCAGCTTACGAAAAACCTGAACGCTCCGAACGTCCCGAGCGATCTGGTGGTGGTGGAAATTACGGCGGGGGTGGTGGTGGCGGTGGTGGAAAATGGAAGGGTGGCCGCAGCACGCGGCGTCCTGTTCCTTCTTCAGGCGGCAGTGGTGCCGGCGGTGGTGCTGGTGGTGGCGGCGGTGCCGCAGGAAGACCCTCGTTCAGAAAAAGAAAACCGCGTGATTAACTAAAGCGATGCCCTCCATGATTTCACAGTCCACTTCCTTCTCCGTTTCCACGAAAGGAAAAGGGACTTATGAAATCACGGAACAGGTTGCCCACGCCGTCCATGAATCTGGAGTGACCCAAGGCACCGCCACGGTGTTCATTACCCATACCAGTGCTAGTCTTATACTTTTTGAAAATGCCGACCCCTCGGCTCGCACAGACCTGCACACTTATTTCGAGAAACTGGTGCCCGAGGATACAAAGGGTTTTGTCCACACCCTAGAAGGCACCGATGACATGACCAGCCACATCCGCATGGTCTTAACGAGAACGAGTGAAGTCATTCCCATTGCCCAAGGTCGCATGTGTTTAGGAACGTGGCAGGGGATTTTTGTTTTTGAACATCGTCGCGCCGCCCATACCCGCACTCTTTGGGTTAATATCATGGGAACCTAAAAGCGGATCATGAATACCGACGCACAAGAACAACAAGTCTTAGCGGAACAAGCGGCGGCGGAGTGGGAAAAATTACGGACGTGGAAAATGCCTTTTGGTAAATTTAGCGGACGTTATCTCTATGAAATTCCCGCAGAATATCTCTGCTGGTTTGAACAAAAAGGCTGGCCCGAAGGAGAGTTGGGTAAACTCCTTCGCATCGTGCTTGAAGCTAAACGGGAGGGAGCCGACTGCGCCTTCGACACCTTCCGAAAAAGAAAAAACTAGGATTCTAAAACTAGTCCCACCGGGCAATGATCCGAGCCTGTGACGTGCGGCATGATCCATGCCTTCTGTAAGTTGGCTCGGAGTTTCGGAGATATACACCAGTAATCGATGCGCCATCCCACATTACGCTCACGAGCACCCGCCCGGTAGCTCCACCAGGTGTAGTGGCCTGTGCTTTTTTCAAACTCGCGGAACGTGTCGATAAACCCAGCCTTGATCAGATTAGAAAACCCCTCACGCTCCTCATCCGTAAAGCCAGCGGAAAAGCGGTTATCCTTAGGCCGTGCCAAATCTAGCTCCGTGTGCGCCACATTTAAATCCCCGCAAAGAATAACTGGCTTCAACTTTTCTAATGCAACGAGATGCTTAAGAAAAAGCACGTCCCATTCCTTATGCCTATAGGGGAGGCGTTGCAGTTCATCTTTAGAATTAGGTGTATAGACATTGACGACAAAAGAGTCGGCAAACTCCGCCGTGATCACGCGCCCCTCGTTATCATGTTCTGTTAAACCTAAGCCGTTGGTGACGTTGAGAGGTTTTACTTTAGTGAAAAGTGAAGTTCCCGAGTAACCCTTTTTTTCAGCGGCATTCCAGTAAACATGATAAGCAGGATCGAGTTGAAGCGAGACCTGATGGGCTTCCGCCTTAACTTCTTGCAAGCAGACCACGTCCGGATTTTCCGCTGCGATAAACGACTCAAACCCTTTATTTTGACACGAACGAATGCCATTCACGTTCCACGAAATATATTTCATCAGAAAAACCTAACGCCCTGTAAAAAGAGCGCACCACTTTTTTAAATAGTAATAGACTACAAAGAAAAATGAATATCTGGTCTGGAAAATTTAATTGAGGCAACTAATTTTCAGGTCGAGAGGAATCCGTGAATCTTCGCTTTCGGCATGGCTTTTACCTGTCGGAAAAATTCCGTTTCCGTGATTTGCGTCGGCCATTCGAGACGGATGTAGAGACGATAACCCGCACGTTCTGGCAGTGCTTCTGCACCTATCGCCTCTAACTCGATCAGATAATTCAGGTCGCGGATCAGCGCCTTCCAAGGATCCTTCACCTTGTAAAAATGAGCCGTCCGCTTGGTCAACTCCGCCAGCGTGATTTCTTCACTATCTAGCAGGAGGTTCAGCACATGAACCTGCCGCTCGGAAATTGCGCGTTTCCGCTTGGTCTGAAGCCGTCCGAAAAGATCCGTTACTGTATTTCGGAACAACGCCTTGCTAACCTGCAACTTGATCTGCGCAAACAACTGTTTGCACTGGCTTTCGATACCCCGCAGCGCAAACTTCAAAAACGCACTCAGCTCGTGCTCTGCTTCCCTCGTCTCATGGAGCGCGTTCAGGTAGCCGACCTTGTGCTCGTAGTAGTAGTTCGACATTGCAATGAAAAGCGTATCACGGAGTCCCGTGCGCTGGAGCATCAACGCTTCCAGTGCCCGTGCGGTGCGGCCGTTGCCATCGAGAAATGGGTGGATTGCGGCGAAATGATAATGTAACGCCAACGCCTGAATCAGAGGATCATGCCCTTTGAAGACCGTTTCCACCGCACTAGTCAGTTGCCGCATGGCTTCCGTGCACCCTTCACCACCGTCGCAGCCCCGATGCCTTGGTGCGCCGAAGGTGACGTTTTGATCGTGTTCCCGCATGCGGCCCGGTGGACAATGATCGTCGTCGCAACCCGTCACCATCTGCCGGTGAATCTCCGTGACTAGATCGACGCTTACTGGGAGATCTGCTGGTTGCGCGGCAATCCAACGATAGGTTTTGACCGCCGCCGCCGCTTGGCGCTGCGAGCGTGTTTCCAGTTGCTGCGCCGTTTCCCGCATTGCCGCATCAAGTTCCCGTTCTGTGAATTCCGCCCCTTCGATCCGAGAAGTCCCCGCAACTTCGCGCTTGAGTTGAACTTTTTGCAGCTCATCCGCCCAGCTCCGTTGATAGGGAATTCCTGTTAGAGCCATCATCGCCGACTTTGCCCCAATCAGCTCGTCGATGATCGCCATGCGGTTGTAGGCGATCCAGTTGCGTGGCATTTCGTAGCGAATCATATTCTAAGTCAAAACCAATTTCATTTCCAAGTCAACACCTGTATTAAGAATCTACAACTACTTTAATATAAAGTGTTTATGAAAATAATAAAAAAGTAGATTATACCAAAAAATAAATCTCATATTCGATTCATAAACACTTTTCGAGCGTATTGGGCAAAGTAGAATGACTTCCTGATGAAAACAAGAACTGGAACCATTATTCATTCTTAAAAGGAAGATGAAGATTTGCCGCATATACCACAAAGAAGGCACGGAATTTTTTCACGCTAAGGGAAACGGAGTAAGGCAGAGGTGGGAACTTTTCTTTCAGACGGAAGAGGCGACGAATTAATAGTAGAAATTTAGCTCCTGCCCACTAGCGCACACGCTGGAGCACACTACGAGAATGATCCACTAAACAGCGGAGATTTGTCGCATCCACGGTAAACCTAGCGGCGGCACAAGCCCAGCCCTGACCGAAATACCAAAAGGTGCCGTGTGGCGACTGACTCAACATCTCGGTGACAGTAGGGGTCAATACTCTCCGAGCGGTCTCATCATGCCCTATCACCATCCATTCCTTTTGGAACGACTCCAATCCAGAAATTTTAAGGAACACTTCCTTGTTCCAAACTCTGCGGCTCCACCAAGGTAATTTCATTAACTGGATAGCAGGCAACTCAGTCAGTGTCACTGGAAACATCGGGTGAGACGCTGGCCAGGCCACAACCGTCAGGGCATGTTCCTGATAGGTCTTTCCGCTACCTGTGGAATACATGTATTCAAAAATAGCCATCCGATTCTCTGCTTGCTCCATCATTGCGATCCATTGGAGTGGATCGGAGCCACGATCCATTTGCCAGCTCGCCAAGATCCCGGCCATCGAGGGGTAAAAGGTTGTTTTGGTTTTCTCTGTTGGTTGCGAGCTGAAGAGGAATCCCTGAGGCTCGAGTAGGGCAGAAATCCCCGACACGCGAGTTCGATTAAATCTTCTGAGCAACCAGACACCGAAGGCAATCGCAGCAATAAAAGGAATAGTTGAAAGCAGAAACGAACCAATTTCAAAACCATCAGTCAGACCGAGAGCATCGAGACTAAATAATGTTAGCAATAGTCCAGCGACGCCGCACAGACCGATGAAGATCCATAAAAGAGTGTGTTGATTGGCAGGGCGATAAAGCTGCTTGGCCATGACTTATTCCAGCAACTTGGCGGACTTATGTTGCTCTAGGAGTAAATTAAAGCTCTACGCTGCGTGGCACGAGCTTACGGTAGGTTGTGGCGGTTAGGATGCCGCAAAACGCAAGTGCGGGAATAATGCCCACACCAAGACAGAGGAATCCCGCAATGCAGACTGCCGCGTTGATCAGTAAGATTAAAGCCAACGGTAGAAGGTGGTTCTTACCAAGTTTCCACGCCAAATCTAATGCTGAGAAATCCTTGCCAAGACGGTCGGCAAAAAGAAAGGGCCAGAGGGAAATAAATCCAGCAATAATGAGACCGGGGATAATGAGAAGGATTATTCCTATAGCAATTAAAATGGAGGACCCAATAGAGACTAAGCCGGCCATCAGAAAGGTATCGAGTCGAGAAAATAAGGTCTGAATGGCAAATTTTTTCCCATCTATCTTGGCCAGACATACGGTGGAAAAACCTACAATTAAAAAGCCGGTCAGAAACGTGCTGAGAATGTTTTCCATACTAGTGGATGGTATGAGACCCGCCATAAAACCAATAAAAAAACAGATGACCAAAAGAACAAGTGAAATGACACTTAAATTTAACCAGTCACTTTTAAACGTCGCAAAAGCTTCTTTTACTAGTTCTCCCACCTCTAATTTTGTGGCCGCTGCTGTGGGCACAGGAGCTTGGATATCTGAAGTAGTAGTAATGACTGAAGATGAAAAGATGGCGGTGTTTTGCGCCTCGATCCAATCTGACATTGATGCATGCCAGACTAGGGTATCGGTGGGTATTGCTTTGGTATCCAACAAATCACGCAGTTCTGCCTCCGTTACAGGACCCGTCTGCGCACCATCTTTAACATAAAACCAATCGATCATAAATAATTTATTAGGTAGAGTTAATAATAAAGAAAAGAAATAAATAAACGTTTAGCACTATTTAACCAAGTTAATCCGCCACAGACGGATTGACCCCGTAAGTTGACAAAGTAAGATGAAAGCTTTTTAATGGATTTTCCATTGTGGAAACAAACCACAGGCCATACGAAAACGGGGTCAGCCTTGAACGTTACTAACTTAAGCGTGAATTGGGAGCAATTACGGTACCTTTCTGGTATGAATCCTGCGTCCAAAAAAGGAAACAGTCGACAAACAGCCTAATTCCCAGAAAATAATATCTTATGTTTTCCGACATCACCCTTGTTTGCTTGTTGCTGGGTATAGCTGTATTCCTTTTCAGTTTTGATGTGCTGGAGGCGGAGATCGTTGCCTTGGGGCGCATGCTGTCTTTTGTTATTTGCGGCGTTTTGACTCCCGGTCAGGCCTTTTCTGGTTTCGCCAGTGATACGGTCATGATGATCATGGGTCTCCTCATCATGACCACAGCCCTGACTCAAACCGGTGCCATGGAAGGTATCTCCCGTTGGGTTCGAGCCATCTCCAGCGGACGTCCTCTCGTCTTCATGCTGTTGCTTCTCACGGTCACCGGACTGCTGAGCAGTTTTATCAGTAACACCGCCACAATCGCCCTCCTCGCTCCCATGGCCGTGGCCGTTTGCCGCAAACTGAATTTTCCCGTTTCTAAAGTTTTGCTCCCTATGGCCTTTGTCTCGATCCTCGCTGGCACCGTCACACTCATCGGCACTTCCACCAACCTAGTCGTCTCCGGTCTCATGACCACGCTGGGTATGGAAGCACTCGACATGTTCGAACTATCCCCCGTCGGTTTAGTCATCTTGGGGGCTGGCTTCCTCTATCTGGTGTTGATCGGACGTCATATGATCTCGCCTTCCAAGGAAAATGCCAACATCGCCGAGGTCATCCGCTCCTCCAATTACCTGACGGAAATGATCTTGCTTGAATCCTCTCCCCTAGCCGGAAAAACCCTCCGTGACCTTAAATTTGGCGAGGCCAACGACCTCCAAGTCATCCGGCTTGTCAGGGAGGGGAACCGGCGAGTTCATATCCATGCTGACCTCCCTTTGGCTATTGGGGACATCCTCTTGGTGGAAGGCCCTAGGGAAGCCATCCTCGACATCCAGCAAAAAGCCGGCATTGAAATCCTTGCTCAAGACAAACTCGGAATTGTGGAAGGTTCCGACCCGGATTCGGAACGCGTCGTCGAAGCCTTAGTTCTTCCCCGACCTGGACTACAGGGACGCACGTTGAAACAAACCCGTTTCCACGAAAAATACGGTGTCATGGTTCTGGGCCTGCGACGCCACGGAACCACCTTCTTCCGCAAAATGAGCCAAGTTTCCTTGGCCACTGGCGACCTACTCCTCCTTCGTGGTGCCACGCAAGATCTCAGAACCTTAGAGGACGAAGGTTTCCTAAAACTACTCTACGAAGCCGATCGACCCAAAAACTCCGTCCGACGGGGGCTGGTGGCGGCTGCCATTTTTGTCATTTCCCTGTCACTGGGCATCGCCAAAATCATCACCCTTCCTATGGCAGCACTTCTAGGTGCCTTCCTCATGCTGGCTACTAAATGCGCTACCCCCCGTGAAACCTTCCGAGAAATGGAATGGAAAACCGTCATCCTGATTGCCTGCATGCTTAGTGTGGGCACGGCTCTTACCACCTCCCGAGCCGATCTGGCTATTGGCAGTGCCATCGTCACGTGGGGAGGGACCCTTCCCAACATCGTCCTCATGGGAAGCGTATTTATCTTGACCGTTGCTTTGTCCCAACCCATGTCCAACCAAGCGGCTGCGGCACTAGTGCTTCCTGTCGCCGTGCAGGTTGCCCTCCAACTCGGACTGGATCCGCGTCCCTTCGCCATCACCGTTGCTCTAGCCGCCAGTTGCTCTTTCCTCACGCCTCTGGAACCCGCTTGCCTCTTGGTTTACGGACCTGGTGGCTATCGTTTCAAGGACTTCCTTATTGTTGGGTTACCGCTGACCCTTCTCATTCTGGTTATCACGCTATGGTTAGTGCCCAAATGGTGGGCCTTTTGAGTTGGGCTGATTTAACAACCCCACGAACTCTCCGCAGGTGGATAAACTCTTACTCGAGCGGACATGATCACACGCTAGAAATATTGGGGCTCGCCAGATCTATCGCAAGGAAGGAAGAATCTGTTTGGGACTTAGGGCTTGGATGGGAGATTTTCGAAAGTCCGTTAGGTTGCGCGTGATGATGGCTTGGGCGTTAAAGCGAAGAGCAGCGGCAGTTTGCATGGCATCTTCGAGATCCTTAAAAGGCAAGTCCAGAGCTTGTTCCATGTCCTGGGTGTCGGTGCCCGCATGCCCGAACTCTGGATGGCTTTACTTCTGGGGGAACGTCTCGTGCACGGCGCACTCATCTCCGACGCGGCGCGGGAGATGATTTACCTAAACCAGGGATAATAAATGATTAAAAAACTCTGAGTTTTCACCGACAACCTGCGGCTAACTCCAGTGAGGCAACGCATTGAGAATTGATCCGCCTCAGGAGGATTGACTCCGTAAAACTAAAATTATTTCAAACGCTAAGTAGCAAGCATTGTTGACATAAGTTGACAAAAATCTAAGCTTGGAACTAGGCCGAAACAAAATTATGTCAAAGCGACTCAACATACCCAAGCTGCTCGAGGTTACTGAATCAAACGGGTTCAATCAGTCTGCTATAGCGAAATCTCTGGGAATTACGCGCGCCTCCGTCTCTAAATGGTTTACTGGGAAATCGTTTCCCCGGCCTGCTGAGTTGTTGAAGCTTGGACAATTACTTAAACTCCAACACCATGAATTGGTCGAACACTTGAGTCCAAATCATGATCCCTTGGTAGCTTTTCGTAAGCGAGCTTCTTGCCTAACAACGGATGAACACATCGCCCGCGCCCAAAACATGGGTCACTTCTTAAAACCTTTGGTGGGCTACCTGAGCGTGGATGAGTTTCTGGGGCCGCCGAGTTTAAAGAACCCTTCGTGCGATTACGGTTACCTCCAAGAGCTGGCCGCCAGAATACGGCGTGAAGCAGACATTGCGGAAACGGCACCGTTTGACTTCAAGAACCTGATCCAGCTTTTTCAGAAGTATCAAGCTGTGATCATCCCAACCCTTTGGGGACATAAAGCCAAGCACGAGAACGCGCTACATATCCATCTTCCGGAATCCCGGACGACTTGGATTTATCTCAATCTGGATGTAGAAATCCATGACTTTAAGTTCTGGATGGCTCACGAGTTGGGCCATGTACTGACGGTCGATCTGTTACGTGAGGGAAAAGTCCTCGAGGCGGAGGACTTTGCGGATGCCTTTGCCGGGGCACTTCTTTTTCCTGGGCCTTTGGCAGAAGCGGCTTTGGCTGGATACAAGAGGGCAAGGACAGATCATCGGCGCTTGGCATTGCTAAAGAAATGGGCGAAGGAGCACACCATCTCACCCAACTCGGTGTATCTGGAGATCGAGAAGCATGCCAAAGAAAGGAAGGAGTCATTCACGACCATCGAAGCTAAGATGCGTTTCCCTGCCATCTCCGCTTTTAACAAAGGCTATAAGACGCTGAGCGCGGTGCTTTTTGACGACACCCAACCGACGGCAGATCATTTCATGCGCGTGGCACAAGAAAGCTTTGGAACCGAGGTTTACGGTGTGCTTGGCAAATACGTCCGGGAAAAGCAGGCGGGGCCAGAGGTGGTCGCCACCATTCTGGATGTGAATCCCATGGATGCGCGAGCCTATCATAACGCTCTCGCAATGTAGTCCACCAATAGGGAGGGAGCTGAGGCATGGCGCAGAAAAGAATGATCGTGGATTCCAACAGCTACTTCAGGCTGGCGCAGAATATTCATCCCTTGTTATGCCAGCCTTTTGGGCAAGAGGAGCTCACATTGTACATCCATGCGGAACTCAATGAGGAATTCCGGCGTAGCCCCCGACTTCAAAATAAGTTCCACTGGGTGGCCGAGGGGAAATATGTCGAAAATCGTAGCCGATCCATTAGTTTAAACTCTGAGCAAAAGACAACGATTCAAGCTGCTTACGAATACATGTGGGAGCACGTGAAAGATTCTTTCCTCCGCCCTAGGGGTAAAGGCCCTTCCCCCGTTGATACTCGAATCGTGGCCACTGCTCAAATTCTGAATATTCTGATTGTCACAGATGATCGAGATATGATTGAGCTCGCAAAAGAATTTGAGGTTCAGCACATCACCAGCCTTGGACTAATGAAATTGATGTTGGATAGCGAAAAAATTGACGACGAGAAGGTTGATTTAGTGGTTGAGCAATGGATCTACGACAACGACACCCCGCACCGTGAATGGAAAGGCGAATTTAAAAAGCTATTTGGACGGATTGCTCCCGATGGCTAAAAACCTTTCCGATACCGCCTTAACCTGTAGGCAGGAGAAACGCAGGAAAAAAGGAGTCAAAAGAGCCCAACCCTTGGGTTATCAAGACAGGAGTGGACATCGGGATTGTGTCAGTGCTTAAATAATTAATTACTTTGATAAAATGACTAATAAATACAAGCATTAAAAACATTGAGAATTGATCCGCCTCAGGAGGATTGACTCCGTAATTTTTCCGCAGATCGATGGAGTGGGGAAGAGTGCCCAGTGCTTAAGAAAACGATGGACAGCCTCTGATCCATCAATAGGGTTGCCGTCATGGAACGAAATTCATTTTCCCGCGTCGCAGCTTTAAGTTGCCTTTTGGTCGTAGTTCTTGCCGGTTGCGCTGGCATGAACGTAAAGGAGGACAGCGTGCAAGGTACGACGAATATTGTTCGTCCATCTGCTATTTACATCCGCACCTTTGATCCCGGCACTTCGTGGGAAGGTGACTTCGGAGGGAAGAGCCGCGACTCATTCATCCAGCAAGAAATGCAAAGCCTCGACCAGCGCCTGATCGCTCAGTTACAAGACATCGCACCCACCTCACCAGTAGGAGGATCCTTGCCAGCCAACGGCCTTCTCGTCACAGGCCAATTACAGCGCGTTAATGCTGGGAGTGGTGTTGCTCGTTATTTCATGGGCGGTTTCGGCGTTGGAGCGCGAGAGGTCACAGGCCGCGTGCAGATCTTCGATCTCGCCAAATCCACCACGACTCCCATTCTCGCGTTCAATATTGAGGGCGGTTCGCGTGGCGAAGGTGGCATAATAGGTGCCGTCGACAATCTCAACGCCGACTGGGACCGGATCGGTCGCGAGACCAAGGCATTGCTACTAAAAAGAATGCAGCCTTAAACCGATGCTTGCTGTGTCGAACGCAGAATGTAAAAACAGGATGCCGCGTTTCCAACGCTGGCTTGACTTCACCCCCCGTAGAAGTCTGATACAATAAGGATATCTGGTGCTAGTGATGCGGCGGTCCATCCCTAGGCGTGTGGGGAATACCTGAACTCGCTGTCTGGGCGGGCAAGAAACGGGATTCTCTCGATCAAATGAGTGCTCAAAAAATGGCTAATGATTCTGATAGTTCAGTTCAGTCAAAAGCTAGGGGCGAAGAATTAGCTGCTAAAACAAAAGCAGAACTTAAGAAAATTGGAGCTGCTAAATTATGGTGAGTTTTACCAGGTCTTTACTTTCCCAATCCGCCTTAATTCTTCTTTGGATTTTTCTGTTAACTCTTTTGATCGGGCTTCTGCTTCTTTTTGTTTATTAAAATTGTGTACTTGGATTCCTGCGATTGTTCCGAGAACTCCTAAAATTGCGGTCAGTAATGTGATAATAATTGTTTTTTGCATATATGATATTTCTAGCAGACTCTTTTACAGGAATCTATAACGATCTTTTTGGTTCGTTGGAACCTGCGTGCCAACAAATTTTCAAAACCGTTTCCAAGGTGGCTTTTGTCATTCTTGTTTGCGGGCTCGGGAAAGATCTGGTCCATCCCCACGCGGGTGGGGAAATCGGTAAGACCCACATGGACCCGCGCCAAGGGCGGGCAGGAGCCACAGCTTGGGGATGAAGGCGGTATCTATTTTCCGTCGAAGAAGCGCATTGCCCACACCTTCTTGATCAAATCACGGGGCAGGGTAGTTGTCACAATTGAGGGCAACACCTCGCCGGAAGCTGGTGCGGACACGGCGGCAGACCGTGACGGGGGCGGGTTCTGGTCAAAAAGGCGTCTTCCCTCCCAGATTTATTCCGTGAGAAACTGGGTCGGGAATAACTGATGTTGAACCACCCCATTATTTCAGGCTGTCGCACCCTCTCGCAGAAATGCGGACCCAAGACCTTGCAGGAAATCGCCGACGCTTGCGGGGTGACACCTTCTGCAGTTTACCAAGTTGAATGCAAGGCATTGCGTAAATTCAGGCGAATCTGGCAGAGAAAGTTTGGGGCGGTATCGGCATCCGAAACTGGTCAGACCCATGTAAGGAGGGTAGGGTGACAGAAATTCAAAACCGACTGTTGGCTGTGCAGGAACAGGCGAGAGTCTTGTTCGAGGACTTACGGGTAATTACTGCAGACTTAAAAACCCGCCAAGACATTCAGGATCAAGAATTGTTTTACAAGGGATTTATGCTTGAATACACCAAAGTTCGGGCTGATTTATGCGTCAGAAAAGAGCTCGGTTTGTGATCGTGCCGGTGCCGTCTGCCAAGTCCGCCAAAGCATTTCAATCGAATTGGTCTAAGTTGTTGGCTTCTCTATAAGCCCGAATAAAGCTTTCTGAGGCTTGGACTTCACGGCGTTTGAGGTCTACTTCTTCTCTTCGGACAGATAATTGTTGATTTTTTTGCTCATAATAAGCCTGTGCTTGGCGGTAGGCTGCACTGTAGGCTTGATTTCTGCGCTGGTTGAAGCGATGGCTTGCTGCGATTTCCTTACAAGAGGTCAAGTCGTAAGTTTGGACTGGGCTATATTTAAACCAATAACCTGAAGCGGGCTGCCACTTTTCAACCAACCCGTTAGCGGTTGCGCCGTCCCCGTTGTCGGTGTAGGTGGTTCGCATCTGGGAGCCGTCAGGTTCCACCCACTCGTAGGAGAAGGGAAGAGTATTTTCTCCTGGCATAGGTAGAACCTGAGCTGCTGCGGCCTGCCCAGCTCCGCTGGCTGCTGTGTTGGCTGAGGCTTGGGCTTGCATTGCTGCGGTGTCAAACTGGGCATGGAGACCCGAAGAGATTATAACAGACAAGATAAAGGTTACGGCTTTTTTCATATACCCTATCATACGGGAGAATAAGGTAGCGTCAGGGGAAATTTAACGAAAGTTTGCGGTCCATCCCCACGGGTGTGGGGAATACTGGTTCAGGGTTGTTCGGGGAAGAAACTGGACGGGTCCATCCCCACGCGTGTGGGGAATACCTCTCGGCGGATAATGATATCAGAGATAATGTCGGTCCATCCCCACGCGTGTGGGGAATACGCGGGTGGAATACCGACTGCGCCGAGACCGCACGGTCCATCCCCACGCGTGTGGGGAATACAGCCCAAACTTGCGACATAGAAACCATTCCTACGGTCCATCCCCACGCGTGTGGGGAATACCAGGATAGGGCCCTTGCCCGCACTTCCGCCCACGGTCCATCCCCACGCGTGTGGGGAATACCATAGTCTGAAGTTCTGGACAGAAGTTATTATCGGTCCATCCCCACGCGTGTGGGGAATACGAAAAACCTGCTCCGCTGTCAGCACGCTGTCAGGGTCCATCCCCACGCGTGTGGGGAATACTCGAACAAGCTAAACAGATCACCACGGAAAAACGGTCCATCCCCACGCGTGTGGGGAATACCTCGCCAGCAGCGTTTTGTTTTTCTGCCCCCTCGGTCCATCCCCACGCGTGTGGGGAATACTGAGTAAATCTGAATTAGAAAAAAATGATGGACGGTCCATCCCCACGCGTGTGGGGAATACGACACTGACTCTCGTGCGGTCGATGCCGTTTCCGGTCCATCCCCACGCGTGTGGGGAATACGAAGTAACCAAGCCCAGCACTGAAGCGGATAACGGTCCATCCCCACGCGTGTGGGGAATACAATCGCCTTAGAATTGTTATGAACACGATGAACGGTCCATCCCCACGCGTGTGGGGAATACTAAATCACAATAGTATCCGCGAAAACTGTGAGCGGTCCATCCCCACGCGTGTGGGGAATACATTTTTGATTTCCATTTCATTCATAATTTATTCGGTCCATCCCCACGCGTGTGGGGAATACTCCCTTATTTCAGCCTCCCGCAGAAGGCCACGCGGTCCATCCCCACGCGTGTGGGGAATACTCAAAAACGTGTTGCCCTTGCTATAGGCAAACCACGGCGGTCCATCCCCACGCGTGTGGGGAATACCTTGCGGCCTCGAAGAGGCTAAGATTTTAGACCGGTCCATCCCCACGCGTGTGGGGAATACATGCGGGACTAAAATTAACGGGCGGCAATCCGCGGTCCATCCCCACGCGTGTGGGGAATACCTCTCGGCGGATAATGATATCAGAGATGATGTCGGTCCATCCCCACGCGTGTGGGGAATACTCAACGGGACGAAAAAACAGAGGTTCCTTACACGGTCCATCCCCACGCGTGTGGGGAATACTTCGATGCTCTACGGATGCCCGTCCTACGCATCGGTCCATCCCCACGCGTGTGGGGAATACCGCACCGCCGAATCAGGCGAGTTAACGAGAAACGGTCCATCCCCACGCGTGTGGGGAATACTGGGTCGTTATGGTTCATTATGAGTTGGTTTGCGGTCCATCCCCACGCGTGTGGGGAATACTGAGCATCGACAATTAGGGTCAAACGGATTGCCGGTCCATCCCCACGCGTGTGGGGAATACATTCCCAAAAAAGCTCCAGATTTTGCAGGCTGCGGTCCATCCCCACGCGTGTGGGGAATACAGATAAAAATTTTGCCACAAAGCTTGCACGCACGGTCCATCCCCACGCGTGTGGGGAATACTGCGAGAGAGAAATTAATAAACGCGCAAGAGGCGGTCCATCCCCACGCGTGTGGGGAATACTCGACACGGTGGAGGAGTCGGCGAGGGCGTTACGGTCCATCCCCACGCGTGTGGGGAATACGATCAGGTATTGAGGTGCGGTCACAGGTGATGCGGTCCATCCCCACGCGTGTGGGGAATACTCCAAAGAAGGACGGTTGCTCTATCGGGATTACGGTCCATCCCCACGCGTGTGGGGAATACGGAAAACATCCATGCTTGCCACGGCAGCGGTTCGGTCCATCCCCACGCGTGTGGGGAATACCGGATTGGACCGAAGAGGACATTCTGGCCACCCGGTCCATCCCCACGCGTGTGGGGAATACAGCCGCCGCAGGCCACGCCCTGCGCTACGCCACGGTCCATCCCCACGCGTGTGGGGAATACTTGTTTATGTTGACCTCGCCACCTATATTAAGCGGTCCATCCCCACGCGTGTGGGGAATACCCCTATCTGTGACGCGCCATAAAGAAATGCGACGGTCCATCCCCACGCGTGTGGGGAATACCGGCAGGAGTTTTTAGACAAGTGAAACACCAGCGGTCCATCCCCACGCGTGTGGGGAATACCTGATTGGCACTGGATAGTCCGCGAATGGACGCGGTCCATCCCCACGCGTGTGGGGAATACGAGGTAACCAAACAGGCTCGCCACATGAATGGCGGTCCATCCCCACGCGTGTGGGGAATACCCATCCCTTGGACCGGCTAGGTTGGCTGATGACGGTCCATCCCCACGCGTGTGGGGAATACCGCCCGCCGCAATCCAAATGAAACTGTGTATCCGGTCCATCCCCACGCGTGTGGGGAATACCGCCAATACCTCCTTGCCAATACGCCAGCCGCCGGTCCATCCCCACGCGTGTGGGGAATACTTGATTAACCCGACCGACGAGGACGCCGACCGCGGTCCATCCCCACGCGTGTGGGGAATACCATCCTTCTAGGTGTCCCTGAAAAGATTTGATCGGTCCATCCCCACGCGTGTGGGGAATACATGCCAGCCCGCAGGAGGTAGAGGCCTGGAAACGGTCCATCCCCACGCGTGTGGGGAATACCCTGGGAATATCACGCAAACGGTCGTTGACTACGGTCCATCCCCACGCGTGTGGGGAATACTCCTATAGTCATCTGGATCCATATTATTTATTCGGTCCATCCCCACGCGTGTGGGGAATACCTTAGCCACCACCGCAGAACCTGTATCTACCGCGGTCCATCCCCACGCGTGTGGGGAATACGCCCGTTTAGCCGTGGGCGGATTTTCATGTTCCGGTCCATCCCCACGCGTGTGGGGAATACGTGTATGGCAGTCCGCTTGATCGGATGTCGGACGGTCCATCCCCACGCGTGTGGGGAATACTCCAAGCTATTGCAGCCAGATCGCGCATAGCCTGGTCCATCCCCACGCGTGTGGGGAATACCCGCTCTGGAGTTGCGCCCGATTTGAGAATAGCGGTCCATCCCCACGCGTGTGGGGAATACTTTTTCAACCCTCCCCATCTCGCGGTGCAGTGCGGTCCATCCCCACGCGTGTGGGGAATACCGGCAGGAGTTTTCAGACAAGTGAAACACCAGCGGTCCATCCCCACGCGTGTGGGGAATACAGACGCGCAAGACCCCTCCCGCTCTTCCATCGCGGTCCATCCCCACGCGTGTGGGGAATACTCTCGCCAATCGCAAGCTGCAAACCCCAGCTGCGGTCCATCCCCACGCGTGTGGGGAATACTCACGGTGAAAAAGGACCGGCCACATCGGAACCGGTCCATCCCCACGCGTGTGGGGAATACCCTTGCAACCTCGAAGAGGCTAAAATTTTAGGCGGTCCATCCCCACGCGTGTGGGGAATACGGTGAAAGTAAGATACGTATCCGCAGAGCATACGGTCCATCCCCACGCGTGTGGGGAATACTTTCCAGCCTTCAAGGTATGCTGATGCAGTCGCGGTCCATCCCCACGCGTGTGGGGAATACGGTGGCTGTCACGCCTAGCCCGGCGCCTAACGCGGTCCATCCCCACGCGTGTGGGGAATACGCCAGAGGGAGCAGGGAGGTTGCAGGAACATGCGGTCCATCCCCACGCGTGTGGGGAATACTTTTCTTAGTATTGTTAGCAATTAACTATTACCGGTCCATCCCCACGCGTGTGGGGAATACAGTTGACATTTATTTTGACCATAAATCAGACGCGGTCCATCCCCACGCGTGTGGGGAATACTGGCACGGTCGTTTTTTTGACGACGATAGATCCGGTCCATCCCCACGCGTGTGGGGAATACTTTTTACTAATCGTGGTTGACGGTGCGATATTCGGTCCATCCCCACGCGTGTGGGGAATACAAGGTCAATCCCCGCCGCTGATAAATATATTGCGGTCCATCCCCACGCGTGTGGGGAATACTAGAATCGGCTGGGACGTTCACGGGCGAGCGGCGGTCCATCCCCACGCGTGTGGGGAATACCCTCAGACCGTGATGGACAATTTTGATAAAAGCGGTCCATCCCCACGCGTGTGGGGAATACGGGCTTAATGATATAAGAAGAATGTCGCGCATCGGTCCATCCCCACGCGTGTGGGGAATACAAATAACTGAATTCACGGGGTAATATCTGACACGGTCCATCCCCACGCGTGTGGGGAATACACAAAGTCATAGAGGGCAAAACCGCCAAGCAACGGTCCATCCCCACGCGTGTGGGGAATACCCCCACCCGCTCGCCGCATTGCATAGTATTTTCGGTCCATCCCCACGCGTGTGGGGAATACTAACTCTAATCTACTCCTCTTACTAGCCGCAACGGTCCATCCCCACGCGTGTGGGGAATACTTTCTTTTTGGATTTCGGTATCATGCAGGACTCGGTCCATCCCCACGCGTGTGGGGAATACCTTCTCAACCCTCCCCATCTCGCGATGCAGTGCGGTCCATCCCCACGCGTGTGGGGAATACGCTGGCTGATTACAGAAATCGGAACGGCTCAACGGTCCATCCCCACGCGTGTGGGGAATACAAGCCAAAATTATCCCCGCCCGCGATACGCTACGGTCCATCCCCACGCGTGTGGGGAATACACGAGCGCACAACCGAACCGGTTCGACCCAAGCGGTCCATCCCCACGCGTGTGGGGAATACCAGTTGGCCGCCGACCGTCAAATCCAAGGGTTCGGTCCATCCCCACGCGTGTGGGGAATACCGGTGCGCCCGTTGAGGCGTATTTTGAGCTAGCGGTCCATCCCCACGCGTGTGGGGAATACCTGCGCGAGATTTTCGAGCTATGACAAACCCACGGTCCATCCCCACGCGTGTGGGGAATACACAAAGTCATTGAGGGCAAAACAGCTAAGCAACGGTCCATCCCCACGCGTGTGGGGAATACTTCAAAATCCACCCCCGCAGCGGTATTTTTTTCGGTCCATCCCCACGCGTGTGGGGAATACCCTATACGCCGTCAACTAAAAAAGCAAAAATGCGGTCCATCCCCACGCGTGTGGGGAATACTGGCGGCGGATTTCACATCGCCGCCCATGATGCGGTCCATCCCCACGCGTGTGGGGAATACAAAGTCGCACTGTGCGACTTTTAGCTGGCAAGCGGTCCATCCCCACGCGTGTGGGGAATACTTTTAACCGCCTCGGAATATTGGTCAATGTTGCGGTCCATCCCCACGCGTGTGGGGAATACTATCAGAATTATCACCCGCAAAGATCAGATGACGGTCCATCCCCACGCGTGTGGGGAATACACACGGTAGCAAATCCATTCGACCCCTCATACCGGTCCATCCCCACGCGTGTGGGGAATACTTGTTCATCAAGTTTTTCTTCAACAACAGGTGCGGTCCATCCCCACGCGTGTGGGGAATACTTTTCTCCGCTCGCACGACGCAAGCAAAATATCGGTCCATCCCCACGCGTGTGGGGAATACAATTATGCCAAACGTCGTCGAACATTAGGTGGCGGTCCATCCCCACGCGTGTGGGGAATACTGATGCGATTATTTTAGAACCCACCGCGTTAACGGTCCATCCCCACGCGTGTGGGGAATACAGTGGGAACGATGAAATGGAGAGGGTCAATCACGGTCCATCCCCACGCGTGTGGGGAATACGCTCGTAATTGCAACAACTTACCAAAGTTAATTTTAAGAATAAAGACGTTTATTAAGGCTCAGTTTTCAAAATGGGCGATTATCTGCGTCTATCCAAGCCTCTGCTACGAGTTGGATACCGTCGATATCAAGATTGCGCCTTCCTATTTTACCCTCTGGCCCGACGCGTTCGATCAGGTAACCCTGACAGTTGGGGTGGGAAGAGATGCTCAGCATACCGAAGTCTTTGGGGGCGTTGCGAGTGATGAAGTCGATGACTTTACGATGAGTACGTACATTGAGTGTTCCAACGAATACGTTGGGTCGAGGCTCGACGAACCATCTTTTGAGATGGCCACGGATCGCAGGAGGGACATCGTTGGCGACAAGAACGGTCATGCGTCCTGCCGGGGTTGGAGGGGGTGGAGTTCCGGCTCTTTTTCTTCGTCATATCCAAGGAAAAGATTTTTTAAGTCTTCCGGCATGCGTTTGAGCATCCGGGTTTGTTCGACGTTACGCTTGAAGATCTTGCGGACAAGCTTGCCATCGTCCTTGGGGTCGATAGAGACTGCTTCGAAAGCGGCGGGCCAGGAGGTTTCATGTTTATACATGTCGGCGGCATCGTAAATAAAAGGAAGAGTTCCGGCCTGGTGGATGAAGCCCAGTTGGGGGATAAAGCCCATGGAGCAGCAGACGGCGGCGGTGAGGGCGTAGTGGGAGGCGGTGGCGGCGGAGAGGGCGCGGTTGATAGAATCGGCGATGCTCCAGTTGGAGGGGTTGTAGTCGCGTCCCTTCCAAGTCACTCCGTATTTCAGTCCCAGCTCTTCATAAATTCGTTTAACGCGTCGGCCTTCCATGCCGCGAAGTTGTTTGATAGTGATGCCAACGGTTTCGACTTCGGGGAAGCGGTGGCGGAACATGCGACGGGCGATTTCATTCCGTTTTTGGAGGGCGGCCCAGGAAGCGGCATGGATGCGGGCCATGGAGTTGTCATGATTGGGGGTGATGCCAAAGGCGTAGAAGCGGAGGCCGTCTTCCCCCAGCCAGAAGAGGGGGCAGTTGCACTGGGCTGCGGCTTTGATTGCGGCGTGGGTGACAGTGGTGCCCGGCCCGAGAATCAGGGCGGAGAGAGTGGCGACAGGGATGGGGCAAAGGGTGCCGTCAGCACCCACCCATTTGATGGATGCGTCATCCACTTCCACCCGGCCATGTTCCAAATAAACCGGGGTCCAGCGATCTTTGGCGGGTGCCAGGGTGTCGAGGGGTGGGCGCTCGAAGATGGGCATAAAGTCTGGTTAATCCTATAGAAGTTAGGAATTCTCGCTATTGGTTGATGCAGTACGGGTGACCGGGCGGGATTGGAATTCCCGTTTGCCGAAGGAAACGGGGTGATCGGCTTGAAACCAAGAGCCTCCACCGGATTTTTGCTCCTGGCCTTCGGAGGTTATGAGGGTCTGGAGGGGGCCGAGTTTTTCCAACAACGCGCTTATAGCTTGATTGCGGGAAGGAGCAATCACGGGGTTGAGCGGGGAGGCAGGCAGGCAGCACTTACGTCCGAACCATACGCCCCAGACGGGGTTGGCCAATGCGGTGGCACAGCGGGCGAGAGTATCAGCCTCTCCTTCCAGCACGGCGATGAACCGGGCATCGGTGAGGTAGGTGCGGCGGGTGATGACTGTGCCGAAGGGGCTACCGTCGCCTGCTTTGCTGGGGGTGCTCATCTTAGCGCGAGTGTTGCTTTTATCCGCCTGCCAGTCGTCGTGCCATCCTCCGCCCACGGTATGGAAATCTTCCAGTCGTTGGACGTTAAGAGGTTTGGCTCCTTGAACTTTGAAGACGGAAAAGATCAAGGCGGCCAGGGGTCGGAGCTGCTCCTCTTCCTGAGGGGACTGTTTGTCGATGCCCATGGCGGCGGCAATCAGACCGATTATCCCACTTTTGGTGGGAAAGCTTTCCGTGCCGCGCCGTTGGAAGCGGGAGGATGCGCCCCAGGCCTGCATGGGAGCGTCCAGATAAAAGGCGAGAGCTTGATTATTCATCGGCCAGCAATCCGTTAATGAAGTCGTTGATGGAGGTTTCGGGAATCCAGAGCTCTTTTTTGGTTTCGATGTTCCAGGTGGTTTTGAGTTTTTCGTGTTCGGCTTTCATGGCTTCCAAGGAAGCATCAGCCAGACCTTTTCCATTGGCACGAACGGGATCTTCAAAGGCGTTTATAAGTTGGAGGGGCTGGCCTTTGTCCTTGCGGATGCCGAGAACAGCATGGGGCAGGGTGGCGGCGTTCATGGAGTTTTTCCGGGCATTGGGCACGGCGGTCAAGGTGGCGCGGATGAAGGCGTCGAGGACGGATTTTTGCTGTTCGCTGTCGAGTTTGCCGAGGTGTTTGTCATCAAAAAGCAGGTCAAGATTAACGGCGGCGTAGCGGTAATAGGTGGCAGAGGTGAATTCGAGAGTGCCGATCATTCCCGCCCCAGCGTCTTCGGCATCACCTTTGCGGTCATCCACCGCAGAGTAGAAGTCGATGTCATTGGAGGCTTTGTGGGTCGAAAGCGCATGGGAAAACATGGCGGCACCTTCGATGTTGAGTGTGGCATCATTAGCGATCATGCGTCCAAAAAGCGAGATGTCCGCCGCATCCAAACGGCTTACATTTTTAGCTGCTTTTTTTCCTTCCGTTCCAGCGGCAACGGCTTGGGCGATCTGCTCAATCTCAGCAGGAGAGAGATAAACGGCGGTGGTCACTTGATCGGGATTTTTTTTGTCTTGGGAGCTGAATACCTCGATAAGTTCCTGAGCTTTGGCTGCGGCCTGGGTTTCATCAAGTCCAGCTGCAATCAAGGCCTTTTGGAAAGGGTCTTTGAGAAGACGACTGCGAATGCCTTGAAAGTGGGGAGCAAGATCGGCCGCCGTAAGACGTGCCGCCCGCTTCAGACATTGGCTGGAGATTCGGGCGCGTTGGGTTCCGCCGAAGACGGCAGATTTGGGTGAGCCCACGTCATCGCGGTTCAGGCAGGAGACGGGGAAGGATTGGAGGATGTGGAGTTCGATCAGTTTCATAGGGTTTTTTCTGGGTTTTTGGTTAGGTGAATTTAAGGTTTGAGATTTGAGTTAGTGAGTGGGATTAGACAAAGCATGCCAAAGCCAAAGGCTTTGGCGGAGCCGATGCCATGTTGAGCGGCGTGGCGGAAGGATTCCAGATTGGTGACGCTGAGAGTACCGGAAAATTCCGTGGCAGTGTGGAGTCCAGCGGTGCCTTTTTTGATGAAGGATTGGCGTGGACGCGGCACGGTACGGGTAGATTCCAAATCAATGGTAAAACCATGCTGCTCGCCTTTGCGTTGGAGCCAGTTCAAGAGATCCTCCCGTTTCACCAAAGGAACGCGGCGTCCGTTTTTTGGGTTGTTCTCCGATTTCACTTTTTTGGTGGGATTGGCAACCAGAGAAAACTGGTAGCTGGGATGGGAGAAGAAAGATTCGCCCACAGCCTTGGAGTGCCAGGAGGGCTCAGGGCACCAGTCGGGGCGGTGCGCTGCTTCAGAAGAAAGCACGAGAAGCCGCAAACCTCCATCGATCTCGTCCAGCCGGGTCAGGAAATCGCGGGCTTGGCCATCGCGTCCGGGAAAGGCCTCCCAAATTTTTTGGTGCCAAGTGTAGGAATCCCGCAGGCCAGTCTTGAATGCGGCTTCGTGATCAATTTCGATCTTGGTGAGATAGGTTGCGCTCATGATTGGGCTTCCGAAAGAAATTCAGCGGGGGCTTGCCAAAAGTCGCCGGCCCAGCGGGTTTTGACATCTTCGGATTTTTTGTTCCAATTGCGAAGATTCCAGAGAAGTTTTTCGTAATCCAATTCGATGGATTTACGCTCCATGCGTTTGAGGATGCGGTGAAGCTGATCGGCAACGTCCTCAAGGTTCTCGCTGGCGAGCAGGCGTCGGAAATGGCGTTCGAAGGATTCGAATCCCGCGTCCCCGGCCAGCTTGTGGCAGGCGGAGCCAAAGCTCGTTCCGTGGATATGGTTGGGGTTGACCGCGTATAATGCTGCCGTGATGGCGTCTGGTTTTTTGTGTTCGCCCAAGGCCCCGAGGTGGCCGAGGTGGGGATAGGCATAGTGCCTGGTGGTGGCGCTCCAGTAGCGACGCAGCTCGGCACGGGTGCCGCGGTCTTTGCAGGCATTGATGATTTTTACGATGAAGGGATCTGGAGTAGGAGGTGTTTCTGTTTTCATACAGTGGCGGGGTTGCGGGTGGATGTTTTCTTGGTGGTGGACTTGACGGAAAGAACTTTCAGGCCTATGGCGAAAGCTTGGAGTTGGCGCGGCGTTTGGCGCGGGCAGACATGGATGTAGGCAGCGCGGGCCGCTTGTAGGACAGCCTGAGTCCAAGGGTCTTTGCCTTCACCAAAATCTTCGGCCATGGGGGCGTCCTGACGGACGATGTCCAAGAGCAGGTGATGTTGTTGTTCCAAGGCATTCCAGTAGTGTTGCTTGGCCAGATCGGTGGGTGGGCTTTCATTTTTCATGGTCACCCCATATTGCTTCACCGCGCCATAAAGTTGGTTGGATTGTCTGTCGGCGTGATTAATGCCTGACTGATAGCGGGCTCTCCCCGTTTCAGTGAACATGCCGAAGGGAACGGTGAAGGAGGATTCTATGGCGTCGATGATTTTGGCGTCTTTTGCCTTTACAAACTCCCCAAGCCAGAAATGGCACTCGTGGCGCGCAAATGCAAAGGCATGGGACTGAAGATTTAAAGGTGCCTGTTGATCCTGAGCTTTAACTACTTTTAAGAGTGTGATGAGATGCAGGTCTCTCCAAATACCTTTTTCAATATCCGCTCGAAGTAAAATCCGCTTGTCCTTTTTGACATAGGCCGTGCTGAACGGGTCACGTTGTACTGGAAACTCTGGTGATTGAATGCCCTGATCGATGCGGATTCTCAAACCATCTTCATCAATCCAAAGTCCGCAGGTCAGGGGGCTAAGACGCGCTAGGAAACTGCTAGTTTCAAGGGTTTGCTCTTTTCCCGATAATTCCCAAAGAGGGCGGCCCATTTTTTCGAAATTCTCGTCCAAAATTTCCTTGTCTAAGGAATTAAGCAAAAGGGTTGATCGCAGATTGGGGCCGATTAATAGGCAGTTCAGGAATTTCAGGGCGGGGCCGTTTCCTTTAACTTTTGCAGCCATACACCCGCCCACAAAAAAGTTTTGGTAAGCAAGAATGGAACGCGCCAAAAAGGCTGGCACCAGTTTCCTAGGTTGGCCACCTTCGTGATCCAGCAAAGTTGGGTTATTTCCGCTCGCGAAGTGATAAATGATCTGGGCGATCGGATATGAAATGTCATCATAGTTTTGGATTTTTTGAAAAAACCTCGGTCCATCACCGAATAAATTAAAATGGGGATGAATGTCTTTACGGTGTAGATAAGCGTGAATGCGGGTTTCTAGGTCGAGGCCGAAGTCGTCCCAATCATCGGCAGTTTCGGGCGCACCAAGTTCCGCTTGGGTGATGCAGACGAGGAGGCGCATGAGGGAAATGCGCTCGTGTGGCGGGCAGTCGAGGTCGGCGATGCTGGAAGCCTCGCGGAAGAGGGTGTCCAAGCTGACGAGGCGGTTTTCTCCGTCCAAATTGCGGACGGGAATCCAAGGGGAATCGATGAGGTTGAAATTTTTCATTTATTATTGATTATTTGGTGGACTCGAGGGGATTCGAACCCCCATAATTCGATTCTAACTTCCGAACGCTCTACCATTGAGCTACGAGCCCGTAGCGGGATGTATTTCCTGCTACGGGTTCTTTTTGCACTAAAGCTGATCATATGTAAAGATAAAAGTTGCATAGTAAGACGAGTAGTTTTTGCACTAAAGCTGATCATATGTAAAGATAAAAGTTGCATAGCAATAAGAAATATTAGTATTTTATTTGACCCTTAAGTGTAAAGGCGTTATATAAAGAACTGATCCCCAGATGTTTGGGGATGGCCCGTTGCAAAGCAAGACGAGGGTTAATTTCCCCACATCTGTGGGGCTTAAAACCAAGATTCTTCATCGTCCTCCTGAAAGGATATGGGCACATTCGTGTTTCGTTCATGGCGGAGTCCGGTGATGGGGTTGTAGGTGAAGGAAAAGGCGGAGGATGCTGGTCCGTGGGAGGGCAGGCACTGGCCGAACTCATTAAGCACGGCGAGGACGGAGCCGGGTAAATGCTGCTGTAACCAGTCAGGTTGGGCGGGGAGCAGATCCCTCAAGAGATAACGGGGAACGCGGATGGCGTGGAGATGAAGATCCCGAGCCAAAGGGAAATGGAAGATTCCCTGGGTGAAGCTGTGGGATGTTGATAAAAACTCCACCATGACTTGGTGTTCTTGAGTCCGGGGGGCTGATTTCAGAATCACCAGATATGCGGTGGGTTGCATCTTCCAGCGGGTTTGGGTTCCTTCGACATCATTAACGGCAGCCGCAGTAAAGACGCCGTTTTGAAAGGCGGTGTTGAGTTGTTCCTTAATTTTGGCCAAAAAATCCCGGTGCAGTTCGGTCATGCCCTGGGGCATGTCTAAGGGCACGTGGGCGGACGCCTCCAGGATTTGGCGAATTTCGTTGGGAAGCTGGATTTCTGAACGGCCACCCCAGACGCGGTCGGTCATGTAAAGGCTGAAGGGGGGATAGATAAAGCGGTGGGGCTTGAGTTGGTCTTTGAGTGTTTTGACATCAGCTTGCCAATCCACATCCGGGCGAAGAATCAGGCAGCGTGGTGATTCATAGCCTGTGGGGCGTGGGCGTTCTTGATGCCGGTGCAGGCGGCCGATGCGCTGGAGGATGAGATCGGTGGGTGCCAGGTCGGTGATGAGGAGGTCTGCGTCGATATCGACCGATTGTTCCAACACCTGAGTGCCGACGAGAATGGCGCGGGCGGGACGTTTGCTCTGTTTTTTACCCAAGAGATCCATCCATCGTTCCTCATTGTTTTGACGATCGGATTGGGTGAAGCGGCTGTGGATGAGTCCAAATTCAATATTCAGATCGCGACAGCGGACTTTTAAAGCGTCATGCGTTTGAGTGGCTAGGGCAATGGTGTTGCGGATGACGAGAACGCAGGCTTGGTTTTCGGCGGCGCAAACTGCTGCGTTCATCCACTCTTCCCCGGATGCTGGCAGCATGGAAACATAAACCGATTTACTGGAAGACTTGGGATCAGACACCTTGATTGTCTCGGCAGTGGTCGAACCAGTGGAGACTTTGGTGATGAGTGGATAGGCTTCGGAGATGGTGGTCTCTTTGGCGCCGACAGCGGCGATGAGGGCAGCGCGGCGGTCCTGGGTCAGTGTAGCGGAAAGGATGATAACGGTGCATTTGACCTCCAACAGCCAAGCTACGGCTCGATCCACCAAGGCTGCGGTGTAAGGATCGTAGGAATGCACCTCATCAATCACGACCACCTTGCCCCCAAGGGCGAAAAGCCGGAGTGCGGAAAACTTGACCGGCAGGACAGCCATCAAAGCCTGATCGATGGTGCCGACGCCGAAGGGAGCCAGCATGGCGCGGCGGCTGTCGGAGAACCAACGGTTGGCTTGGAGTGCCTGATCTGGCTCTTCATTTTCAGTGTTCTGCTCAAGAATCGTTGGTTTGAGGGGCTGGATACGATTTTCCGTCAACCATGCGTTTCCGTGAACTAAGGCCATGCACGAAGGGTCAGCGACCACATTGCTCAGGAATGAGAGGACGCGTTCGTGAATGCGATTACTGGTGAGTTGGGTGGGAAGGGCGAAGTAAATACCTCGTTCGCCCCCTTCGGTCCAACGGCGATAAGCTGCCAAGAGAGCGGCCTCGGTCTTGCCGTCGCCCATGGGGGCTTCGACAATGTAGAGACCTGAGGAATCCATTGCATCGAAGAGTGCAGTCTGTAAGGGGCGCGGCGAGGTAAGGCCAAAGAGTTGCGTGAAAGACAATCCCGAACAAACAGATCGTTGATGCCACCCGATCTCGTTCAAAGCGGTGTGCGCCTGATGCTCTGCCGTAGGTAAATCTGAGTTGCTTGGGTGTAGAGGAAACCAAGTGGTGTTGGAGCCGATCCAGTCGCTGAAAATCATCATACCAGTGAACCAATGCAGGCGTGCCCCTTTTTCGATTTTTTCTTCGGGAGGAGGATTCCCGAATGTGTTTTTGAGGATTTCCAAGAGTTCGGAACGTAGGGTTTGAAATGGCTCATCTCCGATCAAACTGTTGGAGGTAGGGCGTGCATCCGAACACAAATACCTGCCGTGGTGCCCGCCTAGAGCCATGAGCCAGCGGGGAGGTTTGGAATAGTTGGAGGCGATCACTTTCTGGCTGACCTTCGCATGGCTGGCTTCGTAATTGCCTGGAGCATCCAAGCGCAAAGGCCGTTGCCATTTTTCTCGCCATGACGGTGATTTCAGGAGGAAGCCAGGAGATATTTTCCCGATATCGTGTCCAGCGATCAGCACAATGGAACCTGACGGGGGTAACAGGGCAAGAGCTTCAGGCAAAAGACCTTGAACGACTTTTCCTACAGATCCGACGTGGATGCAGTGACCCAAAACAGACAGTGCAGGAGCACCGGATGGATCTGTTTTTGCCCAGCAATTTTTTAAATCTAAAGATATGATGCTCTCAGAGTTAACGGCAGGCTTCTGATTATTTTGAGTCGTTGGCATGTAAAATTTACGCTAGAGGACTGGTTTAAACCTTATTTTTTTAAACTATGGTTTACAGAACACAAAAAGTCAACTACTTTGTAAACATGGATGAAAAAGGAATAAAGCTGCTTTTTGGTAAGCGCCTCCAACAGGCTCGGAAGATGGAAGGGCTCTCCTTACGGGCACTCTCGGATAAAATCGGCGGTGCCGTCTCCCACAATGCCTTGGCCAAGTATGAACGCGGTGAGATGATGCCGGATGGCACTTTGCTTATTTCTCTCGCCGCAGTTCTTGAGCAAAACGTCGGGTTTTTCTTTCGTCAGATGGAGCCAGATATCCAACAAGTGGAGTATCGAGCCAAACAGGAAAAACTCAGCACGAAGGATCTGGCTGTTATCAAAGCCAAGGCGCAGGAATATTTTGAGCGCTACTCTGAAATGGAAGCGATTCTGGGTTTGCAAAAGCCTTTTAAAAACCCTTTGGCCAAAAGTTTTATCACGTCACCTGACGATATCGAAAAAGCGGCGGTTCATTTGCGTGAGGCTTGGGATCTCGGATTGCAACCCATTGGAAACCTGTTGGAAGTCTTGGAATCCAATAATGTCAAGGTATGTGAAATCGATGCACATTCTGAATTTGATGGATTTTCCGGCTGGATGGGGGAAAGTCCTGTGGTGGTGATTAATGGATTGCTAAACAATCAATGCCAAACCCGCAAGCGGCACACGATCATGCATGAGCTGGGGCATTTGTTGTTAAAAGGACGACTTGCTAAGAATCTCAATGAGGAAAAGGTGGTCGCCCATTTTGCCGGAGCTTTCATTCTGCCGGCATCCTCCGCCCAAACGGTTTTAGGGGGACATCGCGAGTCCATGCTCATCAAAGAGCTCATTGAAATCAAAGTGGTCTGGGGCATTTCCCTAGGTTCCCTGATGATGCGGGCCCATCAGCTAGGTCTAATCAGCCATGCCTTGTATCGCCGATTCTGGGATAAATATAAGGAAGAGTGTTGGAAGGAAAAGGAGCCCGGTGATGAGAACTACATCCATCAGGAATCGGTGCAGCGGTTTCAGCGGCTTGTATTGCATGGATTGAGCGAGGCTCGCATTTCCCATTCCAAAGCTGCTTCGCTTCTTAAATGTTCCATCGACGAAATCCGTGATGGAGGTTCACGTATTGTATGAAAGTAGCGGTTCAGGATGCGAATATCCTGATAGACTTGGATTTATCCGGAACGCTGGGGTTGTGGTTCGAACTCAACATCGAAACCCACACCACAGACCTGATCATGGCTCAGGTTGCACAAGGTGGTCATGAGGAAGTCGTGGCCAACTCGAAATCGGGTCGTCTCATCACACATTGTTCTTCAGCCATTTTTCTTTTGGAATGCGCCCTGTGGAAAGAGGATAAGCCGGATCTAGAAATTCAGGATGCCAGCGTTTTTCTGTTGGCCAAAAACCTCGGTGCCTTATTGCTGACGGGCGATAAGGACTTAAGAAGTTTTTCGGAAACAGAGCTTGTCAACGTCCACGGCACCCTTTGGATTTTCGATAAGTTGGTGGAAGAGGGACGGCTTAAACCGTTAGATGCCGCGGATAAGCTGAAGCACTTGCTCGCCACAGGCCGCCGTTTACCAAAAGCCGATTGCAAGAATCGAATCGCCAAGTGGTTGGCACGATGAAGTTTGTGAAAAGCGGCTAGGGCAGAAAACACTGGGGATCCGTAAATTAAGGCATTTGCTGACCCCCAACTGCTCCAAAATTTAGTGTTTATGGTGGATGTGGTGTTTGTAGCGATTATTCTTGAATTAATCTGTTCCCCGGCTATATTGGATGAACCATGCTCACCACCCGAAACAACCGTCTGGATCCCTCTCTCATCCCCGAGGAAGAGCTAATCGAGTTGGCCAAAGTATTTGCCAAGACTGATCATGTCGCCTTGATCGACGCGCAGGGCAACCGCATCCACTTGCCTGATGCCCTTTTTGCGCACTTTGCGCGCATCGTTCGACTTATGTCGGAGCACAAGGCCATTGTGATGGTGCCGGAAGACGAAGCTTTCACCACTCAAGCAGCCGCCAATTACCTAGGCGTCTCTCGACAACACTTGGTGAACCTGCTGGAACAGCAGGAAATCCCCCACCATAAGGTCGGCACCCACCGCCGCGTGACCTTCAAGGAACTCCTCGCTTACGAGCGCAGACGCGATACGACCCGACGCGAAAACCTCGACAAACTCGGAGCCGATGTCGATGCCGCTGGTCTCTACGACAGCGACTACACGGGCGAACGGTGAGGGCGGACTATCGGATATTTCTCGATGCCTGTGTGCTCGCCAATTTTAGCGTGTGCGACTTGCTGCTGAGATTATCCGAACGCCCGCGTCTGATTGTGCCGCATTGGTCGTCGGAAGTGCTGTAGGAGGTTCGCCGCACTCACGTCGAAAAACTCGGCTGGAAGCCGAGTTTGGCCAATTCGTTCCAAGCCGCTGTCCGCGAGACATTTCCCGAGGCGGAAGTATCCGATTACGAGAAACTGTTGTCAGCACTCGGCAACGACTTGAAAGACCGCCACGTTCTCGGTGCGGCAATTCATGGTAACTGCCCCCTCATCCTTACCTTTAACCTGAAGCACTTTCCCGCCGAGGCTCTCACGCCATGGAACATCTGCGCAAGCCATCCTCAAGACTACTTACTGATTCTATACGAGATGGAACCCCAACAAATAACGGTCTGCTTAGGCGAGATCGCTGGCAGGCGAAATCTCGAGGTTCAGGACGTGTTGATCCGCCTCGGAAAAACACTCCCAGTTTTCTCTCAACGACTGCTAGACGACCTCGGCTAAAACTTTTATAACAACCGACAACATTATTTTCAAAGTCTAGTCCTTCTGTTACACCCTGCTCGTCGATAATATAGACCTAGCTCCCCCTTCACATCCGTAACGGCCTAAGCCTCAGCTAGACGCGGCAGAATCGAGTGGCTAGTTAACTAACTTCTAGGTTTTTAACTGTAATCCTTCACGTCGCGGAAGAGGACTTTGGGGTTGTTGCTGAGAAAGGCGCGGATCTCGGCGGCGAAGACGGTGGCGAATTCGGCTTTCTTTTTTTCTCCGACGCCGCTGATTCGGTCAAAATCATTTTCTCGCTCAGGGTAGTAACGTGCCATTTGCCGCAGACTATTATCACCAAAAATAATGTAGGCCGGAACTTCTCGTTCATCGGCCAGTTTTTTACGCAAGGAGCGGAGCCGTTCAAAGAGGGCTTCGTCGCACTCGATGGCGCCGCTGCGGGGCAGACGTGCGACAGCGATCTTAGTCATGGGTTTGGTGAGTTGGATGGTGCTGCGATCTTTGAGCGCTTGAATGCCGAGGGGCGTGAGGATGAGGACGCTGAATTGTTCGTTGCTCAGGGCTAGGTAGCCCATGCGGAGGAGTTCACGCCCGATGGCGAGCCACTCACTGCGGTCGATTTCTTTACCGATGCCATAGGTGGTGAGGGTGTCGTGTTTCCAACGGCGAATTTTATCGGTGTTGGCACCGGTAAGGACTTCGACGACATGGTTTAATCCCACGCCGAAGCCGCCGGCTCTTCTTATGCGGTAAACGCAGGAGAGGAGTTTTTGGGAGGGGATGGTGCCGTCGTAGGATTCGCGAGGGGCTAGGCAATTATCACAGGCACCGCAGGGGACTTGGGTCCAGGTTTCTCCAAAGTAGCCCAAGAGATCGACCCGACGGCAGACGGAACTTTCAGCGTAGTGGAGCATGGTTTGAAGCTGGGTGCGGGCTATTTGTTGTTCCTCGGCGTCCGTGATTTCTTCAAGGAAGTGCATCTGCTTGGCCACGTCTCCGGCACTGAAAAGCAGGAGGCAATCGGAGGGTAGGCTATCGCGCCCGGCACGGCCTGTTTCTTGGTAGTAGCCTTCGAGGTTTTTCGGGAGGTCGTGGTGGATGACGTAGCGGACGTTAGGTTTGTTAATGCCCATGCCGAAGGCGATGGTGGCGCACATGATGCGAACTTCGTCTCGCAAGAAGAGTTCTTGATTTTTTGAGCGTTCGGTATGAGTGAGGCCGGCGTGATAGGGTTTAGCTAACAATCCACGATCGGCGAGGGACTCGGCGAGGGATTCCGTGCTTTTACGACTGGAACAATAAATGATGCCGCTTTCATGTTCACGTTTTTTGGCGAAGGCGAGGATTTGTTGGAGGGGTTTATCTTTAGGAATGACACGGTAGGCGAGGTTGGGGCGATTGAAGGAGGCGATGAATTGTTTCGGTTGCCGAAGTTGGAGGTGATGAATGATGTCCTGCCGCACGCGCCCCGTGGCGGTAGCGGTGAGAGCCATAAGGGGGATGTTCGGCAGAACTTTGCGGAGTTGGGAGATGCGGCGATATTCGGGGCGGAAGTCATGTCCCCATTCGCTGATGCAGTGGGCCTCATCAATGGCGATGAGTTGGATGTTCCAGGCTTGTAATTTTTCTTCCCAGCTATCGAGATTAAGCCGCTCGGGGGCGACGTAGAGGAGTTTATACGTTCCTTGATGGAGACCTCGCATACGGGCTTTTGTTTCGGTGGCGTCGAGGGTGGAGTTGAGGAAGGTAGCGGGGATTCCTGTGGCTTTAAGGGAATCGACTTGATCCTTCATGAGGGCGATGAGGGGTGAGACGACGAGGGTCAGGCCTGAGTGCATGAGCGAGGGGATTTGGAAGCAAAGGGATTTACCGCCGCCGGTGGGGAGGAGGGCAAAGATATCGTGGCCGGCGAGGGATTCTTGAATAATTTCTTTTTGCAGCGGGCGGAACTCGTCGTAGCCGAAACTGTGTTTTAAAATATCTTGAAGTTCCGACATGGTTCGTAATGTAGCAAGCTTGGAGAAGGAATAAACAGGAATGAGAAAAAATTTTGAGTTTGTTTTCCCGTTAAGGTGGACGTTTAATAGGGAGCTCTATGCTAGATATACGTTTGATCCGGGAGAACACAGAAAAAGTTAAAGAACGCCTACAGGTGCGTGGCAAGGGGGATGAGGCGTCCGTGGATCTGATCTTAGAGGTGGATGGAAAGCGGCGCGAGGTGATTGCTCAGGTGGAGAAATTAAAGGCGGAACGGAACTCGATTAGCAAAGACATAGGGGCGCGCAAGGCGAAGGGTGAGGCGGCGGATGATTTGTTAGCGGGGATGAAAGAGAAGTCTGATCTGATTACGGAACTGGACAAGCAGCAGACGGATTTAGATGAGCAACAGCGGCAACTTCTTCTTAGCGTGCCAAACTTACCTCATGCCGCCTGCCCGATAGGTCTGGATGCAGCGGCGAATCCTGTGGTGCGAACCTTTGGAGAGAAGCCCACGTTTACCTTCAAGCCAGTGGAGCATGTGGCACTGGTGGAGAAGCTGGGACTTGTGGATTTTGCGGCAGGGACGAAGATTTCAGGCAGTGGTTTTTTTGTGCTTCGTCAACAAGGTGCGCGACTGGAGCGGGCTCTGCTAAATTTCCTTTTAGACCTGCATACCCGTGAGCACGGTTACACGGAAGTTTCACCGCCATTTCTTGTGCGCGAGGCGTCCATGTATGGGACGGGACAATTACCTAAATTCCGGGAAGATATGTATCAACTCGAAGGGGAAGCTTTATTTCTAGCTCCTACGGCGGAGGTGCCGATCACAAATCTGCATCGCGAAGAAATTCTTAATCGCAATCAACTACCCATTTCCTACGCTGCCTACACCCCGTGCTTCCGGCGGGAAGCGGGCAGTGCTGGGCGGGATAATCGTGGGATGATTCGGGTGCACCAGTTTGATAAAGTTGAGTTGGTTAAAATCGTGGAGCCGCAGCATTCGTATGAACAGTTGGAAACCTTACGCAAACATGCGGAACGAGTTTTGGAGTTGTTGGGGCTGCATTATCGGACGATAGAGCTTTGCACGGGGGACATGGGTTTTGGGGCAGCGAAGTGTTATGACATTGAGGTATGGGCACCTGGGTCGGATAGTTATTTAGAAGTTTCTTCATGCAGTAACTTTGAGGATTTTCAGGCGCGGCGGATGAATCTTCGTTACAAGACGGAGGAGAAGAAGAATGTATTTTGCCATACTCTGAATGGCTCAGGCACGGCGTTGCCGCGGCTTTTTGTGGCGTTAATAGAAACAGGCCAGCAAGAAGATGGGACGATACAGTTACCGCCTGTGTTGCATTCGTATTTTGGCGATTCAGCGATTCGATAATTCTGAATATTTCGGTTGTCAGCGAGCGGATAGAGGGGCTGAATAGTTAGATGAGTTCTATCCCCACTGCCCTATCTGCTGCTAGTGCCTCTGGTAAATTATTAGCATCAAGTCAGGAAAATATTTTTTTTCTTTTAGACAAAGCTGGGTGTGAAGATTGGGAACGGGCGAGCATCGCAGAGCTCGTAGCGGAGGAGCAGTGGACGGAATTGAACGATCGCTTTTATAAGACCCTAAGTTTTGGCACGGGTGGATTACGCGGACGGTCGATTGGGAGGGTGGTGACCTCAGTGGAGCGGGGCACGCAAGGTAATTCACTACCGCCCCAGTATCCTGCGGTGGGCACAAACTCGATGAATGCGTTTAACATCAGCCGGGCGACACAGGGCTTGGTGAATTATTTAATTAAGCACTTTCCTGGGCAAACTCCTGCTTTGGTGTTGGCGCATGACACTCGATATTTTTCCCGTTACTTTGCAGAACTGGCCGTGCAGGTGGCGACGGAGATGGGGATTGATGCGTATTTATTTGAAAGTGAACGATCCACTCCGGAGTTATCCTTTGCGGTTCGGCACTTAAAGGCGCAGGCGGGAGTGGTTATTACGGCTAGTCATAATCCACCGCATGATAATGGGTATAAGGCTTATTTCCAGGATGGTGCTCAGATTGTGGAGCCTCATGCCTCTGCCATTATTCGTGAGGTATTAGCGGTGCAGTCGGGACGTATCGCTAACCCAGCAGCAAAAAAAGGATGCTTACAGATTATAGGTAAAGAGGTGGATGCGGCTTATTTAGATGCGGTGAGTTCCTTAGTTTTAGAGCCAGAGATGATTAAGTCGCAGCGTGGCAAACTAAAAATCGTTTTCACGCCGATTCATGGAACGGGGATTCAGAGTGTGCCAGCGTTATTGGATCGTTTTGGATTTCAATTCTCCACCGTTCCCTTGCAGGTCAAGCCAGATGGGGGTTTCCCGACGGTGAAGTCGCCGAACCCTGAGAACGCGGAGGCTCTGCAACTGGCGATGGATCAGGCGCAGGTGGAAGGAGCGGATTTGGTTATGGCAACGGATCCCGATGCGGATCGGATGGGTGTAGCTGTGCGGAATGGACGTGGGGGGTTTGATGTCATGTCAGGCAATCAAATTGGTTCGATTATGGCGGCCTATCGTTTAGAGAGATTTTTTGCTCAAGGAATTTTACATAAGGGAAATGCAGAGAAGGCCACGTTGATCAAAACCTTTGTCACCACAGATTTACAAAAAGCGTTGGCGGCACATTACGGAGTGAAGTGTGTGGATACGTTGACGGGCTTTAAATACATCGGCGAGAAGCTCGGAGATTATGAGGCTCTGGCAGGTGGTCGGGGCGCAGGGACAGAAGCGGAGTGGCGCGGACGCTTATTAGCTAAAAGTACGTTCTTTGTTTTTGGAGGTGAGGAAAGCTATGGCTACTCAGGCGGAGATTATGTGCGCGATAAAGATGCGAATGCGGCGGTGCTGATGTTTGCGGAGGTGGCAGCTTATGCGGCTGCGCAAGGCAAGACTCTGGGAGACTATCTCAATGAGATTTATGTTCGTTTCGGTTTTTATTCGGAAAAGTTAGGAACCTTAACCTTCGAGGGTGCAGAGGGTGCCGCTAAGATTAAGAGATTGCTGGAAAGTTATCGGAGCGAGACGCCTAAGACATGGGGAAGTTATACGGTAGAAAAGGTTTTAAATTTTGCAGAAGATACTTTGCATGATGTGGATGGTAAGTTGATTCCGAAGGAATTGATGTTGATGTTTACTCTTTCTGAGGGATTTAGGGTGGCGGTGCGTGGATCTGGAACGGAGCCGAAGATTAAGTTTTATTTCTTCGGGCGGGCGGCGGTTGAGCCAGCGGCTAATTTAGAGGCAATCAAAGCGGAGCTTAAAGAAACCTTAGATGGATTATGGGAAGAAACGCAGAAGGATGTGGCAGGGCGAGTGGGGTAGAGGTTTTAAAAGTAAAATTTTAATAATCAGGGTATTGAAGTTTTATTATCAACGTGGTAATTGTTAACAAGTGTTACTTATTTTAACAATAGCAGCGGGACTTTTTCTTCTTTATGGCCTCTACCGTTTAGGGTATTGGGTTTATGAAGTAAAGTTTCTTACGAAGGAAGAGCGTTGGAAAAAACGCTATGATCGTAAATTAAAAAGCTTCCATAAGCACATGGATGGCTAAATCCGTTTCTGGTAAATAAGGAGTCGAGCTCTCCTAATGGCAGCTGATAGTTATGAGCGCCTTCTTAAAGATAATGCCGCCAATTGATATTGGGGAAGATGTTGTCACGCCACTCGCAGTTACCGAGGAAGTCTTCGTCGATTTGGTTGGACTTGATTTGGTCGTAGAGGCGGTTGAAGCGCATGATGTGATCTTTGGTCCGTTTTTCGGCGTAGGGAACCATGGTGCCAGTTTTCATGATAAAGGCCCAGTCGCTGGATTGGGCGAGGAGAAGTTCGCGGGCGGCTTGTTTCATGGCACGGTCGGTTTGTCCGTAGCAATCTTTAAACTGGCGCGCTAGCTCGGTCATGCGTTGGGCGGCCATGTGGAGGTGTGGGTAGATCCAAGCGTTAGAAGGCTCTAGCCAAACTTCCCAGTAACCTTTATTTCCCCAAGAGGAGGCGGAGGGAGTAGCCAACTGTTGGGTGGGGTATTGTTGCAGGTATTCGGCGGGTGTGATGGTTTTAAAGGTGTCTTGGTCGTAAGCTATTTTACGTAGGAGATAGTTGAGGAATTCGGGTCCTTCAAACCACCAGTGGCCGTAGAGCTCGGCGTCGTACGGTGCTAGGATAATGGGCGGGATGCCGAGGGCGTCGGATAAGTGGGCGATCTGCTTTTCACGGTTGAACATGAAGTTAGCAGCGTGTTCCGCCGTTTTGTCGCGGGCGACCCAAGGGCGGTAGGCTTCTTTGTTCGAGGTTTTGCCCGTGATTTTATAATACTTTAAACCCGTAAATTTACGTAAGCCGTTGGGTTGGATGTAAGGTTTGATGTAGTCGAAATCTAAATCGAAGCCGACGTCGCGGTAGAAATCGCGGTAGTTGGCATCGCCAGGATAGCCTTCTTCTGCGCTCCAGACTTGTTTGCTGGATTCCATGTCACGTCCGAAGGCGGCGGGGCCGGCATGGGTGAAGATGGGAGTGTAAACTCCGAATTGGGGTCTAGGCTCTGAGAACATGACGCCGTGAGTGTCCACGATGAACCAGCGGATTTCAGCTTCTTGGAGGAATTTTTCGATACCCGGGACGTAGGCGCATTCGGGCAGCCAGATGCCGCGCGGGTCACGACCGAAGCACTCGCGGTAATGGTCACGCGCAACCATGATTTGAGCGCGCACGGCTTCAGGGTAATCAGTCATCAAGGGTAGGAATCCGTGCGTAGCACCACAGGTGATGATTTCTAATTTACCAGCATCTTGAAACTTACGAAAAGCTCCGACGAGATTACGTCCATATTTTTCACAGAAGACGTGGCGACAATCTTGGAGGCGGTTATGATAGAACCAAGCGAGTTCGTGGAAGAGATTGTCGTTTCGGGTGCGATCGATTTCTTTAATGCTGAGTTCGATCGATTTATCTAGATTGCGAATGTAGCGTTGTTGCAAAAGAGGGTCGAGCAACATGGAGCAAAGGGGCGGGGTCATGGACATGGTGAGACGGAAATCAACGCCGTCATTGATTAGGCCATCCATCATGTTGATGAGAGGAATGTAGGTTTCGGTGATGGCTTCGTAAAACCAATCTTCCTCTAAAAACTCTTCATACTCGGGGTGACGTACGAAGGGTAAATGTGCGTGAAGAACTAGGCTAAGAAATCCTTTTGGCATGGGTAGTATTGGGTGAAGCTCTTTAACAAAGTAACGCACTGCAAGGAGGTTACAAGATGTTTCCTGAGGTTAAATGCTTAGATTGCCGTTATTTATAGGTAGATTAGCTAAAGTTAATTCTGGGAGCGCAGTCGGGTGACCATGGGTTATCTTTAAAATAAGTGGATTCCAAGGCGGAGAGATAGGTCTGCCAAAGTGTGCGGACGGGGTTGAGGTCGAGTTCTTGGTGTGGGGTAGGATATTCCGCTAGGTTATTTAGGGCGAGACGGAAGAGGCGTGCGGCTGGAGCTAGGCGGGCTCCATGCACGTGGTGTTGGGCGTGGTGGTGGTGGAGTTTTAAATGAACAAAGGCTCCAGCTCCTTGGATCAGGCCTTTGTAGAAGGAGTAGTTCGCACCGCATTTCCCTTCGGCTAGCCAGAGCTCTTCTAACACGTCATGGGCTTCGTAATAGTCTTGGCGATTGAAGCACTCGAAGTAGCCGACGTAATGTGGGTCGAGCCCGGAGCGTTGGGAGTTTTTAATGAGGTCAGCTATCTTCGCAGACTTCTTACTCATGCGGAAATTTTTTCTGGCACGAGGCGTCCAGTTCTATCCTGACGTTCATCGGCTTCTTCGTGGTATTCTGCGTCCGTGTTAACTTTCCAGACGTTGTAGTTTGCCCCGCTTAGATTTCGTGCGGCGAGTAGAGCCGTCATCATGGAATGGTCTTGATTGTTATATTTATGCAGACCATTTCTCCCGACGACTTGGAGGTTCTCGATTTTTTCTAGCTCGGCTCGGATGGCGTCAAGATCGTCTTGATATCCTGGCCCATAGACGGGATAGGACTTGGGCATACGGACAACGCATCCATCGAAAACAGTGTCCGAGGAAATGATGCCAAGTTGGCGGAGTTCCTTTTTACCGAGGTCGATTAAATCTTGATCCGACATGGTCCAGAGGCCGTCTCCCTCAAAGCAAAAATATTCCAACCCTAAGCACGTCGTGTCGGAGCCTGGAACCATCTCTGGGCTCCAGTTATTAAAGTTCTGGATGCGGCCTAGTTTCACCGAAGGGTCATGCACGTAGATCCAGTTGTCCGGAAAAATATCCGTCTGACGGATCATGAGGGCCACGGTAAGGAAGTCGCGGTAGCGCAGACGTTTAGCCGCACTCACAGCGGAATCAGCTAGGGGTGGGTTGAATTTTAAAACGGTTTCCTGTAAAGGCATGGAGATAATAAAGGAGTCCGCACTCCAGTCTTTTTGTTGGCCGGAGAGATCTTCCGAGGTGATGGACGTGATGCGGTTTCCGCTCCGATTAATTTTAGCGGCGCACAGACCCATGTGAATGCCTGCGCCTGCTTTGAGGAGATCGTCACGGGTTTTTTCCCACATCATACCTGGGCCTAGGCGAGGGTATTCAAATTGATCGATCAAGGTTTTAACGAGGCCAGCGCCTTGCTTCTTTTTTTGCGGCATGAGGGCGTGCCAGATCGCTTTAGAAAGGGAGAGACCTTTGATGCGCTGAGCCGCCCAGTCGGCACTAATTTCGTGGCAGGGCATACCCCATACTTTTTCCGTGTAGGTTTTAAAGAAGATATTAAAGAGCAAGGAACCGAAGCGATTGCTGACCCAGTCGGCAAAGGATTTTTCTGGATGGATGGGGAAGAGGCGCGACTTAGCGTAACTCAACATACATAGTCCGCTGGTCCAGAGTCCTAGGTTACCCAGCGCATTCATGGCGCGCAAAGGATAGTCGTAGAACTTGCCACCATAATAGATTCGAGACATACGGCGGACTTGAATAAAATCATCAGGCAATCGTTTCCGCCACCATGCCGTGATCTCGCTGCTTTTACTGAAGAAACGGTGGCCCCCAATGTCAAAGCGATAGCCTTTGTAGCGGGCAGTGCGCGAGATACCGCCGACGAATTCCGGATCTTTTTCTAGGATATGAACGTTGAACCCATTCTCCACCAGCTCTGCGCCTGAAGTAAGTCCAGCCGGACCCGCCCCGACAATCAGAACCGAGCTAGGGGTCGAAGACTCCGTTGATTTAACTGAGGTAGTAAGAGGTGGATTTTTTTCGGTCATAATGGAGAACATAACCTGAAAAACAATCAATGAGCGTATCAGGTGAAACTTTATTTAAAGGACAGGACAGCGCGACGTGGACTTTGGTCAAGAGTTCAGCATCTTTTTTGTAAAGAGCGGCTTGGATGGGATTGCAGTAAGCGGTGCTTTCTTTTAAATCAACGGGTCGCGGTTCGGAGGTGGAGATGTAGCTGATTAAGGCGTCGTGCAGGGAGACGAGGAGGAGATAGCGGGGCGAGAGGTTCAGCCACTCGAAGGCGTCGAAGCTGGTTTTCAGCTTCACTTCCTTAGCGTCGGAGAAAGTTTTTTGAACCCAGCCTTTTAAGCCTTTGCGTGGTGAGACGAAGTCGTTAAAGCCCTTGGCTTGACGAGCTGCCTTGAGGTTGCGGAGTGCGGCATTTTCCTTCATGAAGCTGAGCAGACGTTTGCTGTCTTTAAAAGGAGCGAAGCCCTTCACGAGAATTTCCGAGTTAGGATCCCAGCCTAAGTGAGCGGCCAGATTTTCTGGTTTATCTGCTTTGGTTAAAAAATCCTCAGCTGTGGTGGCAAGGATGGAGGGATTGATAGCAATGCGGTAAGGGTTTAATCTAAGGAGCATAAAGGTTGGTTCTTTGGCTAGGACTACACAGGAATACTCTAAGTGATAGGATTGAGCATGAGCAAGCTTGTTTCTGTTAAATCAACGAAGTAGTCTCACGTTACCTTTTTACCCACATGCAAATCACTATAGTCATCCTTCTTGTCGTTCTCATCATAGGTCTTTTGCTGCTGGCCTACCTCATTAGTCAGCTTAAACCGTCTTTAGAAAATCGGCAGCAGCTGGAATCCTCGGGCTTACGGGAGACGCTCCTAAGAAGCTTGGGCGATCAAAAGGCGGACTTTCGTGATTTTAATACGGCTAATGCCGGCGAGCTACGTAAGAGCATTCAGGAATCTTTAACGAATCAGAACGTGCTCTTAGAAAAGCGTTTTGAGACCTTGCAAGCGCAGACGAATGAACGCTTACAAGAAATTCGCATGAATGTTGAAAAACGTTTAAGCGATAATTTAGAGCAAAACTTTTCTGCCTTTAAAGACATGTCGAAAAGCTTAGGTGACATGAAATCCAGTGCGGATCAGATGTTAAAAGTTAGTCAGCAAGTCAATGAGCTTACCCACATTTTAGCGTCGCCAAAGCTGCAAGGAAATTTTGGTGAGACCGCTTTAGAAAAACTCCTGCAAGATATCTTACCAGAAAGCGCCTACGAGTGGCAGCCACGAATCGCCGAGGGGTTGCAGCCTGACGCTTCCATTCATATTAAAAAGCTACGGCTTTGTATTGATGCGAAGTTTCCGAAGGATCGGATCGCTTTTCTTCTTAATGAGGCGAATACGGAAGCTGAAACGGCTGTAGCGCGCAAAGAGTTAGCGGCTGTAATTAAAGGGATGGCTAGTGACATTTCAAAAAAATATGTCCGCCCAGATTTAGGCACGACGGATCAAGCCTTCATGTTCATTCCCAGCGAGAGTTTATATTACGAGATTCTTAAGCAGCCGGAATTGGTTGAACACTGTCGGAAGGTCAAGATCAGTGTGGTATCGCCGAACACGTTAGCGGCGACGTTGTATGCCGTAGCCATGGCTTTTCGTGGCTATGAGATGCAGGAAAACGCCCAAAAAATTCTCCAGACGATTCAGGACATGGATCGGCACTTCCAGAATTTCCGAGAAGATTTTAATAAGATCGGGCAACGCTTACAGCAGGCGCAGGATGATTACACGAAGGCGGGGCGGGATTTAGAGCGTTTCGATAAGACGATCCATAAATTACGAGATGGAGAGGGCGGCTTAAAGCTGGAAGGTGAGTGAGCGTTCTTGTTTGAGTTACGTAAAGACCATGCTTTATTGTTAGCTATGTCATTTTCCCCAGAATATCTTATTTATCGTGGCTTAACGGTTTGGCGTTGGATAGCGCATCTATGGCTGAGACTGTTTTGTGAGGTTAAAGTTATAAGTCGTGGTGTGGTTAGAGAGGATAAAAATTTATTATTCATTTCTAAAAACTTATCCTTAGCAGGTGCGCTTGCTTTGCAGGCGGAGTTGGGGAAGCCCTTGACCGTGATTATTTGCGCCCGCAAGGATGAGGTGGGTCGTTTGGCTTGTCTATGTCCGGCCTTAAATTTTATTCTAGTAGCTAATCGTGATACGGTCGGGGTGGTTGAGCAAATCGTGATGGAGCGGGGAAAGGGTCAAGCTACATGTTTACTTCGTATAGGATTAGATGACGCTTTTTTAGAGGAAGTCGTGCGGAAGTCTCGTTCGACGGTTTTACCATGTCATGCGCTGAATACTTCTGCACCTGATCTTAGTTTGCGGCATGAGCCTCTGGCTTGTCTAGACTGGCCGACAGCTCAAGCGATCGGTTTTGGATTTACTGTTTCCCCTGAAGACTTTACGGGTGCGGGTTTCCGGCAGGCTTGGGGGGAGTTAAATGCGGAGCTAGCGGAGACGCATTCATCTTTTCAAGGCCATTTGGGACGTGCTTGCGTGGCAGGTTTGAAGAGGCGGCAATATAAAACGATCATGACCGATAGCTATCAAGGCGGGCGTTCCTTGAGTGCGGGTATGCTGCTCGCTGTAGCGTGGGAGCTGTCATTATGGTTGAAGGCAACGACTAAGGCTAAACGTATCGGTATCGTTTTACCTCCAGGTTTAGGGGTGACTATTTTAAACTTGGCCTGTGTATTAGCTAATAAGACGCCGGTTAATTTAAACTTTACGCTAGGGCGCGCAGGTAATGAGTCGGCCATACGCACGGCAGAATTGACGGTCATCATTACGGCAGAACAATTAGTTAAAAAATTAGAAGATTTTCCTTGGACGAAGGATCGCATTGACTTGGTAACAGTTTTAAAATCTTTTCCTAAACCGCAACTACTATGGCGGCGAGTCCTCGTGTTCTTCCAAAGTGCGGAGTCGTTAATGGAAGCGATGGGTATTCCAGAGCACGGTGGGGAAGCGGAGGGAGGATTACTTTTTACCAGTGGGAGTTCAGGCGATCCGAAGGGTGTGGTGCTTTCGCACAAGAACATCCTGGCCAATGTGGCTCAGATTGATGCGATTCTTACGCCGAGCCTGGTGGGGTCGCTCATGGGCTGCTTGCCCATCTTCCATAGCTTTGGATTTACCGCCACCTTGTGGTGGCCTTTAATTTCTGGGCCGCAAGTGGTCACGTATATTTCACCACTGGAAGTAGGGAAGATCGTCGAGGCGATAGAAAAATATAAGGTAGAACTTTTAATTACGACGCCAACTTTTCTACGTGGCTATTTACGAAAAGCTAAGACTGAGCAGTTAGAGAGTTTAAATTTAGTCGTGACGGGGGCAGAAAAACTGCCGCCACCTTTACGAGAGGAATTCGAGTCAAAGTTCGGCGTGCCTGTGTGTGAGGGTTACGGGATGACGGAGACGACGCCTGTCATTGGGGTGAATGTGCCTGAGCAGGGGATGCCCTATTTCTGTGGCGAGCCTTTGTTGGGAAAAAAAGATGGCACCATCGGACAGCCTTGTCCAGCGGTGGCGATTAAAGTGTGTCACCTAGAAACGGGCGAGGAAATAGCTAGTAATCAAAGTGGTCTTCTTTGGTTTAAGGGACCAAATGTTTTCGGTGGTTACTTAAAAGATCCTGTTAAAACGGCGGCGGTGCTGGTGGATGGGTGGTATATGTCAGGAGATGTCGGACACGTGGATGGTCAAGGATTTCTTCACATTGAGGGGCGCTTGAGTCGGTTTTCTAAGATCGCTGGGGAGATGGTGCCGCACGGGACAGTGGAGCAGTATCTGTATGAAATCGTCAAAGCCACGACGGAAGATGAAGTCATGATTGTCGTGATGGGCGTAGCGGATGAACAGAAAGGAGAGGCACTGATTGCCTTGACCACACAAATTCTGGAGCGGGATGAGATGAGGAAGGCTTTCGCCGCTCGTGGATTGCCTAATTTATGGATGCCGAAGCACTTCGTTCATGTGGAGCAGGTGCCACTACTGGCTAGTGGGAAACTAGATTTAAAAAATTGTCAAAAATTAGTTGAGGTAGCGGCAGCAAAAAATCTTTAAAGAGTCAGCTATCGATCAACGTTGGAATTTAACCTATAATCCAGCTAGTTAAACTTAAGCAGTCCCGACTTCATTAGGGCTAGCCAGGTGATAGGTCGTGCTGCGTCCACCAGCCATACCTTTAATCAGAATACCGCATTTAACCAAAGCATTTATATTCCTTAGTGCCGTATCGTTAGAGCATTTGGTAAGTTTCGCATATTTTGCGCTAGTCAGCTTACCCTCAAAGCCATCCAGCATTCTATTGATAACTTTGCGTTGTCTTACATTCACCTGTGCCTGCTTTCATGACAGGGTCAATTCTGTTCCCTGCCCCAAACCAGCCAAGAAATAGGCGCATTTCATTTTCTAGGCGATCAGCTACTGGTGCTTTAAAATGAATCTGCTCTTTACCAATCGGACCAGATACAACCTCCGTGACCCCTGCCTCAACTGGTCGCCACGCCCCGACCACAATTTTTTGCATACCGCTGCGACTTGTAGGGAACAAAGAGGCATGCCAGCCGAAAAGCTGTTCGGCCGTCAAGGACTCTGCAAATTTTTGAGTGGCATCTAGCATCATCTCTACGACTCCCTCCACATTACGAGTGGTGGGGGAAGTCCCGCCAAAATCTAGGCCAAGTCGTCTTGCAATCGATGATCATACCTGTCTGGCATCTAACTGCTTTCCTTCTAACGCACTCGATTTTATGACGTCCGAAGTCAACGTGATTAAGTTAGCCTCTTTTCGAAGTTGGAACCCCAGTCCTTGCATCTTACCCAACAAGCGTCCCTGCCTATGGCGCACATCAGCCAGCAAAGGTGACAGTTTTGCGTCATCCCATTTTAGATTTGGCCAGTCTGGACTTCCATGAATGTATATCATATTCTCCGCAACTAGTCATTTAGGTTCCCGTCTTATTGCGCTAATGGAGAATGATACCAAAGGGATTTAATAAGTTTTCGTCCACTACGGCTTGCAAGGGTTTCGTAGTTGGGTAGAAAAAGTTACGAATCCAACTCCTCCCCTTTAGACCCTATGTGCTCACTTTCCGCTGCGTCCGACGGGACGAAGGGAGCTTGGATTTTGGCTGGGCGGAAAAATCAAATCGTCGGCGTTAAACTGAATGCGGTCTGGGCCGGCCGAGACGACTTCCCACGAGTCGGCTCCCAGCGCATGGAAGAAATAAGGAGTTTGCCAAGCGTCAAGCAGCTCGCCCGCTGCGCTAATAGAGGCATGATCTGAGGGAATAAAAACTTCACCGAGAATATTTTTTCCCGTGAGTGCTTGCGTAATTTCAGCGTTGGTCGACAGAGGAATCCGGCTGCGTGATTTCATAACCATTGAATAATTTTGGACAAGTTCATAGACACGGCGGACTTTTTTTTCCGGCGCAACGGCAGGGTCGTTTAAGGCCGATAAGGAAATGGAGGAATAGGACTGCTTTGTGGCATGAAGGGGATCAGCCTTGCGCATGGTTGGCGCAGCCAGTGGAGCGGGGGCAAGTAATGGCAAGGCGTTTGGGGACGGAGCAGTTTCTTTCCGCCAGAGCAAGACACCAATCGTAAGAAGTATCAGCGAACCAGCCACCAACCACGAACGAATCATACGCCCATGAAGCCAACGGGGGACGGGCTCGAGGCTACATTATAAAAACGGCCAATATTTGGAAGCACTAACGGCAAACTTGATTTAGGAACACCGAACCATAAGGCGAGCTCGGCAAAGTAAGCATCGACTGAAGTGGTAGGAATTAAGCGACCGCGACCGGTATCAAGCGGATTATTGGCAACGAGACTGGGATACTCGCCATAGAGGCGTCGTCCTTGAACGTCGCCGCCAACCACGAAGTGATTTCCTCCCCAAGCGTGATCCGACCCACGACCGTTGGACGTCAGCGTGCGCCCGAAGTCGGATGCGCTGAACGTCGTCACTTGGTTAGCGAGTCCCATGGCGGTGAGCGAATCGTAGAAGGCACCGACGGCGTCGCTAACTTGTCCAAGCATGGCTTGTTGGCTGCTGATTACTTCGTCGTGATGATCCCATCCGCCAAGCTGCACAAAGAAGGTATGCCGTTGCGCCCCGAGCACGTTGCGTCCTGCAATGGTGCGGGCGACCATCTTAAAGCTGTTGCCGAGTTGAGTGTTAGGAAAGACGACGCCAGAAGGCAAGGGAAGGCTGGTGGCTTGTTGGAAAACCTTGTAGGAATCAATGGCTCGGTTCGTTTTTTGGGCAAAGGTTTTTTCCAGAAGGTTTTTGTAGTCTATAGCCAACTGACTATCCGTAGCGGCACTTTGAATGGGACTGCGACCCCAAGCGGCTAGATCTGTTGTTTGATCATAACCTTCGAGGCTGCTTACGCCATTGGGGTTGAGCCCGTATTGCAAGACGTTGTTACCGGACTGCCAAATGTTCGTTCCGCCGAGCGAGATATTCATCGATAGCCCGTTATTCGCATTCATGGATTGCAAAAGATCAGCGGCACGGCCTGCCCAACCAAGGGACGTGCGCCCCTCGGGGTAGGCCGTTTGCCATTGCTCGATTTGGTCAGAGTGCGAGTACAGGCCGAAGGGCACGTTCAGGCCGGCATCGTGCATGGCTCGCGTCATGCCAGGTTGGATCAATGATCCGATATTGGACACGAAGGCGGCGTTTCCATTTTCAAACAAACTTTGGAGTCGCTGCATGGCGGGGTGCAACCCAAACTCTTTGCCGCCAAGGTTGCCGAGCGGGGTGAGGGGAAGTAAACCGCCAGTTGCGCCAGTGTTAGGAAGGGCTAATCCGCCGGATGTCGTGGTGGCGTTGTAGAGTCCTCCTCGCACGATTTGATATTCCGCATAAGACGGTGCGTCCCGCGGAACGAGCATGTTAAAGGAGTCATTTCCACCCGCTAGAAAGAGACAGACCAAGGCCTTATACGGGTCGCCTGGGCTCTGAGCCGAAGCGGAGTTCATGAGTCGAAGATTGAGCAGCGTATTAAACAGTGCGATGCTGCCGACGGCGGCGCAACTTGTTTGGCCGAGGAAGCTGCGACGGGTGATGCCATCGGGTGGTGTGTTCATATTTATTTTAGGATGCAGAATTGGGGGAGACCGAAATAAGATAGATAGCCATATCAACGCGCAGTCGAAGATAGTCATTCGGATATCCGTTTGGACTGTGATTTGAGAGCGAGATGCGTTCGAGAGCTTCTCGTATGATTTGGTGTTGGCGCGCTGAGAGGTTGCCATAAGTCATTAATAAATCGAGCCGTCGCAGGAGCGCTGCTGGATCGTTGGCTAAGGCCAACTCAGCGGTGTAATCCGGCACCACTAGATCGGTATTTCGCCGCGGATCGCCTTCGTCGTAGTAGCTTCCCCAAAGGTTAAAGTCGCCAGGATAGTAGTTAGGAGTCGGGCTTCCATTCAACCATTGACGCCACCCGATGAGAGAAGACCGCATGTAGTTGGGTGTGGTGATGGCGGTGATGTCTGTGGTGATTTGGAACTCCGGCCCATAGAGACCGCGCGTAGCCATTTCACCAGGCGGCCGGTAGTCGGGTAGGTAAAAGTTAAACACGCTGGGCGAGCTCAAGGGTCGTTGCGATGTCGGGTTGTCAAGGTAGCGCAACTCATACTTTCCATTTGGTGCGCTCGCTCCAAAGGCTTTTATCAAATTAGCTATTCTTAAATAGGGCTCCCGTTGTTTGCCAAATTCGACATCGACAATCTTTGCTGGGTCACGCGCCTCGGGGTCAAGGAGGATCGCTTTAACGACAGCCCGCATTTGCTGGGAGTTTGTTTTGTTAGCATTAAAAATGGTGGCTACACGTGCAATGTAGGCAGGACTCGGATTTGATGTGACCATGCGCTGAATCAAAAGTCGAGAGATGAACGGGCCCGTGTTGGGATGCGCGTGGAGATTGTCCATGGCGTCGGCGATGTCCTTGAGCCCGCGTTGGTTTGCAGGTAGGATTGTTCCATTGAGTAAGGTTTTAGCCGAGCGGTCATGAAAATACTCTGGCGACGTGACCCACGGTCGATCCGCGCGAAAAAGCCAGTTCTCCATGTCCCACATTTCCATAGTTCCCTCGTAAGTTTCCTCCTCCGTCCAATAATAGCTATCAGATGTCCGCACAGTAGGATCGGTGGAGCCGCCGCGTTTTTTTAAGGTAAGACCCGTGAAGACTTTGGCAAAGTTCCGGATGTCGTCGTTGGTGTAAGAAGGGATGGGCCGTCCGTTGGTGTTAAGGATGCGGGTGCCGTCCGTGTTAAGCTTCCACAGCCCAATTGAAAAAAGTTGCATGATTTCGCGGGCATAGTTTTCGTCGGGGAAAAGGTTCTTGGCAGGATCTTCTCGAGAGTTACGTAAATGGCTGAGGTAGGCTCCCATGGTGGGATGGAGCGTGGTTTTATAAAGCAGGTCGCGGTAGTTTCCAAAAGCACCGTTGAGCAATACGTCGTAGTAATTTGCCATCGCCACGGGATAAAAACCCACCGCATCGACCCGGTCAGAGATTACTAAAATTTGGCTTAAAGCAAAAGCCACACGCTGACGAAGGGGATCTGCCGCCGCACCGCTCTTCATCGCTTGGTTCCACCATGCCACCGTGTAATCACCAGACCAAGCTCGTGCATCTGGATTTGTCGGGTCATCGGCTCGGATCTGTGCGTCAATAGCCTCCATGTCTGGCTGGTGCCGTCCGATAGGTCGCGCAAATTGGTCGTCGATCCAACTCTCAAAACCCAAGGATTGCACGCGGGCAATCTCTGCCATGTCTGGTCCGAACCCTGCTTGCACGAGAAATCTCGCAGCGGCTTTGGCGGAAGGACGATTACCTGTGGCTTGCGGGCGCAAGGTCACTGTTCCTGTTGGCGATGCGCCGACGGTAAATCCACCCGATGCCGACACTGTAGCGGTAATCGTTTTGTTACTTGTAATGGCGGACGTTGCCAGCGGTTGAATCTCGATCGTCACTTCGCGGACGCCCGCCGGAATCGTCACCGTAGTGCTCACGGAGCTGCTGTAGTCCACGCCACGAACCGCCGTGCCGCCGAGTGCCACTGGCACCGTGATCGCCCCGAGGCCGCCTGTACGCCGGATCACCAGTATACCAGCATCTGGCCATCCGACATCGATCTCGGTATCGACGCCCACGACTGAGACCACGTTGCCCGAAGTTAGGCCAGACTTGATACGGTTAAAATCCGCAGAGGCTCCGGGGTTGCCCGTCGATGGAGGTGTGGCCAACCAAGAGTAGCGATCGGTTGATGGGTTTTTGGGATCAAAGCCTGTTGTGATTTCCTCCCAGTCCGAGACTCCGTCGGCATCGGTGTCCACGTCAAAAATACGAACACGGAAAAACAAATTCCCCGACGCGGCTACCGGATAATCTAAGCCAAGCCAAGCTCCTGAGCCAGATTGCGTCGCAAGTGTTTGCCACGGACTTGTGCCCATGCCCAAGGTTGGTGAAAACTCGACTCGGTAACTTTTCCCAATAAGCGAGGGCCAGCGTAAGGCCGCCATGTTGCCTGCTCCCACGGTAAAACTCTGAGAGGGGAAGGAGAGAATATTTAAAGGGTCTGTGCCGGCCACGCTCTCCGCAGCGTTAGGAAAACCGTCGCCATCCGCATCTTGCGCCGCTGGTAACCCGCGAGCACCCGTGAGCATTTCCCAGACATCACTTTGCTGATTGCCATTACTGTCAACATCAGCTTGGAGCGTATAACTAAACGCAAGAACCAACATAACCACTAGAGCAAAGGTTGGAAGAAAGTTAGTTTTCATGATGAATACTTGCAATCGCCACTAGATACACTGAACCACGCAACGTGGCAGGTCGCAACGTTTTTACATGAAAATGATTCGAGGATGTTAATAACCATGAAGCAGCACGAGGTTAACCTCATAGCTTTGTTCTGGCTTGTCGTCGCACATATTGTCCGATACCGTTTGGATACTTCTTATGAATCCATGGATTATTTTGGTAATTGCGGGGCTATTTGAAATTTGTTTTGCGACCTCGCTAAAATTAAGTGAAGGCTTCACTAAGCTGGTGCCGACGATAACCTTTGCGGTTTGCGCCATGGCCAGTTTTGGGTTGCTTGCGATTGCGATTAAACACATTCCTGTCGGAACGGCCTATGCGATCTGGACGGGCATTGGTGCATTTGGAACGGCACTGGTGGGGATCATCTTTTTTAAGGAATCGGCTGACTTTTGGCGCATCTTTTTTCTCTTGATGCTAATTATTTCGTTGATTGGGTTGAAGATTGTTTCAATCAGTGCGGAGTAAGTTGAGGGCGTATGAGGGAAAGTGGGTGATGTTACCAGCGAGAGTGGTGGTAAAATCAGTAGTGTTAGATTGGCAGAAGACATCATTCTGCAAAGCGGAGCAATCCTCGCACCTAGAAATAGTCACGACACTTTAAGCTCTCCACTGCTGATATGGGACGGCGGAGTCTTATTGGGTTTTGAACGTGGCACTACGTCAGATAAATTTGTTTTTAGCGGAGTACTGAACAAGGGTGCGGCTGGAACGTATTTAATATCGCAGATGCCGGTGGAATAAACCTTGATATTTACGACTTGGTTGACTACTCATCGACGACATTTCTACTAACGGACTTGAGCTACACCACATCCGTCGTGGGGTTGACGGGAAACTTTCTGCTAAGTGGAACGAGGCTGAGCTTTGATGTCATCGCTGTTCCTGAACCTTCGACCTACGCATTGCTAAGCGTTGCGGCAGTGGCTTTCACTATCTTTTTTCGTCGTCGGGCAGTTAAGGTTTAAATGTTTTTCTAGCTGCGGGGTGAAAAGACACAACCACGGAGGAAAAGCTTTGCCTCTGTGTCGGTTCACGGTTTAATAGTCGCTCATTATGACTTCCGCCCAGATTCGCCAGAGCTATCTTGATTTTTTTAAAGAGAAACAGCACACCCTTGTTTCCTCCTCCAGCCTCATGCCGGAATCGCCCGGACTACTCTTTACGAATGCGGGCATGAATCAGTTTGTGCCTATTTTTTTAAATGAAACGCCGTGCCCCTACACCCCTGCCCGCGCGGCCGATACCCAAAAATGTATTCGTGCTGGCGGTAAGCATAATGACCTTGAAGACGTAGGGCTAGATACTTATCACCATACTTTTTTTGAAATGTTGGGGAATTGGTCCTTCGGTAATTATTTCAAAAAAGAAGCCATTCAATGGGCTTGGGAACTGGTGATTGAGCGTTGGAAGTTCCCCGCAGAACGCATCTACGCAACGGTGTATTGTCCTGATAAAACTAAGGGCGACCCCGCTGACTTTGACCAGGAGGCTTATGATATTTGGGCAGAGCTTTTTACTAAGGTAGGACTCGATCCAAAAATCCATATCGTTAATGGAAATAAAAAAGATAATTTTTGGATGATGGGCGAGACCGGCCCCTGCGGTCCCTGCTCAGAGATCCATGTCGATCTCACGCCATTGGGCGACACCAAGGGAGCTCTCGTTAACGGCACAGATTCTCGCTGTATGGAAATCTGGAACCTCGTCTTCATCCAGTTTAACGCAGGTGCGGATGGCTCGTTTAAACCCCTCCCTGCTCAGCATGTGGATACAGGTATGGGCTTTGAACGCGTCGCCTCGATTATCCAATGCACGAAAAATTTTACTACATTTACGGAAACTATTTCAAACTATGAGACAGATGTTTTTCGCCCCATTTTTGATAAGTTAGAAGAACTCAGCGGTAAGACTTACGGCAGCACTTTACCGGATTTAAAAGAGGAGCTTAAAGATCAAGCAGCAGGAATTCACGAGGATATCGCCTTCCGCGTTATAGCGGATCACATACGCACCTTGAGTTTGTCTATTGCGGATGGCATCTACCCGGGCAACGAGGGTCGTAACTATGTTCTTCGTCGTATCCTGCGTCGTGCCGTGCGTTACGGGCGCGAGCTCGGATTTCATGAATTATTTTTTTATAAACTTGTGGGCGTTGTGGTGAAGTCGCTCGGCCCCGTTTTTCCGGAGCTGATGAAAAATCAAGCCACGGTGGAAAAGGTTATACGTGGTGAAGAGGAAAGTTTCTCCCGCACACTAGACCGTGGGATTGATCTTTTTAATAAAGTTATTACTAAAGAAACTAAAACTCTTTTCCCTGGAGATAAGGCCTTCGAACTCTATGACACCTATGGATTCCCTTTAGATTTAACGGAGCTTATGGCTCGTGAGCGTGGTCTAAATGTGGATGTGGACGGGTTTAATGCACTCATGGATGAGCAACGCAAACGCTCGCAGGCAGCGCAGAAAAAAGAAATTATCGAGGTCACAGAGAACGATGCCGACTTATTGCCAACGGAATTTGTGGGCTTTGATCTGAGAGAGGTTGAGGTAGCGTTAGCATCGTTTAAAATAGATTTTGGAAAAAATCCTGAGGATACGATCAAGGCACGCCTCTTCTTTACGCCTAGCCCCTTTTATGCCGAAATGGGTGGTCAAGTGGGGGATACTGGTTGGTTAGAGTTTAATGGGCAGCGCATTGAGATTTTGGATACGCGGAAGGCTGGCGGAGGGAGTATTATTCACATCACAGAAGATATTGAGATCTTAGAGGAATTATCTTTTCCAGCCACGGCTAAACTAAATGTAGAGCGGCGTGCTTTGATTGAGGCTCACCATTCTGCCACCCATCTCATGCACTGGGCTCTACATCAAGTGCTAGGTAACACGGTCGGGCAGAAAGGGTCCTACGTTGGTCCAGACCGGTTACGCTTTGACTTTTCCCACTTGGAAGCCTTGAAGCCGGAGGAATTACGCCAAGTAGAAGATCTCGTTAATGAAAAGATCAAAACAGCAGCTCCTGTGCAATGGACAGAGCGGCCTTATGCCGACGTAAAAAATGATGCATCTATTATGCAATTTTTCGGAGATAAATATGGAGACATCGTTCGCGTGGTGGATATAGGCGGTTTTTCTAAAGAGCTCTGTGGTGGGACGCATGTGCGGAATACGCATGACATCGGAACCTTCCGCATCATGTCCGAGGGAGCCATTGCAGCGGGAGTTCGTAGAATAGAAGCACTTTGTGGAGAGTCCATTAACCGTCATCTTGAGCAGGTTCTCACGAGGCAGCAGGAAGAGTTGGCGCAGCTTCATCAAAAATCAGAGCGGAAACTAACATTAAAAGGGGTTGTGACGAATCCAGAAACTTCATGGAATAATTTTCTATCTAATCAAAATGAAATCAATGTACTAAAGGCTGAAATACTTCTTTGGGAAAAGGAGCAGGTTAAGATTAAGCAGGTTGAATTGCAAAAATGCGCAGCGGCTTTAGTCCCTAGCCTTATCAGTGAAGCGCAAGACACCTCTGTTCTCATTAAGAATTTAGGGGAAGTCGATCCTCAGCTTTTGCAGTTAGTAGCCAGTGAGTTGAAGAAGCAATGGAAGGGAGTGGCAGTTCTTGGTGGCACGAATCAAGGTAAAGCGGTCTTGTTAGCCCTAGTAACAGAAGGGAAGGCTAATGCAGGGCACATCATTAAACAGATTGCTCCGCTTGTTGGAGGAAAAGGTGGGGGTAAACCAGATCTAGCGCAAGGTGGGGGTCCCGATGGGGCGCACTTGGACCAAGCACTCCTAAAAGTTCCTCAGATAATTGATTAAGATGGGTGAGGCTTTTACCTAGCCGTAATCTTTTTTACTAAAAGAGCTCTATTTTTATAGTCTCTTAAGATTGGTTCGTCTATGTTACCGCACTCAACTTTAATTTCTATCCAACAACACGCGCACTTTAGTTCACCATGTCTATTAAACTTTTCCCTTCCGACTTTCAGAATTTTGATCGTGTAGCAGCGGAGGTGTATTTAGAGGGATTAGATTCAGCGACACGTATGCGTGGTCGTTATTATGCCATCAGTAAAGTCATGGCGATTAAATGTCTAACTCCAGGAACCCGCTATGAAGGCAAGGTATCTGGTCAGCACCTTTACACCACGACACTAAGCTACGAGCATGGTGAGTGGAACAGTGATTGTAATTGTCCTGTGGGTGTTGATTGCAAGCATGCCTGTGCATTGATGCTAAAGTTAATCGAGCTGGCTCCTGCAAAGACTGCGCTTAAGACTTTGCAAAGTCCCAGTAGTAAACAAAATCAAGGAGGCTTGCTAAAACTTTTACCTGAGAAATTTGTGCTGACGATTAAATCCATGGACGTGGATCGCATCCGTCGGATCGAGTCGGAATATAGATCTTGGATGACCGCCACCCGCCTTGCTCCTTATGTCCTGTCAGGGCAAGCTTTAAGGGTTATCTATCCTCAATGGAGTAGCATAAATACAAGTTATCACTCCTTTCTGCCTGAACCAAGTAGTGCAGATAAGCCAGCTCTTACCGCTCTGGAATTTTGGCATTTCATCCTAGAGTTTGCCCGCCTGCATGGCCAAAAAGATCCAAGCTGGATAGCACCTTTAAATGACAGCACGGCCACACTTCCTAAAATTGAGCAATTTAAGCGCAGCATTCGAGTGGCCGAATGGGAAGACAGTTTTACAGACTTATCTAACACCCTTGGCCAGACTAACGCGGCGGCTAGTTATGCCTTACGTCTTCGTTTTTTTAAATCTTCCATTATCCCTGAGTGGTTCGATGCTAAAAAACAAGGTTATGTTTCTATTCCTAAAACTAAACTGCGCCAACTCCTGTCTAATGACAAAACAGGCCATCAAACTGCCACCTCTGGTGATTGGTTAACATGGCAAGTTATCCACCAAGGGTATCAAGGGGTCTATGGCCTAGACCATTTTCCTGTTAACGATTCTACCATCGAAGGAGTGCGCCGTCTTTTAGAGAATGACTCCTCCCGCCCCCACGTTGTCTCTAGCCAAGGCAAGCCCCTCACGTGGTCTGATTTGCCCCTCACATGGTCGCTCAAACCCTCTGATGATACTAAGAAAGATTATGAAGTAACATTAGAAACTAATGACAAGAAATTCCTAAAGGGTGACGTCTGGAACCTTCCAGGCCAACTTCAGCAGCCTAGCTATTATGTTGCAGAACAAATCATCTACCGTGGCCCTACGAGCCTTATTAGATCGAACTTCATGAACCTTCCCCTCAATGTTCCTTATGAAGCACTTTCTACAAATAAAAATCTAAACTCTTTAATTAAACTGGATTGTGCTTTGCCTGAAGAGCTAGCCAAAAAAGTGGAAGTGCTCCGTGTTAAACTACTTTTTGTTGCTCGCGTCCTGCCAGCCATGGATAACATCTCCTCGGAGCGCTTCACCATTGAAGCACTCGGTGTTAACCCGAAGAATACAAACGAAGTCGTGAGTAATTTTGACTTACGTAAAGGCTGGAGCCATCAAGCTAAAAGCGGCACTAAGTCTAAAGTGCAGACCATTCTCATCGAAGATCGTCATCTCCATTCCTGTGAAGCTCTGGTCAAGCCTCTACGCGTGACATGGTATTATGATGACCCACTCTGGACAGGGTATCTTGATAAAAAATTTCCTGAACGTTTTGCAGAATGGGCTGCCTCCCTTCCCTCGGGTGTGCTCCTAAGGGCAGAGGGTGAGTTAGCCTCCATCCTCCAAGCACCTAGCCTTGCCTCATGGAACGTGGAGCTGCAAAACACGGGCATGGATTGGTTCGACCTCAGTGCCACTCTCCAAGTGGAAGACACCACTTTAACGAAAGAAGAGCTTAAACTTCTCTTGAAAGCTCAAGGCGGTTTTGTCCGACTTTCCAGTGGAGACTGGAAGCGCCTCGTCCTGCCCGAACAAAGCACCTCGTTAGCACAACTTAAACAGCTCGGCATTGATCCCTTAGCGGATCCGGGTGCTAAACATCGCCTTCACGCCTTGCAATTAGCCGATACCGACATCATACAAGAAAGCTCTGAACAGCTCCGCACCCAGATTTTAGGCCGAGCTTTGGAGATCCGTAACTTACCTAAGCCTGACATGCCCGACACCATCCATGCCGAGCTACGTCCTTACCAACTCGAAGGCTTCCACTTCCTCGCCTATCTTTCCCAGACAAATTTTGGTGGCGTCTTGGCCGATGACATGGGTCTTGGTAAAACCCTGCAAACCCTCACGTGGCTGGCTTGGCTTCACTCTAAGGAAGGTGTGGTAAAACCCTCCCTCGTCGTTTGCCCTAAATCCGTTATGGACAATTGGCAAACGGAGTCCGCCCGCTTTTACCCTAATTTGCAAGTCCTCCGAGCCAGCACGAAGGATCAAGACAACCTTAAAATGAACCTGACGCAAGCTGGCCTCATCATCATCAATTACGCTCAGCTCCGCTCTCTGGAAACGTTAATTAACTCAGTCGCCTGGCAAGCGGTGATTCTGGATGAAGGCCAATTTATTAAAAATCCCGACTCTCAAACCGCTCAGGCCGCCCGCGCCCTGAACGCAGATCATCGCCTCGTGCTCACGGGCACTCCGATTGAAAACCGTTTACTAGACCTCTGGAGCCTTCTTCACTTTGCGATGCCTGGCGCGCTCGCCCACCGTGCGGCCTTCCAACGTCAATACAACGATAAGACAGATTCCTTTGCTCGTTCTTCCCTTGGTCGTCGAGTCCGACCCTTCCTCTTGCGTCGCACAAAAAACCAAGTTGCCCGCGATCTACCCGAGCGGATAGAAGAAGATATTCATTGCGAATTAGAGGGAGAACAACTGACCCTTTATAAAGCGCACTTAAAAGAAGCGCGCCAGATTTTATTGAAAATGAAAACCGAGCGCGATCTGGATAAATCACGCTTTAACATCCTGAGCGCACTCCTGCGCTTACGGCAGGCTTGTTGCCATCCCGACTTAATAAAGAAGGCAGGTAAGCATCCCGGACAAAGTGCTAAGGTAGACGCCTTGATGGATCTTCTTGAGCCTTTGATTGAGGAAGGCCATAAGGTTTTGGTCTTTAGCCAGTTCGTTTCCATGCTCTCTATTCTTCAGAAAGAAATCAGCGAGCGTAAACTAACCTCTTTCTACCTCGACGGCAGCACGGAAAATCGCGGCGACCTTGTCAACTCATTCCAGAAACATGAAGGCTCTGCTGTTTTCCTCATCTCGCTCAAGGCGGGCGGAGCCGGGCTTAACCTGACCGCAGCCTCTTACGTCGTGCTCTTTGATCCGTGGTGGAACCCCGCCGTCGAAGCGCAAGCGATCGACCGCACCCACCGTATTGGCCAAGATAAAACCGTTATCGCTTACCGACTGATCGCAAAGAATACGATTGAAGAAAAAATTCGGCTCCTGCAACAAAGCAAAGCTCAACTTTTTCAAGATGTGTTAGGAGAAGAAAATTTTGCTAAAGCCTTCAGCCTTGATGATTTCCAATATCTTCTGGCAGACGACGACTAGCATGGATTCAGGCGTTTACGGAGGCTGATAAAGTTAGACTTTCTCAGAAATAAAAATTACCCAATCTTTTTGCTTCCCCTTCTGCCACATTCCCACTACCTTCTCAACTCGCAACTTTTGAATTATGGCTGGAGATACAATTGAAATAGAGGGAACGGTTAAGGCCGTTATGAAGGGAACCACTTTCCGGGTAGGCCTGAATAATGGCCATGAAGTGTTGGCACACATCTCTGGTAAAATGCGGAAAAACTTCATTCGTCTTAGCGTCGGAGATAAAGTTAAAATGGACATGAGTCCTTATGACCTTACGAAAGCCCGCATCACCTTCCGGGTAAATACGAATCCTTTTACGGGCCCTCCTCGACCTGGTCAACCTCGTCGTCGTTAATCTGCACGTGGTTTCCTGTTTGTGGCTGGGCTTCCTCTAGCTCCCTTTTTTATACTCGAAGCTGTTATCTTAACGGTGTTTGGGTTAGACTACTTATCTTAACGTTATGTCACGCCCCTCTTGGTCTTTTATTCTTCGTATCGCTATTACAGCTTTAGGTGTGGGCTATTTATTCTTTTTTAAGGATTGGACGCATATCTGGACTGCGGTGCATCAGGTTAAAGTGGGGTGGCTTCTTCTAGCGTTTTTGGCTTATGGGATGACCACAAGTCTAGGCATAGCACGCTGGCACTTGCTGTTGGTTAAGGGCGGAGCTGATCTCGGCTGGCTACGCACGGCGCAACTTACATTGATTGGGCTGTTTGCTAATACGTTTATGCCTGGGGCGATGGGTGGAGATTTTATCAAGGCAGTTTTAATTGCTCGGGAAAAGCCGCAGATCAAGCCCACGGTCGTCATGTCTATTGTGATGGAGCGCATTCTAGGTTTTGTTGCCATGTTTATGATTTCTACGACGCTGATCATGACTCGCATAGGGCCGCTTACAGAAGAGTTCGCTACACGGCTGGCGGTGATTCTTTACTTCGTTGTTTTCACGCTGACGCTGGGAGCCTTGGCCTTAGGTGTGTGGAAACATCCCTCTCTCTGGGTGCCTTTTTGGCATAAGCTACCCTTGCGAAGTGCTCTGGACGAGGCAGGCGAGGCGTATCGTTTCTTTTTGACCAACCGCGGCTGTTTTTGGGGCGGACTTGGCTACTCGGTGGCGGCTCATTTCTTTTTGCTCATTAGTTGTTTTTGCGTGGCTCTGGGTTTAGGTCTGAATTTAGATTTTTGGGATTTAAGTGCGGTGCTGCCGCTGGTAGCACTGGTTACGCTGATTGTTCCATCCATTGGCGGACTGGGAATTCGTGAGTTAGCGTTTCAACATTTTCTGACCTATGTTTCGATTACGAAGGAAACATCCATTGCCCTTTCCCTAGTGTTCTATGCAGTAACGCTGACGTGGGGAATGTTGGGAGGCCTGATATATTTACGAGCAGGAGCTAGCAGGAAGCCGGTAGAAAAAGAGTGATCCGCTGATGCCGTTGGCGCACGAATCAGCATAGGTGCTCAAGGGAACCGTTTTAGGTTGGGCTTCTAGAGATTTAAAACAAAAAACCTTAAAAAAGAGATTGCTCTCCTTTTTAAGGTGGTTGTCGTTAGGTCGCTTATTTCTTCGCTGCTTTAGCGGCGATGATACGATCGTTTTTAGCACTACGACGTTGACGTTTCTTTTTGTTGACTCGAGCCTTGGTAGAATTAGATGTTCCCATAAGCCTTCTAGCCAACACGCTTTCTGAGGCTCTGCAAGATGAATCGGGAGGGAGGGCAAAAAATCCTGCGTGACCAAATAAAGAATGACCTCTAATCCGAAAGCGAAAGGCAAATTTTAGGGAATCTGCGGTTCTGCGTATGAGCCGAAAGAAATCTTGTCTGCTTCCGAAATAATCTAAGGTAACGCCTTTTGGATTCTGGGCCAGCTTGTTGTAAGTAAAACCAGAATAGCTACCTTTCTGGAATCTAAATTTTGTTGATATCGTAGGTTTTGATCTGTGGTAACGAGCATGTCAAAGTTGTTCTCCTCGGCTTCGGAAATTAATTCGCCGTTGGTTAGTTTTTCCCAACCTAATTCGTAGGCAGTGATTACTTGGTGCAAAGGAAAGCTAAATCGTAGAGGTGGAGGTATGCCCTGACCAAATAAAATCTTCATGCAGCTAAGCTGCGCTCGACATACTCAAGCAGGGCCTCAGTTTGCTGTCGAGTGACACCAGGAAACCGCTCCAAAAAATAGTCAATACGTGCCCCAGATTCTAGGTTTTCAAAGAGGGCGCTGACAGGGAGACGCGTTCCGCAAAACAACTAAGCTCCGCTGACTCGTTCAGGATGGCTCTTTACTGCGTTACACTCTACCCAATTAAGCATAAATTAATTTTAAATTACTCTGGCTGAAAAGTAAGCCAGTCTTTTTACGTAGTTATGATGGCTGGATGTTAGAAGGAGAGCGAATAAAAAGCGGGGAAGACGAAAGGAGTCAATAGTCCTGATGGCAGATACCGCGTGCATAAATTATAAAGCAGCACGGTCAGAACGTGATGATAGCTGTTAGGCTTAAGCTAGGACTTTCGCTGGCTCTAGCTTTACGGGTTGAAGGGCACGAGGCTCCTGCACGTTGAGGCCCAGAGTTTTGAGTAGAGCGAGATCTTCGTTCTCTTTCGGGTTGATGGCGGTGAGGAGTTTACCGCCGTAGAAAATAGAATTTGCCCCAGCATAGAAGCTCATGGCTTGGGCTTCACGACTGAGATGGGCACGGCCGGCGGAGAGGCGCACTTTAGTTTTTGGGAGGAGCACGCGGGTCGTGGCGATCATGCGGATTAGATCAAACACATCCACAGGATTTTGTTCTTCTAAAGGCGTGCCAGGCATGGACATGAGGCAATTAATCGGAACGCTCTCGGGGGCAGGGTCGAAACCTGCTAAGACTTCTAGCATACGCAAGCGATCGCCCACGCTCTCGCCCATGCCTAGGATACCGCCGCAGCAAACGTCCATGCCCGCTTTTTGTACGGACTGGATCGTGTTTAAGCGGTCTTGGTAAGTGTGAGTGCTAACGATGTTTGGATAATATTCTGGGCTGGTGTCGATGTTATGATTATAGGCTGTAACTCCGGCCTGTTTCAGTTCTAGAGCGGCCTGATCGGTTAATTGGCCTAGGGTAACGCAAACTTCCATGCCGAGTTTACTGACTTCGCCAATGATGTTTTTAACCTGCTCAAATTTTTCGGTGCCTTCACGCACGCCTTTCCACGCCGCACCCATGCAGAAGCGAGTGGAGCCGCTGGCCTTGGCTTGATGGGCATGGCGCATGACCTCGTCCACCCCGAGAAGATTTTCTTTTTCTAAGCCTGTATGGTAATGCGAGCTTTGGGCGCAGTAGCTGCAATCTTCACTGCAACCGCCTGTTTTGATGCTCAGCAAGGTGCAAAGTTGAATCTCATTACCGTCCCAGTTTTCGCAATAAACGCTGCGCGCTTGATCCAAGAGCTGGAACAAAGGTTGATGATAAATGGCTTCAATCTCTAAAAGCGAAGGGGTAGACATAACAAAAAGATCTTAGCAGATGCAGGGTAGATGCAAAGTGCTTTTAATAGCTAGGGTGGGAGCTGTTATTTTTTGAAACGGGTTACGATTAGGCACAGAAGGAGGACGGCCACATTTGTTAGGACAATGGTAGGTCCGGTGGGAGAGTCGAGTTGGTAGGAAATTAAGACGCCACTGCCAGCGGCACAAAAGCCTAGGAGTGGGCTAAGTAGAAGGAGATGGCGGAAGTTTTTCGCCATCATTTTACTGGCGGCGGCAGGGGTAACAATGAGCGCGCTGATGAGGAGGGCTCCAGCCATTTTCAGGGTCAGGGTAATGGTAATGGCGATGAGGATGGCGAAGAAGTAGTTGAGGTGAGAAGTGTTGACGCCTTGGATGCGGGCGAGGTCAGGCTGGAGTATAGCTAGGGTGTAGGGGCGCAGCTTCCAGAGGGTAAAGGCTAGGATGAGGATTAAGAGAGCTAGTTGTTTGTAAAGATCAGCGGTGTCGTTAGCGTAGATGCTGCCAAAGAGGATACCATCAATCATGCGGTATTTACCTAACATGCCGAGAATGATAACGCCAAGTGCGACGCTGCCAGTGAAGCTGAAGGAGATAATGGTGTCAGGGCGAAGAGTCGTTTTTTCAAAAAAATAGGCCATGGCACTAGCGAGCAGTATGCTGAAGATTAAGACCGTAAACATGGGATCAAAACCCCAGCCCCAGAGTTCCTCAATAAGAAATCCAATGGCTACGCCCGTTAAAGCTGAGTGGGCGAGGGCGTCGCTAAAAAAGGCCATACCACGCAGGGTGACAAAGACGCCAAGCAAGGCGCACGCAGGGCCGAGGATGAGAGCGGAAAGAAGGGTGTTCCGCATGAATTCAATGTGCCAGAAGTCCATGGGTTATTAGTTAGATTTTTTAAATGATTGACGCATGTCGAGCCCACGGGTGGCGGTAAGAAGACGTTGGCGCCCGTAAATTTCACGGAGAAAATGTTCCTCCATTACTTCTGCTGGCGTGCCCACGGCGCAGACATGCCGGTTAAGGCAGCAGACGCGGTCGCAAAGGTCGCTGATGAGGTGGAGGTCGTGGGAAACCATCATGACAGCGATGTGTCGCTCACGGCGCAATTGGTTTAAGAGTTTTTCGAGCATTTCGGATCCTTGCTGATCGATGCCTGTGGTGGGTTCGTCTAAAAGAAGGAGTTTAGGTTCACGGAGAAGGGCGTAGGCAACGGTGACGCGCTGGAATTCCCCGCCGGAAAGACTACCGATGCGACGATGAATGAGATGTTCAGCTTGGACGGCGGCGAGCTGTTTTTGAATGAGGTGAAGGTGCGCTGGGTTTTTACTAGGCCACCACCAGCGCGTATTGGGGATATTGAGGGAGAGGAATTCTTGAACAGAGAAGGGCACGCTGTGGTCGATGGAAAGGCGTTGGGGGACGTAACCAATTTTAGTTGTGTCGATGAGGAGCTTAAAATCAATAATGCCTTCCGCGCAAGGTTCAAGGCCAAGAATGGCTTTGAGGAGGGTGGATTTACCAGCTCCATTCGGGCCAATTAGCCCGATAATTTCGCCTTGGCGAATATCGAGGTCGACGTTGCGAATGGCCCAGTCAGTTCCATAGGCGACGCCGACTCCTCGCAAGGAGAGTAAGGCTGGAGATACGGTAGTTTTAGGGCTTATCACATATTCAGGGTAACGAACCGCAAGAAATAATTCAGTAAATAACTTTTACTTCCACGCCTTCTCGAAGGATGCCAGATTTTTCCTCATGAGCTTGATGTAAGCGTCAGCAGTAGGGGCACCCACCTCCAAGGTGTCGATGTCGGCTACGGCAGCACCGGTTTGTGTGGCGATGGACTGCAGGAGTTTTGGAGAATAGCCGGTTTCAGCAAAAAGAACTTTTACTTTATTATCTTTGATGGCTTTGACCAGAGCGGCAAGCTCGCTGGGCTTCGGGTCTTTTTCGGGGAATTCTTCAATGAAACCGATGTAGTTCATGCCGTAGCGCTTGGCTAAGTAAGGGAAGGCGTCGTGGAAGGTGATAAGATTTTTGATGGGTAGTTGATTCAGCTTGGAGCGAAAATCTTCATGTAATTTTTTGAGTTCAACTAAGTAAGCATCGCGATTCTTTTTGTAACCGTCCGCATTTTTGGGGTCGGCTTTAATAAGTGCTTCGGCAATGTTTTTAACTTGTTGCTGGGCACTGATGGGGTCTAGCCAGATGTGGGGATTTTTACCTTCCCCATGATCATGGCCTGTGTGATCGATTTTTTCCGCAGATGGTAAGGAGACTACTTTAGGGCTATCTAAAAGGGAGATCCCCTTACTGCTGTCCACGACTACGAGTTTTTTATTACCAGCCTTTTTAACAATTTCATTTGACCATTCCTCTAACCCGAGACCATTGATGATAAAAAGGTCGGCACGGGCTAATCTTTTAATATCGCTGGGGTTCAAAGCATAGTCATGTGGGCTGGAGTCTTTACTAAGAAGCATAGAGACCTTAGCTAAATCGCCCGCCACGGTTTGAGTGTGGGCGTAGATAGGAAGGAAGGAAGCAACGATTTCAAGTTTTTTTTCTGCGGCATTCAGCGGCAAACTACAGCTGGCTAGAAGAGTTAGGGTTAGAAGTTGGATTGCTTTAATATTCATAGGGGTATTGATTTATTCGTTAATTTATTCAGATAGTTGCGGTGAACCCCAATCAGGTAGGGGGTCAGGGAAATTAGCCCAAAGTTCTTCACCCATGCTGAGTTCAGCATCGGTTAGGAGCGCGGCGTCTATAAGGCGGGTGATGGCGGCTTGGTTCATTTCTTGGCCAATAAAAACGATTTCTTGGCGGCGATCGCCGTAGGGTTTTTTATAATTTTTTTGGATAATATCGATCTGTTCTTGTTCGGTTGGCCAAGAGGTTTGTGGCATGGAGGCCCACCAGGTGCCGGCGGGCTCGACTGATTTCATGCGCCCTGCTTGGGATAGGGCACCAGCCCAGTCCATGCGGGTGGATAACCAAAAAAATCCTTTGGCTCGGATGACTCCTGCCATTTTTTGTTTTAATACTTCATGGAAGCGCGCTGGGTGAAAAGGCTTACGACTGCGATAAACAAAGCTGGTGATGCCGTATTCTTCGGTCTCAGGTTTATGTTCACCGCGCAATTCTTTCAGCCAGAGGGGGGATTGGGAGGCTTTCTCAAAATCGAAACGCTGGGTGTCTAAGATTTCGTTTAGGGGGATTTTACCTTTAACCGACTCAAGCATGACGGCGCTTGTATTAAGCGCACGGAGATGACCTTTAACGCTTTTAAGTTCGGCTTGCGTAATGAGGTCGGTTTTATTGATGATAAGAACATCGGCGAACTCGATCTGCTCAATTAAGAGATCGACGATGTTGCGCTCATCTTGTTCATCACGCTGTTGTTGACGATCTTTCAAAGATTCACGGGCGTTGTAGTCTTCGAGGAAGTTTTTAGCATCAACCACGGTGACCATCGTGTCGAGTCGCGCTATTTCAGAGAGGCTGTGGCCTTCTTCGTCCGTGAAGGTAAAAGTTTCAGCTACGGGAAGTGGTTCGGAGATGCCAGTGGACTCAATCAAGAGATAGTCGAAGCGACCTTCTGAGGCTAAGATGTTAATTTCTTTGAGTAAGTCTTCGCGGAGGGTGCAGCAGATGCAGCCATTAGACATTTCGATCAGTTTTTCTTCTTGGCGTGAGAGATTGGCCGTGCCTTGTTTAATGAGCTCAGCGTCGATGTTGACGTCGCTCATGTCATTGACGATAACGGCGACACGCAGGCCTTCACGATTGGCTAAGATGTGATTGAGGAGCGTGGTTTTACCTGCTCCGAGGAAACCTGAAAGCACTGTAACGGGAAGCCTTGTTAAAAGAGAAGCCAGCTTAAGCCCTGATTGAATATGAGAATTCATTATCAAATTTAATTGATACTTGATTCTGATATTTAGTCAAGGAATAGTCATCTCGTGTCTTATTCTACTCAACAACGTGAAGCTTTGAAGGAAGTGCTGCGAGAAACAAAGAATCCTCTCTCGGCCGTAGAGATCCATGAGTTGGGCAAATTGAAGAAGCCTAGCTTAGGAATGGCGACAGTCTATCGAACTTTAAAGACCATGGAGCAAGAGGGAGTCATCGATCTGGTGGACATCCCTGGCACGGTTCCTCATTACGAGTTGGGGGGGCATCGACATCACCATCATTTTTTCTGTGAGACATGCAAGCGAGTTTTTGAGCTGGAAGGTTGTGTACATGAGGTGGAGGAGTTAGCGCCTAAAAAATTCCAAGTCCACAGGCATGAGATCATCTTGTATGGAGCGTGTGAAGAATGTGTGAAGAAATGAGAGGGTTTACGGCCGAATGAGGATGAGCATGAAACTGTGCTCAGGTAGTGCGCTTTTTGTATTGGCACTAACTAGCTACCTGTGGGCGGAAACGGATCCGCTGGTGAAGGACGTAGGATTAGGTCCGATTTTACTACCACCCTTACAGCTACAGCCAGAGAAGGCGGACTGGGAAAAGCTAGAAATATTTAATGAGACATTAACGTCATCGGAGTTTAAGCGTCGTTTAAGCGGACTTTATGATCCATTTGATGGCATGGCTCCGCATCTGAAGGTGGATGAGCAAGGGTTTTCTGTAATGGAGAGTGCGGGGTCTGAGGCGAAGGAAGTGTTACGGATTGGTTTCGCTAAGAATGAGGAGTCAAAGAAGCCTGTGCCGCGTTGGTATCGGACCCCGTTTGAATTTAAGGAAAAGTCGCAAGAGCTTAAGCCACTTGATGGTTTGCGAATCGTGATTGACCCGGCTGACATAGGTGGTGAATGGGGGAGGATGGAGGATAGATCTTCCAAATTCCGCGGTTACGGGAAAATACAGGAAGGTGATTTAAATTTAGTTAACGGCTTATTATTAAGAGATAAGCTGAAAGCACTTGGGGCAGAAGTTCGTATAACGAGAGAGCAACCGAGGTTAGTCAGTCCCTACAAGAAGGAGGACTTTATCAATCAAGCCAGAGACATGATAAAGAAAAGCCAAGGCTTACCGCCATCTTACTTCACGCGTACCCGTGGACTAGCAAAAGGGGCAGAGCGACGGGTGGAAATCCTAACCGAGATTCTTTTAACAAAAACTTACGAGACACGTTACCGCGCTCATAAAATGGGAGACTTCAAGCCCGAGATCACCCTTGTTTTACAGCATAACGCTACTTCTGCCAGTGCGGGAGGTAAGTTCGCTCGCATTAACCGCAACGTCTTTTTTGTGCCAGGCTCCTTTTCTAAGGGGGAATTAAAAGACGGGCGGCAGCGGTATCAATTAGTTAAAAAATTAGTGCAAGCCTCCACCCCATTTGAGGTTCAAGTAGCTAGCTCCATTGCTAGGGCTTTCCAAGCAGCCACAGGGTTTCCTCCAGTGAAATACGGAAACTCAGCCGTCACACGGATTGTGACGGATGAGAATGAGTATGTCGTGGCTCGGAACCTTGCGGTGACTAGAGAATTTATGGGGCCTGTGGTCGTGGTAGAGGCCTATTTTATGAATGAGCGTGGGACACTACGCCGGTTACTGGAGGGACACTATGAGGGGAAAAGGCTAGTCTCAGGTAAGATGCAAAAAAGTATCTACGCTGAGTATACGGACGCTGTGGTCAAGGGTTTGGTGGAGGCTTACGCTAATCCAAAGTAAAGCAGCTTTTCTAAAGTTCTTGATCAAGGATCTAAATTTTATTGATTACATTTTTTGTTTGAAATTTAAAGTCACTCTGCCTTTTATTTAGGTGTGCGCACTTTAGGAATTATTGGATCCTTGATGGCTTTGCTCTATCTGAGCGGAGCGCACCTTGTCGTGGTTCAATGCGTGGCTTGGGGTGGGATGGTAGTTAGTTATTCCCAAGATGTGGGATTACAAAAAGGTTTGAGCAACACCTTCGATGGAAAACATCCCTGCGGCATGTGTAAGAAGGTGCAACAGGCTAAGCGCGATCATGCTCCATTGGCATTAGCCTTTAAACTAACGGATTTAAAAGCTGTAGCTCTTGATCTGCGGGTTCCTGCAACTCAACAACTATTTTCTGAATCTACGGATTTTTGTTCCTCAGTTAGTTTCCTACGTGGCGTAGGCTTGCAGTCGCCACCTGTTCCTCCTCCTCGAGCCTAATCTGCTCATCAATTCCCTTGTGTGGATGTGCGAAGTAAAGATCAGTTTTTAAAACTGAGTCTGGATTAATGTAATTAATTTAAATGCACAGAGGTTCTGTGCTGTTGAGGAGTTTTCTATGATGATTACGCAAAAAGCTTGTTTTACAGGCTCGTTGTTGGTCGTGAGTGCGGTGATGGTTTTTGGCCAGAGTGTGCAATCTGCGGCGGCTAAAAAGAAGTTAAATGAACCTGTTCTTACTAGGCAAGCTACGACGCTAACAGAGGTAGTGGTGCAGGCGAATGCAGATCAATCGCTGACCGTGCGTAACACGGCCACCGTGCGCAAAGAATTGAACAGGGTTCCCGGTGGTGTCAGTCTTATTCTGGCCGAAGATTTTAAACAGGGGAGAGCTTCCACCCTGAAAGATGCGCTTCAGTTCGCCCCGGGGGTAATCGTACAACCGCGCTTCGGCTCGGAGGAGGCTCGCCTCTCCATCCGTGGCAGCGGCATTCAGAGAACCTTCCACGGTCGCGGCCTACTTTTGATGCAGGACGGCGTCCCGTTAAACTTGGCGGACGGTGGTTTTGACATGCAGTCGATTGAACCTCTGGCAGCGCGATCAATTGAGGTGTATCGCGGATCCAATGCCCTTCACTACGGCAGTAGCACTCTGGGCGGATCAATCAACTATGTTTCACCCACGGGGTATGATGCGGATAAAATCCAGGTGCGTGGGGAGGCGGGAAGTTTCGGCTACCTGCGCGGCCAAATCAGCTCTGGCTTGGTCGAGGGACCTTTCGACTACTACGCCACTGTGACACAATCTTCCCAAGACGGATTCCGGGAACATGCGGAGCAGAACACGCAACGCTTCTTTGCTAATGTTGGGGCGAAGATCCAGCCTGATCTTGAGACCCGTTTCTATGCGGGCTTTGTCAACACCGAATCGGAACTGCCTGGCAGTCTGACCAAAACTCAACTTGATGTCGATCCTTCCCAGACGACCTTTGCACAGACCAACCGCGACCAAAAGCGCGACTTCAAACTTTATCGAGTAGCGAACAAGACCAGCTACACTTGGGATGATCAGCGACTTGATAGCGCGCTTTCTTGGTCTAATAAAGATCTCTTCCATCCGATTTTCCAGATCATTGATCAGGACTCCAACGACTTCAATGTCGATCTCCGTTACACGGGGGAAAAAGATTTGTTTGGTCGCAAGAATCGTTTCATTCTAGGCACACGCCAGACCTTGGGAATCACGGAAGCGGATCAATTCGGTTATGCCGCCACCACAGGCCAGGCCCGCGGTCCGCAAACCCTCGACTCCACCCAGACCGCCACCAGCATCACAATGTATGCGGAAAACCAGCATTACCTATTTGAACAACTGGCTCTGGTTCTTGGTTTTCAGGCGGATTGGAGCACACGCGACAGCGATGTCCGTTTTGCCCGGACAGGTGGGGGCCAGAATTTTGTCAACACGACCCTGCTCAACCCGACAACCCGTTCGGCCTACGAAAACTACATGGCCTTCAACCCAAAAATCGGGCTGCTTTATGAACTCGACAACGAAACCTCCCTCTTTGCCAACGTTAGCCGCAGCTATGAACCGCCCAGTTTCAGCGAGTATTTTGACACCCGGGCAGGTCAGAATCTGGGTGTAACAGATGCGCAGGAAGCGTGGACTTTTGAAACAGGTTCACGTGGGAGTTCAGGTTGTTTCGACTGGGACGCTACGTTCTACAATTCTTGGGTAGAAAACGAACTACTATCTCTTTCCGATCCGAACGGCTCCACGGCCACGATCAACGCCAAACAAACGTTCCACACCGGAATCGAATTGGGTGTTGGAATTGAGATCTGGAAAGATCTGGCCGATGATGAGGACAAGCTTTATCTGCGTCAGAATTACACGTGGGGTCGGTTTGTTTTCGATAACGATCCACGCTTCGGAAACAATCAGTTAGCCGGGTTGCCTGAGCACTTCTACGTGGCTGATCTGATCTATAGTCATCCCTGCGGGTTCTACATGGGACCGAATTTTGAAGCGACGCTGGCCGATTCCCCTATCGATCACGCCAACACCCTAGATGCAGACAGCTATTTCCTAGTGGGCTTTAAAATCGGATACAAGTCGAAATATGGTTTCCACCTCTTTGTCGAGGGCCGGAACTTAGCCGACGAAAAGTATGCTGCCACTACCGGTGTGGTGGATGATCTGACTATCGCCGGACGCAGCGCAGCACAGTTCAGCCCTGGGGATGGACGTGCTTTCTACGGCGGTATTGAGTATCGCTGGTAATAAAAAAAACAATAACGATTCTCAAAAGGAGTTGCATGAATAAAAAGATTTTACGGAACCTTCATCGCTGGCTGGGCCTGACCTTTAGCCTGTTTGTCTTCTTGGCCGCAGGCAGCGGAGTGCTTCACAACATCATGTCCATGACCCAAAAGCCTCCGCCTAAGCCAGGCCCCTCCGCCGCGATGAAGGCAGAAGATTTCCACGTGTCGCCCGTCCGTGCGGCGGGGATTCTTCCTCCGGGAACCACTCTCTCAGCCGTTTCCATCCGGGAAATTGCGGGCGAGCCTTGGTATCAGTTGTATCCCAGTGGAAAGAAGGAGCCAGTCTATGTCAACGCTAGGAGCGGAGAGGGGGATAGCAGCGCAGACGCGCGTTATGCTGCGCAGATTGCCTCGGGGCATCTGAGAGGACTGGCGGTGCGCAAGACCGATTACCTAACGGAGTTTAATGCGGAATATATTAGCATCTTCCGAATTCTTCCAGTTTACCGCTTTGATGTTGATGATGGCAAAGGAACCCGGGTTTATGTTTCCACCATGACGGGCAGCGTCACCCGCACCACGGACGACTGGAAGCAGTTCGAGGCCAATGTCTTCCGCAACTTCCACAAATTTGCCTTCATTCCAGATAAAGAGGTGCGGAATTGGGTTCTAACCTTCACCACCTCAGCCATTGCCTTGGTGGCTTTGTTGGGAGTCTATCTTTTTTTACTAAGCAGCAAAAATAAGAATAGTTAAGCTAGGCACAATATTTACCTTTATTTGATAAATAGTTCCTAGAAGGTGACCAAAAATCCTAGCATTATTATATAGTTGTCAGAGGAGAATTTGCTTCTATGATCAATTTGTGAAAAGTATTTTACTTACTTTAGTTTTAATCTTCAGTTGTACTCAGCTTAAGGCTAACTTACTGACAAATGGAAGTTTTGAAACGCATGATGCGGCCGTCAATTCGGGAACAGGTTTGACGCAATTTATTGATAATCCAACAACTTATCTCAATAATAGCTGGACATTTGGGCGAACCGCAGGGACAGGGGGAAATCCCCGCTTTCATTGGTATAGCACCACGAACCAGCAGTTTTGGCAGAATAATCCGCAGGACGGCTCGTATGCCATACAGCTTAATAGCGATAATACAACAGACTTTATCTATGTTGAGCAGAGCGTGAATGTAATCTCTGGAACGCTATACCAACTATCATTTTTTTACGTGGATGAGAGTGCTATCCCGATTGCTAATCCCACGAGTGTACGGGCGGATCTTACGGGGGCATTTGTAGGAAACCAGACGTTCACAAATACAATAGACAATACTTGGCAGCAGGGAATCATAACGTTTACGGCAGCAAGTACAGGGTCTTTGACGATTCGCTTTACGGATCAACCGCCTGCGGGAAATAATAACCAAAATGTTTCCATGGATAATATTTCATTGATTGTCGTGCCTGAGCCCAGCACCTATGCCATGGGGATTTTACTCGTGCTAGCCGTGGGCGGTTTTCATTTCTGGCGCAGGCGTGAAGCGTAACAGCATCATTGTAGCTTTAGTTGCTTCAATCGTTTTACTTGTCTGTTTATTTATTTTCGGGCCTAGCGGCTATCGGTATCTTAAGTCTGAAGTATTTCTCTACCGCTCGGCTAAAGCTTGGGAAAAAGAGGACATTAATACGGCCTATAACTGGGCTGCTTTAGCTTACCAAAATAATCCGCAGTCTCAACGTGCAACTGGTATGCTGGGCGACATTGGTGAAAGAGAGGGGAGTCCTCAAACACTTCTCTGGCGTCAACGACTGGTGCAACTTAGCCCCAATGAAGTTGCGCCCGCTCTGGCACTAGCTAATTCCGCACTCTTACAAAACAATGTGCGTGTAGCAGAGCAAGCATTGGAACGCATCCAGCCCTTGGCAGATAAACGAGCTGATTACCATTCTCTTCGCGCAGGCTGTTTCCTAAAAAAAGGAGCAGTTGTAGAAGCGGACAAAGCCTTAGTCCAAGCGATGGAGTTAGAACCAGAAAACCCCATTCATGCCGTGAATCTGGCGGTTTTTCGCTTGAAGTCCCAAGATCCTGCACAGGTAAGTGAAGCCCTGAAGGCATTAGAAAAATGGGAGCTTGATCCCACATTTGTGGTGCAAGTTAAAAGAGCCTTACGTGATCATGCCCTGAGTCTTAAACAATGGGAAAAGGCAGAGAAGCTATGCCGTTGGTTTGTGGGCAGAAGCGAAGCAAACCTCGATGATAGACTGCGATACCACTATGTTTTACAAATGACAGCATCTCCCGAGCAAGAAGCTTTCGAGGAGGAAACCAGACAATTTCTTTTAAAACAACCAAACTATATTGCTAAGTGGTTGGAGTGGATGACTACACGTAAAAAAGGTCAGGAAGCACTGGAATGGCTAGATGGGCAAGATACTAAACTGACGCAAAGAAGAGATATTAAGTTGGCCGTAGCGCAGATTAAAATTCAAAATTCCGAGTGGCTTGAGCTGAGAACTTTTTTAGCCAAAGAAAACTTTGGGCGATTAGATTTTATACGCCAGTTACTTTTGTTACGTGTTAAAAAAGAACTAGAACCGGAGACCTTCCCCGTGGCTTGGCAGAGATTTGTTGATGAGATGATGCGCCAGCCAGACAACCTCTATGTGTGCCTGCAAATTATACAAACCTGGGGTTGGGTGCAGGAATCGAATGATGTTTGGTGGAGACGAGCGGGGGAAAGCCTAGATGTAGCGCAGCCTGCTTTAGAGCACCTCCGTACTTTTTACGCTTCGCAAAAAAATGCCCAAGGCCTCCTTAAAGTGGAGCGTAAACGTCTGGAGTTGTTTCCGCAAGACGATGGTATAGCCGCTAACGTGGCCTATCTTTCCCTACTTTTAAAAATCAGAGCAAACGTGGGGCGGGATCTCGCTCAAACTTTGGATAAGAAACACCCGCAAAACCCCTCTATCGCCGCTACTCAAGCTCTTTCTTGCTATCTGCAAGGTCTTACGCAGGCTGGCCTGCAAGCCCTGAGTAAAGTGCCCACAGAGCAGGCGCAAAACCCCATGGTTACATTCACCCGAGTGCTCCTTTTAGCGCAAAAGGGCGATAAAGAAAAAGCTAAGGAACTAGCGCAAAAGATTCGGCAGGAAACTCTTTTACCAGAAGAAAAGATCTTACTAGAGCAAGCCCTGAACCTTAAGCCGCTAAAAGAGGCTGGTTCAAGTAATGCTTTATAAAATTCGTTAAATCGAAAAACATGCGTCTGCACGTTGTGGTGGACTCCATTCTTAAAGCTAAAACACCAGAAATAAACCACGGGCAATAAAATTATCGTGGTAAGGAAATGGTTCTAGTAAGGTAGGTTTTATGGATGATAGGAGCGATGAGCGTTTGATGGAGCTGATCGGCCAAGAGGACGAGGAGGCTTTTACGACCTTAATGCGGCGGCATAAAGATCTCGTTTATGGGACGGCCTATCGTATGCTGGGGCCTTATGCGGCGGAAACGGAAGACTTAGCCCAACAAGTGTTTATCAAGGTTTGGAGAGCAGCACCGCGCTACCGTCCTCAACCTCAGACTCAGTTTACGACATGGCTACTCACGATTTGTCGCAATTGCGTGTTTACTCAACTCAAAAAGTCGAAACGCACGCAGGCTTCGCCCTTAGAATATCATGGTGAACATGGAGAAGAAGAATCGCATTATCCAGATCATACTATGTTAACGCCAGCGGCAGAAATGTTAGAAGTGGAATTAAGCGCAAAGCTCCATGGTGCGATTCAAAATCTTCCTGAGAGTCAGCGAGCAGCACTGACCTTACGACAGCAAGAGCAGTTGGATTATGAAGAGATTGCTCAGATCATGAAGGTTAGTGTATCTTCGGTTAAGTCTTTATTGTTTAGGGCGCGCGATACGTTGAGAGAAAACCTAAAGGATTATTTAAAGTAGGCGCAACTTTTACCACGCAAGGGAGTTTAATGACTGAGATGAATCATGGAGATCAACATAATCAGGAGGAGGCACTGGACGCGTTGCTCAAACAGGCTTTGCCCCCTAAGGCTCCTGACTGGTTTGAGGTTAAGGCCTTGGCGCGGCTCCGGCGTGAGCGGGAGGAGGTGCGTGGTCTGAATTGGCGGTTCTTGCGGCGTTGGGTTCTGGGTGGCGTCGTGGCGCTTAGCTTGCTTAGCCTGAGCTTTGTTTGGTTGGGTGGGGAGCCTGAAGTTAGTACTTTTGCAGGTTCTGGAGAATCCTTAAAAATTAATGCCTCTGAACAAGATAATGTTCTTTTCTCTGCCCTTGATGCGTTTGCTTCCTACTCACAAGATGCGGACGAGTGGAATCAGGAGTCTTTTTAATGAAACTATTTTTATTTTACGGACGGATTGTAGCGGTGTCATTGGTTTTAACCGTGGTGGTTGTTGCTCAAAACCCGATTCCACCTACTAAACATCCAGTGGAGGAAGTCTCTCCTGATAAAGCAGAGAAATCATGGCGAAAAAAAATGGCCGAAGAGGGTCGTTTTAAAAAAAGCGAGCCTCTTTTAATGGCGGGCGATCCTCGCTTTCAGAAGATGCTACTGGTGGCACTTGCTCCGCCTAACCAAATTGAACAAAAACTCAAGCTCTGGCCAGCGTGGTCGGAAATGAGTGAGGAGCGGAGGGTGCGGATGACCCGCGAGATCGAGAATTTCCGTAACCGGATTAATAAGGTGGCTCTTAAAAAAGCCGATGAAGCGGGGATCATGTTGACGGAGGCGCAAAAGCCAGAGTTTGTACGTCGTTATTGGGAACAACGGAGTAAGGTTGAGCTTGCGGTTCGCCAAGAAGTTGAAGGCAGATTAAAGATCGCTATGGGTCAAGAAATGGCGACACTGAAGCAGCAATTCACTAAGCCTTAAAAAATCTTGAAAAACAAATATGCGGTTTGCCGTTGCATTGTTCCTTGTTCGTCTGTAACTATAGGAAACAATGGATAGTGATATACAACAGCTCGTTGACAGTGAACAATTGCCTTTAAACTTGGCAGAAAAATTAGACTTACTTGCCCCAGGCAGATGCTGCTTTCATCGCAGCTGGGGCACAGGCAGAATTGCAGAGAGGGACATTATCGCTAATCGTCTGCTCATTGATTTCCCTAATAAGCCGCGCCATCCGATGGATTTTAAGTACAGCGCAACTTCTTTGGAGTTGCTCGAAGAGGATCATATCGAAAGCCGTAAATTAATTAATCTGGCAGCTGTTCAAGCAGAGGCCGTGGCAAATCCTTTGGCCACGATGCGCTCGGTGGTTAAAAGTCTCCAGCCAGCCGCTTCTCCTGACCGTATTGAAATGGTGCTTTGCCCTTCCGTTGTCGCTAAGGCGGACTGGAAAAAATGGTGGGAAGCCGCTAAAAGAGCTATGAAAAAGGATGGGCATTTTACCCTACCCACCAAACGCTCTGAGACCATCGTTCTGCATGAAGCTCCGCCAGACTTAGGAGCCCAAGCAGTGGAATCCGTTAGCCGTGTGATCGGACCTAAAGCGAAATTAGCTGCATTAGAAGAAACGCTTAAGTATTCCAAGGATCTTAAGGATCATGCCTTAATGGAAACGTTAGTAGCAGACATTGATGAAACCCTCTTAAAAGTGCCCAGTTCTCAACTCGTTTACGCCGTTGAGCTGGCTATTATTCGCGACGAGTTAATTGAAGCTGCTGGTTTAGAAGGCAGAATTCCTGCCTCAGCCACGATCAAACTTCTGCCACGCGAGCCTAAGCTTTTGGTCAACTTAATTAATAACCTCACGGCATCCAAGCAGGGTAAAGCCATCGGACGTGCTGCGGCCATTTACGGCGTAAATTGGCCCACCTTCACCATGCAGATTCTCCCCATGGCGAATGGCCGTGTAGCTGAAGTCATTATTGAGTCCTTTGAAAAAGACGGACGTAAGCCTGAGATTATCGCTGCTATTGAGCGGTTGATCCGCGAGCGTAACCTTCACTTTGAGTTCTTAATTTGGATCTGCAAGACGAAGGATGCCGACATCCGAAAGCTCTACAACGTACAGCTTATTTACGCCATTCTCTCTGTTCTAGAAATGGATCAGCTAGAAGGCAGTAAGCGTTCAGGACGCTTGCAGGATCTTTTCGTGACGCGGAAAGAATTAATTTCAGAAATGCTCAAGAGTGCTGGTGATGACGAGGTGCGCGACATTACGCGTGCGATCATGATCAGCCCGATTTTTGACGAGCTAGATAAACGCTCCGTCCTAGCGGCCATGGTGAAGCTTTACCCCTTCATTCAAGAAATGATCATCGGTGGCGGTAGCTCTAAGGATAAGGACAAAGATGCGGGTGCTTTAATCGTCTCATGGGAAAGCTTAGAAAGGCGTAAAGAAGAACTCATCGAGATCGTGCAAGTTAAGATTCCGCAAAACACCAAGGACATCGCCATTGCCCGTTCCTACGGAGATTTACGCGAGAACAGTGAGTTTAAGATGGCTAAGGAAATGCAAGCCGTCCTGATGCGCCGCCGTTCGGAAATTGAAAGCATGCTCTTACGTGCCCAAGGGACGGACTTTAAAAATGTTGACACTGCCGTCGTCAACATTGGAACGATCGTCACGCTCACGGACGCGAAGACGAATGAAAAACTTGTTTACACTATCCTTGGCGCATGGGATAGCGTGCCAGAAAAATTCTTCGTCGCCTACCTGACCGCTGTGGGTCAAGTTCTCCTGCAAAAGAAAGTGGGGGACGTCGTCGAACTGCCTTTAGAAAATGATAAGGTTCGCCCTGTGCGGATCGATGCGATCAAAGCCTACAACCCGTAATGGGTTTTAGGCGGAGATAAAACAACGGAGTAAATCTTTCCGCTGTACATTTTTATTTGATTAATTAACCTCAAAACCAACACGATATAGAAGCTATGAGTTCCACGATTATTACTGCCATTAAAGCTCGCGAAGTCCTCGACTCTCGCGGCAATCCTACACTAGAAGCAGAAGTTCACCTAGCCGACGGCTCGGTGGGTTTAGCCATGGTTCCTTCAGGAGCTAGCACAGGCGTCAATGAAGCTGTGGAATTACGTGACGGTGACAAATCCCGCTATTTTGGTAAAGGCGTTCTGAAAGCTGTGAAAAATGTGGCGGATAAAATCGCCCCTGAACTGCTCGGTCTTGATGCGGTGGATCAACTCGGTTTAGATAAAGTTATGCTAGCTCTCGACGGCACGAGCACGAAGAAGAACCTCGGTGCGAATGCTATCCTCGGCGTGTCCTTAGCCAACGCCCGCGCCGCCGCTGCTTCCCTTAAGCTTCCTCTTTATAAATATTTAGGTGGACCTAATGCTAAGGTGCTTCCCGTTCCCATGTGCAACATCATCAACGGTGGAGCCCACTCTGACGCACCTATTGATTTCCAAGAATTTATGATTGTGCCTAAAGGCGCACCCACCTTCCGTGAAGCTATCCGCTACGGGGCGGAAACATTCCATGCACTCAAAGGCATTCTTCATGATCGTCATCTCGTAACAGCAGTCGGGGATGAAGGCGGCTTTGCCCCTAAATTGGAATCTACCGAGGAAGTGCTTGAGGTTATCGCTCTAGCTGTGAAGAAGGCTGGTTACAAATTAGGTAAGGATATTTTCATTGCCCTAGATGTTGCAAGCAGTGAATTTTACGATCATAAGACACAAAAATATGTTTTCAAAAAATCTAGTGGTCAGAAACTTTCTGTGGATGAATTGATTGGATTCTACAAGGACTTACAGAAAAAATTCCCGATCATTTCGATTGAAGACGGGACGGCAGAAGAAGATTGGGTCGGATGGAAAAAGCTGACGGACGCCATGGGTCATAACACCCAACTCGTGGGCGATGATTTATTTGTCACGAATGTTTCCTTTCTAAAAAAAGGAATCGATACAGGCACAGCTAATTCCATCCTTGTTAAGGTTAACCAAATTGGTTCGCTCACAGAAACTCTTGACGCTATTCAGATGGCGCAAATGGCTAACTACACCGCCGTTATCAGCCACCGCAGTGGTGAGACAGAAGACAGCACAATTTCTGACATAGCCGTCGCAACCAATGCTGGACAAATTAAGACGGGATCCTTCTCTCGTTCGGATCGTTTAGCTAAATATAACCGGTTACTCCGCATCGAAGAGGAGCTAGGCAGTCACGCTATTTATGGGGGCTCGATCTAAAATATTTGATCCGCGCAGCATCAAAACTGCTGTGCGGGCAGACCGAGGTGATCTGTGGCAAAAACTATTGCCATGGCTCTCCTCCTTTGTCGTCATCTTGATTATTACCTTAGGCTGCACTATTTATTGGCCCGTCTTTAAAAAGAATCAAGATTACGTCATGCGCAAAACATCTATTCAGCGCGAGATTGAGGAGCAGCAAGCCTTTGGGCTTAAACTTCAAGACGAACTTTACGCTCTGCAAGACGATCCCATCTACATCGAGCGCACGGCTCGGGATGTTCTTAACATGGGTAAAGAGGGGGAAGTCATTTTTCGATTTCCTGCCTACCAAGAAAAGCGTAATCCTTAAACCGCTAGAAAAATAGTTGAAGCACCACTAGGTCGTTTCCATATGATTTTGCGATGGTTTCCACACGAAACTTAGAGGTTAGTTAACTTCTCTGGCGCAATGCGCTGTAAGCACCCAGTTTTACAGTGCCTCGATGACGATTACGAAATTCCTTAAGTTAGAATTGCCAAGAGATTAACGTATCTTACAATCGGCTTCTATGAAAACTCCCCTTCGCGTTGCCGTTACCGGTGCTGCTGGTCAAATCGGTTACTCTCTCTTATTTCGTATCGCCTCTGGAGCCATGTTCGGGCCTGAGCAGCCTGTTATTTTACAGTTGATCGAAGCTCCCGTAGAGAAAGCTATGAAAGCGCTTGCAGGTGTGGCCATGGAGCTGGAAGACTGCGCTTTCCCCTTACTGAAAAGTATGGAACTCAACTCTGATCCTAAGCTTGGATTTAAAAATGCTAACTGGTGCTTACTCATCGGAGCTAAACCACGTGGGCCTGGCATGGAACGGGCGGATTTACTTAAAGATAATGGTCAAATTTTTATCGCCCAAGGCAAAGTGATTGATGAAGTCACGGCGGAAGATGCCCGGATCGCCGTGGTGGGAAACCCTGCCAACACGAATTGCATGATTGCCGCTAGTCAGGCTAAGCGTCTACCTGCAGAACGCTTTACCGCCATGGTGCGCTTGGATCAAAACCGTGCTAAGTCTCAGCTTGCGTTAAAAGCAGATGTGGATATCTCAGATGTGAAAAATATTTTCATCTACGGAAATCATAGCCCTAGCATGTTCCCCGCCTTCGCCCACGCTACCATTCAAGGTAAGCCCGCCAAAGATGTTATAGCCGATGAGGCTTGGCTCCAAGGAACTTTTTGTGAAACCGTGGGAAAGCGTGGTGCGGCTATTATCAATGCCCGTGGGGCCTCCTCGGCCGCTTCTGCGGCGAATGCCTTAGTGGATCACGTGCATGACCTCGTCACTCCTGGGACGATTCATTCCGTGGCTGTTAAATCCAATGGGCTCTATGGATTTGACCCCCATGTCTGGGCTGGCATGCCTGTTAAAACCACCACGGCGGGCAGCTATGAAGTGATCACAGGCTACGACATGGATGAGTTTGCCAAGGTTAAAATTGCGGCGACGAACAAAGAGCTAGTGGAAGAACGTTCCTTTGTTGCGGCCATGCTGTAAAGGCAGTGAAGAGCAACGGGTCAGATGGTGAAGGTCAGTTGATCTTAAGATTTTCGGGGGCGACTTCATCCCTCCGGTGTCACTGTTCAATGGCGTAATACGAACCCACACTGGCGGTTTAGTTTAGTTCCCGTTGACCTGTTTGCAGGGCTCTGTTAGTTTCCTTTTTCAGTAAATGCCCGATGGTGCAATGGTAGCACACCTGATTCTGGATCAGGATGTTCTAGGTTCGAGTCCTAGTCGGGCAGCTCTTCTTGCCTATTTTTTCTTGAAGAAATTGAGCAGTTTGTCCTTGGGACTACTTTTTTCATTAACCCGTTTGGTTGTTAATGTTTCAGTTTGAGCTTCTTCTGGGGATTGGTAATCTTCGCTAAAATAGCTAGGGTTTTCTGCTCGTTTTAAGCGAAGAATTATTTTTGTCAGTGCTATCAGGGCGTCCTGAGCGGTGGCTGGCCTGTCGTTAGGATCTTTAGCTAAAAGCCAGTAGATCCAGTCGCAAAGTTCAAGATCTACCCCGTCAACCAGTTGTCCAATCGGCGTCGGTGGGGTGTAGAGGTGGGCGTTTACTAAGTCCGCAGGATCCCGCAGTTGGGGCCAAGCAATCTGCCCCGTTAAGCTGTGATAGAAGACATGTCCTATGGAGTAAATATCGGCTCGGGTGTCAAAGGGTTTTTGGCAAAGTTGTTCTGGGGAAATATAAAAAATAGAGCCAAAGGTTTCCTCGTCTTCGCCCACTTGTTGAGCGGCTTCTTCCGCTAATTTAGCCACTCCGAAGTCGAGAATTTTTACGGTAAAATCTGAGTTGGGATAAAGGTGCAGCATGAGGTTAGCTGGCTTAATGTCGAGGTGAAGTAAGTTTTTGCGATGAGCCGCTCCTAGTCCTTCTAAGGCTTGGCTAGCTAGATTTAAAACAATGTCTACGGGCAAGGGGCCCTGAGCAATCAGTTCGGCTAGACTAGGCCCGTCTACAAATTCGAGGATGAAGTAAAATCCTTTTTTATCCAATCCGACGTCGATGATGCGGATAATGTTACGGTGTCGGATGCTAGAAAGAATCTTAGCCTCTCTTTGGGTTTGCTCAATCACGCTCGTGGGGACAGTGATGTCGTTCTTGAGGCGCTTAATAGCTACATTTACGTTCGTTTCAGTGTCACGGCATAAATAGACTTCACCTAATCCACCCACACCGAGAAGGGATAAAGTTTCATACTTTCCAGCAATGAGATCTCCTGCTTCCTGTAGTGCCATAGCTTAATTAATCCGCGAGCCAGATACTCTCTAATGAATCATTTCTTCTTACCACCAGTAAAAATAAAATAAGAGGCTTGCATGGTCAAACATGGCTACTTACTGAAAGACCGCAAGGAAAACTGGTTTCTTGAATCATGACTTTATACGGGTATATTAATAGCGACCTTTATGATCGCACCTCTCATACCTTATTATGTTACGGATAAAATCTTGGCTGGCGAACGTATTACCAGCGCAGAAGCACGCCAGCTTTACCATGCACCACTACCTGAGCTGGGGAAGTTGGCCGACGCACGCCGCCAACAGGTGCAAGAAAAAACGCACGCTGGCCGTGGCAACGAGATCGTCACTTACATTATTGATCGCAATATTAACTACACCAATGTTTGTAATGTTTATTGTAAGTTTTGTAATTTTTATCGAACGGAAACCGAGCCTGACGCTTATGTCTTGAGCCATGATCAGATCGACGAGAAAATCGATGAACTCGTGGCCTTGGGTGGAAACCAAATTCTCATGCAGGGGGGGCATCACCCTAAGTTAGGAATTGAATTCTACTTAGATCTTTTAGGACATCTCAAAGAAAAATATCCTCAGGTAAATGTGCACGGCTTCTCACCGCCTGAATTTAATCATTTTGCTGAAGTCTTTCAGATGCCCCTACTAGAAATTATTAGCAAATTTAAGGCAGCAGGTCTCGGCAGTATTCCTGGCGGCGGAGGAGAGATTCTGGTTAATAAAATACGTCAGCGTATTTCCCCATTAAAATGTGATGCAGATCAATGGTTAAACGTCATGGAAATAGCCCACAGCCTAGGATTAAACTCTAGTGCCACCATGATGTTCGGCCATGTCGAAAGTGTAGAGGATCGGATTGAACACCTACAACGGTTGCGAGATTTACAAGATAATACAGGCGGCTTTACCGCCTTCATCTGTTGGACATTTCAGCCTGAGGGAACAGTGTTGAAAGTCCCTGAAACGGCCGGGCCTAATGAGTATCTGCGAATGCAAGCACTTGCCCGCATCTATTTGGATAACTTCTCTAATGTGCAAGCTTCTTGGGTAACGCAAGGTCCGCAAATTGGACAACTAGCGCTTAAATTTGGAGCGAACGATTTTGGTAGCCTCATGATGGAAGAAAATGTGGTTTCCCAAGCAGGTGCTCATTTCCGCATGACGGTGGATGAGATGCGCCGTCTTATCGCAGAAGCTGGTTATGAGCCCCGGCAACGTGATAACTGGTATAAGGTAATTTCTTAATCTATTCTTAAGCTTGTCCGAAATCATAAACAATAAAACGGCGAGCATGAGGTTTGACACAGGTCTCGATAAACTCTTTATGAAGCGGGTGGTGTTGATAAATATCTGCATCCGCTTGAGATGCGAAATCCATCGAGATGGCCACGGTAAAGCTGTCATCTACGGCTCCACGAAGACTGGGTAGCGGGGGACCAGAGCGATAATTCAGAGTTCCAGGAATAGTCGAAAGTTTTTCAGCCCCGAGTAGTAAAGCATCCCGATTAGAGGCATAAGGCTTATCTGTCCAAAACACAACAACGTGAGTAATCATGGGACATATTAGTCCAGTTCTAGAAAAAGAACAAAAGATTTTGCCCTTGATTAAGCGAGATACTTTGGGCACTATCTGAAATTCGGTATCATGCGCTCGTGGCGAAATGGCAGACGCGTAAGCTTGAGGTGCTTATGGGTAAAACCATGGAGGTTCGAGTCCTCTCGAGCGCACTTTTCCTAAAGGGCGTCCTCGCAATAGCGAGAAGATAAAAATGACGAGAACCCTTGGGTTCGTTTGCTTGTCGCAAAGCGACTTTACTTAAACAACGAAGTTGAGCCCGCAACATTTCGGCAGAGCCGAAATAATCCTCTCGAGCGCACTTTTCCTAAAGGGCGTCCTTGCGAGAGCGAGAAGATAAAAAATGACGAGAACCCTTGGGTTCGTTTGCCCGTCGCCTTCACTCTAAGTCATTTTGCCTAATATAGCATAGGCAAAAAATTATAGCCTACGTATGCTGTTAGGTGTTTGACAAAGAAAATTGTGACCTTGCAGATCAAGTTTTTTTTCTTCATTGTGAAACTGTCGCATGCACACAATTAACGGACATCACTCCCAGCGTATTCGTTTCATTGACCTCTTCTGTGGAATAGGTGGATTTCGCTTTGCTTTTGAGGAGGTTTCACGTCGCTTTGCGGTTACTCCTGAATGCGTATTTTCGAGCGACATTGATACCGAATGCCAAAAGGCATACGAGGCAAACTTCGGTGAATCACCCAAGGGCGACATCACTAAAATCGAAGCGGCTGATATTCCCGAGCACGACATCCTGCTGGGTGGCTTTCCTTGCCAGCCGTTCAGTATTATTGGGCAGATGAAGGGATTTGAAGACACCCGAGGAACACTGTTTTTTGATATCGCCCGCATCATTGACGTAAAACGTCCCAAGGCTTTCATTTTAGAGAATGTAAAACTGTTAGCAGGGCATGACTCTGGTAGGACACTCAAAAAGATTCTTCATACACTCACAGAGCTAGGATACTACACGGAGTATCGGGTGCTAAACGCCCTTGATTTTGGCCTACCTCAGAAGCGCGAGCGCATTTGGATAGTAGGGTGCAAAGATTCAAAATATATAACGTGGCCGTCTGGGAAAGTCCCCATGATACCCTTGTCCAAGGTATTGGAGCGAAACGTCCCCGAAAAATTTTACGCATCTGACAGAATTCGTGAAAAGAGATGGAGCATGGTGTCTCCCAAAAAAGAACCCACGATTTGGCACGAAAACAAGGCGGGGCATATCAGTGCTTATCCGTTTTCTTGTGCTCTCCGGGCAGGGGCGTCTTACAACTATCTTTTAGTTAACGGTGAAAGGAGACTGACCCCTCGCGAGATGCTCAGACTTCAAGGGTTTCCTGAATCCTTTAAGATAACCTGTTCAGATTCTCAAATTAGAAAACAGGCTGGCAATAGCCTACCTGTCAACGTGGCTGAGGCTGTTATCAATGAACTTTTTTCGGCCTTAAATATCGGCTGCCCTACGGCTCCCCTAGAAAAACACTCCACGCAACTTCGTTTGCTCGAAGAACCCTCTGTTTATCATGCGAAATCCAAAATTAAGAACAGTCGAAAAGTATCGGCCCCCCTTTCCTCTAAATCAGCTTCCAAGTGATGTTGCTTTGGGATTGGGCAGAGAGGTCGTTTATCACTTAGCCACAAGAACAGCTGCGATTCTTGAGGGGACAGATTGGGAGCAGATATTTGCGCGTCTAATAGGCGCACGTTGGAAGCCGTCAAATGTGGGGCTTGACGATGTTGTTTTGGAACAAACCGCTTGGGGTGCTAAGACGGTAAAGAATGACAACCCAGCAACTGTATCAAGGGTTCGTTTAATTTCTGGACGTAATTCACCCGTGTATTCATTTGGTGACCGAGAGGTGAGTGAATGTGATCCTCAAGAACTTGGCCAAAAAGTGCTCTCCATTTGGAATGAGCGTGTCGCTGCTATTCGTAGGCACTATAAGCATTTAAGGACGGTTGTTCTTGTCAAATCAGACGATCTATTGGAGTTGGCCATATTCGAGTTCGATACCGTGATGTTTTCTGAAAATGATTTTTGTTGGAAGTGGAACAAGCGGAACAACCTTGAAGGATTTTTTAGCCAAACCAATGAACATAAGTTTACATGGCAGCCCCACGGATCCCAATTCACGATTATGGAAGCTGTTCCCCAAGATCGACTTGCCATACGGATTAAGCAGCCCCCACTGTTGAATCAGGATAATGTTTTGAAGGCGTTGAATTTCGACCCGTCATGGATAGAAGTTATTAAATAAATACTATCGAACAAGAGGGTTAGTGATCTTAGACGTAGAGATGACTGTCTCGTCTGAATAAGATCAACGAGTTAAACGCTTCCAGCTTTCCATTTTTTGGTCGGGCTCCTGATGATTTACAACGAAGTGAACCCGTAACTTTGCAGATATGCTAAAAAACTCCTTAGGCTTGGTGCACGTCTTGCAGGGCGAGCACGCCGAAACCTGATTTCTTAATGGAACGGATTCCCTGCACGGTGGCTTGGGCGGCGGCCATGGTAGTCATGACGGGGACTTTGGCATACAACGCCGTGATACGGATGTTAATTTCATCGGCTCGAGCCACGGGACCAGCAGGGGTGTTGATGATGAGCACCAGTTTCTGATTTTTCATGACGTCGAGGATGTTGGGGCGACCCTCATTAAGTTTATTCAACTCATTGACGGGAACGCCTGCGTCTTTTAAGGCTTTACTAGTGCCACTGGTGCTGCAAATGGTAAAGCCGAGTTCAGAGAGTTCCTTCGCAAGTTGCACGGCGAGCGGCTTATCCGCATCAGGGACACTGACAAAAACTTGACCTGAAGTGGGCAGGGGAGAGCCTGCGGCCATTTGGGTTTTGGCGTAGGCGATGCCGAAATCAGCGTCAATCCCCATGACTTCGCCCGTCGATTTCATTTCTGGTCCGAGTAATATATCTACCCCGCGGAACTTATTAAATGGGAAAACGGCTTCTTTAACATTGAAGAGAGTAGGAATGATCTCTTTTGTGAAGTTTAGTTCCGCTAAGGTTTTACCTGCCATGACGAGTGAGGCTAATTTAGCCAGCGGACGACCGATGGCTTTACTAACGAAGGGGACAGTGCGGGAGGCGCGAGGGTTTACTTCGAGAATATAGACGTCACCGTTTTTGACGGCGTATTGGACGTTCATAAGGCCTTTCACGCCCAGCTCTTTAGCCATGGCGATGGTGGCTTGTTTAATTTCATCAATCACAGACTGCTTCAGCGAGTAGGGGGGAATAGCGCAGGCACTGTCACCAGAATGAACGCCAGCACGCTCGATGTGTTCCATGACGGCACCGATCACAGCTAGGTTCCCGTCGGAGATGCAGTCCACGTCGACTTCCGTAGCATCGTCGAGAAACTGGTCGATGAGGACAGGGCGGTCGGGAGAAATTTCCACTGAATTTTGCATGTAGTGGCGTAACTCGTCGTCGTTATAAACGATTTGCATATTCCGCCCGCCCAAGACGAAGGAGGGTCGCATGAGGACGGGGTAGCCCGTTTTATTGGCACCTTCTAAGGCTTCTTCAATACCCGTGGCGGTGGAGTTCTTAGGCTGACGTAGCTTGAGCTTATGAAGCATTTCTTGAAATAACTTACGATCTTCGGCTCGGGCTATGGCTGCTACGGAGGTGCCGATGATGCGTACACCCGCTTCAGCTAGGCCTGCGGCTAAGTTAAGGGGAGTTTGGCCGCCGAATTGGACGATGACGCCGAGCACCTGATCGTCAATGTTTTCTGCTTGGTAGATATGGAGAACATCTTCCACCGTGAGGGGCTCAAAGTAGAGTTTATCGGAGATGTCGTAATCGGTGGAGACGGTTTCGGGGTTCGAGTTGACCATGATGGTCTCGAAGCCCGCTTCCCGCAGGGCGAGACTGGCGTGGACGCAGCAGTAGTCGAACTCGATGCCTTGGCCGATGCGATTGGGGCCGCCACCGAGGATCATGATTTTTTTGCGCGGGGTGCGCTTTATTTCGTTATCGCCCCGGTCGTAGGTGGAATAAAAATAAGGGGTGTAAGCCTCGAACTCAGCAGAGCAGGTATCGACAAGACGGAAGCTGGGGGTGAGTCCCTTTTTTTCACGGAAGGTGCGGATGTCTTTTATTGCTAACTTTTGATTTTTAGGTTGGAGCTGACAAAGTTGCTGGTCGCTGAATCCGTAGCTCTTAGCTTTTTCGAGGAGGGGTAGATTTTTCTCGTCAAGGAGATCAACCTTTTCTAGTTCGAGTGCGAGGTCAGAAAGTTGTTTAATATTTTCCAGAAACCAGCGATCGATAAAGGTGAGTTCGAAGATTTGTTCAACGCTGTAGTTGCATTGGAACGCGTGGGTGATCCACCAGAGGCGTTGGTTGTTGGGGGTGCGGAGTTTGCTGCGTAGGAGATCGTCGGGTTCTTTCGACAGGGGAGTGCCGAAGGCAAGGGTGCCTTCCTTTCCTTTTAAGTCCATGGAGCGGACAGCTTTCTGGAAGGATTCTTTAAAGGTGCGCCCGATGGCCATGGCTTCACCGACGGATTTCATCTGGGTGGTGAGGGTGGTATCGGCACCGGGGAATTTCTCAAAGGTGAAGCGCGGGATTTTCGTGACGACGTAGTCGATGGTGGGTTCGAAGGAGGCGGGGGTGGTTTGGGTGATGTCGTTTTTTAATTCATCAAGGGTGTAGCCGACGGCGAGTTTAGCGGCGATTTTTGCAATGGGGAAGCCGGTAGCTTTAGAGGCGAGGGCGGAGGAGCGGGAGACGCGGGGGTTCATCTCGATCACAATCATGCGGCCTGTTTTGGGGTCGACGGCGAACTGGATGTTGGAGCCGCCAGTTTCGACACCGATCTCGCGAATCACGGCGAAGGAGGCGTCGCGCATACGTTGGTATTCTTTATCGGACAAAGTCTGAATGGGTGCGACGGTGATGCTGTCGCCGGTGTGGATGCCCATGGGGTCGAAGTTTTCGATGGAGCAGATGATGATGCAGTTATCGTTCTTGTCGCGCACGACTTCCATCTCGTATTCCTTCCAGCCTAATAAGCACTCTTCGACAAGAATTTCGGTGACGGGTGAGAGGTCTAGGCCGGACTCGGCGATTTGCTCAAACTCTTCTTTATTATAGGCGATGCCGCCGCCTGTGCCTCCGAGAGTGAAGGCGGGGCGGATGATGACGGGAAAATTTCCGAGCCATGCGGCGGTATCGCGGGCTTCTTGAATGGTGTGAGCGGTTTTAGAGCGGGCGCAGTCGATGCCAATTTTAAGCATGCACTCTTTGAAGATTTGGCGGTCTTCGCCTTTAGTGATGGCCTCGGCGTTGGCACCGATCATTTCCACATTATATTTAGCCAGCACGCCTGACTTGAAGAGGGACATGGAGGTGTTGAGAGCGGTTTGACCTCCGAGGGTGGGCAGGAGGGCGTCGGGTCTTTCTTTAGCGATGATCATTTCCACGACTTCGGGGGTGATGGGCTCAATGTAAGTGCGGTGAGCGAACTCGGGGTCTGTCATGATGGTGGCAGGGTTCGAGTTAATGAGGATGACTTTGTAGCCTTCCTCGCGGAGAGCTTTACAGGCTTGGACGCCGGAGTAGTCGAACTCGCAGGCTTGACCGATGATGATGGGACCGGAACCGATGACGAGGATGGAATGAAGGTCTGAGCGTTTAGGCATAGCGAGAGAAGGTTGGCAAAGCCAAGCCGCTTGCCAAGAAATTTATGGAATTTTAGTAAACTCCGTGGAAAGGGCTTTTATTTGAAGCGGATTTAAAGTAAATCGCCTTGTTTTTTTGTGGGTTTGAGATTGAGAGATTCGTAGGCTTTCGGTAGGGCGATGCGGCCTTGTTGGGTGCGCTGGATGTAGCCTTCCATGATGAGGTAGGGTTCGTGGACTTCTTCGAGAGTGCCGGCTTCCTCGCCTACGGCCACGGCCAAGGAGCTGAGTCCCACGGGGCCGCCTTGGTATTTAAGAATGAGGGCTTCGAGGATGCGTTTATCCATTTCATCTAGGCCGTTAGCACTGATCTCGAGCATGTTGAGGGCTTTGTCGGCTACGACCGTAGTGACGTGGGCGTCGGCTTTGACGAGGGCGTAGTCGCGCACCCAACGTAGGAGATTGTTGGCGATACGTGGGGTGCCGCGGGAACGGCGAGCTATTTCAAAGGCGGCGTCTGCTTCGATTTGCAGACCTAGAAGCGTGGCGGAGCGGAGGATGATGGAGCGGAGGAGTTCGGAATCGTAGTATTCTAAGCGGTTGGTCATGCCGAAACGGGAGCGTAGGGGCGCGCTTAACATGCCGGGGCGAGTGGTGGCTCCGACGAGAGTGAACTTGGGTAAGTTTAGGCAAACGCTGCGAGCGTTGGGGCCTTGGTCGATGATGATGTCGATGCGAAAATCTTCCATGGCGGGGTAAAGATATTCTTCGATCGATTTGTTGAGACGATGAATTTCGTCGATAAATAAAACATCGTTCGGTTCCAGAGTCGTGAGGAGGCCAGCGAGGTCTCCTGCTTTTTCTAAAGTGGGGCCGGAGGTGATGCGGATTTGCACATCCATGGCCTTGGCTAGGATATGGGCTAGCGTTGTTTTACCGAGGCCGGGAGGGCCACTGAGTAGGATGTGTTCGAGGGATTCGCCGCGGATTTTAGCGGATTGGATCATGACCTCAAGCCGTTCTTTAACTTTAGCTTGGCCTACGAATTCATCAAGCTCTGTGGGGCGAAGGGAATGGTCCTGAGGGGAAGGCTCGGTGGAGGGATCATTGAGGCGCTGTGAAATTTTTTCAGACATAAAATGGGTGGTGTGAGCTTAACACGAAAAGATGAAGTTACACGAGGCAGAATCAATGCGTCTAGGTGTAAATAATTAAAAAATATTAAGTTAAGGAACGCCTAGAGTTCCTGTTATTTTTAAGGAACGCGCATTCAAATTAAACATAAAGAACGTTCTTTACCCAACCCTGCTAGTTCATGCTACTATTCTACTCCCATGAAAGACGAGTCTTCTGCGCCCCTTGATTTAGCTAGCCTTGAACAGGACTTAGCCCAATGTTTTTTACCCTCTTGGACAAAGGACGCTAATCACTCCGAACGTCTTTCGCGCATGGCAGAAAATAGCCCGGGTGACGATCGTCGCAGATCTCCCCGCTCTGGTGCTGGGGCGGGTCGTGGCTCCGATGGCGGACGTGATCGTAATAATGATCGTAGCCGTAAACCTTCTGGTTCATCCTCTGGCTCGCGTCCTAGTAGTGGAAGCGGTGCGGCCGGTGGCGCTGGACGTTCATCGCGCGACAGACCTTCCCAAGGTCAAGGCCGCGACCAACGCCCTTCCCGCTTCTCCGAAAATCGTCAAGCCCAAGCAGCACCTCCACCTCGCCCTGTTTTGGTGGATTGGAACTTACAAATTTTGCCGGACTCGCGTGGCATGGACGCCATGGCAAAACAAATAAAATCAGGAACGAAGGCCTACCCGCTTTTTGATCTGGCACGCCTCATCTTAGAAAAGCCAGAGCGTTACCGGGTAGAACTCAAGAAATCCTCCGAAACCGCCACGCCCCTTTATCAGGCTAAAATTGATGGTAGCGTTTGGTTGAATGAAAATGATGCGATCAAACATGTGTTCACCGCACACTTTGACACCTACTATCGTAAAGAGGTTGTCAGTATCGACCCACCAAAAGGTGCCTACCCCTTCGTCGCTCAATGTGGGATGAGCGGCGTTCTCCTTGGGCCGCCCAATTTTCACGAGTATCAAGCCAAGCTTCTGAAGCTTCATGCTGAACGCTACGCTAACATGCCCTTCGACGTATATAAAAGCCGTATTCGCATGTTGCGCGACGAAGCTTCCATTCAAAAATGGAAGGATGAAGTCAGCACAAAAAATGAATTCTATGCAATAGATATCAGCCTAGCCGCGCAGCCTGACGCCGCCCCTGCGGCTGCTCTGGCCGAGCCAGCAGTGCCAACTAGTGAAACTGCCGAAGTGATTGTTGAGCCAGCAGCTTCCGCAGAGGTTGAATTAACAGAAACACCGGTTAGTGAAGAAACCTTGGTTTCTCCTGAAGCTGCCACTGAAGTGTCCGAACCGGGATCTGATGCGCTAACCGAAGAGATTGAGGTTGCACAAGAGATTGCCCCTGTTGCTGCAACGACAGAGCCAGCTTCTACCTTGACAAAACTAGCTAACATGACGGAAGTCGAACGCCATTTCCGTGAGACTCATGCGGCTAAAGTAATCACCGCCATCCGCGAGCGCGTTATCTTGCCTGGTGCCACCACTCAGCGTGCCTCCGCTCAGCCCATCCTTCAGCTCACCCGCCACATGGTGGAAGATCTGCGCCGTTTCCCATTGCCCTTAGTTCATAACCTGAGCCGCCGCCTTTCCTCAAAAGGCCTGCAACTTTTCAAAGCGCAGCAAAATATTACCTATATTTCCATTGCCCGCCCACGTTACCTTGACCGCGTGGCTACGCCGGTCTCGGATCGTTTGAGTGAAATGTTAGATTATTTAGAAGCTCATCCTAAAGCTGATCGCGAAATCCAGTGGAAGGCACTTCTAGCATTGCGCCCTGTGGGTGAAGGTATAACCGACACGGAACGGGAACACGCCATGTTAGTTGATCTCGCTTGGCTCTTGCATGAAGGCCACGTTATCGACTACGTCCGGGGCAATCTCCAAGCAGCTCATCGTCCTCAACCTAAGCCTGCTCCGCGCCCTAAGGCGGCAGCTAAGACAGAAGTTGAGGTAAAAATTGAGCCGAAGCCAGAACCCGTTGTTGTAGCCGTGGCAGAGTCTGAACAAAAAAGCGGACCTGTGCTTGAAGTTGCTCCAACCCCTGACCCAACCCCAGCAGAAGATAAAAAGTCGCCCGAGTTGACGACGAGCGTTTAAACATTTATTCAGAAAATCTGTGGCAGCGGTTATTACTCATCTTAAGGAAGGGAAAAAAACGGAGTTGCCAGCCGTAGCACTTTTTGGTCGTAAGGAAACGTGTACCTTTTTTTTACCTGACCAGCGTGTTTCTCGCCAGCACGCCATCATCCGTCAACAGAATGTGCATGAATTTTGGTTTTCCGACTTAGGTAGCTTTAATGGATCTTCCATAAATGGTCGCCGCGTCGTAACGACTCAACGCCTTCATAATAGCGACATCCTCAGCATCTGCGGCTTTGATTTTCGGTTTGATCAAGCTCCTCCCGATCAGCTCGCAGCACCCACGTATGAAGCCTCCCTCGCTACCATAGGCGAGATACGTAATGAAAAAGCTCTTATGCTGGTTAGCGATCTCCAAGGATACACGACCCTATCAGAGCGTTTACCGCCTGATCAATTAGCCCAAATTGTCGGAGGCTGGTATCGTAGTTGTGAAGAAGTGATGCTGCAACACGGAGCCGTTATTGATAAATTTATTGGTGATGCCGTTCTCTCCTTCTGGTTAACTCCAAGTGAAACTTCCTTAACCGCCGCCTTAAAGTCCGCGGCCGATTTAATGAAAGCTTGTCACGAGTTACAACAAAAACATCGTGAGCTGCTTGCCCCCACGGGTTTAAAACTTGCCGCTGGCCTTGGGCTGCATGCGGGTAATGTCGTGCTCAGCCCCGTCAGCGCAGGGGTGAAAACCATTTTAGGAGATTCCGTCAACGTCACCTTCCGTTTAGAGGGACTAACCCGCCAACTCAATGAGTCCATCCTCCTCAGTGCGGAGGCCGTTGCGCTCGATCCTGCGGGGTGCGCTCAGTTTAAAAGTTGCGGCTCTCATTTAGTTAAAGGGCGCTCTAGTCCCCTTGAGGTTTTCTCTTGGAAGCCACCGGAATCTGCTTGATTTTAATGTAGTCAACTTTAACGTCACAATTCGTGAATGCTTATACTCAAGGCTCCGTTCTTTTAGACCGTTTTGAATTGGTGGAAAAAATCGGACAAGGCGGCATGGGCCAAGTCTGGCGCGCCGTTGATCGTGAGTTAAGAGAAGACGTCGCCCTCAAGATGCTTGCAACGGAGTTTGCTAATGACCCCATTTGCCTACGCCAGCTTAAGGACGAAGTCCGCCGAGCCCGTAAACTAGGGCACCCCCACATCGTTCGTTTCTATGAGCTTTTTACGATCGGGGTGGATGCTGTCTTCATTACCATGGAATTTATTCCAGGTAAAAACGTCAACCACCTCCGCGCCATGCAAACCGACATGCGTTTTTCCGAGGATCAAGCCATGCCTTGGGTTAGGCAAATTTCACAAGCCTTAGATTACGCTCACGAGCAAGGTATCATCCATCGCGACATTAAGCCGAGCAACATCCTGATCACGAACAATGGGGAGGCTAAGTTAGCCGACTTTGGAATAGCAGTGGCCATGTCAGACTCCATGACCCGCATGACCCGTAACACCAGCGGCACGCCCGCCTATATGAGTCCTGAGCAAATTCAGGGTAAATCACTTACCGCTAAATCCGATCTCTACAGCCTCGGTTGTACCCTTTACGAACTACTCTGCGGAAAGGCACCCTATTCTTCAGGGAGTGTTGATACTGTCATCCGCCAACATCTCGAAGGCGCATTACCCATACCAGCCGAATGGCCTGTCCCCCTTTCTCCTTCTACCGTAAAACTTTTACAAGCCCTCCTTCAACGTAACCCCGAAGATCGTCCCACTACGGCTGGAGCCATCATCAAATTTTTAGACGGTGATGAAAAAGCCCTCAACTCCATCCTACTTCCCCCCAAGATTCCAAGCGCAACGGCAGCGGTGAAAAAAGAATTACCCAAACCTTCCATCGACCTAGCTGCCGTTCAAAAACCTCTTCCTGTAAAAGAAAATAGCCGCGCACCTATTGGCTTTCTAAAAATCGCTGCACTGATACTACTTTGCCTTTTTTTGTTGGTGGGAGGAATTTTAGGGAGCCTTTTTGTTATCGGGGTGCCTTCTAAAACGAATGACGAAATTTTCACTCCTGCCCGTTTTGACTCAGACTACGCCTCGTGGAAAAAAGGACTAGACCGGCTAAAAAACAAACAAGGCTTAACCGATCCTCCTTGGACAGTAAAACCAGCACCTCTATCTCTGAAAGAAAAACTCTTTCATATGCCTTCTTCAGGCTCCGTTATTTCCAGCTTGAACCGGCGCCTTCCCCCAGGCATGCGCCTCATCTCCATCACCCCCACAGCATTACAACACGGATTAGACGGCAGCACCGTGAACTATAATCTCGAACTGAGTGCAGACACCGCTCTTTCCCTCGTCCCGGTTGAAAACTACACCGCACCATCCCGCTCCACCCCCATTTATAAACGCCTAGCCTCCAACTTAATTTTTGATGAAACACTTCCTGCCGGCTCCGTTTACAAAGTCGCGCAGGCTGACGTCACCATTCCAGCGGGACAAAAAATAACCGTGCCATGGACCGTGCGTAAAGCGGTCAAAGAAGGGCTTACGTGGAAAGTGTTAGATGCAGAGCCTCTACCTTTTGAACGAAACAGTAATTTTGAATACCGCAATCTGCGCACCTCTAAAACTCTTAACCAAGCTCTACGAACCAGTGAAGAGCTGGCTGGAGCTGAGGAGCGGATGCGCCGCCTTGAAGAGGATCTACAAAGCCGCCTCAACGCAGCTGATCAAGATGCCGCCAGCTACCGCCAACAAATCATGGTCAATGCCCCCGCCAAACCTATTTTTAACCCTAGGGCAGGGGACGGCGGCATGGCCACCAACACCCTAGTTGGCACAGGCATCGGAGCCGGAGCAGGCGCAGGATTGGGAGCCATTGCTGGCGGTGGAGACGGCGCTGGATTAGGCGCGGGAATCGGAGCAGGAGTAGGCTTATTGGGAGGATTTATCAAAGGCAGTGTAGAAAAAGATAATCGCAAAAAAGCGTATCAAGCCTACTACAATAATCAAATGTCCGACTGGCGTAGAACCGTTGGCAGATTAGAGGCTGACGCCAGTGCTTATAGAAATAAGCTCATAGCCGATATTGAAAAAGAGTTAAAAGATCGCGCTAAAGCTCATGACAATAAACTTAATCAGCTCGTGCCACAGCAACCATTAGGTTAGGCTGTTAACCTTGGGAAAGATTCAAAGCTCAACTTTTTATCTTTTAAGCTAACCACGACGCGGGAATTATCTCGCACGTCTCCTGCAAGAATTTTTCGAGATAAGCCCGTTTCAATTTCTTTTTGTAAATAACGCTTCAAGGGTCGCGCCCCATAGACGGGATCATACCCATTCAGTGCCACGTGCTCTTTGGCATCAGGCGTGAGTTCTAAAAGTATCTTTTTCTCGTCTAAGCGCAGTTGAATGCTCGCTAGCTGTAGATCTACGATGCGTTCAATCTCAGGTAAGGTCAGCGGTTTAAACAGGACAATGTCATCCACCCGATTTAAAAACTCAGGGCGGAAATGTTGGCGCAACTCGCTTAAAACATTCTTCCGCGTATGCTCATCAATGGTGCCGGTTTCGCCCACATTTTCGATTAACAAATGACTAGCTATATTTGAAGTCATGATGATGAGACTATTTTTAAAATCTACGGTTCTACCTTGGCTATCCGTGAGGCGACCATCATCTAAAATTTGTAAAAATAAGTTAAACACATCAGGATGCGCTTTCTCGATCTCGTCAAAAAGAATGACGGAGTAAGGCTTACGCCGCACCGCTTCCGTTAACTGACCGCCTTCTTCATAACCAACGTAACCTGGAGGAGCCCCGATCAAGCGAGCCACGGAGTGCTTCTCCATGTATTCACTCATATCAACCCGCACGATATTATCTTCCGAATCAAAAAGGGAAGATGCTAAGGCGCGTGCTAGTTCCGTTTTACCTACACCCGTTGGACCTAGAAAAATAAAGGAGCCGATCGGTCTCTTGGGATCTTTTAAGCCGGAGCGCGCCCGGATAACGGAATCTGCTACGGCTTGCACGGCCTCATCCTGACCGATCACACGTTCATGTAAGATTGTATCTAGTCGGAGTAACTTATCTTTTTCTCCTTCAAGCAAGCGCGACACGGGCACTCCAGTCCAGCGTGAGACGATCTCTGCGATCTCGTCCGCATTTACTTCTTCTTTTAAAAGTTGTGGCGCACCGCTCTTATTCTTATGAACTAGTGCATCTTCCGCATTTTTAAGTTTCGTTTCCAAGGCTGGGATTAATCCGTAGTTCAGTTCGGAGACGCGAGAAAGTTCTAAATTACGTTGAGCCACTTCAGCTTGGTAGCGGAGTTGCTCCAGCTCAGCGCGCATGACGCGCAGTTCTTCTACACTACTTTTTTCCGTCAGCCACTGTGCCTTTAAGGTATCACGCTGGCCTTTAAGATTATTTAATTCTTTTTCTAAAGTCTTCAAACGATCTTTTGAGGCGGAATCGGATTCTTTCTTTAAGGCTTCGCGCTCAATTTCTAACTGCATGACGCGGCGTTCTAATTTTTCTAATTCCTCAGGCATGGACTCAATTTCGGTGCGGAGCTTGGCCGCTGCTTCATCCACAAGGTCGATTGCTTTATCTGGTAAAAAACGGTCTGAGATGTAGCGGTGTGAGAGCACAGCGGCGGAGACAAGGGCGGAGTCTTGGATGCGCACGCCGTGGTGCAGTTCGTAGCGTTCACGCAAACCACGTAAGATCGAGATAGTATCTTCGACCGTAGGTTCATTGACCATGACGGGCTGGAAACGACGTTCTAAGGCGGCATCTTTTTCGATGTATTTACGATATTCATCTAACGTGGTGGCTCCTATACAATGCAGCTCACCGCGGGCGAGCATGGGCTTTAACATATTACCTGCATCCATGGCTCCTTCGGCTTTACCCGCCCCAACCATGGTGTGTATCTCATCAATAAAGAGAATGATTTGGCCAGCAGCTTGGGTGATTTCTTGCAGCACGGCTTTCAGGCGTTCTTCAAATTCTCCGCGATACTTCGCCCCTGCGATGAGGGAGCCGAGGTCGAGCGATACGATGCGTTTATTTTTTAAACTGTCTGGAATATCTCCCGCAACAATGCGGCGAGCTAGGCCTTCGACGATGGCGGTTTTTCCCACGCCAGGTTCACCGATAAGAACTGGATTATTTTTGGTGCGGCGGGAAAGGACTTGAACACAGCGACGGATTTCATTGTCACGCCCTATGACGGGGTCGAGCTTGTTTTGTTGTGCTAGGCGTGTGAGATCACGCCCATATTTTTCTAAGGCTTCGTAGGTGGCTTCGGGGTTGTTGCTGGTTACCCGCTGATTCCCGCGCACTTCGGTAAGAGCTTTTAGGAAATCATCTTTACGAAAACCTAGTTCTTGAAAGATTTTGCCGACGCCGACTTTGGGATCTTCATCAAACATCGGTAGTAACAAATGTTCGACACTAACATACTCATCTTTCAATCGCTTGGCCTCGTCGGAAGCTTTAGCCAGAAGGGTGTTGAGCTTTTGTGTTACGTAGGCGTTACCTGGCTGCACGCCAGAGCCAGAGAGGCGGGGAATTTTATCTAGGTGCTGCTGCAGCTTGGAGCTGAGAAGATCGGGGGAGATATTGCACTTTTCCAAGAGGCGCGGAATCAAGCCTTTTTCTTGATGAAGCAAGGATAAAAGAAGATGTTCCGTATCTTGACTTTGGTGCCCAAGCTTAGCGGCCAGTTGCTGAGCATCGCTTAAAGCTTGTTGCGCTTTTTCCGTAAAGTTTTTTAGATCCATACTGTATCTTACGCACAAGCCGTGCCATTGCTAGTAAATGGCTTGCTTTGGGGTTGCATCGGCTAAGCTACTCGGAGTAAGACACTAAGCAGAATAATTGTTTGGTCGCATAAAATCTCAGTGAAAGGTAAGCGGTCAAGATGACTCACTTTCTAAGAATCAAGGCCAGAAGTGTGACAAAATTGCTTTGCGGATTTGAGTTAGATAAAGACTTGGCATGATTTTTACCGTGACTATGTTATTTGGGTAAAGCTTAAGAAAATAATCCTTTTAACGATATGAGTGAAAATAAAACTAGCGGAGCAAGTAAGCCCGCCGCCGCCACCCCTGCGCCCGCCGCCGCACCTGCCGCAGTGCCTGCTGCCAAGACAGAAAAAACAACAGCCAGCTCTAGCACTAGCACTACGGTGCAAAATGGTAAAGGCAGTGCCCCACGTAACATTAGTGAGGGCTTCCGGTCTAATTACAAAGGAATAAGCTGGTCTACAGGTGGCAAGTTATCAAAGGGCGAACGTTTTGTGAAAAAATACTAGACGGCACTAACCTGCGGATTAACCACTAAGCTCAATAACGCGCGCCTTGAGAAGAGGGTTTAAATTTTAGGTGTCTTAGTAACGATTTTATTTAAGCGTGAGAAAATATTTGAGAAGTCCGTGGTAGGTTTGTCGCCTAAGGTATCAGACTTACCAACAAAGACAGCGCCTTCAGCTAAGCTAAATTTAGGGCAACGCACATCTCCAAAAAGTTGGGCGTTACTAGCGACTTCTACTTTATCTTTAGACTCGATGTTGCCTTGAACTTTGCCGCGAATCAGAATGGAGGAGTCACTCGTGATGTCTGCTTTAACTACGGCATTGTCGCCGATGACAAGAGGGCCGTCTGCGATGATTTCACCTTCAAAGCGGCCGTTTAATTCTAAACGTGAGCTGAAAGAGAGCGTGCCTTTAAATTCGACGTCTTCGGAAAGAATGGCGCCAGAGCCATTGGGTTTCGTTGTTTTTACAAGTTCCATAAATTTTTTTGTGTTAGCTACTGAGTTAGTGATGGATTTCTATCTGATGGATTATCAGATTTGTTCCATGGTTAAGCAGCGCACCTTGATTGAATTGCGTCTCCACACGAATGTCCAGAAGGAACTTATAAATTCTGAAAAAAAACAGGTCTAGTGTCATCGGGCGTTTCTCCCGTGTTGATCTAGGCGTAGGGGGGAACTAGAGTTTTCTGTCGTGCAGAAATGCATGGAAACTTGACACATGGGCTGCTGGCGTCTGTTATAGACCCTTCTTTGGGATTTACCTATGGTGCACCACATAACTTTATTAAAACTAAAATCGACGATCACCCCAGAAATGGTGGAGGATATCATGGTGGAAATACGCATTCGCCTGCTTAAAATTCCCGAGGTTCTAAATCTACGCTGCGGTAAAAATATCGATTCCACGAATAACAGCTTCGACCTTAAATTACGCCAAGGAAAACGTGTCGATGCTACGAGCAGTTCGTACGACATGTTTTTTTCCATGGATTATGAAAACATGCACAAGCTACATATTGCCCACGATAATGCCATCTGGATCAAATTTAAGCAACAAACACTAGATGCACATGTCGATTTGTTAACCACGTTCCACTTTGAAATGGAGCCAGGTAAAGATGTTCGTTACTCTTAAGCCTCATTTTTGCTGCACACTCTAAGTCCCATGCTTCTCCTTAAAAAATATACCTTGAGCACTTGTTATGAAGCTAAACAGGCTAAGTCTTATTTTTTGCGTTTGATGTCGTTTAGTTTAATCGTTCTACTTGTGTTCCTTATTGGTTGTCAGCAAAAACGAGTTGCCCCCACTCGCAATTTACCTTCTGCCCCCGCCCCTGAATTTACGTTACAAGATTTTTCCGGTAATGACCTTTCATCTGCTTCATTGAAAGGCCAGATTGTTGTTATTATTTTTTGGACGACTTGGTCTCCTGGTTCTACTAAGGACATACCTGAATTCATCGCACTCCACACTAAGTATCAAGATAAGGTGCGCTTTATCGGAATTGCCCTAGGTGAAGCAACGTCGGAAGATGCTAAAAAAATGGTCGCTCAGCTTGCGGTTAATTATCCCACTGCGATGGCACCAGCGGAATTTTATCAAAACTTTGGGGGGATCGACGCCATTCCTTCTACCTTCGTCATTGATTCACAGTGGAATATCGTCAACCGTTACACAGGCCGGGTTCGTATTGATGAATTATCCGCCGAGCTAGATTACATGCTCAATCCACCTAAGCCCCAATAGCTAGAGCAGTAGTTTCCCCATCAACCACTCATCCACGAATTCATTCCCGATGTGGCGTGCTTGACGTTTCACCCCTTCGCGCTCGAAACCTATTTTAAAATAAAAATCAATCGCTGCTTGGTTTGAGGCTAAGACGGTTAGCTCGAGACGGTGTAAGCCCACCCGGAGTGCCCACGCTTCCAGCTCTAGCATCAGTGCCGTAGCCACGCCTTTGCGCTGCATCTCCTGCACTACTTCCACCACCACGATGGCGGCATGACGATCGATTCGTAACTCCCCGCCTTGAGCCATGGCGTAGCCGACCCATTGATCCCCAGAGAGAGCGGCTAAAAGGGTGCTGTTAGGGGACGCTTGCAGCCAGCTGATTTGTTCCTCTTGTTGTTGGAGGGTTTGAATAGCCTCGCCCGTCTGATACAGAGTTAGGCTGCGCTCTTGTTCGATGCCTTGGGTCAATTGCAGAAAGGCCGCCGCCTCCTGCACGCTAACGCAACGAATTTCCATAGGCCCATTTTAGTAAGGTAAAGGTGTTTTGCGGGGCAGTTCTGCTAAACGTGGGAAGTTGTTACTGGGATCAACATTAATTACCCGACCGAATCCTACGAAGCGACCTTTGCGCACCACGTTACCCCAGAAATCGCGCACCCCGCCCATGGGGGCATTGGCGTTGAAATTATAGATGTTAACTCCGCCGCTATCCGTGGTTTCGCCTCGGCTACGGGTGGCACTTCCTACCATTTTAGGCTGACCCTCGGCCGTGCGGCCTAGGTAAATCATGACGTGCGTAATAGGTGGACTGCGTTGGATGTCGTAAGTCCATTCCCAAAATAGAAGGTCGCCTGAGCGCAGTTGTGACACCAGTGCTTCTTGATTCACACTGCCGTTGGGATTACGAGGTGCGTAAGTGATTAAGCCGCGCTGTTTTAATCCTGCATACTGGGAAGAGGCCACGCGTGGGATGTCTAGGCCAAAGACGACTTTATAAAGGTAACGCACTGTGTTGGAGCAATCCATGACCCAGGGCTTACTTTCTTGGGGTGGACGCCAGTTTTCTTGGTAGGCGAGGTCTTTACGTCCGAGCAAGCGCGCAGTCTCCACCAAGGTCACATGCTGCTCGACGAGGAGCCCTGCTTGTGTGACTGGAGCTAAGGTGCCCCAAAGAAGAGTAAATAAGAGAAACTTCATTTTTACATAAAATACAGTAAATAGTAAAAAGGTCAATCTTGTTTGCGGAGTTGTTCACGCGGAAGGGCAGGCGGGTCCCGTCTTTCTTCTTTTGCCGCTTGCGTGAGAAATCCTCATTTCCCCTCCCTGCTCCTTGCAGCTTGTCTTGTGGCTGAGACTAGGTAGTTTTTTGACACTTCTATTTTTATGAAAAAAAGACTGACTCTCTTCCTTGCATTACTCGTAGTGCTCATCTCTCCCCCCCTCCACGCACAGGAGACAACTTTTTCCAAAATCCCTGAACCGCTGCGTGCTTGGCAATCATGGGCGACATGGAATGACGAGGCCAGCATGAGCCCCACTCCTTATAATAATCCCAATCAGCACCTCGGTTTTTGGCCTTCGCGCTTAATTCTAGAAGTAAATCCCAGCTCAGGCAGGTTCGAGTTAGCCTTAACGGTGTATCACGAAACCTGGATCACGCTCCCGGGCAGCCAAGAGTGCTGGCCTCTAAACGTTCAGGCTAACGGGGCGCCCGTGGCCGTGCTGGAGCGCAATGCGCTACCTTCCTTAAAATTAAAAGCAGGCACCTACCGCATTAACGGAACCTACCGTTGGGATGAAATGCCACAGATGCTTTCCCTCCCGCGCGAGATCGGCATCTTAAGCCTAACCTTAAATGGTAAAGCCGTAGAAAACCCGGCTTGGGACGCTGCAGGCACCCTTTTCTTTAAACAAGCGCGCTCAGAGGAAGCGGATAAAGATTTTCTTTCGGTCAATGTTTACCGTGTTATTGAGGATGGTATTCCAATGCTCCTGCATACGGAGGTGGAGCTAAGTGTAGCGGGGAAAAGTCGTGAGGAAAACCTAGGCTCCGTCCTGCCCGAGGGCTGGCAGCTCTCCCAAGTGACTAGCCCAATACCTGTCGCCGTTGATGACCAAGGCCGGATGAAAGTCCAAGTGCGCCCCGGTAAATGGCTGCTGCAAGTTGAGTCGTTTCGATTAAATAACTTAACAGAGTTTCGCTACGCCGAAGGAGCTAAACCTTTAACCTCACAAGAACTCATCGCCTTTCAAGCCAAGCCTGATTTCCGTTTGTCCGAAGTCATGGGCTTGCCCTCTGTCGATGTCACGCAAACAACCTTCCCTGCTAGGTGGCGAGACCTACCCGTTTACAGTTGGGAGAATGCCACCCCCTTTAAAGTAGAAGAGCGCATGAGAGGTATGGGCTTACAAAAACCAGAAGGCTTAAAAATCACCCGCACCCTCTGGCTAGATGAATCAGGCCAAGGCCTCACCTTTCGCGATCGTATCACGGGCAACATGCAGCAAATCTGGCGTCTCGACGTTGCCGAGAATCAGGTTCTGGGTTCCGTTCGTAGTGAGGGTCAAGGGCAACTCATCACTTTAAATCCCGAGACAGGTGCCCCCGGGATTGAATTGCGGCAGCGTCACTTAGAGCTAGAAGCCACAGGCCGCATGAACCAAGGTCTGACACAAAACCTCTCCGCCACAGGCTGGCGTTCCGATGCCGACTCCGTCCAAGTCCAACTTAATCTTCCCCCAGGCTGGCGTTTATTCGCCCTCTTTGGAGCGGACTATGTGCAGGGTGATTGGCTGACAGCGTGGAGCCTATTGGATCTTTTCCTCTTACTCATTTTTACCTTGGCTGTTTATCAGTTATGGAATATCCCTGCCGCCATTCTTGCCTTCATTGCTTTCGGCCTAGCCTATCATGAACCAGAGGCACCGCGCTACATCTGGCTGGTTCTGCTCGTTCCCTTAGCTTTGCTCCGCGTCATTCCTCAAGGCTGGCCTCGCCATCTCCTCATCGTCGGTAAATATCTAACCGTGGCCGCTCTCGCCATTCTGTTAATTCCTTTTATATCCACCCAACTACAACAGGCTATTTACCCTCAGTTAGAAGCTAATTACGCTAACCTAGTAGCTAACGCAGATTTTTCACAAAATGCCACCACTGCTTCCGCGCCGATGGAATCTTCCGTTGAACAATCACAAACAGGCAGTCCCGACAGTCCAGAAGCCTACGACAAATCAATGCGGAAAAAAGCAAGTATCCTAGGACTCAGCTCTAGGGGTGATTACGAAAATAAGGTTGCCAACAAAAAAGAATCCAACCTCCTCTACGACGTTAACGCCCGTATCCAGACTGGCCCTGGCGTGCCAGAATGGACCTGGCGCACCGTCAGCTTTGGTTGGAGCGGCCCCGTTTTAGCCACCCAACATGTCCAACCCCTTCTCATTCCCCAAAGCCTAGAACGTGTTCTTACCCTCCTCCGTATCGCACTCCTCTTAGCACTCACAGCCCTACTCCTCGACTTACGAGGTTTATCGATAAAGTCAGTTCTTTTTAAGGGTTACAAGGCTGCTAGCACCCTCAGCCTCCTCGTTTTAGGTCTAATCTTCTTTCTCTCGAGCCCCAGTGCTCACGCTGAATTGCCAGACCAACAAATGCTCAACACCCTACGTGATCGTCTCCTCGAAACCTCCGATGCCTACCCTAATGCGGCTGACATTTCCCAAGTTTCCCTCACCCTGCGGGAACAGCGCCTTACCATGGATTTACAAATCCATACCGCCCTCCGCACTGCCGTGCCGTTACCCGGTCAACTCCCTTCTTGGTCACCCCTTGCCGTCACCGTCAACGGAAAACCGGAGGCTGTCCTCCAACGTAACGACGGCTACCTCTGGATCGTTCTGCCCGCCGGAGTTCATCAAGTCAGGGTCGAAGGTCTCCTACCTAGCGCCAGCGAATGGGAATGGAGCTTCCCCCTTAGCCCGCGTAAAGTCACGATCGACGCCCCAGGCTGGAATGTCAGCGGCCTTAAACCAAACGGGGTTCCCGAACGCCAGATCTTCTTCGTCCGCCAACAGAAAGCCGCCACAGGGGAGGCCACCTACGACCGCCAAGACTACCGCAGCTTGGTCAGCCTAGACCGACAAATCGAATTAGGGCTCATTTGGCAAGTGACCAACCAAGTCCAGCGCCTCTCACCCACTGGTAAAGCTCTTTCCCTTCGCATACCTCTACTCCCTGGAGAAAAAGTCCTTAGCTCTAACGTCACCGTTAAAGAGGGTTTTGTTGATGTGAGACTTGGCGCCCTCGAAACATCCTTCCAGTGGCAAAGTGAACTACCCATCACTACACAGTTAACCCTCCAAACAGGCAAAGACGACACCTGGGTCGAGCGTTGGCACCTCGTGGCCTCCCCCGTTTGGAACGTCAGCTTCACGGGCCTAGCCCCCATTTTTAAAGCAGGAGAAAACCAGCTTATTCCCTTTTGGCGGCCTTGGCCGGGCGAACAAGTAGCCCTCAACATCAATCGGCCTGAAGCCCTCAGCGGTGCCACCATGACCGTCCAGCGTGCCCGGCACGAAATGAACCTAGGCAACCGTCAACGTAGCTCACAACTCAACCTTGACCTCCAATCCAGCCTCGGAGAAGACTTTGCCCTCGGCCTACCCGCAGAAGCCCAAATCACCAATCTTAGCCTCCAAGGTGTGGCTATCCCCGTGCGTAAAGATGGGAATAACCTCATTATCCCGCTCCGCCCCGGCGCCCAATCTCTTAACGTCCAATGGAAAGTAAATCAAGACCTAGGCTTCCATACCGTGGCAGATGCCATCACCCTTCCCGTCCCTTCCGCTAACATCGCCACCACCATGAGCGTGCAGGAAAATCGTTGGGTGCTATGGGCAGATGGCCCGCAACGTGGGCCAGCCGTCCGATTTTGGACTATTCTGGCCTTCTCCCTTCTCGCCGCTTGGGTTCTAGGAAAAGTCCGCTTCTCACCTCTGCGTCCACACGAGTGGGTGCTGCTCGTCATAGGCTTAACTCAGGTTCCCCTACTCGCCTCCCTCGCCATTATCGGTTGGCTCTTTCTCCTGTCCTGGAGAGGCCAAGCCTCTTTCCAAAAACTACCTGCCGCGGCATATGACGCCATGCAAGTCGTGCTCATCGTCCTGACCCTCGTGGCTTTGGGCATTTTCGTTGTGGTCGTTAATGCGGGGCTCTTAGGCCGCCCGGAAATGTTTATCCTAGGAAACGGCTCCAGCAGCCAACTCCTCATGTGGTATCTTGATCGAGCCGAGACCCTCTTACCTCAACCCACGTGTTTCACCGTATCTATTTGGTGGTATCGTTTCCTCATGCTCGCTTGGGCACTCTGGCTAGCAGCCGCTCTGATCCGTTGGCTCAAGTGGGGCTGGAACCAATTCAGCATTGGACCCTTTTTCCAAAGCCTGACCCAAAAAACTAACGCCGTCCCACCACCCCTAAAATAAGAAGGCAGCGTAGAAGGGGGGGAATTTCTCACCCTTCCCGCCTCTGGCGGGAAGGGTAGGCTAAAGAGACGCAGGGGGGGGCAGGAGGATTGGGGGAAGTTGGAAACACGGTGCTGAGACGCGGAGATTGCAAAATATAAAGACCACGGAAAAGAACCAGAGTATTAACCACGGATATCACGGATAACACGGATGGAGGAGAAGAAAAAATTTTCTACGTTATCCCGTCTGCGTCCTAATCCGCCTTACTTGCTCAACCCTCAGAATTACATCTTTTCTTCGTTCAGAGCTTTCGTGACTTTCGTGACTTTCGTGACTTTCGTGGTAAAAATCCCGGCCTAAATCAACAAGGCACCCGGAATCCCTTTATCCAGAGTGACCAATTTTACGGAATGCCACATGGCCAGCTCCAACAGATGTCCATCCGTTAGCTTCTGTGCTGATTTTACAAAGGCAGGCATCTCTTTAACCCCTCGATCATCCGCCAACAACTTAAACTCAACGCTTGATGAACCTTTCATTGCCTCCAGAGCCGCCATCGCCGCCGCCACATCAGGCTGTAAACCACACATGACCGATACACGCACGAAACCTAGTTCCGTAATGGAACACGTATAAATACAGGGCGCAGTTTTCATCGATTTCGCATACCAGCCTAGAGCCTTCTTGTGTAAACTGTGTCCCGTATGACCCAACGCAACCAACATATTGACATCCAGTAAATAGTTCATGGGAATTCTGCTAAAGCCTGACGCACGTCTGCGCTCGTGACTTTTCGATTTTCAGAGGACTTGGTCAGAATCAAGCCTGTTCGAGGATCTTTCACTAAACGGGGCAGCTTGATCCCTGCTTCCTGCGACACCAACACAATGGAGTCTCCCCTGACCGTGCAGGTAAAGGTAGTGCCTATGCGCAAATGGAGGCGACTTCTGATTTGCTTAGGTAAAACAATCTGGCCCTTACTAGATAGAGTGGTAACCATGTCTTACTGTCTTACATAAAACAAACGGAGTCAAGCCGCTACCATGAAAAGCTGAGACACGGCAAATCACCAAGACCATGAAAAACCAGAGTATTAACCACGGATATCACGGATAACACGGATGGAGAAGAAGAAAGAAAATTTTTCCCGTTATCCCGGTTTGCCCCTAATCCGCCTTACTCCGTCCCCCTCGGCATGGTCCCGCCATCGGCGGGACCCCCTCTTGCTTGCTAGTGTTCCAACATCTCCTCCTCCGCGCTCCATGAGTAAGCTTCAATTTACCTTGCATTTATGAAACTAGACTCCATAAATACAAGGTATGTATCCACGCCAACTTCTACCCATCTTAAAAGAGCGGTTAAAAGACAATCCTGTCGTGGCTTTACTCGGTCCGCGCCAAATCGGAAAGACCACGCTTGCCCATGCTCTCCAACAGGGGATCTCTTCCCAATATCTTGATCTGGAATTAGAGTCTGATTTAATTAAATTGTCCGATCCTGAATGGTATTTTTCTCTACATGAAGATAGCTGCGTTATCCTAGACGAGATTCAACGTAAGCCGGAGTTATTTAAAGTGCTCCGATCCCGAGTCGATCAGATGCGGCAAAACAAGAAAAAAGGACGTTTTTTAATCCTTGGCTCTGCCTCGCTCGAACTTCTAAGACAATCCAGTGAGTCCCTCGCCGGGCGTATTAGTTTTCTGGAATTGGCCGCCCTGAATGTGCAGGAGGTAGGGGCAGAAAACAGTAATTCCCTCTGGCTGCGTGGAGGGTTTCCTCACAGCCTTGACTCCCGCACAGATAACTCCAGTTTCACCTGGCGCCGTGACTTTATTCGCACGTATCTTGAGCGGGACATTCCCCAATTCGGTTCCCGCATCCCTGCTGAAACGCTGCGTCGCTTTTGGACCATGTTGGCCCACCGCCACGGAGGCCTGCATAATGCCGCCCCCCTAGCGCAATCTCTGGGAGTTCACGGAAAAACGGTAGCATCTTATCTGGATTTATTTGTCGATCTTTTCCTCGTTCGCCGACTGCAACCATGGCATCAGAATAACGGTAAACGTCTAATAAAATCCCCTAAAGTATATCTGCGTGATACGGGTCTTCTTCATGCCCTCTTGGGACTTAAGACCTTGGAAGAGCTTCTGGGTCATCCTACAGTGGGAACGTCTTGGGAAGGCTTTGTGATCGAAAACATACTTTCTATTCTCCCCGAACGTATCGCTGCAAGTTTTTACCGCACATCCGCCGGAGCGGAGATTGATTTAGTTCTGGAAATATCTTCGCAAGATCGTTACGCCATAGAAATTAAGCGAAGCCTGGCCCCGAGCCCCTCCAAAGGATTTTATTTAGGCAGTGAGGACATCCGTGCCACCCAGCGCTGGGTGATTTATCCTGGTCAGGAAAGTTTCCCTTTAAATGAAAACACCCAAGTAACATCGTTACCTGATTTCATGAAAAAAATCGCACAAATAACGACCTAGGCGAGAAAGCTGAAAAGCTGAGACACGGTAAATCACCAAGACCAAGGAAAAGAACCAGAGTATTAACCACGGATAGCACGGATAACACGGATGGAGGAGAAGAAGGAAAAATTTTTCTACGTTATCCCGTCTTCCCCCCTCCGAATTACTCCGTACCCCTCGGCGTGGTCCCGCCATCGGCGGGACCCCCGTCTTGCTTGACCCTCAGGCTGTCAATAACTCCTTAAATAGTACTTGTAACTAAAAGCGTTTTCTATTAATGTCATCCAATAAATGGAAACAGAATTGTGTTCAAGGCACAGTTTTGGGACTAAAAAAAGAAACAATCAAGGATACCGATATGAATAAAACCTGGATTTTAGCTACGCTCGCCGCTCTCGCCCTAGGCTCCCACACCTCCATTGCCCAAGTCGCCACCGTGCCTGAAGGCTATGTGACCGTTACCATTGCGGCGGGAACTGGCACAACTAAATCTAGCACGCCAATATCGTTTCCGCTTTTAGAAGTTGCCAACGTTGCTGGTCAGGTAAGCGGTAGAATTACAGGCGTTACCGCAACGACTATTACGAATAGTGCAGCAAGTTGGACCCCTGGACAGCTATCTACCGCTGCTACGCCTTATGTCTTGAGGATCACAAGTGGAACGGCAACTGGCAGAACATTTCTGCTTTCTACTGCTACCGCTAGCACAGCTACTACGGTTACGATTGATTCCACTGAATCCATAAATACTAACCTGACTACTCTCGGAATTACTGTAGGTGCAAGTGGCGATACCTATCAGCTAATTCCTTGCGATACTATTTCTAGTTTGTTTGGAACACCTGCTTCAAGAGGGATAGTTGCAGGAACTTCGGCCGCTAACGGAGATAACTTAATTATCAGTGTTAATGGTGCTTCATTTTCATACTATTTCAGTTCTAGTTTAGTTCGTTGGACTCGGGCATCATTAGGTAATCCAGATGCCACCAATGTTGCAGTGAGGCCTGATGCAGGAGTTATTTTCAGTAGATTAGGCAATACAAGCATTGTACTGACAGCACTGGGCAGAGTTCCAGCGACGGATAGGAAGTCTGTGGTTATGAATTCTGGAGCCACTTATTTAGCTCAGGGCTGGCCAACTGATATGACCTTGCTGGCTTCTGGTATTCAAAATACGCCCAACTGGACCTCAAACATTGCTGTTGCTTCAGCAGATACTGTTCAACTCACAATATCTGGTCAAAACAGGATCTACTGGTTCGATGGAACTAATTGGAGAAGGCAAGCGTTAGGCAGCCCCATAAGTAATACTCAAATTATGTCAGCAGGTGCTAATGTCATTTTAAATCAACGCGGCGTTCAAACAGGAACTTCCATCATTGCTCAGGCACTACCCTACGGTCTTGACTAATCATATAAAACTTTATGAAAAAAATCCTATTATTGAGTCTGACTCTTGCTACATATTTATTGGGTGGTAATCAATCTGCTAAAGCCATTTTGATTACAGGATTCGGTTCAACAGCAGAAGCACCAGCGTCTGCTTTTACGATAGATAACCTTACTACGAATTTCACAACTACAACACAGGCTGCACTAAACACGAGCGTTGCTGGAACAGATAGCACTCAAATATTTGCGGGAACATTTGCTACTATAAATATAGCAGGCTTAAATACTATACAGCTCACAGGCACACTGTCCGACATGACGAACGCTGCGACGAACTTTTCTGTTGACTTATTCAACGCTGCTTTGACTCACAGTAGGACTTACTCTGGAAATCTTAACAGTTTTGTGCTTAATTCTTCTACAACAGTAGTCTTAACTTTTGTAAGTGAAACACTTAGCTTCAACGATATCGGAGGATTTCAATATACTGGCAACGGGACTGCTAGTTTGCCTGTAAACTTTACATTTGATAGCCTTGAAGCCATCCCCGAGCCTTCAACCTATGCGTTACTAGCTTTAGGATTGGGAAGTTTGGTTTTCTTGCGGATGCGTTCGAAACGCAGCAGCGTTTAAGTTTCTCCGAAACAAAACAGTCTCTCTGCACAAAATCCCCGATTAGCCTAACCGCTGATTGGGTTTTTTGTTTAAAAAAGCCCACCCAGAAAACCCAGATTTTCTCACGCAGAGACGCAGAGGGGGCAGCAGGTGAGACTTTTAATTTTTCTTATATTCTCTGTATAATAAAAGCTTACCTCGTCCAAGGTTTTACACTTTTCCCCATCCTATTCCCCATCTCCGTTTTACTCCGTAAAGGAACCTGGGGTCAGTCCTTGGATCTAAGCATCAGGTAGAGGCTTGATCGTTAACAATTAACACAATTCTGCCCAGCTAAGCGGCAGGAAGACCGAGCAAAGACCCAGCATTTTAACCACGGCTCCGCCCGTCCCGCTTGCGGGAAGGGGATAGCGCGGATAATACGGATATGGATGAGGAAAGAAGAAAGGTCTCTTCCGTTTTCTAATCTGCCCCTTATCCGTGGTATTCGTGGTAAAAACTCTCCTCTTGTTTGCCAATGTCCCAACATTCCCACTCCGCCTTTACTCCGTCCCCCTCCGCGTGATCCCGCCATCGGCAGGACCCGGCTTGCTGCGGCTGTGGACAACTCTAAGCCATCGATTTAAACTCCTAACTCATCCCATACTTCATCCACACAAAATCTTGCCATGCACCTTAGCTTCGCCTACCGTGACTTAAATGAGCACCACTTTTGATCGCCCTACTTTACCAGCCGTGGGCTGGGTGGCTAACTTAGCAGAAGACGACCGCAACTTACTGGCCAGTTATGGGGAGTTTCTAGGCATTCAGCCCGATCACGACATGATTCGACAAGGTGAGGATCAAAACCAAGTTTTCCTCGTCATCTCAGGTAAACTTGAAGTGCGCCGCATGGGCATGCAAGACGATTTAGTGATGGGTTTAATCAAAGCTGGCGAGAGCATCGGGGAGATCGCTTTATTTGATGTAGGTCCAGCCAGCGCTAGCATTCGCGCGTTAGAGTTTTGCCAGGTTTGGGTCATTGACCGCACTGCCATAACTGGTTTTGTCACGGATAATCCTGTGGCTGGCAATCTTCTCCTTTTCGGTTTAGCTACCATTTTAAGCCAAAGAGCCCGCACGCTAAGCAATCAAGTAGTTGATGCACGCGAGGGTTAAGCCGTAAAGCAGATCTATCATTTCGTTTACATTTGTCCTGTGTTTGCTGTTGAAAAGGCAAAGAAAGCAGGCGCGTAAACTCCATGTCCCCTTATAGGATTTTAAGCATGGGAAAGATTTGTAAATTTTCATCTCAACTATAGTTAATTTGCATGACAGCCAGAATCCATGAACTTCGGGAACTACCCGTTTCTGAGAGAATTCAACTTGTAGAAGATTTGTGGGACAGCATCGCAGAGGATGCCGAGGCCTATGCACTTACTGTTGAGCAAACCTCTATTTTAGACGCAAGACTAGATGCTCTGGACGCCAACCCGAGCCAAGGAACTTTATGGGAAGTAGCAAAGCAGAGGATAGTCTTCTCGTTGTGAGTTTTCCTATCGCTATTGGAGATGAGGCGGAACGAGATATCAGCGAAGCTTCTCATTGTTATGGAGATCGTGAATGCGGACTTGGTTAAGAGTTTATTGGGTGCATGGATGCTTGTTAGAAGCCGATTTCCCTCAATTTTGCTATGGGTTCTGTGGTTTACCGTGGTGCACGTATGGCACTACCGCAAAAATTTTCTAGCCCTCTCCACCGTATATCTGCTTGCCTAATTCTGGCCGAATCTCTTTAATTCTAGCCTCTTTCAAACAGTCCTACAATTAACCCAACCCTTATGTCCAAGAAAAATAAATCCAAGAAAAATAAAGGCTCGAAACCCTCTAAGAAAAACTCCGCTAAGGCTAAAATGAGCAAGCCCAGTAAGGCTAGCAAGTCCGCTAAATCTGGTAAGTCTGCCAAGACTAAGATTAAAGATAAAGCCGTTGCCGCTACGCCTGCCAAGACAGCACAGCCCGTAGTTTTCAAAAAAGATAAATACGTTTACACGTGGGGTGCCAAAAAAGCTGACGGTAACGGCAGCATGAAACCCTTGCTCGGTGGTAAGGGTGCTAACTTAGCCGAGATGACACGCATCGGCCTTCCCGTGCCTCCTGGTTTCACCATTACGACAGACGTCTGCACTTATTTTTACGCCAACAAACGCACGTATCCTAAACAACTCCGTAGCCAAATTGAGGCCGGTGTTCTTAATATGGAAAAAATTATGGGCACGAAGTTCGGTAGCGTCACCGGCATGCCCCTCCTTGTCGCTGTGCGCTCAGGAGCACGTGACTCCATGCCTGGCATGATGGACACGATCCTCAACCTCGGTCTCAATGATCAATCCGTCTTAGCCCTCGCTAAAGCAACGAACAACGCCCGTTTCGCTTGGGATTGTTACCGTCGCTTTATTCAGATGTATGGGGATGTCGTTCTCGGCGTTCAAAAACGTGAAGGTGAAGACCATGAGCCCTTTGAAACTGTTATCGAAGAATATAAACATCAGACCTATCACCGCGACATCGTCGACAGCGACTTGACACCTGAAGATCAACAAGAGCTCGTCAAACGCTTTAAGGCACTCGTGCTCGAGCGCACAGGCAAAGTATTCCCGAACAGCCCTTGGGATCAGCTTCTCGGTGCTTCTGGTGCCGTCTTCGGTTCCTGGATGAATGACCGCGCCACGGTCTATCGTCGTAAGTATAACATTCCCACGGAATGGGGCACGGCCGTCAACGTGCAAGCCATGGTTTACGGAAACACGGGCGAAACTTCGGGATCCGGCGTCGCCTTCACCCGCAATCCCGCTAACGGTGTGAATGAATTCTACGGGGAATTCCTCATCAATGCCCAAGGCGAAGACGTTGTCGCTGGAGTTCGTACCCCTGAACCCGTCCTTAAACTTAAAGACGTTATGCCTGAATCCTATGCGGAGCTGCTCAAGGTTCGTGGCATTCTGGAAAAACATTTTAAAGACGTGCAAGACGTCGAGTTTACCATCCAAGAAGGTCAACTCTTCATGCTGCAAACTCGTAACGGTAAGCGCACTGCCGCCGCCGCCTTAAAATTCTCCATCGACATGGTGAAGGAAAAACTCATCGACTGGCAAACTGCCATTCAACGCAACCCAGCCGATCAGCTCGAACAACTTCTAGCTCCCATCTTCGACTTAAATGATGTTAAAAATTCCAAGATCATCGCCACTGGCCTACCCGCCGGTCCTGGTGCTGCTACGGGCAAGATCTACCTCAACGCCGACCGTGCCGTCATCGCCGCGGAACGTGGTGAAAAAGTTCTCCTCGTCCGCATCGAAACTTCCCCCGAAGATTTACGCGGCATGATCGCTGCGGAAGGGATTCTCACCGCTCGCGGTGGTGTCTCCTCCCACGCCGCCCTTGTGGCTCGTCAGATGGGTAAAGTCTGCGTCTGCGGTGCCGCTGCTCTAGAAATCAGCTATGACAAAAAAACCGTCAAAGTAGATGGCCAGACCTACAACGAAGGAGATTTCCTCTCCATCGATGGAACTGCTGGAACCGTTTACGCTGGTCAAATTAAAACGGCTCCGTCCGAAATCGTGGCTGGCCTCATCGACAACGACAAACAAGCGCAAGCCACGGAAAAATACAAGAACTACGAACAGCTCATGCTCTGGTGTGCCAAAGCCACCACCATGGAAGTCCGCACCAATGCTGACTCCCCAGAGCAAGTTCGCAACGCTCTTGCCTTCGGAGCCACCGGAATCGGCCTGACTCGCACAGAACACATGTTCTTTGAAGGAGACCGTATTGATGCCATGCGCGCCATGATCTTGGCCGAAAACCTCGAGGCCCGTGAAGCTGCCCTTGCGAAACTTCTCCCGTATCAACGGAGCGATTTCTACGGCATCTTTAAAGAGCTTAAAGGTTACCCCGCTACGATTCGTTTCCTTGATCCACCCTTGCATGAATTCCTACCCCATAGCAAAGAACAGCAGCTCGATTTGGCTAATAAGTTAAATATCCCCGTGGAAAAAATCATGGCTCGTGTTCATGAGCTCCATGAGTTTAACCCTATGCTTGGCTTCCGTGGCTGCCGTCTAGGTATTCGTTACCCCGAAATCACCCGTATGCAAGCCCGCGCCGTCTTTGAAGCCGCCGCCGATGCTCAAAAGGAAGGTATTAAGACCAAACCTGAAATCATGATCCCTCTCGTTGGGTTCAAGAAAGAACTCGACCTCCAAGTCGCCGTTGTCCATGAAGTCGCTAAGGCCGTGCAAAAAGAAAAAGGAGTTAAAATTAACTACTTAGTCGGAACCATGATCGAAGTCCCTCGCGGTGCTCTCACCGCCGACGAGATTGCGGAAACGGCTGAGTTCTTTAGCTTTGGCACGAATGACCTGACCCAAACCGCACTCGGCATGAGCCGCGACGATTCGGGCAGCTTCCTTCCTGCTTACCAAGAATCTGACATCATGAAGAGAAATCCCTTCGCCACGATTGATCAATCCGGCGTGGGACAACTGATGGAAATCGCCATTGTGAAAGGCCGCAAGGCTCGCCCTGGCATTAAGCTCGGCATCTGTGGTGAGCACGGTGGAGATCCTGACTCGGTTAAATTCTGTCATAAGCTAGGATTGAACTACGTCAGTTGTTCCCCGTTCCGTGTGCCTGTGGCGCGTTTAGCGGCAGCTCAAGCCTCCTTGGCTAAATAAACTTCGACCTTAAAACTCGAAATCGAAAAAGGCGATCCATCAAGGGTCGCCTTTTTTAGTTTACGGTTTGTAGTTTAATTCCGGTTTAAAGACTGCGGAAAAAAACTGGGTTTTCTAACCACGCCCTTCTCAAGAAGGCGGGAGGAGAAAAGCCGTGGCCTTTCTGAAACGCAAGAATTTGGGTTACTTAAACCAATAAGCTCTCATTTAGCATTTAAGGGTTTGGCTTTTTGTAATTTTAAAATTTCTACTAGTTTCCTTAAGGACCTATTAACGACAGTTGCATTTGGAAATATTTTAACCACGTCAGCCTCCAAAACAATTACGTTCGTTCCTTTAGCATACTGTTTAGAGTATTTTCCTCGAACACCCGCAGAAAGATCGTAGTCGGGAAGCATGTTTAAATCACCGTTTATATTTTTCTTCATGAGCTTTTCTTTCTATTCGGTTCGCTGGTCGAGCACTAATTATCCTTATTTTACCTTCTCGTTCTGTGTGTGCCACAACGTATATTCTAGAAGTATAGGCTGCTCCTAAGATAATGAATCTATCCTCCGTCTTTGAGTGAAGCGGATCAAAAATGGTAATGGAGTCCTTATCTTGAAAGATGGTTGAGGCAGTTTCAAACGGTACTCCGTGTTTAATTCTATTTTTTAAGTCTTTGGTTTTGTCCCACTCAAAGTTAATTCCAACAGATTAAAAATTAGCGCCAATCCGTGGCATTGCTAAGAGTTTAGAGCCCATACCTGCCCTTCTTGTGTTGACTGAGAGACAACTAGCAACTGATCCTCTTCCTTTTAAAACCTAGACTCGCAAGCAAAAGATTGCATCTCGACCTGAGCTGTTTAAAATAGCCACTGTGTCCACTGACTTGCTGGTAGCTAATTTACTAAGCCCGCCGATTTTATTTTTTGCCCTAGGTTTGTTAGCGGTTTTTTTAAAGTCTGACCTAGAAATCCCTCAACCTATTGCGCGCTTCCTTTCCCTTTATTTATTATTTGCTATTGGGTTTCACGGGGGAGGAGAGCTGCGTCACAGTAGTTTAGAGGCTCATGTGGTGTGGACGTTGCTGGCGGCCATTTTCATGGCCTCTCTTGTGCCGCTCTACACTTATTATTTAGCCCGATTAAAGATGGACGTTTATAATGCCGCAGCGGTGGCGGCTACGTATGGATCAATCAGTGCGGTTACGTTCATTACGGCGGACTCGTGTTTGAAGGCGATGGACTTGCCCTATGGTGGTCACATGGTGGCGGCCATGGCGTTGATGGAATCCCCTGCAATTATCATCGGGGTGGTGTTGGCTCGGGTTTATGGTAAGAAAAAGGAGGATTCCGAATTCCAATGGCAAGACGTTTTTAAAGACGCTTTTCTCAATGGCTCCGTCTTTTTGCTAATGGGAAGTTTGGTCATCGGCTACATTACGACAGATAATGGGCACCAATCCCTCGAAGTTTTTTCTAAGGATATTTTCAAGGGTGTGTTGAGTTTTTTCCTTTTGGACATGGGATTAGTGGCAGCACGCCGTTTCCGGGATTTAAAAAAATTAGGCTGGACGCCCGTTTTTCTCGGAATAGGTATTCCCCTCATTAGTGCGACCATAGGTTTACTCATCTGCCGTTTGCTTAACCTTTCCACGGGTGATTCCCTTATGTTCATCGTTTTGTGCGCCAGCGGCTCCTACATCGCCGTGCCTGCTGCTATGCGCCTAGCCGTGCCAGAAGCTAACCCAAGTCTGTATGTGCCCATGGCACTGGCCATTACTTTTCCCTTTAACATCCTCATCGGCATTCCTCTTTATCTTAAAGCGATCGAATGGTTTAAATAAAACTCAGAACTTACCTCCATGACACCCTATAAAAAAATTGAAGTAATAACGAGTGCCGTCGAACTTGGCACGATTGAAAAGAAGTTGCATAAAGCTGGCATCACCGGTTACACCATCATCCGTGATGTGATCGGCAGCGGGAATCGTGGACGCCATGCGGGGGATGAATTAACCGGGGTGTTTACCAATGTTTATGTCCTAATCGCCTGTCCGCCAAGCAACTTAGATAAAGTTGTCGAAGCCATTCGCCCTATTATTAAAATTCATGGCGGCGTGTGTTTAGTCTCGGACGTGCAATCACTGAAAAGTTAGGTTTGCCCTGCGTTACGGCACTGTTGCTCACTTATTTACTCAAGTTCCACTCAGGCGTTTGATATTTTTCTACGGCTAGTTTTTCTGCGGAAGTTTTTTCAAGTTCAGTAAGTGCGCTGTCCTCCGGAACGTCGGCTAGGAGCGGAGTCAGAAAGTGGGTGAGACTGTTTTTGAGGGAAGCGTAGTCGAAATTTTTAATGAGAATACTGCCTTGATGTAAGCAGCCTTCACGGGTGCGGCGTTGCGCCCCGCCTGCTAGTTTGGAGGCACCAGAGATAACGTCGAACTTGACTGGCTTTTCAAAGCAGGCAGAACTTTGGGCTTCGAGACAGCAAGGTGCTAATTCAGCTGTGAAGCCTTGATGGCGCAGCGCTAGGATAACCGCTTCGTGGATGCTTTGGTAACTACCCGTTGTGCCAGAAAGGGTGAGGGGATGTAATTTAGAAATGATGATGGAGTAGGTGAAATCAGATTGATGATCCACAAGCCCGCCTCCCGTGTAGCGTCTAACAAAAGGTCGCCCGTTAGGCACGCAGGAGTGAGGGTCAAAGTAGCCGATAGAGACGGCATCAGGTTCTGACCAGCGGTAGAAACGAAGCACTGGAGCCGTAACGTGGCGCAGGAGAGCTTCGTCGATTGCCATGTTGAGGTAGCGGGGTTGTTGAGTATGAGAAATGATGCGTAAGGAAGACACGACGAAATTCTAACGAGAGGAGTCTGATAGGACACGCACTTTTTTAGTGTCATGATTATTGTTTCATGAGTTGGCGCAGCGTGAAAATGGGCTAGTTTAACAGCAATGAACTCTGGAAGGTTTATCATTTTTTTTTCTGTCATCATGGTTCTCTATGGAACTTTGCATGTCTATGCCGTTAGCCGTATTTGGCCTTTTCTAGGCCCGCAGCAGTGGATGAAGACATCGCTCATCGGCCTAGCTATGTTTTTATTTTTATCCTATCCGTTAGGTCGTTTTTTAGAACGCTATTATCTCAATGTGTTTAGCCACGGGTTGGTGACCTTTGGTGCTTTTTGGATGGCGGCCATTGTCTATTTGGTGATCGGATTAGCCTTTGTTCATGCTGCTTCTAAATGGGTGCCAGCATTACCTTTTATATGGGCGGGTCTAGGGGTTGGTCTAATGACTCTTACGTTAATTATCTGGGGACATTGGAATGCCACGAACAGTAAGGTATCCACTTTTGATTTAGTGGTTGATAAGCCCTTGCCCAAGCCAGAGTTTAGACTAGTTGTGGTTTCCGATATTCACATGGGAACGATCGTTAGCAAGGAGCGTGTGAGGATATTAGTGGAGGAGATAAATGCGTTATCGGCCGATTTAGTTTTATTGCCTGGAGATATGTTAGATGAGGATTTGAAGCCTGTGGTGCAGGGTAATCTAGGCGCTTATTTGACGAGGATTCAGTCTCGCTACGGCGTCTATGCCAGCACGGGGAACCATGAATATATCGGCGGGGTTAACCTCGGGGTTCGGTATCTGGAGGATCATGGGGTGAGGGTGTTGCGGGATGAATGGGTCATGGTGGCGGACTCTATCGTTGTGGTAGGACGGGAGGATGTGGCGGCGGCACGGTTTGCTGGCGTGCTGGGTAAGTCATTAGCAGAAATCATGAAGGGGGTGGATCGGCGCAAGGTTTTGATCGTGCTAGATCATACGCCCGTTCGCCTGAAAGAAGCGGAAGGTGAGAGACTTGACTTGTCTTTATCTGGCCATACACATCACGGACAGTTCTGGCCTTGGAATCTCTTAACTAAAGCTATCTATGAAGTCAGTCGCGGGTATTTAAAAAAGGATAACACTCATATATTGGTTTCGAGCGGTTATGGCACCTGGGGGCCGCCCGTTAGGATCGGGAGTCGTTCGGAAATTTTGTTGGTCAAGTTAAGAAGTGGAATTCTTCAAAAGCCAGTGGCACCGTGACCACTTGAAGGTGTAAAATCGCAAACTTCCATCTTACTGAAGCAGGCATCGCTAGAACTGAGTAGATAGCAATTGCTTTTTAATTTTGTTCCAGTTAAATGTTAGAATAATTGTAAATTTAAGGCCTTAATATTATTTATGTAACTTCCTTCTCCGCAAACAGAATCCATCTCATCACCTCTACCAATTAAACATAAAGTTTTATTTGGAATACGAACAAAGCTTCTTATTGCAGCTAGTATTTTGACCTTTACCACGATTCTTGTTTTGGGGGTTATCATTTATCAAGTAAGTTCAAAAGAACTGATTATTACCCAAAAAGAAAAATTAGTAGGTTTACGAAATACTGTAAAAATCTCGATTGAGCAGTTCTTCTTCGGTTATCAAGCTGCACTGTTAACCCATACTTCGACGCCTACGGTTCACGCGGCGGTTAAGGATTTCACTTTAGCTCGCGCTAGTATCCTTAGTGAAATGCAAACCGCTCTGCCATCGGACATATCGAGCACGTGGGTGGGAGAAATCCGACGTAAAAACTTGGACTGGGCTGATAAGCTCCTGATTCCACAGTTTAATAAAATCAGAGGTAAAGCCGTTACTCCCGATCAAATCGTTCCCTTGCAAGACGAAGCAATCGTCATGCAATATTTTTACACCGTGACTAATCCTGCGGCATTAGGACAAAAAGCTGAAAACAATGAATCAGGCTTTATTACAGCTAACGCCGCAATCCCTCTAGAATACAGAACAGCCTTTCAGCAAACCACCTACAGCCGGTTGATTGATCAATATCATCCGTTTTTTAAAAAGGTTCTTGCCCAATTGGATCTGTATGACATTTTGATGCTGGATACACAGGGTAATCTTGTTTATAGCGTTCAAAAAGAAACCGATTTCGGCGCTAATATATATAATGCCCATAATAGTCCTTTAGCCGACATCTACCGGAAGGCATCTAGTCTTGCGAGCGCATCAAAGGACAAGCGCGCAGGAGCAGCCTTCTCCAGCTTTGTCGATTATCAACCTTCTTACGATGCCCCTTCTCTCTTCGTTGCCGCCCCCGTGTCTTCTGATGATGGAACCTTCATCGGAGTCATCATTTTCCAGTTGAACCCAAGCACTATCAGCCGTGCTCTAACCTTCGACTCTAAATATAAAGAAGTAGGTCTAGGTAAAACAGGGGAAGCTTATCTATTAAATAAAGATAGTATTCTCTGTACGGATCCTCGATACCCAAGAAACATCAAAGATAACTCTGTCAAAAGACCTTTAGTGACAATTCAAGGTATTCAGGAAGAACCATCTGTGGCTTTGCGACTTAAGGATTTATCGAACGCCGCTAAGTCAGCCTTTAGTTCAAGTGACGTGGCAGAATATACTAATTATGCTGGAAACCAAGTTTTAGGAGCTTTTGACTCGATTGAACTTGGGGATGAGAAATTAGCACTTATCACCCAAATGGATAAAAATGAAATTTTAGCTCCTGTCGGCGAAATCACGAAATGGTCGGCCATAGCAGGAGCGGGAACCCTAGTCTTAGGTCTAGGTCTTTCCTTTCTCTTTTCTGGACGCTTAGCTAAGCCCATTGTCTCCTTAAGCCAGACGGCTGAAGCCGTTGCTGGCGGAGATTTAAAGCTTCGAGCTAAAAAAGAATCTCAGGATGAGGTTGGTCAACTCGTAGATCAGTTTAACGCCATGCTCGACCAGATCAATGCTCGTGCCGAGCAGTCCAAGAAAATCATGCAGACGGTCACTGAGGCACTGATCTTGTTAGACACAAAATTTATCATACAACCTGAGTATTCCCTTTCAACAGAATCTATTCTGCGAAAAAATTTAGAGGGAAGTAATTTCCTAAATGTTTTAAGAGGTATTTTGTCAGAAAAACAATTTACGAACGCCCGTGATTTCTTTGACATCCTGATGGATCCTCGCAAAAAAGAAAAGCTCATCCAACAAACCAATCCATTGTCTGAAGTAGAGTTCAACATCGACAACGGTAATGGTGGCTTCCGGACAAAAATTTTAGAATTCCGCTTTAACCGTATTTTAGAAGGAACAGAAATACGCCAGCTTTTAGTCACGATCGTGGACATTACCTCCCGTGTTCAGCTACAACGGGAAATGCTGGATGCAGAGAAACGGGCGGAAAGTCAGGTGGAATTATTATTTGGTATCATGCACGTAGAGCCTAGACAGTTAAAGGACTTCTTAGACACTGCTGAAACGGAGTTGGGAAAAATACAGCAAGAGCTAAAGTCAGAAGAGGCACGTTTAAAAATCGGGGAAGAGGATGCTGACACCAGAACCGCGCGGTTTCGCGAATTATTAGAACGCCTTGGCCGGCCTGTGCATATGGTTAAGGGCAACGCATCTATCCTGCAATTGGGCTTTTTTGTGAAGCAATCACACAAATTGGAAGACCGCATGAAGGAAATCAATGATAGAGATGAGATTCGAGGTGAAGATTTCTTAATTGTTGTCGTAAGCCTTTCCGAACTCTTGGCACAATTAGAAATGATGCGGACATTGATTGGCAGAATCATTTCCATGAACAAGGCGTTCGGAGCAGCAGCCAGCAATTCTAAAGCTGCTGGTTCTGGTAACACGGAGAATGCTCTAGGGTCTTCCGAGTCTGTGGAGTTTTCTTTCGGGGCCTCTGCCGCTCAAGAAAGTGAACTGGCTACCTATCTTACCAAACAACTGGAAACTTTTGTTCTTAACACCGCGGCAAAATATGGAAAAGAAGTCAGCGTAACATACCAAAATAAACTAGGTGCCCGCTTGGCTCCAGCCTTTGAAAAACCCATCGTGCAAATCATCACTCAATTGGTTCGTAACTCTTTGGTTCACGGATTAGAAACTCCCGCAGAACGAGCTCTCGTTGGTAAAGGTAGTTTGGGAGCCTTGAACGTTGAGCTGTTAAAGATTGAGGGTCAGCGGGTGAGAATTACGGTGAAAGACGATGGACAAGGCTTGAACTATGATAAAATTCGTAGCATGGCGCGTGAAAAAAATCTTGTTCCAGCCCAAGAATTATTAGGCTGGAGTGATGAAAAATTAGCTACTCTTATTTTTACAACTGGTTTTTCGACGGAAGAGACTACGAGTGAAGACGCAGGGAGAGGGGTAGGACTAGATGCGGTTAAGGTCATGGTGAGAGACTTGCAAGGGCAAATTTCCTTGCGTAGTGTAAGGCATGAGTCTTGCGAATTCGTTATCACAATCCCTGTATAATTTTAAGCCCACTTATTGACTATGAAACTACTTATTGTTGATGACTCCAGCATTGTCAGGCGATCCATTCAGAAAGTGTTAGACGCCTCAAATATTACAGAAGTCGATCAGGCTAAGAACGGACTTGAAGCTTTAGAAATATTCCGTTTAAAGCACCATGATGCTGTAACCCTTGATATAACTATGCCCGTTATGGATGGGCTCATATGCGTTGAAGAATTAATCAAGATTAATCCGGATGCGCGCATTTTGATTATTTCAGCGTTAGCGGATAAGGCCACTGCCATTGATGCAGTTAAGCGCGGGGCAAGCGGATTTATTTGTAAACCTTTCACGAGTAATGACCTCGCTGATTGTTTTCAAGAACTCATTAGCTAGAAAAATTATGCAAGCAGAAGACCTTAAAATATTTTTAACAGGAACAGAGCGTTATTTCGACAGCTATCTAGGCGATTCCTGTGAGGTGGAGCCACCCTACCTGATGGATAAAGAATCCACTATTTTGGAATATACTGGAATGATCGGGGTTACTGGTAAAGAACGCGGAGCAGTTTATTTCACGGCAAACCAGCCCATGCTTTACGAAATGCTTAGAGTCATGCTTCCTCTGGATATTGCTGAAATGGAAAATACGGCCGCTAAGGCGGGCACCCCTGAGCAATGTAAGAAAGAATTAGATTCTTCTATTGACGAGGCTTGTTTGGATATTGTTGGAGAAATAGCGAACACCATAGCTGGCAATAGTCGTGAACATTTCGGCGAACATTTTAATATCTCCGTGCCTTTACGTTTGAAAGTGAAGCAAGATCAGATTCAATTCCCGAAAGAAGCTAAAACATTTATCATACCTTTGAGATGGCGTAAGCACAGGGCATTTCTCTTTATTTGTTTGGAATAGAGGTAAGAATAGGAGGCAAGCGTTCCATGCTCTATAAAAACATACTTATTGTTGACGATGATCCAGCATACCGATCCATGATGGCTGACGCGCTCCTAGCAGCAGGAAAATTTTATTCTGTTCAATTTGCATCTGAAGGGGACACGGCCATACAAATACTTGACTCGCAGCGCATTCATTTGCTGATCACAGAGCTAGTCCTACCCACTACGGATGGACTGGCCGTATTAGATTATGCTCGTCAAACCTGTCCACCTGTCCCTGCTTTGGTCGTTACGGGTCACCTTGAAGCGTTTGAAGAAATTGCCCGATCTTTGGGAGCCGTGGCTTTCTTCAGCAAACCTGTAAGTAGCGATGATGTTCTGGAAAAAGTGCAGCAAATTTTTCGCTTTAAAACTTCCACACAGAATATTGGGCTCAGTTTGGTAAATGTCTTGCAAGCTACGGCCTCTGAAAGCAATAGCACCATGCTTATGGTGGCAACTAGCACAGAAAAAGGTAAATTTTATTTTGATTCTGGAACCCTAATTAATGCCTATTGTGGTGACTTAGCAGGTGAGGAAGCCGTTTATTATATGTTGCACTGGAGGATGTGTGTTTGTAAGTATTTCCCGATTCAGAGTTCTGAGGAAATGCCCAATAAAGCTATCTTTAAAGACTTGACCACGTTGCTGATGAACTTTGCCATCGACGCTGACGAACAGAGGAATTTTTAAAACCTATGAATCTACCAGCTGAAGAGGCCTTACAGCATTTTGTTCATTACGCTGAGAATTATTTCATGAAGGAGACATGGTCGAGTTTGACCATTGAGCAGCCCACGATAGACCTAGACTACAATGCTCCAGAAGGTGTGCAAGGATGGGTAAAAATCTCTGGACTAGTCACAGGCTGGGTCATGTTCACGGCGCCTAAATCGATGGTAGCTGAGTTAGTCCAACAGAAGTTAGGGGAAGAAGCGCAAGAGGGAGACTGTGAGGATTACATTAAGGAGATGGCTAGTGTGGTGGTCAGTAATTCGCGCCGTGAACTCGGTGCCGCTCTTCAGGTCGAAATGCCTAACGAAAATGTTGTTTTTGATAAAATGTGTGAGCATTTGCCTGTATTTGTTGTTTCAATGCACTGGCAAGAACATGAGGCGCAAATGGTCATCTCTTTAAATGTAGGTAATGTGTAATATGGATCTGAGAACGGTATTAGAAACAAGTCCAGAAGCGCATGAGAAGGTGACTAGTGTTAGCTTGCGCCGTGTCGAATGGTCGCTCTTTTATTCTCTTGATGGCACAAAAACCCTCCTAGATTTCGCTCACCGGTATCGGCTCAAAGAAGTAGAAATTTTGACTATAGGCCAGAGTTTGCTCGACTTAGGTTTGGCTGCGGAGTCTCGCATTTCCATACAAACATTTTTATCCACGCAAGGCCTCACAGATAAATCCGATGAAAAAATCACAATCCAGACCTATGTAAGTGAGGAGAGCGTAGGAATTCAACCAAATAGCAAAGCAAAAGACGAATTGATTCCAGTAGATTTAGAGTGGACAGAACCAAAACAAGTAACACCACAAGATGCATTAGTTAAGAAAATGGATCTTAAGGCAGTAATCACTTATATTTTAGAAAGCACTAAAAATCCCTTAGCGGTCTATACCATCTTTCTTAAGGTGCCGCCGCACTTGTTAAAAAGATGTGGTATTAAGACGCTGCCAACGAGTAGCAAATCTCCGTCCCTCTTTATTTCCGATACAGAATTACAGTCTGCCATTATGAATGCCGTTCTTGAGAAAATAGGCGTTCGCCTGCCTCCTTATATTTGGCATTAACACTTAAACGCTAAAAGTTCAGAATGCTTCGACTAAGCCTTGGAACGCAGGTGGGTAGTTGGCCATAAACTCAGTGATGGTGCGTAGAGCTTTATGAGATTTTATGGTGCTACCGTGATAGGTTAGTATGAGTTCCGCAAGGCTCTCTCCATCGACAAAGTCTTGAACTTCGCAAGTAGAACGATTCTGTGACACAGCGTGAAGTCTAGCAAAAACTGATACCAATGCCCCGGTAAGGGCGAGATGAAAAAGAACTTCTCCAAGAGATTTTTGAGAGAAGAAAAAATTTCTTCGTATTAAAAGCTGGCTCAAAAATTTTCCAAGTCTGCGCTGAGCATCAGGGTGGGATAAGGCTGTGTGGATAGAAAAAACTTCAGCCAAGGGAACAGGCCTATCAACAAAAAGGATATCTGCTGAACCTTTTTGTCTAACTATCTTCAAAATAAAATTCAGCTTATGGAGACAAAACTTTAAGAGTTCGAACCTACTAATTGGTCGACCGGACATCATGGGGTAAGAGGCTGGAGCTAAGCAAAACGCTAACAATAGACGTGTGGATTTGGCCCACGAACTTGGTCTAGCGGGAGGTACGCTGGAAAAGGGGTTTTCCTGCAGATTAGGGAAATCCCCAGTATGAGTTCCGTCCATAGGAACCGCGGAGGCAATAGCTGATGTCCATTCCTCAAGCTGTAGAAGTGCTGAAGTAGGAGAAGGGCTATTCATGAGAAACTGAGCAGCTTGATCCGCCCAAGACAAGTAATCTTTTTGTTCAATGCGGCCTAGACCTAGTGACATGTAGGGGACCAACTTTAGAGTCGTAAGCCCCTGCATTTTGGCCAGTCTTTCAGGAAGTTGGGGCGCAAGAGGTTCGCCGTAATTATCGCGAATAGAAGGGCAGACGTGAGATAGATAAGTCTGCAAGGTGCCGTCCTCTTTTTCAATAAATCTTAGGGGAAAAGTTTGGCAAGTTTGGGGGGTGGCATCGACTCCCTCACGTTTATGGATACTGCAAAGATTGTCCTCGTCTAAAAAAGCACATTGTAGACGCCTATTTTTTTCAATGCTGGGAAGTCCATATCGTTCAGGTGAGAGTTGATTGAAGGCAACGCCTAAACTAGCAAAACGTGCTGCAACCCAAGGTAAGGCTGAAATTCTTTCCTTCTCACTTGGCGTCACAGGGTAGCCCCAAGGCATACGACAGCACCTAGCAGGACAGTCACGGCAGGAAAATTTCTGGTTACCGTCAACTTCAAAGGTTTGAGTCATAAATTATGCTCAATGTCCTAACTCTTAATGTCAATAATAGGTGTAATTGAAATTTTGATAAGTTGACTGACTTTGCTTTCCCTGTTTTCTCCCCTTTGACCAGCTACCGGCAACTTTAATCTTAGATAGGGGTAGGGTTACACCCCATTTTATTCTGAAGGAGAAAAGCGCAGAATATTGTTCATCTCAAGCCAGATAATCCTAGTTTTTGTAGTACTTGTTTAATGAAGGTATGAAAATTGACACGTTAAGTTTAGATCAGCTTAATCCAGCCCACTGGTTCTATTCTCTACGTTCACTTTCTAACTGTATTTTAAGCTTCGTTCTAATCTTTTTCTCACTGAGTTTTTCTGTCAAAGCCTTAGCACCGCCGACGCTCCTGTTTAGCGAATCTGAAAAAAAATGGCTGGAAAGTCATCCGGTTATACGCGTGGGAGTTGATCCCGACTGGGCTCCGTTCTCTTTTCGCAATCAACAAGGTAAGCTCCAAGGAATAGACATTGAAATCTTAGCCATTCTTTCTCAGATAATGGGCGTCAAATTTGAGGTAACAACCAAGGCAACATGGGAGGGGGTTATCCACTCTGCCATTCAAGGCGATTTTGATCTCCTGAGCTCGACCGCTCTTAGTCCAAAGCGTGAAAACAACTTTCTTTTTTCAGAACCGTATTATAGATCTCCTTCAGCTCTGATTAGCCGTCAAGACCAGCCTTTTATTATAAATCTGAACCAGCTAAATGGTAAGATAGTGGCTACCCCGCGTGAGCATGTTATCACGGAGATGCTGCAGCGTGATTATCAAGATATTAATTTGCTATTTACCTCTAGTGCTGCGGAATCACTCAAGGCTGTATCCGTGGGTAAGGACGAAGCTACTGTGGTTAAGCTCGTTCATGCAAGCTATGTCATTAGGGAAATGGGTCTCACTAATCTAAAAATATCTGGCATCATGGATCAGCATTTTGATCTTCGTTTTGCTATAAACCAAGATAGTCCAGAACTTAAATCTATCTTAGATAAAGCTATCTTGTCTCTTCCGCGTCAGGAAGTTACTGGGATCTTGAACAAATGGATCCTCGTCGATAGGGAAAAATGGATAACATGGCATTTCATGCATACCTACATCTTTGGGGGATTGGCCGTAGTCCTACTCGTCGGAACTTTACTTATTCTGGGAAATTTTTTCCAACGTCGAGAGATAACACGTTGCCAAAAAATCGAAGCGGAGTTGAAGGCGGCTCATGACCGCTTAGCTAAACTTAACTATGACAAGAATGAAATGATGCAGATGGTAGCACATGATATCCGTAATCCTCTGACGGGGATCATCATTGGGGCAGATGTGATGAGAATGGAGATAGATGAAAAGATTAGTCCCTCCATCATGTCCAATTTAGATGACATAATAATGCTCAGTATTCGTATCCAGAAAATGCTGGAACAACTAGTGACGGTCACTGCTTTAGAGTGCGGCCATCAAACGCTGAAAATTGAAAAACTAGATCCTATAGAGATTGCGCAGCGCATCGTGGAAGCTCAGCGCAAGAAAGCTGCTAGTAAAAAAATCACGATTAACACCTTTTATCCGGAACAAAGTTGGGCCGTGCTCACCGATAAAATTTCCTTTGAACGAATTTTGGAAAACGTTCTTTCTAATGCTATTAAATTTTCACCATTAAACTCTGTGATTGAATTTTCCATGGAGTTTAAAAATGAATATTTAATAATGAAGGTGAAAGATCAAGGTCCAGGATTAACCGAAGGGGACAAAAAAGGTCTCTTTAAGAAACTCAGTCGGTTGTCTGCCCGCCCTACAGCAGGAGAAGAATCAACGGGTCTAGGCCTAGCTATTGTTAAAGCCTTAACGAACGCTTTGGGCGGAGAGGTTCGTTGCGAATCTTTAGCTGGCGAAGGCGCAACTTTTACCATAAATTTGCCGCAAACAAAATCATTTTAACCCAAACTCATCATGACTGATAGTATAGGCTGGCTTATAAGTATTCTGCTCATTGTTGCGGGCATTGCTGGAATTTTTTTACCAGTTCTCCCAGGGCTGCCTTTAATATGGCTAGGAATTTTAACTCATAAACTCTTCATCCCAGAAGCCCTTTCTTGGTGGACGGTTGGGTTATTGGGCGTGCTCGTCATTGTGACTACAGTGGCTGAATGGCTCAGTGGGGTTTGGGGCGCAAAAGCTTTTGGTTCGACTGCTTGGGGGATGTGGGGCGCCGTCGTGGGCGGATTGATAGGATTATTTTTTGGACTGCCTGGACTTTTAATTGGCCCTCTAATTGGAGCGTTTTTATTTGAATGGCTAGGCGCACGGCGAGGCAAAAAGGAGGCAGGTAAAGCGATGATCGGGGTGGCGACGGGGATTATCGTTTCGGGTATTTTTAAACTCGGCGTGGCTCTGTTAATGGTGACATGGTTCGTAATCGATTTACTCGTGTAAGACGATTTTTAGAGCCCGAGTTTGGTGCCATTGACTTTAAGCCACCGCTCGGAGTCTAGATAGGAGGGGCAAACTTTTTCTACCAAAGCCCAAAAACGCGCTGAATGGTTCATTTCTTTTAAGTGCATAAGCTCATGCAAGATGATGTAGTCCCGCACGCTTTCAGGTGTTTGCAGTAGTCGCCAGTTGAGAGAGATGCTACCCCGGTTGGAGCAGGAACCCCAGCGTGAGCTTTGATTGCGAATAGTGATTCTCCCGGTCGTTAACATATGTTGTGCGGCAAGCTCTGTAACGCGTGGAGGCAATTCGATCTTAGCCTTCTTTTGCAACCAAGCTTGCACCCAAGGGCGCAAGTTACTTTCTGGATCTTTGATCGGGATGCGCTCCGTTCCCAAGATGACATGGTGGCGGTCGCCTACACTGTCGATGGTTAAAGTTTGAGGTTCTCCTCGTAGCAGAACCTCTGTGCCTTTAGTCCAATGCCGTTGCGGCACCGTGATGGCGTCCATGCGCCTGAGCTGGCGTTCGATCCACGTCGAGCGGCTGCGCACGAAGTCGAGCCCTTCTTGACGGCTTCCTCTTCTGGGCATGGTGAGGGAAATGCTACGGTCTGCACGAACATACATGAGGAAGCGGCGGGCCCGAGGATTACGACGGCTATGAATGGGAAGGCGCAGGGAGCTTACTTCGATCCAATCCACGGTCGCAGCCTCTGGAGCGGGTTGTTGAAATAAAAAGGAGAGCTGATCGAACACAATACTAGATTAGATTTAAAAGGCGAAGTTTCAAGGGGAACTTAAAAATGACAAACGTCATCACATGACATTCGCTGCGATGTCAGCCATTTCACTACGCTCTCCTTTAAAGAGGTTAATGTGCGCCATAAATCCTTGACCTTGAAGCTTACTGCGGGTGTAAACCAGACCATTTGTGTTGGCGTCCACGTAGGGATTATCGATTTGAGCCAAGTCCCCAATCATAATCAATTTACTACCTTTACTCATACGAGTGACAATGGTCTTAGCCTCATGCGGCGTGAGTTGTTGCGCTTCGTCCACGAGAAAAATGGAGTTGGGTATAGAGCGTCCACGAATGTGGGCGAGAGCTTCGATTTCTAGGGTGCCATCCGCTAGCAAGGGCTCGTAGGGGCGCAATGTTTTACCGCCTCCGTGATTATTTTGGTGGCCGTTATCAGAGAAGCGAGGGAGGAGGTCATTCTTGCGCCCGCTTTGACGTTTACCCTCAAACTGATCAGCTTTCTTAGGTTTGGCTAGTAGAAGCTCTAGGGCGTCATAGGCTGGTTGCACCCAAGGTTGCATTTTATCTTCCTTCGATCCAGGAAGGAAACCAATGTCACGCCCCGTAGGCATGATGACACGGGTGATAAGTAGTTTTTCGTAATCCCCGTTCTGCACCTGCTGGAGTGCGGCTCCGACGCTGAGCAAGGTTTTTCCTGTGCCTGCCTTGCCGTAAACAGTAATGAGACAAATCTTTGGATCATACAAGGCATCGAGAAGAAAGCGTTGACCGAGGTTAGCAGCTTTAAAGGTGCGGCCATTGCGGATTGTGATGGCTTCATGGCGTAAGCGAACGAAAATTCCGTCGCCTTCATGACGGGCAGGTATGCCGTGATTCATGTCATCTTTATTGCGGAGTAAGACGTATTGGTTGGTAAGAAGTCGTTTCCCCTCGGGTAAGACGAGCGTTCCGCTGCTGCCGAAGGCCTGTAACTTATGCGCTGTAATATCAACACTGGAATACTCTTCCGCCTCTGTTTTGCGCTGGGTGCGGCGAATGTCGGAATCTTCTACGTAATCGGTGCGGTAGTCTTGCGCTTCTAGGCCGAGAGCCTTGGCTTTAAGCTGCATGTTTAGATCCTTCGTCACTAAAATAGTCGGAGGCGTCTGCGTATCTGCCACGTGGACAGCGGTGGCGAGTATACGATTATCCGTTAGTTCAAAATCACAAAAAAGATTCCGCAGTTTTTGAAAACGGGGCGAGTCTGATGTAATAAACCAACGGCCATTCTCATGGCGGATAGCGCGGTTAACAGCAACATGGAGGCGGCCGCCATTGGGGAGGACTACGCCGTCACGCATATCTTTACCTGTTTTAAAAATAGCAGAGAGGCGGCGGTGGACTTCACGGGCATTCGCTCCGCGCGTGGTGGACTCTGATTTAAATCGGTCTAATTCTTCCAACACCTCAGCGGGGAGCCAAACATTATTTTCCTCGAACTCCATTAGGGACTGGGGATCATGTATAAGGACGTTTGTGTCGAGGACGTAGTGCTTAACCGTCGTTTTAGGTTTCGCTTTAGTTTTGGTTCGTTTAAGAGGAGCAGCTGTTTGAATCATAAGGTAATCTCTTAGAAAAAATGATCGACATGCAAGGATTACGAAGTTTCTGCAACTTTGTACAGATTAAACGGACGCTAAGATGAACTATTTTTTATCAAGTTTCGCTCAGGTAACGATAGTGTTACAGTCTGGCTCCATTCCACTGGGAGTTTAAGCAGGCCTAAGATGTGGAAATATATTTACGGATTTTCAGAAAAGTAGCGCTTGGTTTCGCTAGCGATGGTTCCACTGAGAAGGATAAGGCTGATAAGGTTAGGCACCGCCATGAGGCCGTTCATGGCGTCTGAAAAATCCCAGACTAGGGATAGGGGCGCAATACTGCCCAGCATGACTACTGCGACCCAAGCCCAACGGTAAGGCATAATGGCTTTTGCTCCAAATAGATATTCCACGGCTTTCTCTCCATAATAAGACCAACCTAAGATGGTGGAGAAAACAAAAGTGAAGAGGCCTATAGTTAAGGTGTAGGTTCCCCACGAGCCGTAAGTGGCAAAGGCCTCTTTTGTTAAAGAAGCTCCCCTAAGAGCGCCGTGCCATTCCACCGTGTTGACTAAAACTAGGCCTGTCATAGCGCAGATCACGACCGTATCCCAAAATGTGGCCGTGGAGGAAACGAGGGCTTGAGTCACAGGGTCTTTACTTTTAGCTGCCGCCGCAACAATGGGCGCGCTGCCTAATCCAGACTCGTTAGAAAACAATCCTCGTGCGATACCATAACGTGCGGCTTCTTTAACGCCGGCCCCCATAAAACCGCCTAAAGCAGCGTGACCCGTAAAAGCCGAACGACAAATGAGCTCGACTGTAGCCCAAAGCGTTTCTCTTCCAACGATTAAAATTCCTAGGCAACCTGCCACGTAAGCAATAGCCATAAAAGGCACGAGGTAGCTGCAGACTTTAGCAATTGACTTGATACCACCTAAAATAACAATGGCAGTTAAAGTAGTTAAGATCAGGCCCGTAATGTATGGATTAATTTGGAAGGTGTTTTCCATTAAGGAAGAAATGGAATGAGCTTGGGACATGTTCCCGATGCCAAAGCTGGCTAAGGCCGTAAATACAGCGAAGAGCACAGCCAGCCACTTTAACTTGAGGGCGTTCTCTAAGACATACATGGGACCACCTGCCATTTGACCATTTGGCATTGTGATTCGGTATTTTACGGAAAGGAGAGCCTCCGAATATTTCGTGGCGATTCCGAAGACCCCTGTTAACCACATCCATAAAACAGCCCCTGGCCCGCCGACTGTAATGGCGGTGGCCACACCGACAATGTTACCTGTGCCTACCGTGGCCGCAAGCGCAGTCATGAGGGAAGCAAAATGGGAGACATCACCCTTTCCCTCTTCCTTAGAGAGGGAAAGTTTAATGGCCCGGAAGAGGTGCTTTTGTATGAATCCTGTGCGTAGGGTCAGGTAAAGATGCGTGCCAAAGAGGAGCATAACAAGGGGTGTTCCCCATACCCAACCGCTCAGATTTTCAAAAAAAGTTTTGAGCTGTTCCATACATTAAGTTTGTAGCCGAATAATTTTTTGGTTAATAGATAAAAATTAGCGCATAGCCTTATAGGCATTGATTAAGCCATTAGTAGATGAGTCGTGCGTGTTAACTTTTTCATTATCCGCTAGCTCGGGAAGAATTTTTTTAGCTAATTGTTTCCCTAGTTCGACACCCCATTGGTCAAAGGAATTTATGTCCCAGATAATACCTTGCACAAAAATTTTATGTTCATACATGGCGATCAGTGAGCCTAGCGTGCGGGGGGTAAGTTTTTTAAAGAGAATAGAATTCGTGGGGCGATTTCCAGCGAAAACTTTATGGGGAATAAGCGCTTCCAGCCTTTCACCAGAGAGCCCTTCCTTTTGTAATTCTGCGCGCACCTCAACCTCCGTCTTGCCCTGCATCAAAGCTTCCGTTTGAGCAAAAAAGTTGGAGAGAAGAATGGGGTGATGTTGGCCTAGTGGATTCTGAGACTGGGCTGGAGCGAGGAAATCACAAGGGATCAATTTTGTTCCTTGATGAATGAGTTGATAAAAAGCGTGCTGCCCATTCGTGCCGGGCTCGCCCCAGATAACCGGGCCCGTGGAGCCATCAACTGGTTCGCCTGCACGCGTGATGGACTTGCCGTTACTCTCCATATCGCCCTGCTGGAAGTAGGCGGCGAAGCGGTGCATGTATTGATCATAAGGAAGAATGGCTTGGCTCTGTGCACCATAAAAATTATTATACCAAATCCCAAGTAGTGCTAAAGTGATAGGAAGATTTTTTTCTAGTGGCGCTGTGCGGAAATGTTCATCCATGGCATGAGCACCTTCTAATAATTCCATAAAATGATCGTAGCCTAAATACAGTGCAATGGATAAGCCGATGGCAGACCAGAGCGAGTAACGGCCCCCGACCCAGTCCCAGAAGCCAAACATGTTTTTCGTATCAATCCCGAATTGTGCCACCGCGTCCGTGTTGGTGGAGAGGGCCACGAAATGTTTAGCCACGGCCTTAGGATCCTGCGCTGTTTTGAGAAACCAGTCCTTAGCACTTTGAGCATTGGTGAGGGTTTCTTGAGTGGTGAATGTTTTAGAGGCAATAATAAATAGAACACTTTCGGGGGAAACGGATTTAAGAGTTTCCACAATGTGGGTGCCATCTACGTTAGAAACAAAGTGCATTTTAAGCCTAGGATGCCCGTAGGATTTAAGAGCTTCTGTTACCATGACCGGGCCGAGGTCAGACCCGCCGATGCCAATGTTCACGATGTCTGTGATGGGTTTACCTGTGTAGCCTTTCCATGCACCTGAACGAACAGCTTCGGAAAAATCCTTCATGTGCGCGAGCACGGCGTTCACCTCAGGCATCACATCCTGACCATCCAGAAGGATGGGACGATTTGAGCGATTTCGTAGGGCTACGTGCAAGACGGCACGGTCTTCTGTGATATTTATTTTTTGGCCAGAAAACATTTTCTGCGTCCACCCAGAAATATCAGCATCAGCGGCCAGATCACCTAATAGCTGCATGGTTTCAGTGGTGATTCTATTTTTAGAATAGTCCAGTAAGATGTCCTCGAATTTTAAGGAGAAGGTCTTAAAGCGAGTAGAGTCCGTGGCAAAGAGTTCGCGCATGGAAAACTTTTGCGCCGTGGTAAAGTGGGATTGAAGAGCTTGGAAAGTTGGGCGTTCGTGGAGTGGTTTCATGACAAAGGTGGTGGCTGGCTGGCTAGGAAACCTTGGAGGGTGCGCTTAATGAATCAAGCGGAAACATGTTACTGTAGCCATTGAGGCAGATTTATTTTTACCAGAAGTCGGCTTGGCCTTGCGTTGCGGGGAAGATCCCGCTACCTTTGCAAACTCATGCTCAGCCTTTCCAATGTCAGTAAAGCCTTCGGTGGTCGCTCTCTTTATGAAGATGTGTCCCTGCAAATCAATTTTGGGGATCGTGTTGCCCTAGTCGGGTCTAACGGCGCGGGGAAATCTACGCTCTTCTCGATCATCCTGCGCGAAAACGAACCAGACAGTGGGAATGTGGCCATGGATCGGAATACGACATTAGGCTACCTGCCCCAAGAAACAGCCGCCACGGGGGATGAAACGGTGTTGGAGCTGGCCACGGCCATCACCCCTGAGTATTCCCAGTTACGCCGCATCCTTACCCAAGGTGAGGCCGACGGTCAGACGGATACGGAAATTTATCATGATGCTCAAGGCAAGTATGCTGAGCTAGGCGGCTTCCAACTTGATCCTAAAGCTAAACGTATCCTCAGCGGCTTAGCTTTTCGTGAAACGGATTTTAATCGGATGGCACGCACGATGAGTGGCGGCTGGATCATGCGAGCACACTTAGCACGGCTGCTCGTGATGGAGCCTGATCTACTAATGTTAGATGAACCGACGAACCATTTGGACTTAGAATCGCTCGGCTGGTTTCAGGCTTATCTCCAAGCTTATCCAGGAGCTATTCTGATGATCTCTCACGATCGCGCATTTCTAAATGCGTTAATTGATAACATTTTAGAAATACGCAATCGCAAGGTGAATCGTTACCGAGGAAACTATGACGACTTTGTGGAGCAGCGCGCGGCGCGAGAGGTGCAGCATTTAGCGGCATATAAGAATCAACAAAAAGAGATCGACGATTTACAGCGTTTCGCTGACCGATTCCGCGCTAAGGCCAGTAAAGCAGCTCAGGCTCAGAGTAAGCTCAAGCAGATTGATCGCATGGAGAAGATTGAAGCTCCTGAGGGCAGTGAGAAAAAAATTAGCATTAAATTTCCTCAGCCCCCTCGTGGCGGGCAGAAGGTCATTACTCTCGACAAAATTGATTTTGCTTACGGTGAGCGTGTTATTTATACAGGGGTCGATTTCGAGTCGGAGCGGGAGGAACGGGTCGTGCTAGTCGGACCAAATGGAGCCGGGAAATCCACGCTTCTGAAACTACTAGGCGGCGTGCTCACGCCCCAGCAGGGCGAGCGTAAATTAGGGCATAATATTTTAGCGGGTTACTATTCTCAAAACCGCGTGGAAATGTTAAACCCGAACCTGACTGTTTTACAAGAGGTGATGAGTATTGATAAACAAGTGCCTGAGCAAACAGCCCGAACGGTTTTAGGCTCCTTTTTGTTTCAGGGTGATGACGTCTTTAAAAAAACTAGCGTGCTCTCGGGTGGGGAAAAATCGCGATTAGCCTTGGTTAAGCTTTTGTTGGATCCGCCGAATTTATTGTTGATGGATGAACCTACGACCCATTTGGACATGTCGAGTATTGACGCCCTGATTGAGGCTTTGAAGCAATATCAGGGCACGATCATTTTTATTAGTCACGATGTCTATTTTATTCGTTCTTTGGCAAAAACAGTTCTGCATATTAGTGCGGGCAAACTGATGCCCTATTCGGGGGATTACGATTATTACTTAGAAAAATCTAAAGCTACTTCCGAGCGTGGTGGATTAACTGCGGGCTCGCAATTAACCGACAGCAGACCGCAAGAAGTGGCTGAGAAGGAAGAGGGTCCCAAGGTTTCTGTGTTTAAAACGAAAGAGCAAAAGCGACAGGAAGCAGAAGAGCGGCAGGTGAAATCTAAAGCCCGTAAACAAGCGCAATCTGATGCGGAGAAATACGAAGGTGATATTATTAAATTGGAACAACGCCAGAAAGAGCTAAGCACTAAGTTAGAAGATCCAGACATTCAGCCGGGCGATGTCATGACTTTTAACCGCGAATTGGTCGAGAGTTCGGAAACTCTGGAGCGGGTCAACCAACAGTGGCACGCTGCCCTGACTACCTTAGAGTCATTAAACTAAGTAGGAGGCTGAATGGTTTTCCGTAATTCACGGAGAGCCTCTAACTCGCAAACGGTATGAATGTCACGTGGTCGGTTCAGTGCTTTTTTTGATTCAATGAAGGCGTCTAAAGAGAAAATGCGGATTTTGGTGTGACCAAATTCTAGCTCGACGCTACGTTTTAATGCTTCATTGAAATCACCAATCCCTGAAATTTCACCTAAACAATTCAGCTGCCCCCAGTCGATTCGAAGGTAGAGATTTTTCTACGCTCTTGTGCCTAGTGCTTCTAAGTCTAATGGTAATTTGTTGGGAGTCTGGCGATGAACAGGATTTAAGTCAGACAGTGCCTTTCCTCATTGAATCAAATTAGGCGGAGACGTTTCACAAAGCACATCTACATCTTAGTCATGAGTTCAGAGCCATGTATCATGGAAGCAAGTCCTCCCACAACAACATATTTTACATGATGCTCTGATAAGCGTTGAAGGATTCGCTCAAAGGGACCCATAGAGTTGAATTATTTTTTGTTGATGTAGTAATATTTCGGTAACGGCTTCGTCATGCCTACGCAGGCGTTCCAACGGAGTTAATCGTAAATTTTCCTCCTAAAGACTGATGTCGATTCCGTAATCTTGTGCTCTTTCCACAGGAGTTGAAGCAGCTTCTTCTTTCCATTCTGAAGTCTCCATCTTCATAACACTACTCTTCTCAGCTCGAAGAGAAAAAACAAACTCAAGCCTCGCCGGGTAAAGGAGGAATGGGAGGTGGAATGAGTGCGACTGGCCAGAGGTCATAGTCAGAGCCGAACTGGGCGAGACAATTAAGAGCGTAGCTTTGGCGGAAGACGTGATAGGGAAGTGTCAACACCGTGCTGATATAGGGTAGGAAGCCAATGCAACAGGTTAAGCAACCTATTAAGATAGTGCCTATGACAAAGATCACGCCCATACCAAAGCGGATAAGCAGATAGATGATACAATCAAGAAAACGAGTGCGTAGAAGGTGCCCGAGATGCTTGACCGTTTGCAGCATGGAGCACCGATGTTTAGCCATGATGGGAACGCCGAAGTCGTGAAGAAAAAACAGGAAAAGGCTTAACGGGATGATGAGCAAGCCAAACCCCACGAGGGCTAGTATCCAAGGCAGATAAACAGCTAAGGTTGGGAAAGTTTTTGAGATAATAAAAGGCCAGAAATAAGCTAAAGCAAAACCCATTAAAATGAATATCATGAGCATCGGAATAATTGAGAGAAAGAAATGCCACAGTGTGAGTTCATTGGCTTGGCGGCTGTATTCCTTCCAAGGCTTTTTTACTTCAGCCTTATTATTAAGCACATTATGAAGAAATATAAATTGACCGCGGCAGCCCAGAGCGATGAAAATGAATGTTATAAAGCCGATTAATAGAGCAATAAGAGCTAAAATTAAAAGCCAAAAAGGTAAGCCCATACTGACTAATTTCTCTAATAAGTTTGTTCCTCCGTCATGGTGATTGCCACCTAAATTGCTAAAACTATTACCCCCACCGCCGCCTGCTCCACCTAAAAAGCTGGCTAGCCACGCCGTGAAACCCAAAGTCAGCCATTTAGTGAACTCAAAAGGCTGAAAGAGAACTTTGGAGGTATGGGCGTAAGCGTGTTTAAAAGGTTTTCCAAAATCAATCATGGGATAATCCGTTAATAGAAGATGCCTCAACAAAGAGAATAAGTCGATGTTTGTCTATGTCTTGAAAGGTTTGCCCCTAGGGCATTATTTTACTGTGTAAAAGTGGGAGAGGGAAATTCTACAGGCTGCTGGAAAGGTGACAGCGGAACTGGCAAAAGCCCATGCTGAGAGCGAGTTTGAGAAATACCGCATCGTGCAGGACTGGCTGTTCGAGTCCGACTTCGACAAGATCACCACTATGCTGCTGGATAAGGAGGACGACAACGAATGAGCCTCAACCAATTTACGAACCTCCATTTGCGGAAGGTCGTGCACGGACGCAACTTGCGCGGGATTGTGGTGCTGTGTTGACTCATAACAGATGACACCGAAGGGATGAAGTCGTTGCGCCAAGATTCATGACACCTGACGGTTTTAGATTGATTCGATAGTGCGGAAAATAATTTTTTACAAGCACCACAAATGTCCCTCTGCCTCAGCTAAGGTCAACGAATGAACACGAAAACTATATTTAAAACTGGTCATTTAGCTCAACTAAGTTATACCATTAAAAACCATGGATTAGTGACTAGCTAAAAACAACTAACTTATTATTTTAGTGTTATGAGCGACCTAGATTTTTCAAACTTCTTTGCTAAAGCCTTCTCAGATAGACGGGAGCCTTACGACTATCAATGCCGTCTAGCCGAGTTGCCCTGCGAAAGCCGCTTGATCAATATCCCCACTGGTTTGGGGAAAACCGCTGCGGTCGTGCTTGCCTGGCTTTACAATCGTGTTTATCTAAAATCCGAAAAGTGGCCCCGCCGCATCGTCTATTGCCTGCCCATGCGAACGCTGGTGGAGCAGACGGAAATGGAGGTCCGAACATGGCTTGGCGATTCGTTGTGGGATGAAACTTCTGAGAACCGAAAAGGCAAAGTCGGCGTCCACATTCTCATGGGCGGCGAGGACAGCGGCGAGTGGGATATTTACCCCGAAGAAAATGCCATCCTCATCGGCACCCAAGACATGCTCCTCTCCCGCGCTCTCAACCGCGGTTACGGCGTGTCCCGCTACCGCTGGCCCATGCACTTCGGACTGCTGAATAACGATGCGTTGTGGGTGATGGACGAGACGCAGCTCATGGGCGTGGGTGTGGAAACTAGTGCTCAACTCGATGGTTTCCGCAGCCGCGAAGCATGGCGGCTGCATGGCTCTTGTCCGACTTGGTGGATGAGTGCCACGTTGGAGCAGGCGCGCCTTGCGACCGTGGATCATCCCGTACCCAGCGACGGCTGGTCTTGCTTGACGCTCAGCGATACGGAACGCACTTCCGGCCGAGCTCACGATCTCTACGAGGCAAAAAAGGCAGTTCAGCCGTGCCCAGTCACGCTCACGCCTGCCAACAAAGCGAGCTATGCCAAAGACCTCGCTGCCCTCATCAAACTCAGTCATCAGACTGGCACGCTCACACTTGTCGTAGTGAATCGTGTTATCCGCGCTCGCGAAATCTACGAAGCACTCACAAGTGGAAAAAATCCTGCTGTCGAAGCCTCCCACGCCGCGCTCATCCATTCGCGCTTTCGTCCAATGGATCGCAAGCGGCACACAGAGCTTCTTTTTGGCGAAGGCGACCGCATCGTCATCGCCACGCAAGCCGTCGAAGCGGGCGTGGATGTCTCGGCTTGCCTGCTCATCACGGAATTGGCCCCGTGGTCGTCGCTCGTGCAGCGCATTGGACGCTGCAATCGCCAAGCGAAGCTCTCAGATGCGCAAGTCCTCTGGGTGGATATTCAGCCAAAGGACGACAAAGACGAACTTCTGCTGCCCTATGCAAAGAGCGAGTTAGATCACGCGCGCGCGGCCATCGCCAAAGTCTCCGACGCCAGCCCGCGCATCCTAGGCGGGATAGTGGTCGCCGAAACGCCAGTCATTCGCCCCGTTATTCGGCGGCGCGACGTGGTGGATCTTTTCGACACGACACCCGATCTCTGCGGACAGGACCTCGATGTCTCCCGCTACATCCGCGACGGCGAGGACAGCGACGTGCAGTTCTTCTGGCGAAACATCGCGGGCGACCAGCCTGCAAACGAAGAAAAACCCCCGCAGCGGACGGAACTCTGCCGGGTCTCCATCGGCGAAGCAGCGAAGTTTTTGAAGAAGGCCGACGCTTGGTGTTGGAACCCGCTGGAGCGCAAGTGGGAGACCGTAAAGAGGCCGCGACCAGGTGCCGTGTATCTTTTGGCGGTCACCTCTGGCGGCTACCACGACGACCTCGGTTGGACTGGCGACGCCAAGCATAAGCCCACGCCGCATCTGGCCCTCAGTGGTGAACCCGAAAGCAACGACGCAAATCGGAACACATTCATCGGCTCATGGCAGACCATCGCCGGGCACACGCAGCTTGTTGTCGAAACCACCGACCGAATCGCCACAGACCTTGCCCTTTCCACTGACGCTGTCGCCATGCTCCACACCGCCGCTCTCTGGCACGATGTCGGCAAAGCGCACAATTGCTTCCAAGCGATGCTCCGCAGCGAAGACCCCACTCAACTCTGGGCCAAATCCGAAAACAAAGGCGGTTTTTGCGCCCGCCCCGGTTTCCGCCACGAACTCGCCTCCGCCCTCGCGTGGCTGCTCGCCGGCCCGCCCGACGCTTCCGAGCGCGATCTCACTGCCTATCTTATCGCGGCGCATCACGGGAAAGTCCGCCTCTCCATCCGTTCGCTGCCCAACGAGCTCGCACCGAGCGGCGAAGACCGCCTCTTCGCCCGTGGCGTCTGGCACGGCGACAAGCTGCCTTGCGTCCCACTCGGCGACATCACCACGTCCGCAGTCACCCTCGATCTCCGCTTTATGAAAATGGGCGAAGGCGAACACGGCCCCTCGTGGCTCGCCCGCACCGTAGCCCTGCGCGACCGCCTCGGCCCGTTTCATCTCGCCTACCTCGAAACCCTCCTCCGCGCCGCCGACGCCAGAGCGTCAGTAAATCAAACAACACCCCATTGAACGCACCATGAGCGCCATCGCCCTTTTTGAACAAAAACAAGTCCGTCGCGCTTGGAGCAACACGGAGGAGAAATGGTATTTTTCCATTGATGACGTAGTCGAAGTCCTCACCGGCACGGTAAACGTCAAAGATTACGTCAAGAAACTCAGAAAGCGGGATGCGGAACTCAACGCCTACTGGGGGACAAACTGTCCCCTAGTAGAAATGCCCGGAGCCGACGGCAAAATCCGCCCCATCCGTGCGGCCGACACCGAACAGCTTTTGCGTCTCATCCAATCCATCCCATCGCCCAAAGCTGAGCCTTTTAAACGCTGGCTAGCCAAGGTCGGATACGAGCGGCTGGAGGAAATCGAAAACCCAGAACTCGCTGCCAAACGGATGCGCCTCATCTACGAGCAAAAGGGTTATTCCGAAGCGTGGATTGAAAAACGACTGCGCGGCATCGCCGTCCGCGACGAACTCACCGACGAATGGAAAAAGCGCGGCGTTAAAGAGCAAAAAGAATTCGCCATCCTCACCGCTGAGATCAGCAAAGCCACCTTCGGGATGACGCCCGCCGAATACAAAGACTTCAAAGCTCTCGCCAACCCCCAAAACAATCTCCGTGATCATATGACCGATCTTGAGTTGATCTTCACCATGCTCGGTGAAGCTTCCACAACGGAGATCGCCAAAAAGAAAGACGCCCAAGGTTTCCCGCAAAACAAACAAGCAGCCAAAGCCGGTGGAACCGTCGCTGGCAACGCCCGGCGCGAACTCGAAACGAAAAGCGGCACCCGCGTCGCCTCCAAAGAAAACTTCAAATCCCTCACCGAGACCAAAGTTAAAGGTTTGAAACAGCACCTTCCGAAAGCTGACTAAAACCATGAGCACTATTATTCTTAACGGCTGTGCCCCAATTCCGCTCGCCCCGAGCACTTTCAAAGTGCTCGGGGCTTCAACGGGGCCGCGCCCTCTCGGGCGCGGGAGGGGATGGCCATCGCTCTTGCACTGGCTCTCCAATCATCGCTTCAACGGAGCCCTTTCAGGTAACAAACGTCAGAGTGCGAATCAAACTTACATTTTGATGACTGAAGCGCAAGCGATATTATTTATTGCTTATATACTGAAGTGGACTATTATTACCTTCAATGGCTTGGAAATCTCAATTCTCGGAAGAACAGCGCGCTTGGATTCGCCGCACGCAGAATCCCTACGCGAGTCTAGCGCTTGGAGACCCGGAAGACGACGTGGCGATGGTTGTCCCAGCGGAATTTACAGTAACTTCCCATCCGCTTCGCTACAAAACCATACTTGAACTCCAACCATGCTTAAAATAATTCTTAACGGCTGCTCCCCCGTCCCGCTTGCCCATTACCTTAAGGCGCTGGGCATCCTGCGGCTCGTCGCGGAGCAGTTAGACACCGGCGCAAGAGCCGTATGGTGCCAAGACCGGATGGAACTAATAACCAATACCTCGCCAAATTCGCTGGTTGAGTTCTTCCTCCAAACCTACAGCCCCACGCCTGTGCTGGCACCTTGGAATGGCGGCAGTGGATTTTACCCAAAAGACAATGCCTCCGCGCTCCACAACATTGAAAAAAGCGAACTCCCGAGACTAGCGCCATATCGCGAGGGGATAGCGGCAGCTCGGAGAGAATTGCAGCGGCTTGCGCTGAGCGCGAAGCCAGACGGCGACACCAAAGCTCTCCTACTGCAAAGTTGCCGCAATGGCTTCCCTGAAGACGCGCTTGGCTGGCTCGACGCGGTCTTGGTGTTGGGACAAGACGGAGCGAAATTCCCGCCGCTCCTTGGCACTGGCGGTAATGATGGCCGCTTGGAATTCACCAATAATTTCATGCAGCGCATCACCGAGGTCATGGACCCAGCGACGGGCGAGCCAACGGCAGAGTCGGAGCAGTGGTTAAAGGCGGCATTATTCGGCAATGCGGCACCGGGGTTGGCCACGAAGGCTCCCATCGGTCAATTCTTCCCAGGTGCGGCGGGCGGTGCAAATGGAACGTCCGGCTTCGACGCGCCTTCAGCGGTCAATCCGTGGGATTTCATCCTCATGATAGAAGGTGCTCTGCTCTTCGCTGCCTCGTCGGTCAAGCGGCTGGAGAACGCAGGCGATGGCTCACTCGTTTATCCCTTCTGTGTGCGGCAATCTGGCGTCGGTTACGCCAGTGCGGCGGACTCCGATGAGAAGGAGGCTCGGTGCGAAATGTGGATGCCGCTCTGGGAGACCCCGACCACGCTACCCGAACTCCGGGCGATTTTCAGCGAAGGCCGTGCCCAAGTGCGCGGTCGTTCGGCCCGCAGTGGTGTGGACTTTGCGCAGGCGGCGGTTACGCTTGGAGTGGATCGTGGAATTGCGGCCTTCCAGCGTTATGGATTTCAAGTTCGTAATGGCCTCTCCTATTTCGCCACCCCGCTGGAGCGTGTCATCGTTCGTCGTAATGCCCGAGTGGATTTACTCGCTGATATTGAGCGATGGCACGATCGCCTGCGCCAAAAAGCGGGCACGAGGGCCAATCCCGAACCACCCGCTTCCGTTGCCCAAGCTCTTAGTCAACTTGAGCGTCGCATCGTCGAGCTTTGTCGTCAGGATACTGCCACAAATCTACAGGCTCTCCTTGCCTCCTTGGGAGCAACCGAGCGAGCCCTTGCCCGCAGCTTAAAGTGGACGACGAATTCCTATTTGAAGCCCCTCCAAAAGCTGAAGCCGCAATGGCTTGCCGATGCCGACGATGGGTCTATCGAATTCCGCCTCGCCGCCGCTCTCGCTGGGTCGCGGGCATGGCTGGGCAAGGAAACCCTCTATTTTCGTCAACATCTTGAGCCTCTCGACATGGGCTCCACCAAAGATCGGTCATGGACAAATTGGGCCGATCTTCCCACCAACGATGTCGCCTGGCACGATGGCGATCTCACTGCCGCTCTGAACTCCATCCTGTCGCGTCGCCTTGTGCGCGTGGAGCAATCTGGCACGCACGGCTGGCCCGATTGGTCGCCCCGCCCAGCTAGCCTGTCGGACATCACCGCCTTTATTGAGGGGAACGTGAATGAGCCACTGCTCGCTGACCTCATTTGGGGACTCTCGCTTATCGATTGGGCGCATCTTCCAGAACAGAAAAACGAGGAACCTAGGGCTGAAGCCATTCCCTCCTCCTTCTACGCCCTGCTCCGTCTTTGTTTCCGCCGCGCCAGTAGTGGAGACGACGCCATCCCCATCGTCCCCGCCATCCTCCACCGCGCCATCGCTGGCGATGGTACCGCTGCTAGTGAGCTCGCCGCCCGCCGCCTCCGCGCCTCCGGTCATGCGCCACTCGTCCGCACCCTGCCCGTCGCAGGCGACCTCGCCCGCCGCACCGCCGCAGCCATGCTTTTTCCCATCGGCCACCGCGATTTTCATCTCCTTGAACGAATGATTCTGAAACCAACCAAATAATAAAAATACATGAACCTAGACACCCTAAAAAACCACCCTCGCCTCCTCCTCAAAGCTGCCCTTGCGCCACTGCAAGGTTCCCGCTTTCAACCCACTGGCTTCCCCGATCTCGGTGCCGCCACCTACGACGGCCCCGATGGCAAAAAGATGCTCCTTGTGGAATCTGCCCAAAGCATGGCCAATCGCCTCGAAACGGTCTGCTGGGATGTCGTGGCTAACGATTGGGTGCCTGCGTTGCAAGGCCTGCCCGTCGTGAAGGTGAATGACAAGTCCAGTAAGCCACTGACTAACTCCGTCCTCGAAGCCCACCGTCTTAACAGCCCCTATATTCTCGAAGGCAAAGACAAGTCCTTCCTCGCCACCCTTCAAAAAGAATTAGCCATCGAAGAGAAAGGCATCGTGGATTTGAAAAAACTCGCCGCAACGCTGTTTAAATACGACACAAACGCCTTGCTCCACGGCATCTTCCTCGCCAAAAAAGAAATCGCCGGGGGTCGGATGCGTTTACCACGCGCCATCACCGCCTTCATCGAAGCCGAAAGCGTCAAAGTTGCGGCTAGCGGAGGCGTGAAAAACGATGCGGTCGATCCCTCGGGCGATACCGCCAAAGGCTTCGGCAACGTCCCCTTCCATCGCGAGGAATTCACAGGCCAGATCACCGTATTTTTTAATCTCGATCTCGCCCTCATCCGTGGCTTCGGACTTGGTGCGGACGCGGAAAACTTGCTCACCGCGCTCGCCCTTTTCAAAATCCGAAAATTCCTCCGCGACGGTCTGCGCTTACGCACCGCCTGCGACTTGGAAATCAAATCCGACACCGCGCTCGAAGTGCAGCGTCCCTCCGCCTTCCTCCTGCCCTCGCTTGCGGAATTGGAAAGCGCACTACCTGCGCTGATTCAAGCCGCCGCAACTGGTTTTGCCACCCCGAGCACCACGACTGTCATTTATGAGGAAACGGCTGCAAAAAAAGCTAAGAGCGATAAAACCGAAGAAGCATCCTCCGAGGAGTAATCGCTATGACCGTCCTCGAACTCCGCTTCCCCGCCGGCCGCTACCACGCCACGCCGTGGGGACGACACGTCAACGAAGGTGCGGTGGAATGGCCGCCCGCACCATGGCGCATCCTCCGCGCCCTCATAGCCACATGGCGGCTGAAAGCGCTGGAAATTCCCGAAGCCACCATCCGTGCGCTTTTGGGTGCCCTCAGTCAACCACCCGCCTTCCATCTCCCGCCCGCCAGCACCAGCCACACCCGCCACTACATGCCGCTGGGCAACGAGAAAACGACCAAAGTCTTCGACACCTTCATCCAGATCGGAGACAGGGATGCTGTGCTCATTGCGTGGGATGCTGACTTACCAGCGGATGAACTCAACGCACTCCGCACACTTGCGGATCGGCTCGGCTATTTTGGCCGGGCTGAAAGTCTCGTTGAAATGCGTGTGCTCGACGGCGTGACTGGTATTGCGGTAAATGCTGAGCCACTCGCCGAGGGCGAACCCGCTCCGATGCAAACGGAACTCATCCGCCTGCTCGCCCCGATGCAACCTGCCGCTTACGATCAGTGGCGCAGCGAATTCACCACCGCCGCTGTCGCCGCTCTCGGCTCGAATCCCACCGCAGCCCAGAAGAAAAAACCTCCCGTCGTGCCGCTCGATCTTTTTACCGCACTTCACGCCGACACGGGCGACCTGCAAGCCGCAGGCTGGAACCTCCCGCCCGGCTCTGTCTTTATGAATTACATTCGCCCGGAAAACGCCTTTGCCCCCGCGCCTCGCCCTCGTGCCCTTCGCCAAGGGCCGCTGCCTACCGTCGCCCGCTACGAAGTCGTCAGTGCCGTGGCACCGCGTATCACTCAGGCCATCTCCATCGGCGATCGCGTGCACGACGCCCTTTGTAAATGGTCCGACCAAGGAGAAGGTCGCGCGGCCGTCTTCACTGGCTTGGACGAACACGGGAAACCCAGTGCCCAGCACCAGCACGCGCATATTTTCTGCGAAACCAATGGCTCCCGCGATACGGTCACGCACATCACCGTCTGGGCACCGATGGGCTTTGATGAAGCCGCCTGCCTCGCCCTGCGTAGGCTCAACAAAGTCTGGGGGCACGGTGGCCACGACCTCCGCCTCATCCTTCATGGTATCGGGCAAGAAAGCGAATTCCCAAGCTGCCCACTCCTTGGCTCCTCTAAAAAGTGGTGCTCGCTCACGCCGTTTGTCTCCACCCGCCACGCCAAGACTTTTCGAGATGGTCGTCCAAAAATGGATGAAACTGGCTGGCAGCAAGGCTCCGCCGCCCACGACTTGCTCCGCCTGCTTGCCCTTGATCCGCGCATGGCCGGGGCGACCATTAAACTCGAACCCGTGATTACCCTGCCCAATCAGACAACCCTCCGAAACCTCCAGTTCCAAACCATCCGGCACGTCGGTGCAGGCCGTCGCGGCCATGACCTTGGAGCAGCTTTGATCATTGAATTTCCTGAGCCAATCATCGGCCCCCTCGCCCTCGGTTACGGCTCCCACTTCGGCCTCGGGCTTTTTGTTCCGGCTGAGGATACCCCGCATCTCCTTTCCCACCGCCCGTGACGCAAATTTGTTATCGTGATGCGCATCTTGATGTTTTCAAGAATGAGAACCACTTCAACAAACTCGGCCACTCCGCCCACCTCGGACTCGGGCTTAGTCAGAGAGGACGCAGACAGAAAGACCGGGAATTTTCTCACGCTGAGGGGAACGGAGTAAGACGGAGGGGGGAGACTAACAAGCAAGTTGAGGAGTTTTTTTAATCCTGTCCGCCCCGCCACGGTGGGAACGGAACTGCCCTGAAGGAAAGTTTAAATGTTGCAGAATTAAATCGACAGCCCGCCTCACCCCCATTTCCAAAAAATCGAAACTGACACCTTAACCCTTCATAATTCATCCTTTCCCTATGATTCCCTCTCTTCCAGACCATCTAAACCGCACCAATCGGCTCGGCTTCCAAATGGAGCCTACCGCAGAGACTGAGCACCTAACCCCCCTCCAACTAAAAATTTTAGAAGCCTTACGGGAACCACTCTCTGCTCCCACGATCTTTGCGCCAACTACTACCACGTTAGAACCCGCTCCCGTTTTACCCCAGCCCGAAATCCTCCCCGCCCGCATGTTAAACGAATACGTTTACTGCCCACGTCTTTTTTACTACGAGCATGTTCAGGGCATCTTTACTCCCAACGCAGACACCGCACAAGGTGACTCCCTCCACGCCCGTGTAGATGCTGGCTCTGGAGCCTTACCGGATAGCATGACCCCTTCACCTTCCCCAACCCGCCGCAAAAAGAAATCTACCGTATCTACTGAATCGAATGATCCGGCAAAATCCCCTGATACCGCCACAGCTACCCTCACTCCAGCAGCCCCTGAAACTATTCACTCCCGCTCCGTCACCCTTGGCTCTGACCGACTTGGCGTAATCGCTAAGCTTGATTTAGTTGAATCCACCATCAACCATGGCGACCTCTTTTCCACCCTCGAAACCTGTCCTGTTGATTATAAAGTAGGTGCCCCCCGTGCCCACGCCGAAGGCAACGAGCTCTGGGACACCGATAAAATGCAGCTTGGCTTACAAATGCTTCTTCTCCGTGCTAATGGCTACACCTGCACCAGTGGCATCATCTACTATCGCGCCACAAAACAACGCATTCCCTTGCACTACTCCCCCGAACTAGAAGCCTGGATCCACACCCAAATCTCCCGCGCCCGTGCCCTCTCCGCCAGCCCCACCATACCACCTCCACTCCTTAACTCCCCCAAGTGCGTCCGCTGCTCCCTAGCTCCTATCTGCCTACCAGACGAAACCCACTACCTCAGCTCCCTCACTGAAACAGAACCCCAGACTACAACACCTCCCACCGAACTCCGCCGCCTCATCGCCCCACGGGACGAGCGCCGAGCCCTCTATCTTAACACCCCTGGCCTCCGCGTTGGCTGTAGCAGTGAAATGCTTGTCGTTAAACAACAAGACACCACCATCGAAGAACTCCGCCTCTCCGACATCTCCCACGTCGCCCTCCTCGGTAACATCCAAATCACCACCCAAGCCATCCACACTCTCTGCGAGCTCGACATCCCCCTGACCTACTTTTCCATGGGAGGATGGTTCTACGGTATCACCCGCGGACACTCCTTAAAAAATATTACCTCCCGCATCGCCCAGTTCCACGCCGCTAGCCAATCCGACCGTTGCCTCCCCATAGCTCGTCGCCTCATCTTCGGAAAAATCCGCAACCACCGCACCCTCCTCATGCGCAATCAC
>ENA-ORBV01000081-ORBV01000081.1-microbial-mat-metagenome-genome-assembly--contig:-NODE-81-length-179207-cov-10.203500_pt1 | contig 179207 bp, 163 predicted proteins | sample MGYA00237777_ERZ505514 | MGnify/ENA primary metagenome ERZ505514 (study PRJEB26160, sample SAMN06269048) | microbial mat metagenome | isolation source: Oligotrophic lake microbial mat | place...
CCTCCAGGATTCCTTCTTTCAGCCACCCGCGAGGCACGAAGGGCCTTCCATGCTTCCACTAAACCTGCCGGAGAGCCTTCGGTAGTTCTCCACACGACCCTCAATCGGGAGTAGATTGGCGCCATGCCCACGACGCGAACCACCAAAAAACCGGCTGCGAAAGCTGCCGTGAAACCGGCTGCGAAGAAATCTGCTAAGCCGACCGCAACGCGCATGTCGCTGAACGAAGCGATGCGCACGTTGGAGAAGGCCGGCACAGCGCAAACGCGCAAAACGTACGCGCGGCACGGTGCTGAAGAGCCGATGTTCGGCGTCAGCTTCGCTGTGTTGAAGACGCTCGTGAAGAAGATCGGCGTCGATCACGACCTCGCGCTCGAACTGTGGAACACGAAGAATCACGACGCGCGCATACTGGCGATGAAGATCGCGGATCCGGCTGCGATCGCGTCCTCCGATCTCGATCGCTGGGCGAAAGAGACGCGCATGCGGGGGTGCGGCGGCTATGTCGCGGCGCTCGCGGCAGAGAGTCCTCACGGAGATGCGAAAGCGCGTGCGTGGTGCGCTTCTTCGGATGTGACGCTGCGAGCCCATGCGTGGACGCTCGCCGGAATGATCGCGAACGGCGACGAAACGATTCCCGACGAGTGGTTCCTCGAACGCCTCGGGTTCATCGAGAAGTCGATTCACAAGGCGTCCAACTCCGAGCGCGAAGGCATGAACATGACCGTGATCACGCTCGGCGGTCGGAATGCGGCGTTGCGCAAAGCGGCGACGGCGACGGCGAAACGCATCGGCAAAGTCGAAGTCGATCACGGGGACACTTCGTGCAAGACGCCGGATGCCGTCGCGTACATCGAGAAGATGTGGGCGCATGCGGCGGCGAAGAAGTTCGCGTCGCCGGCCGCGCAAGAGCGCGCGCGTGAGTCGATGCGGACGCGCTGTTAGGACATTGACACCTCCTGTGGGGCGCGGGACCTGCCGCGCCACTTGAAGTGATCAAGCTCGCTCCGCCGCGTTCGATGCCCACGCAGCGGTCGAACGAGCGTAGACTGCCGACGTAGCGAGCATGCCGCTCGCAAGGAGTCCTCCACTTGAAGATCACTCAACTGCGCTGGCTCGCACTGATCGCTTTGTCGGCGATCGCGTGCCGCACTAATCATCCTGCTGATTCTTCAGCACGACCCATCGCGCACGCGGATCAGTCCGCGATTGCCGAGCCCACGTCCGACGCGCAGAACTCTGCGACCGCTGAGCCTGAGGCAAGCGAGAGAATCACACTGACGCCGGCGATGCCGACTCTTCCGGCCAAGTCGGAAGTTGCGCCCATGGAAAATGCCGCGGTCGGCTCGCGCGCGGAACGATTGAGCGCACTCGAGTCCGAGCACGAGAAGGCGATGGACGCTTTCTACGATCTCTATCGCAACGCGAAGAGCGATGAAGAGCGGCAGAAGATCGCCGAGACGACGACGCCGCCGGATGTCAAACCGTTTCAAGCGCGCGTCCGTGCGTTGCTCGCCGAAGATGCGACTGACATGACGGCGTTCGGTGCGCTGAAGTGGTTGCTCTCCAATTCGGAAGGCGATGCGACCGTCGCGAACGACATCGCGCTTCTCGATCGCCATCACTTCGAGCGGCCTGAGATGATCGACGCGCTGATGTCGTTGCAGTACGCACGGGATGCGGCGTCGAGCGCGCTGCTCACGAAATTGGCCGAGAAAAGCCCGCACAAAGACATCCGCGGCCGCGCGTGGATGGCCAAGGCCGAAGCCGCGAAGGAAGAAGTGTCGACGAGCGCAGAGGTGCGCGGACTCGCAGCCGGTCCCGAACGCGATGAGTACGTCGCGATGCTCGGCCAAGCAGAGGTCGATCGGCTCTCGAAGCTCGATTCCAAGGTCGCCGAAGCGCGTGTAGTCGCTATCTACGAAACCGTCGTGCGCGACTACGCCGACGTTCCGGCTGCGCGCAAAGGCGTCATCGGCGATCAAGCCAATGCTGCGATGTTCGAGATGCAGAGTCTCGTGGTCGGAAAGATTGCGCCGGAAATTGCGGCTGAGGATTTAGACGGCATCGCGTTCAAGCTGAGCGATTACCGCGGCAAAGTGGTGATGCTGGATTTTTGGGGACACTGGTGAGGCCCTTGCCGGGCCATGTACCCACACGAGCGGTCGCTCGTGAAACGCCTCGCCAACAAGCCCTTCGTCATCATCGGTGTCAACAGCGACAAGGATCGTGACGAGATCAAGAAGGTCTTGGTGAAAGAGAACATCACCTGGCGTTCGTTCTGGAACGGCGGTGGGACGAGTGGCCCGATCTCGACCGCGTGGAACGTGCGCGGTTGGCCAACGATCTACGTGATCGATCACGAGGGCGTCATTCACTACAAGGGCCATGGTGAGGACGAGGCCAAGTTCGACGCGCGCATCGACAAGTTGGTCGAGGCGGCGGAGAAGGCGAGCGTTCGCTGACGCATAGCGGGCTGTATCGACTGCTTGGGAAGTAGTCGAACGGTGCCGCGCTCGATCGAAATCTGGTTTCAGCCCCGCGGTCGGGCGCGATCCGCGAGGCTCTCACGCAGATTTCGGTGGACCTGCGCGCTTGGGCCGCAGCGCGGCAATCGTGACGAGTGCGGTCAGAGTCGCCCCGGCGATCATGATGGCCTCCATCGGCCAGAGATTGTGCGATGTCGGATCGTGACGAATGCTGAGCACGATCCAGAGCGCCCATACGAAGGCTCCCACCAGCACGAACGTCGCCAGCCATCGGCTCGGACCGCGCCACTTTTGGATGGCTCTCACTACTGCAATGAATGCGGCGAGTACGAAGAGCGCAGCGAGAACGACGAGTACTTTGTCCATGGTGCTGCGCTCATTCCTGTCCGCGCTGCGTCAGCGTCAGTTTACACAGTGAACGCCATTGAGTTCCGTCCGTCGTGTGTTCCCAAGCGACACGCAGCGTGACGAGGTCGTCGGTGCTTGTCAACGATTCTGAGACACGGAGTTTCTGAGATTAGTGAGCAACCGGCGTGGGCACCGGCTTCGTTGGCGGGTTGACCCACGCCGCTACAGGGCGAGGATGTTGAGCTGGGACCCTGGCGACGAATCACTCAGAGTGGAGAGCCCGAGCCTGCTCGAGCAGTCGACTGCGCTGCGCGATGACTTGTTCGACGTGACCGAAGTGCACGACGTGTGGCGTCAGCATCGCGATACCCGAGCAGTAGTGCACGAGGTTGTACCAACCGAAGAATTGGGGACAGAAATCGCGAGCATCTTGCCGAGTATCGCCACGAGGCATGCGGGTGCCATCACGATTCGTAGGGCTCGGCGCTCGTTGTGCGACTTCATGCGAGCTTTCGAGGCGTGGTCGGCAACATGCGCTCCACAGACTCGCTGTCCAGGTTCGTGGGCACGCAGAGTCATTCGGGAGCCCCATCCGCGGATGCCGCGACACCACAAAAATGCGCGACGAATGCGCTCTCCCCGCTCCGCGGTCACTACCCTGACGCGATGACCAAGATCACAGTGAATGACAATGGCCCGCTCCGCATCGAAGGTTCGTTCTCGATCGCGGATGCGACCGGCAAGGATTTCGGGCTCGCCGGACGGACGGTGATCTCGCTGTGTCGCTGCGGGCAATCGGCGAACAAGCCCTTTTGCGATGGGCAGCATGCGCGCCAGGGTTGGCAGTCGGCGTGCGAAGCGCGCGACTTGCCGCCGCCGAAACCGAAGGTCTGAGCACGAACGGGGCGAGTCACATCCAGCTCGAACCGCAGATCGCCCAACTCGATTGGGCGGACATTGGACCGATCCCCAGGTCGGCTGTATCGAACGGCGCTGTTGCTCGAGCGGAACGTGACTCGCGCTCGCGTTCGCGCGCGAATCGATCACGAGCCCCAGACTTCGCCCTTCGGATTCGCGGCCACGCGCACGACGGCTTCGCAGTACGCGACCGACGCGGCCTCGCACTCTTCGAGCGGGCCCGTCAGCCACGCGGCTGCGAAGTTCGTCTCGGTCGGCGGCGGGAAGATCTTTGCGACACGCACTCTGGCAGCCTTGAGCGCCATGTCGAGCGCGATCGTCGCTTCCATCGGCGGCGCGACCAGGTACGCCATCGCGTCACCGGGCGAGAGGCCTGCCAGCGCGCTCAAGTAGTGACCGAGCGACGAGATCACATGCGGAAACACCGCTGTTTTCTGGGCTTCGTCGGCTGCGTAGAAGCACGCATCCGACTCGAGGCAGCGCACGAGCGCGCGCAACCCCTCGTCGATCTCTTCGGGATTGCTCGCGGCCAATACGCCGAGGATTTCGCCCGACAATGGGCCTGAGCCGTGATTCGCTCCCGCATAAAAGCTTTTCGCGAACACCACGTCGACACGCGCGTGCTTCGTCGCTTCGTCGAGCGCGACGTAGGTCGGATCGTCTTGGGTTGCGGTGACGAGGCCGAGCGAGCGATGGCGCTCGGGATCGGCGCCGTATGCGAGGAGCAGCGCGGGATCGGCGTTCGGGATGCGACGGATCGACAGGATGCGCGGATGCAACGGCTGCAGGATCATGGTTGGCGCTCCACCAATCGTTCGCGCACTTGCGGAGCACGAGGAGCTCGCGACGCTGCGTCGCCGAGTTGTTGCGTGAGTTGACTCAAATCCAACTCGACTCCGCTGCGCCTCTGATCGACCATCGCGCGCGCGAGCACGGCGAGTCGATCCCCCGCGACTTCGGGACGTGTACCGCGCGCGTGAATGTTCGACATCATGTTGCGCTGACCGTCGGTGTTGCCGATCTTCGGATCGTAGACGAGGTACGCAGAGAGCCCGTCGCCCGTGCCGAGACCGGGGCGCTCGCCCAACAGAATCGCGGCGACCTTCGCGCCGACCGCGGCTCCGATTTCGTCCTCCAGCCACACACGCGCGAAACGCGCGACGACGGGGACGCCGACGCTCAGGCCACGCGCTTGGCAAGCTCTCGTGAACGACTCGAGCAACGCGCGACCGCTCTGCATGCACGCGACCGCGGAAAGTCCGTCGGCGAGGATCGGCTGCACGTCGACACCGTGTTTGCCCGACTGCTTCCAGCGTGCGAGCGACTCGTCGGCCAGCCGGCGACCTAGGTCCGGACGGAGCAGGAATTCTCGATGATTTTGCACTCGGCTCGAGAGACCGATCCAGCCATTCGACATCGCCCAATCGTCCGGGAGAACAGCGTCGACAGCGGCGTGGGCGACCGCGAGTTCGGCTTGGAACTGCAGCACGACGTCCGTCGCATAACGCGTTCCGACGTGACCGATGCCGAGCATCGCGGTCGTGTGCTGTGCGGTCTCGCGTGCAAAGCGCGAACCTTCGTGACGACGCGGGAACACGCGCGACGGCGGCTCCTGGATCTTCGGCAGCGGCGGCGCGATCGGCATCGGATCACTGCGTCCGAGTTCTTCGCGCAAACGATCGACGAGTTGTCGGGTGCGACTCATGACACGATCGCCTCAGGCCTACCGAACATGCGACCAGGCAAGTTGCGTTCGTAGTCCCACAACTCGCGCTCGACCATCCACGCGTCGAACTCGGGCGTCGGCCTCTTCAGGAGCAGACGCCGGATCGAAGGGATGTCGTGATAAGACGTGCTCTGGTAGTTGAGCATGATGTCGTCACCGACGGGCAGTGACATCAGGTACGAACAGCCCGCGGCACAGAGCAAGACCTTCAAACTCTCCAACTCGTCCTGACCCATGCGCGCGTGATACGTGAAGCACGCATCGCAGCCCATCGGCAGCCCGAGCAGCTTGCCCATGAAGTGATCTTCGAGTCCCGCGCGCGTGATCTGCGGACCGTCTTCGAGGTACTCGGGGCCGATGAAGCCGACTACGGTGTTGACGAGAAAAGGCTTGTATCGCCGAGCGAAACCGTAGCAACGCGCTTCGAGCGTGACTTGATCCGCGCCGTGATGAGCAGCGGAACTGAGCGCCGAACCTTGCCCCGTTTCGAAGTACATGCAATTCGGCCCGCGCGCGGTCCCCTTCTCTTTCATGATCTCCCACGCTTCGTCCATCAGCGCGACCGAGATCCCGAACGCTTTGTTGCCCAGCTCGGAACCGGACAACGATTGGAACATCAAGTCCATCGGACAACCGAGTTGGAGCGCGCGCATCTGCACCGTCACGTGCGAGAGCACGCAGTGCTGCGTTGGGATCTGGTTCTTCTTCAGGACTCCATCGATCGCGGTCAATATCTGCGCCGTGCTCTCGGCCGTGTCCGTCGCCGGATTCACGCCGATGACAGCGTCGCCGCAACCGTAGGACAATCCCTCACGCATGCTGAAGAGGATCCCCGCGATGTCGTCCGTCGGATGATTCGGCTGCAATCTCGACGAGAGTCGTCCCGGCAATCCGAGCGTCGTATTGGCGCGCACGACGACTTGGCATTTCGCAGCGACCGTCATGAGATCCATGTTCGACATCAGCTTGCAAACTGCGGCCGCCATCTCGGGCGTCAAGCCAGCCGAGATCGAGCGAACCTTCGAGCCGTCCGTCTCGCTCTCGAGCAGCCATTCGCGAAATTGTCCGACCGTCAGATGCCCAACCGCTTTGAATGCGGTCTCGTCGAGCGAGTGCTCGAACAGACGCGTCAACTCGTCGATTTCGTAGGGCACGACCGGATTGCGGCGCAACGTCTCGAGCGTCACGCCCGAGAGCACCGCACGCGCTGCGACGCGCTCGACCGCACTCTTCGCCGAGATGCCCGCCAGGTCGTCGCCGGACTTCTTCGAATTGGCCTTCGCCATCACTTCGCGCAAGGAAGCGAAGGGATAGACGACGTTGCGGATGGTGGCTGCCAATCGCATGGAGGCGCAGGTCTAACGGCACGGCTGCCAGGGCACAACGTTCAAACCGGAGAGACGTGCCGGAGGGCGGGTGATCCCGCGCACCGCGACGGGCAGGGGCGCCCACGCAGGCGATCCGTCCGTCCAACTTGATTCGGCGGACATTCAACGGCACGGACGATCGCTGGCACGACGGGGCAAGCGCGAGTTCGCGGCGATCCGCGGCCGCACGGCGCTGCGAGCGGTTGGGCGTACTCTGCCCTCTGCGATTCCCATCTCTTGCTGCGTAGGCTGTCTCGCGACCGCGCCCGATTGCGCGCCGCTCCGAAATGGAACGGAATCAGCGCAACATCGCCGCGGCCGGTGGTTCCTGGGTCGACATTCGATTCGAGATCGAGGAGGCTCCTGTTCATGCGACTTGGAATGCTGGTGGTGATAGTCGTCGGCGCGCTCGCGCTCGTCGGTTGGTGGGTGTTTCGCACGGAGACTGTGAAGCCGCCGCCAGCGATCCAATCGCTCGAAGCCAAGGTCGAAGAACCTGCACTCGCCACCGAAACCGTTGCGCCGATGGCTTCCGCACCCGAGCCCACGCGCGCAGCGGCGCCCGTCGCCTCGATCGCAACCGAGCAGCCGGCAAATTCGGCGGTGATGGCGGCACGAAGGTGGAGTTCGACCTCGCGGTCGGTGAAACGAAGGAGCTCGTCGTCGACCTGTCCGTCAAGGCTCCGTGCAAAATTCGAGTGCGCGTGACTCGCGACGGCAAACCCGTCCCTGGCGTCGAAGTCGTACTGGAAGTCGTGCAAGGCGAGAACAGCGTGGGCCAGCAGTCGCTCGGCGTGACCGGTGACGACGGGGTGGTCGCGGGATCCTCAGCTGGAGGCGGTCGCGTGAGCTTCACGGCCAGGAGTGCCGGTCAACTCGTGATGGGTCGCAGTGCTGGGGTCGCTGAACTGACCGCGGGTGCTCTGTTCGAGTCCGAAGTTGCGGTCCGAACAGGTGATCTGGTCATTCAATTCCCAGTTACTTTGAAGATCCCAGACAGCGGCTACTTCATGGTCATCCTGACCAACAGCGTCGATCTGCGAAACTCCCACCAAACTATTCAAGTCGCCACCGCTCATTCACCTTTACGTATGGGCAAGGGTGTTTGGAAAGACCTGCGCAATGAACTCGGCGAGGTGGCAATGGGTGAATACGACATCGCAGTCAACGCGCAGTCCCACAGTGACGACATGAACCAAGTGCAGCTGATCCAGCCTTTCCTAAGCAAGATCAAGATCGAGGCTGGACAGACTACGCTCGTCGAAATCAAGTGACGCGTCGACGGATTCGGAGACCGTTCTCGGCGAAAGAGGTCATCTCACCGCCGAAATGAGCGCATTGCGGGCGATGCATCGACGCACCTTTCGAGCATGGGCTATCCGTCGAGCGCGTGATGATTCCGAGCGTTCCTCTCACCCCGATCGTCGCACGCCGGGAAGCAGTCGGAATTGTCGTCCACGAGTTGGATTTCGTCTGAATCTCGAACGACGGCACGCGGCCAGCCCCCTGGAAAGCGCTCTGACCGTACGGCGCGCGATTCGCGAACTGGGTTTTCGCACGCGGCGCGTTGCCGCGACAAACCTACTTTCGAAGCGCGGAATCCAAGTATGAAACTCATCGTCATCCCCACACTCATCTCCGTTCTCGCGTCGCTCGCTCGAGCCCAAGACGCCATCGTCCCCGATCAGTTCTCGACACTGCAAAGTGCGGTCTTCGGCGCAACCGACGTCGATCTGGACGGCGTCGTCGAGATCCTCGTGCGCAGCGGCACGTATGCCGAAAACGTGCTCGTGCAGCGCTCGAATCTGTCGATCAGCGGCGCGCCCGGCGCCACGATCGTCGGCAGCGGATCGATCGAAACGATTCGTGTGCAGAACAGCGTGAACGTGTCGATTTCAGGCCTCACCGTTCGCAACACGGGCAACGAAGACGGTATCGAATTCGCGCGCGTCGGCAGTGTCAGCGTCACCAACTGCGTGTTCACGAATTGCCGCGACGGCCTCGTCATGAACCGCACGCAGAACTCGAGCGCGAGCGCGAATCAGTCGTTCGGCAACACGGGCTCCGGCATCAAGATCGGCGGCGGGTTCGGGATCACGCTCGCGAACAACACGTGCTCGTCGAATCAGAGCCACGGCATCGATCTGTCGGGCGCGAGCACGTCGACGCTCACCGGGAACGTCGTCACGGCCAACGCGAACAACGGCCTGCGCGTGCGTGATGGTTCGGGCAACGTCGTCGTCGGCAACACGTCGTCTGCCAATCTGCAAAGCGGCCTGCGCATCGAGCGCACGATCGGCACGTTGGTGACTGCGAACGCGATCACGAACAACCTCGAGTGGGGTGTGCGCTTGAAAGACACCGTCGGCACCGATTTTTCGATTCTAGCGGGTATCCAAGCCGCGACCGGCGACAACACGGTCACAGGCAACTCGAACGGAGCGCTGCGGAACGACTGAGTCTCGAATGATTGCTCTCCGGATGGCGCGCGGCTCGCTGCGTATCCTGAAGCTGTTGACGAGCCTGTCTCGCTCGAGCAGTGGCCTCTAACCGCCGATTCGCGCTACGGTACACGGTACTTTTCTTCCCGATTCGCCGATCGCATCGAGTGCAGAACGCACGCGATGCGACCGGCGAATCGCGAAGACAAGTACCGTGCACTGTGGCGCTGCTCGCGCGAGGGCTGGAATGGAACACGCTCGTGCGCTGAAATCCTTCGATGAAGAACAAGATCCTCCTCGCCTCACTGTGCCTCGTCGTCGTCGGTCTGAGCTCGAGCTGCCGTGGTATGCGCATTCGCGAGAACGACGAGCAGATCGAGAAACTCGAAAGCCGTGTCAGTGCCCTGGAAGGCAAAGTCGAGATGTTGTCGCGCAAATAGCGCTGTTCGGGTCGCCGTCGCCAAGCGCACGATCGGCAGCGGACACGTTCACTCCTCGCGTCATTTCGCGTTGCGCATGACCGTCAGTATCTCGTCCGCGATCAACGCATGAGCGTGCGCATTGGGATGGCGATCGACCAAGACCGGTGGATCCCCGGCCGTGTGTAGGAAGGCGCGGTTGTAGGTCGTTCGATTCACCTCGGGAAGCTCAGCGCGCAAACGATTGGTGCCGTATGCGATCGGCACACCCAACGATGTGATCGCTAGAGGAGCCGTCCACGGGACACTGCCCTCTTCGAGCGCGACGACGACGAGTCGAGCTCCATGTTCGCGGCAGAGCGCGGCGATCTCGCCGTAGACGAACTCGTCGATTCGATCCGGAGCCGCTATCGGCGAGCTGCGGCCGAGCTTCTGCTTCAGGTCGGCCCACGCGATGCAGGTGTCGTCGTGCGCGAGCAACGGCACGCCGACGCGCAGTGTGAAGCTCAGAAAATCGCCGAAAGTGCGCGCCGTCGAGCGATATTCACGCGTCGGCACGTCGAAGACGAGGGTCTCGAAGAGCGGCTCGTGCAGCTCTGCACCGCTCGCTGCGGCGACGAAGAACGGAACGGGAATCGCGCCGGTGAACGAAGGCGCATAAGGCGTCGACGACCGCTCGATCAACCACGGTGAATACTGCACGAGCACGTAGTCGGGTTCGTACTGCGGGATGAGTCTGCGCGCCAAGATCAGTTCGTGCGCAGCACCGCCGCTGCACAGTCCAGCGTTCAAACACGCTGCGCCGAGTCCTTGCGCCACCTTCCAAGCGAACGTCTCTTCAGCGAGCACGCACGAGCCGTAGGTCACCGAGCAACCCAACGCCAGAACCGTCGGTCGGACGATCGGCGCGTCGTCGGACTGATCTACGGGAACGCGAAATCCGCGCGAGTCGATGTGACTCGGCACATCCGGCAAAGGCGGTAGGACTTCGTCGGCGTGCGCGCCCGCGATCGGCGCAAGGCCCATTTCGGAATCGGCGCGATACACGGCGCCGCGCCAACCGCGTGCGCCCTCTTTCGATGCTTCGTACAGGGCACGCGAGCGAGACACGAACGTCGCGAACCACGTGATCAGTGCGCAGACGAGGAGCGTTGCGCACGCAACGACGATCTTCTTGCGGCGTGTGCTCATCGCAACGGCGCGCACGATTCACGCGCGAAAGCTGCAGCGAAATCGCACCGTCGATCGCGGCTCAGCGATCCGACGGTGCGAACTTGCGCGCACTCGGCTGAGGGCGAATTCGCGTTCAGGAGCCGACCTTGCCGCCCGATTGACGCTTCAACTCGATGTGCATCATCTTGTACTCGCGTCCCGTTCATGAATGTTCCTTTGGAGAAGTGAGCGCGGTCGACGACCGCCACGGACGCGAAGCGAATGGTCTTGTCCGGAGCACTCTAAAACCAGCTGGACCAGCGGGCAAACCGGAGCACCGACCGCGCGTGTGTGAACACCTTGCCGTCTCTAGGTTTCGAACCCGACGGTCCTCGACTCGCCGCACGAGCGGTCTTGATGCGCGGCCTGTTCGGGCCGCGGACGGGGCACGGGTGCCGCACAGCCGGAGAAGCCGTGCAACACCCGTGAACTCTCTAGCGCCTCGGTGCCTGATCCCCTCGTCGAGCGAGGTGAATTCGGCACCCCACTTATCACTGAAATGCCGCTGGAGTCGATTCGGCGCCAGCTTTCGGCGGAACCTTTGCGCAGCCGAACTCTTGTCGCGGCGCCGGTGTTCGGTCGAGCGCGGATCGGCGATCGAATCGCCGCGACCGCTCGGCGAGTCGTTTGGATGGCTGCGGCCGTTGTCGATCGACGCGATCGGGCCGGGCTGTCGTGAAGCACAAGGTGAAGTTCGTAGGCGGAATGCGAGTCCTCTGATCACGCGAGCACGAGCAGACTGCGATCGCTTGTTTCTGCGCGAAACCGCCGTGAAGCGCGTGTTTACGGGCTGCATGCTTTACTTTACTTTGTGAACTGAAGTACTTTTCCACGCACCATGACGACATCTTCGTTGGCAGCGGTCTTCGTCTCCGTCGCTCTCGACGCGGCGATCGCCTACGCAATCCTCCTCCGCGGCAACGACCGGACGATCGACCTGCCACGCGTCTTGCGCGCGGCCGGAGCGATCCTCGCCGTCGGAGCGTTGAAGTGCGCGCTGGGTCTGTACGTCGCGCATTCCTACTTCCTCGTCGTCGCATTGGTGTACGCGGATCTCATGGTGCTCGTGCCAATGGTCGGACTCGCTGTCCTGCTCGCAGCGCGTACTCGTTCCGTGACGCGGTCCGCACGAGTCCTCGCTGGCGCCGGGCTCGGCATGATTCCGATCTTCGTGATCGCGACGTTCGTCGAACCGTATCGCCTCGTGACCGAAAAGCACGACGTCGAGATCACGAGCAAGCGCGCGCTACCTCGACCACTCGTCATCGGCGTGCTTGCCGACGTGCAGTGCGTCGAGGTCACCGATCGCGAACGGGACGCCGTGGCACGCGTGATGGCCGCGCAGCCGGACTTGATCGTCTTGCCGGGCGACTTGCAGCAAGCCGGTTTCGACCATGCCGACGAGATCGGGCCAGCATTGCGCGAACTGTTCGCTCCACTCGCGGCGCCGTTGGGCGTGTACTACGTCGAAGGCAACACGGAATCCGTCGGCGAGGCGCGTAAACTGCTCGCGGGTTCAAACGTGCGCATCCTCGACGAAGAGATCGTGCATCTGGAGCGCGACGGTGCGCGCATCACGCTCTGCGGCGTCGGTCTGACGCGGCAATCGCCTCGTTCGCGCGCCGCATTGCGCGAGATCCAGGGCGCGAGCGGCGACGACGACGTACGTATCGTGCTGGCGCATCAGCCCGACGTCGTCTACGACCTCGAGACGCGAACACGCGTCGATCTCGTCATCGCGGGGCACACGCACGGCGGTCAGGTGCGCCTGCCTTGGTTCGGCCCGCCGATCACGCTCTCGAGCGTTCCGCGTGCCGTCGCCGCTGGCGGACTGCACGAGGTCGACGGTCGCCGCATCTACGTCAGCCGCGGAATCGGTTGGGAGCACGGTCACGCGCCGCGCGTTCGCTTCCTGTGTCCGCCGGAAGTTTCGCTGCTGACACTGCGATCCGCCGCTCGCAACTGAAGCGACCGACCGCTCATTCGTCGAAGCGCGGACACTCGAACGCGAACGGGTCGCAGTGCTCGAGCGGCAGGCCACCGGCGAAAGCCCATTCGACGGCGTGCTCGATTCCGAAGTCGTCCTCACGCGCGGCGAGCGAGGACTTTGCGTCGCATTCCTGCACTGCCGTCGCGACGACGCGCCCGTCCGGCATGAGCACGACCAGGCGGCGCTCGACGAGAAACCGGATCGAGTCCTCGAGGTCGGGCGACGCATTCCTCCAACCCGACACCGCCTTGGCGGCCCCCGTCGAAACACGCACTTTCGGTACGAATTCCTCGGGAAACACCTCCTTCAACGCGGCCGCGTCCGCGCCGTTGGAGTCGAGGAGGAGGGTCAAGATCTGTGCGACAAGTGTGCTCTTCAACATTCGATTTCTCACATCGGGACGACCCGCGTACGCGCAGCTCGATCGCAGCGAACATGACGATCGAGTCATGCAACCAATGCGCGTCGGCAGTCCGACAGACTCGCTCGAAAACCTCTGGGTCGCTCGCGACTCGTCACTTCGCCGAGCCTACGAGGAGCGCGGTGAGCGCATCCAGATCGAGAACGCTCGGACTACGCGGGTCGTTCGAGTTCAGCGTGACCTGCTTGACCTTCAGATTCTCCGCCGCGCGCCGCGCCAAGAGCAGCCTCCCGCCGCGAGAGCCGTAACCCTCGTTTTCGGCAGAGATGCGCAGCTGTTCGACCTGAGCGACCAAACGCTCCCCTTCTGCCACCAGGCGTTCGAACTCGAGAGCAGCCTGCGCCTTTCGCGTTTGATCGTAATAGCGAGCCTCGGCCAACTCGGCCTCGATGCGCTTGCGGCCGGCGTCGCTTTCGGTGTCGATCTGGCGCTTCAGCTCGATGCCGAGTTCGGATTCCGAACGCTCGATCTCGCGCACTGCGCGATCGATCTTGTTTTGTTCGACATCGACTGCAGCTTTCGTCTTGTCGACGATTTGTTTGACGGCGTCGAGTTGCACTTGCTGCAAGCGATTTTCGTACTCGGGGTTGAAGCGGAAGTTCTCGACCAGGATGTCGAGCGCCTCGACGTGCAACGCCGACAGCTCGCGGTTCAGGCGCGGAAGCGCATCGGCGATGCACTGCGTGCGTCGATCGGTGTCCCAGAACTGTTCGGTTGCGAGTCGACCGAATTCGGTGGTCAGGATCTTCTCGACGGCCGTCTGAACGCGCTGACGATACGTGCTCTTCAATCCATCCTCGACAAGTGCGTGTGCTTCGCCGGGCAAGACGCGGAACGGGACGGCCAGACCGATGCGGACGTAGTTGCCGTCCGCCGTGCGCACTTTGAGGTGTTCGGCGTCGTAGGGTTCGGCGCTCCACCCGTACGAGATCATCTGGGTGCGACCGTCGATCGCGTGCCACGAATGCAGGCCTTTCAGCGCGAAATGCAGCCCGCTCGCGAAGTCTTCGCGCACGATCCCGCCGCCGCCGAAGTTGACTTGGCGCACGCCGATCGTGCCTGGAGCGACGCGATGGAAGCCGATCCAACCGCTGAAGACGAGGATGCTCGTCACGCACGCCGTGATCAGCGCAATGCGCACGCTGCGCACAGCGAAACGCGCCGTGCCGCGCGCGAACTTCGTGCGCACGATGCGCATGATCCCGTCGCGACTGCCGAACGACGCTCGCCGGATGGCCCCTGCGCTCCAGATGGAACTCGCTGCGATCAGCGCGCCGAGTTTGACAAGGAACGTTTTCATGTCAGTTCCCCTTCGCGAATGTGGTCGGAGCGACGTCTTCGTGCTCGACGCGTTTGGGCGCCGGGTCCCGGCTGTAGGGAGTGATGTCGAACCTGATGTCGGCCAAACCTTGTACGAGCGCGGCGCGAACGGCGAACTCGCCGTACTTCTCGAGGTTCTCGATCTCTCGGCGGCGATCCTCCGCCAACCCTTCGTAGCGAGCACGCAGACCGTCGGCGCGCGCACCGAGCTCGACGAGCGCCGCTTGTCCGGAACGCACGCGATTCGAGTGGAAGATGTCCGCCTCGGTCGACACGCGCTCGAGTTCACGCTGCGCCGCAGCTTCGTTCTTCGTCAGGTTGAGCTGCAGAAGCTCCAGTTCGCGTTCCTTGTCCTCGCGAATCGCGCCAGCCCGACGCTCGCGCTCGAGCGGCAACACATTCCACTGCGATTGCAATCTCGTGATCTCCAAGTCGCCGTGCTTGCGTCGATTGAGCAAGTCCTCGAAGCCCTTGTCGAAGGTCGGCTTCGGCGTGGCCACTTCGAGCACCTCGATACTGTGTCGATCGAGCGCTCGATTCAATCGGTCCATCACGCGCGTCATCGCCGATGCGAGCGATGTCGGGCCGCATGACTTCCTCGGGATCGAGGCGGTTGATCTCGTCTCGCAAGTAGGCGCGTGCGTACGCACGCACGAGTTCGCGCTTGAATCCATCGCCGGGGCCCGAATCGTCGAGCACGCGGTCGGCAGCGCTCGTGATCAGAGCGTATTGCAGGGTGAAGCGCTCGAAATGGAAGCGCGATCCGTCGCGCCCACGCACCTCGATGTACGGAACGATGTTCGGCGGTTCGAATGCAGTGCCTTCGAAGACGAGTTCGTCGGGACTCTTGTCGAGCAGATGCACTTCTTGCTGCCACGGCACGAAGAGTCGATATCCGGGCACCGTGGAAATCGTGCGCACTCCAGACCAGGCGTCGACGACGACGGCTGCTTGATCGTCGGCCACTTCGACGACACCGTTCGTGTCGTAGATGCGGCACAATGCGAAGTACATAGCGACTGGAGTGAGCATCAACGCGAGGACGACGTCGACGAATCTGTGTCGTCGACCCGAACGCTTCGCGCTGTCACTCGGCGGAGTGCGGTCTGTCATGGAAATACCCCGTCATCGCCGCAGTTGATGACGGCGACGAAACGAAGACGTCGTCGCGCGTTCCTCTACCTCGATGGCTGACTCGAACCGGTCCGACGAGAGCGAGTTCCGCTCGTGATCACGAATTCATCGATTCGAATTGGGCGCCGCTTCGATGACCCGGGACTTCAACCGCTGACTCGGTCTCGGCCTCATCGGCTGCCGCTACACACTCCGTCGGTGTGAGAATGAAGGCTCTGGCGCTAGAGTCTTTTGTCATGACCAAGCGTGACATGCGCATCGCTGCCTATATCGCCAAGTCGGCTGCATTTGCTCGGCCCATCCTCACGCACCTCCGTACGGTCGTGCACGAAACCTGTCCCGACGTCGTCGAGACGTTGAAGTGGAGTACGCCATCGTTCGAGTACAAGGGCATCTTGTGCGGCATGGCCGCGTTCAAGGCACATTGCGCCTTCGGATTTTGGAAGCATGAGCTCGTCATCGCCAGGTCGGGCGGCAAAGCGCTGGAGGCGATGGGCAGCTTCGGTCGCTTGACATAGATAGCGGATCTGCCGTCGAAGATGATTCTGAAGCGCTACATCCGTATCGCCATGAAGCTGAACGACGACGGAGTCAGAGTGGTTCGTGCCAAGACGCGGCCCAAGAAGCTGGTCGTGCTGCATCCCGACTTCAAAGCAGCACTGGCGCGCAGCGCGGCAGCACGAGCGGTTTTCGAGGCACTCGGTCCCAGCGCGAAGAGTGAAAATGTCGAATGGATCGCCGACGCCAAGGCCGACGACACGCGCGAGCGGCGCATCGCCCAAGCTCTGGAATGGATCTCGGCAGGCAAGCAACGCAATTGGAAGTACCAGAAGAGTCGCTGACGATTCGCTCGTCGCCTTTCTGTGCGCGACGGGGAACTCAGCACTCGCAACGCATTCAGCGGTTTACATAGGGAAGTGAGTCATCCCGCGTCGTCGACCTTCCGTGCGCACGCTGCCGTCGGCGATGAGTCGTTTCAGCGGCTGCTGCATGGTTCCGACATCCGTGCCGAGTCCAGCGGCGATCTGTTCACCGCGCTTGCCCGGATGCTCTCGTGCGAACTCCATCAGATCGAGCGCCAGGGATTCCATTTCGGTCACCGATCTCCGTACACGCGTCCTCGGGTCGGGTGCGAGCAGCACACCGTCGACAGCGAGACGATCGGCCAAGCTGGACCGCGCTTTCGCCAGTGCGCGTTTCATCGATGCTGCCTCGCACTCGGAGAACGCGCAGTCTATCGCGCGAATCGCAGCCGTTGTGTGCTCGACCGCGGGGTGCGCCTGCGGCCTGAGCTGCGCTGATCCCGCCCCTACTTTCGCGATCTTCCTCTCGAGGTCGACGATCTCCCTGGTCCCTCCATCGTCTCACCCCTCTGTGCGACCGAGGAGTGAGCCGTAGCGCTTGAACAGCCAACCGCAGCACAAGAGAGACGTCAGACCGCCCACGATCAGCGCGAGCACTCGCGGTTCCTTGGTCACCGTCTCTTCGACGACGACTGGTTTGGAACTGTGGTTCGTGCGCGGCGCTGCATGTGTCTGTCGCGTGACCTGGAGCGGCTGCATTGCGCGTCCGCCCCCTTCGAAAAGGGCGAGCTTGCGTTTGTAGGCCAGATCGTCGTCGACGATGACCGGGGTTCGAACCGCACTCGCCAGCGCGGGCGTTCGCGATCGAATCTCGTTGTTTCCTTGTTCGATGCCGACGATCACGAGCGGATCACCGGGATGCATCGAACCACGATTGCGATCGCGCAGATTCTCCTTCTGCGCATTCATCTCCGCCGGTGAGACACCGGCATCGATCGCATGCGGTTGCGCGTTTTCTGTTTGGCCGTGAACGACCGAAGCGAGAACGAGCGAACTCAGTACCGCCGAGGACGCGGCTAGGATTCGTTGCGGGGACATGCTGCCTTTCACGGTGTCGCGTAGCGGTTGGGATCACGATCGAGTCGCGCCCACCGCAGGATTTCGGGTGCTTCGATCGTGCGCGGAAGCAGGCTGGCGGCTGGGCTCGAGCTGTTGCCCAAGAGTCGGCTGTCGTGGTTGATCTCGATGGTCGGCGTTCCGTAGATGATGTTCTCGTTGCGGCTCACGAGCGCGCCGTTGATCTTCGCCGTCGAGCTACCGAGCACCACGTAGCAGAACGAGTGATTGGTGTAGAACGTCGCGTCCATGTTGTTGGCATAGAGCGTGGCGATGCTGTTGTACGAGGCGATGCCACCCGCAGGCATGTTGCCGCCCCAGATGGTCGTGTTCAGCGACTTGTTCATGACGACGTCCGCGAGAGTCGTCGTATCGTCGTATGCGCCGTCGCCGTCGATGTCCTCGCCCGTACCAGGGATGACGTCGCCGACGCTTTGCCCGGCGGGTATCAGACCGAGCGCCGCATCCGCGTCCGAGTAGTGTTCGACCGTGAAGACCCCGTCGCCCTCGAGCACGTCGTCGTCGTCGGTGCCCAGGATTCCATCCCGTCCACGACGAGTGTTCGGAATGCCGTCCTCGCCAGCATCCTCGGCCGATGCATTGAGGGCGTCTCCCATCCAGTAACCCGTGTAGTACTGCCAGACCCAGTGAGAGGTGTCGCCGACGACGACGTTCTCGCGAGCGAAGAGTCCAAGGAAGTCCTTGTTCCAGTTGGTCGAGAGCCAGGCCTCCGTCTGTGCCTGCGTGTTGCCGGCCGGACGTGTCGTGGTCGGCGGATTGACGTATCGGATGGAGTTGGGACAGTAGACGTTGCCACCGGCATAGATGGCGCCTATGCCGGTCACGTAGCCTGTTATCATGACGTCGCCACGCACGACCACCGGCCCGTTGATCACGATCGGATTCGCCGCTGTCCCGTTCAGGTACAGGTTCTGGCGTTCCCCCGCACCGTCGCCGTAGACGGCGTTGCTCACCGTCACGCCGGCGATCGTGATCGAACTGCCGTTGTCGGTGGCGCTGGCCTCGTACGAGCTCAGGTCGGACAGATTGGGCATCTCGACGGAGCCGTCGAAATCATGCTGATTTTCCGTGTTTCCGCCGTTGCCTTGAACATTGCCGGCATTGACGATGTCCCAGCCAGACCAGATGCCGCCGTCGTTGCCGTCGGACAAACCATCTTCGTTGTCGTCGTGGTAACCGCTGAGAGCCGCAGTCGCGCCGCTCCACGCGACGCTGTCGTACATCGGCTGACCGGTCACCGTAGGGCTATAATTGGCTGCGTCGAATTGACCGTTGCTGCGTGCATTGCCCTTGCACTCGATCGTGTTCCCGTAGAACCAGCCCCAATTGTTGATGAAGTAGGCGTAGTTGAAGACGTCGCTCGGGGCGAGGCTGTAACGCACCGTGCTGCGTACCGAATGCCACGACTCGACTTGCCGACCAGCCGCCAACGCCGACGGAGCGTCGGGTAGATAGCCAGTGGCATCTACCGCTATCGTGATGCTCGTGGGCGTCTGCTCGATCGACGTCATGCTGACCGTGTACGAGCCGACGCGCGTCGCGCCGTCCATGAGCGCTTCGCCGACGATCGGAGTGCACGTCGTGCCGCCAGCGAACAGGTCCGTCAGACCCTTAAGCGGATCGTGCACCTTGTTGTTCTTCACTGCGATCGCAAGAAAAGCGAGTCCACGCTCGACACCGGCCTCGGCCAGGTACTTGGTCTTGACGTCGCTCATTCCTCGGCGAGCGTCTTTCACTTCGACGGCCGACATCGAACTCGCTGCATAGAGCAAGCCCATCATGCTCACCATCACCACGACAGTGCTGAGCAGCGCACTTCCCTTGCGCGACTCGGCGCGCGAGCGAGAGAACGTCAGACGTACATCAGTTGCGAGTTTGCACATGGAATTCTGCCTTCATTTCCGAAGAGTTGGTCGAATTGCCCGCCGCCGATACCGTGACTACCCACATGTCGCCGGACTTCACGACCCTGAAGCCGGGTGGATTTGCCGTGCCGCTGTGCAGCCCTTCGGCGATCACTTTTTCGTCTTGCACTGCACCGGCGACGTCGAGGATCTGCCGTAAGAGCTGCTTGTTCGTGACGCCCGCGACGACCGAGTTGCGGACCGTGTAGCGCAATTTCCAACCGACCTTGTTTTGGTCGGCGTAAGTCGTGCCCAACGTTTTTTCGTAGACGCCCCAGGTCAGCAATCCACCGGATTCGATGGGGACCATGAAGTCGACCTGAGTATTGGAGTCGGACAGCGTCGTAGCCGTGATCTGTGCGTCACTGCTCGAGCGCAGTTCATCGGTCAAATACGAGCTGGACTCGCGCAGGGCCCGGCCCTCTGCGGCGACCGAATACACGGTGCGCTGAGACTGATTGGCCATGTCGACACACACGGCGACCGAATATCCGAGGACGGCGAAGATCGAAAGCGAAATCATCGTCTCGATCAGCGTGAAGCCGGCGCGGCGAGAGCAGTTCATCCTCATCGGTCGGCCCTCAGCGTGGCGACGTGACCGAGTTCGCGGTTGTTGCGACGGTCGACGAGCACTGCATCCACTCGACGCAGTCCGACGGCGCTCTGAGTCACGGCCAAGTCGACTTCGAAGTCGGATGCCGCTGCAGTGCCTTTGTCGTAGACGCGGTTGCCGTTGAATGCGAGCAAGTCCGCGTAATCCTGCGCGGACATGTCCTCCATCACGGTCTCGATGAACAGGCTCGCTCGACTCATCCGCCGCGCGCTGTTGACTGCGCTGACGCTCGAGCCGAACGCTCCGGCCGACGCCAAGAGAATCGTCATCATGACGGACATCGCGATCGTGACCTCGAGCATCGACAGTCCTGTCTTGCCCCGCGATCGACGTGTTCGATTGCCCGCGCGCAAACCGCGCCCTTCGATTTCTGCCTTCATCTTCGTGGTCCCCTGCCTGGTGACGGGATGTGGATCGACAACTGCGAGGGCATCGGTGAGCGCAATTGGGAATTCCTATGCAAAGGCCGTTTTACATAGTGGATTTCATCGCCAGGTGAGCCGCGCCGCGATTGCGGCTTCGAGTCAATTCTTCCGGGTAGGAGGCCCGGAACAGCCGTGACGGGGCCTTCCCTTCGAGGTCACTTCGCCGTACGCGCGCGCGCTTCGTCGATCGACTTCAACACGCGTTCGTAGTCGGAATCGTTCAATCGGAGGGAGCGCATCGGCACGAGCGAACCGTCTTGCTTCTTATACGTGCTGTCCGAACCGGGCTTGGCGTGAGCGTTCTTCACGTGTCCCCAGTGAGCCGTGACTTCCATCTTCAGACTCGCACCCAAATGCGTGTGATGAACATCAGCGCCGTTCTGCAGCAGCAATTCGACGACCTCGGGATGTCCGTTCATCGCAGCCAAGAACAGCGCGGGTCGGTCGTTGATCTGAAATACGTCGTCGGCCTGAACACCGTTCGACAACTGCTCGCGCACGACGGCGATGTCGCCGTTCTCTGCCGCAATCAAGAATGCACGGCGATCACCTTTCGAGGACGAACCACAGGCGATCAGAACGAACGACAGAATCGAAGCGAGTGCTCGTGTCATGGGGTTTGCAGGATACGCTCGTCCCATCGACTGTCCAATTTCACCGCATGAGGTCGAGCTGCACCGGGCGCTGACCGTCCAAACGTGACCACCTCGCAATTGCTGCACGAATTCTTCGATCACGCGCTGGCGCTGAATCCGAACCGCACGGCAATCGACGTTCCCGGCTCCAGTTCGCGATCGGCACGACGCGTGACCTATGCCGAATTGGATCGGCGGGCCCGCGTGATCGCCGACCGACTCGCCCCACTGACGCACGAGGGCGACGTCGTGGCGTTGTTCATCGCACGCCACGACGTCGACTTGTTCGCAGCAGAATTGGCCGTGCTGCGCATCGGCTGCGCATACACGTGCATCGATCCGGTTTTTCCAGACGCACACGTCGCGTTCATCGTCGAGGACGCGCGTGCGCGAGTCGTCCTCGTCGATCACGTTCATGTTCGCCGAGCGCGCGAAATGAACCTCCGTGCCGATCACATCGTCGAAACGAGCACGATCGAACCTGCAGCGAGCTCTTTTGTCGAGCGAGCGAGTGCGCCGAGCGACCTCGCCTATCTCATCTACACATCGGGCACGACCGGCCGCCCCAAGGGGGTGATGATCGAGCATCGTTCGATCGTCAATTTGATCGCGTCGGACATCGAACACTTCCAACTGTCGCGCAAGGATCGGGTCGCACAGAGTTCGTCGCACGCGTACGACTCGGCGCTCGAAGAGACGTGGTTGGCGTTCGCCGTCGGCGCGACCGTAGTCGTGCTCGACGACGAGACTTCTCGCTTGGGCCCCGACCTGATTCCATGGCTCGCGACTGAGCGGATCAGCGTGTTTTGCCCGCCGCCGACGTTGTTGCGCGCGACGGGCTGTCGTGATCCCGCGCGTGCATTGCCCGATTTGAAGTTGCTCTACGTCGGCGGCGAAGCTCTGCCGCGCGACATCGCCGATCTCTGGGCGCGCGGTCGTCGCCTCGAAAACGGCTACGGTCCCACGGAATGCACGGTGACGGTCCTGCGCACGCGCATCCACGCGCACGAGCCGATCACGATCGGTGCGCCGGTTCCGGGCAATCACGCCTACGTGCTCGAGGGCGACAGCGAAATCGACGACGAGTCACCGGGAGAACTGTGTATCGCGGGCATCGGACTCGCTCGCGGTTATCTGAATCATCCCGAACTGACAGCCGAGAAATTCCAAGTGCACCCACGACTCGGCCGCATCTATCGGACCGGTGATCGCGTGCGACGGGGGGCGGACGGGCGCTTCGAATATCTCGGCCGCATCGATCACCAAGTGAAACTGCGCGGTTTCCGCATCGAACTGACCGCGATCGAAGAACGGCTCGCCGCGCAGACCGGAGTGCGTGCCGCCGCTTGCACGGTGCAGACCGAACCGGCGGGTCCGATCCTCGTCGCATTCGTCGTACCGCACGAGAGCGTTGCGCTCGATCGCAGCGCCGAATGGAGGACGCACCTCGCCCGCGAGCTGCCCGAGTACATGATTCCGGCTCGTTTTGCCGTCGTCTCCGCGCTCCCCGTGACCGTCGGCGGCAAGCTCGATCGCTCGAAACTCCCCCGCGTCGAAATCCAAGCCGTTGCGTCGACGGACGACATCGCCGCGCCGCGTGATTCCATCGAACGTGTCGTGCGTGATGCTTTCCGGCAGGTACTCGGGATCACGCGAGGCCCCGCGATCGACGCGGATTTCTTCGTCGAACTCGGCGGTGATTCTCTACGCGCGGCTGAAGCGATCTCGCTCCTGCGCAACGATCCGTCGACCGAGCATCTGACGGTGCGTGATCTCTACGCGAGTCGCACCGTGCGCGCGCTCGCTGCACTGCGGCCTCCAACGGCGCAGAACTCCGCGCCACGTTCACGCGCAACTCACGTCTCGACTCTGCGCGTCGTGATGGCGAACGCCGTGCAACTAGGAGTCTTGGCGACGACGATCGCGATCGCTGCCGTGCTCGGTTGGTTGTTCGGGGAGCGTTTCGTCCCCGCGATCACCGTTGGACTGGGTTTGCCGCTCGCACTCGTTCTCGCACCGGTCGCGTTCGGGATCGCATTGTCGCTATACGCACCGTTGTCGATCGCGTTCGCGGTGCTCGTGAAGCGACTTTTGATCGGAAAGTACGTCGAAACGCGCGTGCCGGTGTTCTCGAACGCGTACGTGCGTCACTGGCTCGTGCAGAAGGCTGCGCGCGCTATTCCGTGGAATTCACTGCAGGGCACGACGCTCGAAAGTTCGGTCTTGCGCGCGCTCGGAGCGCAGGTCGGCGAACGAGTTCACATCCATCGCGGTGTCGCGCTCGATCAAGGTGGCTGGGACCTGCTCGAGATCGGTGACGACGTGACGATCGCGCAGGATGCCGCGCTGCGACTCGTCGAACTCGAAGACGGAGAACTCGTCGTCGGGCCCATCAAGATCGGTTCTTCATCCACGGTCGACGTGCGCGCAGGAATGAGCGCTCATTCGAGTCTGGGCTCACGCGCCTATCTTGCTCCGCTGTCGTGGCTGGAAGGCGGCGTGCATGTCCCCGACGGCGAGCGCTTCGACGGAGTGCCCGCGCGCCCGGCAGGTTCGGCGCCCGGCGACCCGATCGCCGACGACGTCCGTGCGTGGTCGCCGAGGACGCATGCGTTCGTCCTCGTCATTGCGCGTGCGGCGATGCGCGTGCTGTTCGCCGTGCCTTTCACGCTGCTCATGGCGCTGCTCGCCTGGTACGCCGATCTCGATTGGAACGGATTCGCGCGCGTGTTGAGCGAAGGCAGTTGGTCGGCGCTCGGCGTGACGCGACTCGCCGTCGCTGCGTGCGCGGCGATCCCGACGACGTTGCTGCTGCAAGCACTTCTGCTGCGCGTGCTGGGTCGAGTACGCGAGGGGCATGTGCCGTGCACGAGTCCGGCGCACGTGCGTATCGCATTGAAGACGGACGTCGTCCAAGCGGCGAGCGTGTGGCTCAGTGGGACGCTCTTCTGGCCGACGTGGTTGCGACTCGCCGGAATGCGCATCGGACGCGATGTCGAAGTGAGCACGATCATCGACGTCGTCCCCGAGTTGATCGAGATCGGCGAGGAATCGTTTCTCGCCGACGGCATCTACTTGGGTGGGCCGCGCATCCATCGCGGCGTGGTCAGCGCTGCGCTTACGACTCTCGGCAAGCGCACGTTCCTCGGCAATCACGTCGTCGTGCAAGCTGGACACCACATGAGCGACGATCTGCTCATCGGGGTCTGCACGGTCAGCGATGACTCGACGATGCGAGGGGGAACGGCGTGGTTCGGACAGCCACCGTTCGAATTGCCGCGTCGGCCTCAGACCGCTTTCGATCGTCGCGTGACACACGATCCGAGCTTCGTTCGACGAGTGAATCGAATCGCGTGGGAGCTGGCGCGCTTCACGCTGCCGATTCCGGCGATCCTCGTCGGCCTGTGGGCTGCTGCCTGGTTCGCGGAGCGCGTGGGAGAGAATTCGACGTGGGCCCGTGGAGCACTTCACCTGGGCTTGGTCGCGTGTGCGATCTCGGCGTCGGGAGTACTTTTCGTGTTGGCGCTCAAATGGATCCTGCTCGGAAAGGTCCGACCTGGACAACACCCTTTGTGGTCGTGTTGGTGCAGCCGGTGGGATTTCCACTATGTCGTTTGGGCCCTTTACGCTCGCAGCATCTTGTCCAGTTTGGAAGGCACATCGGTGCTCGCTTGGTATCTGAGGGCGATGGGCGCCAAAGTAGGTAAACGCGTCGTCCTGGCTGGCGGCTTCGGACAAGTCGTCGATCCGGACATGCTCGAATTCGGCGACGACGTCACGGTGCACGCGCTGTTTCAGGCGCACAGTTTCGAAGAGAGAGTGTTGAAGATCGACCGAGTTCGCGTACGACACCGTGCAGACATCGGGCCGGGCTCGGTCCTCTTTTACGGATCGGACGTCGGCGAAGGTGCGAGAGTACTGCCGCACAGCGTCGTCATGAAGCTGGAGCGCGTGCACGGCGGCAAGACGTACGTAGGATGCCCGATTCGAGAGGTCGAGGCTCGTTCACGCTCGACGTCGGCGCGTTGAGCGGTGGACGTCCCGGCTTCGCGTCGCGACTGTGCGAACTCGTGCATCAAGTCGCCGTGTACGTCATGCCGCGCCGACGGCCCTCGGTCCTGATTTTCTGCGCGGCGATCAGCTTCCTCATCGGCAAACGCATCGTGTGGACGTCGGTGTTCAACGCTACAGCGACTTGCTCGCTGCGTTGCCCGGGATTCTCTTTCACGTGCGTCAGCAATTTCTCGCTGAACTCGATCAAGTGATCGACGGAGTGCCGCACACGCACAGCTTCGACACGTGGCGACCCGACTCTTGCTTCATTCCGGAGTCGCCCACGCTGGCTCGGTTCACCGAGTTCCAGCTCGAGCCTCTCGACCACGATCTCGAGCGTCGTGCGCCGAACCAGCAACTCGAGCTGCTTCGAGAACGAGACGACGAGCGCCTGGATGGCCGAGTCCACGTTGGATGCGTTACTCATGTGTCTGCTGCGCCTTGCCCGCGAATTCACCGTGTAGCCTGACAAAAGCACGAGCTCGTCAGCACGACGTCGGCCCGCGACCAAGCGCGTTGATAGCGAGCGCGCAATTCGTCGGTTTCGCGTCCCAACCCGCGGGCTTCTGCACAGCGCAACAAGCCTTGCAACGACCAACCGTTCTCGGGCCAGCGCTTCAGGTCCTCGCGATAGATCCCCTCGGCTTCCGTGTATTTCCCGGCCGTCACGAGCAGAGCTCCGAGCGTGTGTCGTACCGGGATGATCCAGTCCGGCGGTTCGTCGTACTTCAATTCGTCTTCGACTGCGACGGCTTGGCGCACGAGGTCCAGACCTTCGTCGCGTCGACCTTCTCGGAACGCCAACTCGCCCTTCGCCAGCAAGACGGGAATGCGCAGCACGAGCTTCGCCGGGTTGTTGCCGATCGGGCGGTCGTCCATCGCCGCCGCCAGCGCTTCGAGTTGCGCGAGTTCTGCGTGCGCTTCGGCGAAGCGATCCTTCACGGTGAACGCGACGCAGCGCGCGTGATGGCGCACTGCGTTCGACACGCCGAACAGCGCCGGAAACTCGGGCTCGCGCAGGATTTCGTCCCACATGCCGAAGCGCATTTGGACTTCGAGCACGACCGGCATGAACCCGTCGATGTACGGACCCATCCTTTCGAGGAACTCGGGCGTGAATCCGCTCGCCAGCGCACGAGCGGCTTCCAACGCTTTCTCACGGCGACCTTCCATCATCGAAGCGAACGTCAGGAAGTGCACGTTGTGCGCCATGTACACGCGGTAGAAGCCGGCTTTTCCCGTGCGATTCGCGTGCTTCACGTCGACAGCGATCGCACGCTCGTTGGCGCGCGACGCTGCTTCGTAGCGACCGACTCGCGCATCGATGTGCGCAGGCATGTGCACCAAGTGACTCGATCCCGGGACCATCTCCCGCAGACGATCCGCCGCTCGATTCGCGCGCGAGGGATCGTTCGACGCTTCCATCGCGTGCACGTACAGATGGTTCGCGAGCGCATGGTCGGGCTGCAAGACGAGCACGCGCTCGAGGATCTCGACGATCTCCGGCGTCCACGGTTTCGGCGCACCGGTGTTCGTGTACATATCCCAAGGGTGCAAGTTCATCAGCGACTCGGCACACAGGGCGCCGACTTCCGCATCACTGGAGAATCTGCGCCATGTCGCGCGCATCGCGTCGGCGTACGCTCCGTCCAGCGCGCTGCGATCGAGCGGTGCGGGCCACGCGTAGCGAGCCGACAGAGCGTCGATCAGAGCGCGCTCGACCTCGCTGGCAGCGCCCGCGGTGCCTTGGGCTTTTTTCAGCGCTTTCCATGCTGCATCCGAAGCATCGGGCGTCATCGCGGCGTTGTTGATATGCGGCCCGTGCGCGAGCGCGATCCCCCACCACGCGGCTGCACAATTCGGATCGATCTCGCTTGCCGCAGTGAACGAGCGGATCGCTTCGTCGTGGTTGAATGCGTGCACGAGCACGAGTCCTTGATCGAAGTAGCGCTGCGCCTCGCTCGATTGCGTCGTCACGGCGCGCGTCGCCGAACCCAGATCGTCGTAGAGGTAGCGCGCTGAAACTTCGGGCGCACCGTCTCTGCTCGACGCACAACTCGCGATGAAGACCAACGCCGCTGAAGAGAACAGTCTGCCGTGAACGATCATATTTGCCTCTGCGCTCCGTCTGCGATCATCAGAACAACCAACGAGCCCCGACCGTGAATCTCCAATCGACGACACCGTCGATGTCGTGCCCGAACAGTCCGACCGCCGGTCCGATCCACATCGCGAAACCCGTGTCGCTCGTGCGCCCGATTTCGAAATCCAGGTTCATGCCTGTGTGCTCGCCCGCGTGCCAATCGACGATGAACTCCGTTCCGCCGCGTGTCCAAACGCGCGGAGACCATTCCGTCATCAAATGGATGTCGAGCTTCGTGAGCGCGACGCCGTCGCCGCCTTCGTCGCGATCGAACGACACGAAGTGCTCGATCGTTTCGGTCAACCGTGAGCGAATTTCAGGGAGAGCGCCGGCGGCCGCGGCCATCACGAAAGCGCGATCGCTGCGGGCACCGATCAGCTCGTCGCTCGCAGTGTCGAGCACGACGCCCCCGGCGAAGAACATCGCGAACGTGCGCTCGTCGTAAGCCCGCCAACCGAACTGTGCACGCAAGTCGCCGATGCCCGTTTCACCCCGACCCGCATCCGGATCGACGTTCGCGAACGGCAGATCCGCGCGCAGCACGAAACGATCGAGGAATCCGTAGTCGAAACGCGTCGTCAACGCTGTGCGCGTCGAGTCGCGGTGCTGATCCGCGTGCTCGAAAGAGAATTCGAGGCGCGTCAGCGGCTCGGTCGGATCCGTGCCGAACGTGGTGCTGGTGCTGGTGCTGGTGCTGGTGCTGGTGCCTTGCAGCGCGAGCAAGCTGAGTGCGCAGATCATGTGCGCATCAACACACGCGCCGTTCGAACGGCACGAGGAACTCGAGGACGTTCGCTTTGTCGCGACCGATGAAACCGCCGTTCGTCTCCGAGCGGATATTCACGGTCGTCGACGGCAGATCGGCTTCGCCCGTGCATCGAATCGTGATCGTCGCCTCGCCGCTCAAGAAGCGCTTGCGGCGCTTGGCGACGATGGTCCGCAGAGCTGCGTCGCTCGATTGAATCGTCCAACCCGACATATCGGCCGCTTGTTCGCACACGGCTTCGAAAACGGCGTCGGCGCGCATCGGCACGCGCAGTGGCTTCAAGTGTGCCCCTGCGTGTGCGTCACTCGTCTCGAACATGGCGCGCATGTGACGGATTCGTCCGCACGAACTAGTTGGCGCCGACTTTCTTGAGCTTCTTTGCCATGCGACTCTTCAGGCGCGCAGCGGCGTTCTTGTGCAGGATGCCGTGCTTCGCGGCTTTGTCGACGCGCTTCATCGCGAGCGGCAGAAGGGCCTTACCCGCACTGGCCGATTCGGCGCTGTGCACGCGCTTGACCGCGGACTTGAAGGCGCTGCGTTGCACCTTGTTCTTCTCGCGGGCCTTGATGTTTTGGCGGTTGCGCTTCGCGGATTGCTTGCTGTGAGCCATCGTTTCTCGTCGGTTCTCGGTTCGTTGCGTTGTTTACTTGTAGCGTTCCATCTTCGCGACCACGTCGCGGTAGCCGATGTCGACCTCGAAGATGCGTGCGAAGAATGAGCGCGCTTCCGCGCCGTTCTTTTCGCTCTCGGCGATGAGGCCGAGATTGTACAGGATCTCCTTCGCTCGATCGTCCACCTGAGACGCCCCTTCGAGGCACTTCAGGTATTCCTTGCGCGCCAGGTCGGCGTAGCCTTTGCCCTGGAAACACTGCGCGAGCGAGAGTTGTGCGTCGCGCTTCGTGCGCGGATCGTTCATCGCTTTTTGCAGCTCGCCCATCGCGCCGTCGAACTCGGCGACCTTCATCATTCGACGTCCGAGCTGCAGGCGCAGATTGGCGTCGGCGGGGCGGAGGTCGACTCGGCGTCGATAGTCCTGGGCTTCGAACTTCCACAGCTCGCGCTCGAGCGCTTCGGCTTGCGCGTCATCGCCCGATTTGCCCGCGCGCGCGACGGCTTTCTTCATCACTTTGACGCGCAGATCGCCCGCCTTGCACGAGAGCTCGAACGAATCTCGCTTGTACGAGAGCGCGCGTTCGATCCACTCCAGCGCACTTTCGGGATCCTTCAATCTCTCGTGTGTTTCGCCGAGTTCGATCATCGTCTCCGGCGTCGGATCGTCGGAGTAGCGAGCTTCGAGTCGCGTCAGGTCGGCGCGCAGTTCGTCGTCGGATCGGTGCAAGCGTTGCGAACGCTCCAGATCGCGCGCGCCGTCCTTGTCTTTGATCTGATCGCGGCTGTGCGTGACGTTCGCTGACGTCGAACCCGACAAGGCGCGCTCGGCGGACAGATCCTTGCGTGCTTTCAACGCATCTTGATCGCGCGGATCGGCGGCCAACGCGCGCTCGTAATATTGCAGCGCCTTCTCGTGGTCGCCGAGCCGGTACGTCATCGCTCCGGCGCGCTTCAAGCCTTCGGGATTCTTGGGCGCGATCTCGGCCAAGAACTCGTACACCGCGCGAGCGGATGAAACATGGCCGGCGTCTTCGAGCGCCATCCCGAGCAACAAGTTGCCGTCTTCGTCGAGCGGGTTCGACGCGAGGTAGGTCTCGAGCTGTTTCGCGGCCGCGTCGTTCTTGCCGGCTTTGCGCAACGTCTTCGCCAGCGCGAGCGGAGCCGCCCCGCCGAGCGCTCGCAGGAATTTCGAGCCGCCGCCCTTCGCATCGAGGCGCTTCTTCAGGGCATGTCGCAATCCGAGGCGCGCTTCGCCGAGGTCGGGCGAAATCTCGAGCAACTGTTGGTACAGCTCGATCGCGAAGTCGTAGTTGCGCTTGCGCACGGCCTCGTCGGCCTTCTCGAGTTGCTTGCTGAAATCCATGCGCTTTGGGGCCGTTTCGCGGGGCTCTCGCTAGAGCCGTCGGGCGCCGAATCGGGGCGAAAAGACTAGTGGAAGGAGAGAGATCGGTCAACGCGGGTTATCCTGCCGGCTTGACGCGTGGCCTATTCGAGGTGCGCGCCACGAGCCATGAGCGACGAACTCCATTTCGACCTGACCCTCTATCCCGAACCGATCCTGCGGAAGCGCGCAGAACCAATTTCGGCCTTCGATTCGGCCCTGAAACGCACTGTCGTCGCGATGTACGAGCGCATGTTCGAGAGCAAGGGCGTCGGGCTGGCTGCACCGCAAGTCGGCCTCAAACAGCGCATCCTCGTCGTCAACCCGACGGGTGACCGCAAGGACGATCTCACGCTCGTCAACCCGACGATTTCCGCCAAGGCAGGCGACGACACGCTCTTCGAGGAAGGCTGCCTGTCGTTCCCCGGGATCTACGCCGAAATCAAGCGACCCGAGCGCTGCACCGTCGTCGCGTTCGACGTCGACGGCAATCGCATCGAGAAGGAGTTCGACGGTTTCGTCGCGCGCATCATCCAACACGAGTTCGATCACTTGGAGGGCGTGCTGCTCGTCGATCGCATGTCGCCCACCGACAAGCTGAAGAACCGCGGCGCGCTCGAAGAACTCGTCGAACGCTACCAACGCCGCCTGCGAAAATCGGCCGCGCAAGGCTGAGCGAGCGCGCGTGCTGCTCACGACGGATCGATCGAGTCCGCTGCCGCGTGCGCCGCGCGGCTCTGTCGTTTCGATCGGCGTGTTCGACGGCGTGCATCTCGGGCACCAGAAAATCCTCGAGCGCAATCTCGCCCGCTCGCGCGAACTCGGAGCGCGCGCAACCGTCGTCACGTTCCGCGAGCATCCAAAACGCGTTTTGCTCGGACGCGCGCCGCGCACGTTGACGAGCCTCGAGCACCGGCTCGAATTGTTCCGTCGCGCGGGGATCGAACACACCGTCGCGCTGACTTTCGACGAGGAACTGCGCTCGATCGAAGCGGGCGTTTTCGTGCGCGATTTCCTTATCGGCGAACTCGACGCGCAGGCGTTCGTGCTGGGCTTCGACAGCAAGTTCGGTCGCGAGCGCGCGGGCACCCCGGAGTTCCTCGCGGCGCTCGGCCTCGACGTCGAAGTCGTGCCTCAAGTGCAAGTCGGCGACCGCGCCGTGTCCAGCACCGCGATCCGCGAGGGCGTCGAACTCGGCGATCTGGTCGGAGCCGCGCGGATGCTCGGCCGACCCGTCGCGGTCTACGGCGAGGTCGTGCCCGGCGATCACCTCGGCCGTGAACTCGGATTCCCGACCGCGAACCTCGATTTGCACCACGAGCTGCGCCCACCGACAGGCGTGTGGGCCTGTCGAGCGCGCGTCGTTCGCTACGCACCGGAACCGATCGTCGGGCGCGCGCTCGAAGCCGTCGCGAACATCGGCTTTCGCCCGACTTTGGGCGGACAGCGGCCCGACGTGGCGCGCGTCGAAGTCCACCTCCTCGATTTCGAAGGCGACCTGTACGGCCAGTTCATCGAACTCGAATTCGCCGCGTTCCTACGCGAGGAACAGCGCTTCCCCTCGCTCGACGCGCTCAAAGTCCAGATCGCACTCGACATCACGAAAGCACGCACGATTCTGCGCTCAAAGGGGTGAGTCAGCGCGCCGTGTCGCACCGGTTGCCCAAGGGACCGTTTGAGTTTTGCAGCGCTCCGCGCCGATGATCCGGCTCGCGCGTTGACGCGACAGGGGGCCGTGGCCATAATCCGCGCCCCCTTGGGGCTGGAACCGGTGCGCCGGTCGGCACGTGGTTCTTCGGGCAGGTAGCTCAGTCGGTAGAGCACTTGATTGAAAATCAAGGGGTCACCGGTTCAACCCCGGTTCTGCCCACCACTCTTCTCTCCTTTCTTCCCACTCCCCAGCTTTTTCAGGCCAGCCTTTTCACGCACCTCGCGCCATGAGCAGCACGACACCGGTCGTCATCACGCGCAGCGATCCACGCCGGATCGAGGTCGAGTGGAGCGACGGTCACAAGACCGTTTTTTCAGCGGCGGAGCTGCGCTCGCTGTGCCCGTGCGCCGTCTGCGTGAACGAGCTTTCAGGCGTTCGCGTGCACGACGTGAAGAGCGTTCCGACCGATCTCGAGCAGCGCGACACGAAGATGGTCGGGAACTACGCGCTGACGATGACGTTTTCAGACGGCCATCACACCGGCATCTTCACGTTCCCATTCTTGCGCCGCCACGATCCGTCGGGAGCGTGAACCGTGGCCGACGCGCGCCCGCTCGAAGTGCGAGCGAACCTCATCATTCCCGCGGATGAACTCGTGCTCGACTTCGCGCGTTCGGGCGGTCCCGGCGGCCAGAACGTCAACAAAGTCGAGACGAAGGCCATCCTGCGCTGGTCGGTGCGCGATTCACGCGTGCTCGACGATCGGCAGCGTGCGCGCTTGATGGCGAAGCTCGCGTCGCGACTCACGACCGAGGGCGAGATCGTGTTGCACGCCGCGAGTCACCGTGAGAGAGCCCGCAATATCGAGGAAGCCCGCGAACGTCTCGTCGCGATCCTCGTCGGGGCGCTCGTGGAACCGAAGACGCGTCACAAGACCAAACCGACGAAGGGTTCGAAGCGGCGGCGACTCGAAGGCAAGCGCCTGCGGTCCGACGTGAAACGCGGACGCAGCGGAGGAGGAAACGAATGAGTGCGTTGAAAGACCCTGAATTCCAGGCCCTTTTGAAGGATCTCGTCAGCGAAGAGCGCCGCAAGAAGCGCCGCCGGCCGAACCGTTTCGAGGCGCGCGGTCTGCTGCTCCCGCTCGGCACGGCTCTCCTCGACGGCGATCCCGAAGTCGAGACGGCGCTCGCGAAGGTGCGCGTGATCCTCGAGTCCGAGCGCGAAGCGTGGCACGCGGCGTTCGATGAGGAATTGACCTTGGCCGCGACCGAGCACGTGCGCTCGTGCGATCCGGGGTTCTTGAAACATCCGCACTACGATTTCCCATATACGGTCGCCGCGCGACATCGTCTCGAGGCTCGGCTGCAGGCTGCGGAAGCACTCGATCTCGCCGCACCGGAAAATTTGCTCGACCAGATCGAGCGCGCCGACCGGATCTTGGCGCCGTACCTCGACTCGCGCGACACTGCCGAGCGCGGATGAGTGAGATTCAGGGCTTTGCAGCGGTGTGATTCACGAATGCGGATTGCACGCGTGGCCTGTTTGGAGCCGGGGCGAGGCGCCCGGCGGCCCTGAGCCAAAAGCCGAAAATACGATTGCGATCTCGTAGCAAGTCCATTGGAGACATCGACTTGAGTATCCCCAAGTGAGAACTCCGCATTTGGAGGTCAAGGGTTGCGACGAGTCGCCGATCGACCCAGCGGAGAGGTGATTCACGAAAGAAAAGCCCGACGGGGGCTTTTCCTGGCGCAGGTCGCGCGGCATCCTCTTCGCGCACAAGACCCCATCCCAATGTGTGTCCCTCAGTTTCAGTTCCTCTTTGGAGTGCATTTCATGAAGAAGCTCGTGTACAGCGCTCTCGCGTTGACACTGTCCGGTGCGCCTGCCCTGGCCACGGACAATGGCTGGTCGGGTCTCGACAAGGAAATCGAAAGCCTGTCGTCGAGCCTGCAGTCGGCCAACCCCAATGCCCCTGGTATCTCTGGCTGGGTCCTCGCCAGCTACCGTCACTCGAGTGACATCGATGCGAACGGAACCGCGACGGGCACGCCCGATCAAAGCGGCTTCCAGCTCGACTCGGTGCGCCTCGAAGTCGAAGGCGATGCCGGCAACGACTACTCGTACAAGGTGTCGATGGACCTCGCGGGCGGCAACGGTTCGCTTCACGGCGAATCGCCCAGCGGCACCGTCGGTCTCCGTGATGCCTACGTCAAGTGGAGCATCTACGAAGGCATCAACGGCAAGATCGGTCGTTTCAAGGAATCGATGCTGCGTTCGGCCCTCGTGTCCGACAACCGCCTCATCCTCCTCGATCGCACGAACCTCGGTGAGCTGCTCGACCGTCGCGACCTCGGTCTCGCCGTCTACGGCTCGTTCGACGTTCTCAACTGGACGGTCCAAGCCCAAGACGGCACGGACGGTCAAGCTGACGAACACCGCTTCGTCCTCCGCGCCACGGCCAACGTGGTCGGCAAGGCTGGCGACAGCAAGAACGAAGGTGCCTACGGCGCCGGTGAAGAAACGAACGTCGTGGTCGGCATCGCCTTCCAAGACGAGGGCAACCTCGCAGACGGTCAAATCATCGCCCTCGAAGCAGGCATGACTGCCGGACCGTTCTCGGTCGCGGCGGAACTCGTCGACTTCGACAAGGGTGACGCAGGCACGTTCGGCCTCACCGACACGTTCGTCGGCAACGACGTCGCCGACACGACCCCGTGGGACATCACGGTCAGCTACCTGATCACGCCGGAATACGAAGTCGCCGGTCGCTTCGAAGATGCCGACGACGTTGACGACACCACGTCGTACACGCTCGGCGTCAACCGCTACGTTCGCGGCCACGACATCAAGTGGGGCGCGCAGTGGAAGGCGATCAAGACGGATAACGCAGTTGGCGACATCGACCAGCTCGGCGTCGGCGTCGGCGTCAGCTTCTGATCTAGCTCAGTAGGGCTCTCCTCGCACTCGCGCCCGTCGCGAGTTCGGGAGGCAGCTCGAAAACAGGAAGGCCTCGCGCGCGTCGCGAGGCCTTCTCGTTTCCCAGACTTGCTTTCAGGCCGTTGCAGCTCACTGCACAGGCTTCTGCGGGCGCTCGAACACGAGCAAGCGCGCGTCGTCCTTGCTGCGCGAGCCAGCCCACACCCAGAGCTTGTGGGTGGTCGCATCGAGCGTGCACGTCCGACCGCTGGCGCCCGTCTAGATCTTGCCGACTGGCTCGAAATGCCTTGCCGTCGACGACACGCACGACCGACATCTTCCCGTCGCCGCAGGACGCGAACACGAGGTTCGTCTCCGCGTCGAACGTGGTCGCGTCGCAGCCGTCTCCGATCGGCAGCGTGGTGAGGACCTGCGCACTCGGGACGTCGACGACGGCCAGCCTCTTGTCGCAACCGATGAACCGAATCCCGTGCTTCAGGTCGATCGGGAGCCCGGTCGGAGCTTGGGCCGGCGCGAGCGGAATCTTGGCGGCGACCGCGTGCTTCGCCGCGTCGATCTGGGCCACGCAGTTCTTGTCCTCGACGTTGACGAATACGAGCCCCTGCACGAGTGCTTAGACGGCGGACTCGCCGTTGCCGCCTGGAGTGAGCGCGATCGCCTTCGTCTGTTGAAACGACGTCACATCGTCAGTTGCGGTCGATGCGCGCGTGACGCAGAGCGTCGCAAACGCGAGAGAACGAACCATGATGAGCTTCGATCAGGGGTTTTCGGCAGAGATGTGCTCGTGCACCGCGCGCTCGAATGCGCCGGTCGCGAAGTCGAATTCGACGCGTGCTGCGGATGCGGCTCGCTCGGCGTCGAGCCGCGCGAGCTGTGCCTCGGCCTCGCCGCGTCGCGCCGACACCAACTCGGCGTAGTCGACTTCGCCAGCAGCGAACAAGCGTTCGGTCTGCTCGCGCAATGCGCGTCGACGCTGCGCGAGCTCGCCCGCGGAACCGGTCAGCGCCGATTCCGCTGTTTCGAGGCGCAGGAGAGCCGCGGAAACTTCGCCGGCCACTTGCTGCGCCGTGCGACGCAGCTCGACGGCGGCAGCGAGCAATCCGGCTCGCTGTTCACGCTCGGCGACGGCCCCGGAATCGAAGATCGGCAATACGACGTCGAGGCCGGCGACGCCGCGCAGCTCGCCGTCTTGCCTTCGCGGACCGGCCGACACCGTCGGCAGGAATTGAATGCGTTCCGAAGCCAAGTGCGCGCGCACGAGCTGCGCCTGGTAGCGGGCTTTCGCAGCAGAAATCTCGGGCCGTGCTGCCGATGCGAGCGTGAGGAGTGCCTCGATGTCGCGCTCCGACGTGAGCGTCGAACCATTCGGCTGTTCGGCGAGCGCCAGCGTAAGCGGCCGCTCGAAACCGAGCGCGAACGCGAACAGGAGTTCGAGCTCTCTCGCGTCGGCGCGTGCACGCTCGACCGAGGCCGTCGTCGAGGCGAGTTCGAGATCGGCGCGATCGCGTTGAATGCGCGGCGCGAGTCCTGCCGCGACGAACTTCCGGACGGCGTCGCGTTGATCGCGCGCGATCACGGAGAGGCGCTCCTCGAGCTCGATCTTCGACCTCGCAGAGGCCAGCTCGTCGTACGCGCGCACGACGTCGGCGGCGAGGCGATTGCGCTCGGCTCGCAGCGTCGCCTCTTCCGCTTCCAAGTCGTGCACCGCCGCAGCGTGACGGCGCTTCCTCGCGAACACGTCTTCGAGCGCGGCTGCGATGCTGAGGGTCGTCTGCACGGCATTGTGCGCTGCCTTCGCGTTCAGGCCGAAATCCTCGAATCCCAGCGACGCGATCGGGTTCGCAAGCAGCGCCGATCGATCGACAGCGGCACGTGCTGAGGAGACACGAGCGCTCCACGCCGCTTCGTTCGGCACGCTGTGCAGTGCGAGATCGATGCACTGCTCGCGCGTGAGTGGTGCCGCAGCGCGTTCCGCCGACCAGGGCGCGGCGAGAACGGGTTCGACGATGGTCGAACGACACGACGAGCAGCTCGCGACGACGACGAGCACGAACCCGCGCACCATCGAATCAGTCGACATGAGCGGCCTCCGCGATCAAACGACCGCGCGCGATCGTCGCGCAACCGAGGGGAACGACGACGAGCGTGAACAACGTCGACACGATCAATCCACCGATCACCGCAATCGCGAGAGGCCGCTGCAAGGCCGATCCCGCACCCCACGCGAGTGCGAGCGGCAGCAGTCCCGCGATCGCAGCACACGTGGTCATCACAATCGGCCGCAAACGCACGCGCGCCGCCTCCAAGATCGCGTCGCGCTCGCTGCGACCCTCGCGATGCAGTTGTTGCGCGTACTCGATCAGGATGATGCCGTTCTTGACCGCCAATCCGACGAGCATGATCAAGCCCATCCCCGAACTGATGTCGAGCGGCACGCCACAGAGTTCGAGCGCGTACAAGCCGCCGAGTTGACCGAACGGCAACGCCAGGAACAGAACGAGCGGCAAGCGCAGCGAGCGGAATTGAAAGACCAACAACAGGAACACGAGTCCCCCGCCGAGGCCGAAAACGAGCAGCAAATGGAGGAATGCGGTGTGTTGGCTCGCCGCTTGGCCGCCGAATTCGACGCGTACCGAAGCGTCGCGCGGCAGCGCTGCGACGGCGCGTTCGACCGCTCGACTCGCCGAGCCTAGATCGCGCCGTGCGACCGCCGCGGTGACGCGCACCATCGGGGTTTGGTTCTCGCGCTCGAGCTCGTTCTCGGCGAGATCGCGCCTGAACTCGGCGATCGACGAGAGTGGAACGAGCCCTGCGGCGGGTGTCGCCAAGAAGATCGACGGTCCCGCGCCATCGACGGTCAAGTCGATCCGCTGACGATCGGGGTAGCGCACGCGCACGTCGACGAAGCGATCGCCTTCTTGGATGCGCGTCGCGACGATGCCGAGCGACTGAATGCTCGTCTGCACGGCGATCTGTTCCGTCGTCAAGCCGACGCGAGCTGCGCGCACAGGATCGGGATGCCAAGACAGTTCAGGACTGCCGAACGAGACGTGATTCTTGACGTCGACAACCCCTGCAACGCGCTCGAGTGCTTTCTCGACGTCGTCGGCTGCGTGCTGCAACAGCGGATAGTCGGCGCCGAGCAACTTGACCTCGATCGGCGCGGGATTGCCGGCGAGATCGGCGATCGTGTCCTGCATGACTTGGATGAACTCGACCTCCGCCTGCGGCACTTCCTTCGCCAAGCGCTCGCGCAAATCGTCGAGGACTTCGAACACGCTGCGGTCGCGCTCGATGAGTGGTACGAGCCCGACGAGCATGTCGCCGGTGAACGGTTCGGTCGCGAAGAAACCCAGCTCGGCCCCGGTTCGCCTTGAAAACGAGGCAATTTCGCGCGTTTCGAGCAGGACGCCTTCGATGCGACGACACGCCGCGTCGGTCTCGGCGAGGCTCGTTCCGACCGGCAGCGAGTAGTCGAGCACGAATCCGCCCTCGTCCATCTCGGGCAAGAATCCGGTCTCGACGTTGCGCACGAGGGACGCGCTCACGAGGACGATCGCAGCCAACGCAATCCAGACGAACCCGGCGTGAGCGACGAGACGCGCCGCCAGCGAACGATAGCCGTCTTGCACCGGCGTCATCCAACGACGCGCGCTCACGCCGCTCTTTGGCGCCAGCCACGGAATCGACAGGAACAGCGGCGTGTACACGAGCGAGACGAGCATCGAGGCGACGATGCTGATGCCGAGCGCCAGGCTGAGGCTCGTGAAGAACTGTCCGACGACGCCTTCCAGGAACACGAGCGGCAAGAACACGACGACGGTCGTGAGCGACGACCCGACGATGGCACCGAGCACTTCACCCGTGCCTTCCGCAACGGCGCGGAATCGATCTCGCGGAAGTGCGTCTCGAGCAAGCTCTTGCGAGCGCCGCGCGACGTTCTCCACCACGACGATCGCGTCGTCGATGATCAATCCGATCGCAACAGCGAGTCCTCCGAGGCTCATCAAGTTGAGCGATTCGCCGACGAGCGGAAACAACGCGAGCGTGAGCAACACCGAGATCGGGATCGCCAAGCCTGCAACCAAAGTCAGGCGCCAATTCCCGAGGAAAATCGCGATCACGACGACCGACAACAGAGCGCCAATCCCAATCGCGTCGCGCACGCCCGCGATCGATTCGTCGACCAGGCGCGCTTGGTCGTAAACGGAAACGATCGTTCCCCCACCGGGCACGTGCGCCCGTTCTTCCACCAACACCCGCGCGACGTCTTCGGACAGACGCGTGACCTTGCCGCCGTCGCGCAAGAAAACGCTGACCACGACGCCTTCTCGCCCACCGCCGGTGACGACCATCGTGCGCTCGGCGACCGTCTCGACGACGCGCCCGAGTTCCGACAGAAGAATCGGATCGCGCCCGGCCCGTGGCACCGCGATGTCGAGGATGTGATCGGAATCCTCGATGCGACCGTCGACGAGCCACTGGTACCGAAGACCCTCGGCGGACGAGCGGCCGACTGCGGACACGGTGTTCGAGTTTGCGATCGCGTCGCTGACGGCGCTCGCGTCGAGTCCTGTGCGGGCGAGTGCCGCCGGATCGACCTCGAACACGTACTCGCGTCGATCGCCGGACTGAACCGTGACCATGAACGTGTCCGTCAACCGCGCAATGCGCGGTTTCAGCTCGATTTCAGCCCATTCCGCGAGTCGAGCACGCGCGACCGCATCTCCGGCGAAGTGCTCGCCCGCGATCACGTTGAAGCTCAGGACGGGAAAAACCGCCGGCGTCTGCTGTTCGGTCGTGAAATGCACGTCGGCGGGTAGTCCCGATTGCGCGATCCGCGCGCGCACGTTCGACAACGCATCGCGCATGTCTGTGTCGGCTCGAAAGTCGAGCGACAACTCGCTCGCGCCCCGCACGGTCTTCGAGCGCACGCGCATCAAGTTCGGAATCACGCTCACCGCTTGCTCGAGTGGCTTCGTGATGGCGACCATCATGCCGCGCACAGGTTGTTCGCCGCGCTCGGCAATCACGGCGATGCGCGGAAACGACACGCGCGGGTAGATGCTACGCGCCACCATGAAGATCGCTGCGACTCCCGCGGTCAGCGACAGGACGAGCAGTACGAACAATGCGCGTCGATGCGCGAATGCGGTCGCCACGACTTTCATCGTGGAGTTTCGACGATGCCGGCACCGTCCGGTAGGTTGTAGCCGCCGTCGACGATCACGTGAGCACCGGCCACAACCGCACCTCGAATCGCAACGCGACCTGCATGGCGACCGAGGATTTCGACGGGCACGACCTTTGCGATTCCGACTTCAGCGATGACGACGGTCTGTCGATCGCCCGAGCGCAGGATCGCCGTCTCAGGAACAAGGAGAGCATTTTCGATGCGCTGCACTTCGATTTCGCCGAGCACGTGCAAGCCGACGAGGGCAGGATGCACATCCGGCGCAGGCGCGACGAACACGTCGAAGAGACTGCTCGCCGGATCGATCGCATTCGAGATTCGTACGATATTTCCAGCCTGGAACTCGTGTTCGGTACCTTCCCAAGTCGCGCGCGCGCCGATGAGGACGTCGTGCAGATCGTCGGGGCCGACGCCGAAGACGACGATGCGCGCGTCGTCGGCGAAGATCCGCGCGAACACGTCTCCGGCAGCGAGGCTCGCACCGACGCGCGCTGTGAACTCGGCGACTTGACCGTCGCACGGAGCTCGGACGGAGGCTTCTTCCAGGATACGCTGAGCTTCCGCAACGTTGGCCGAGGCCGCGTCGCGGGTCGAGACCAACGTGGCTTGTTGTAATTCGGCACCGTTTTTCGCGAAGGCCGTGACAGAGGCTTCGGCGAGCGCTCGATCCGCACGTGCCTGTGTCGCGGCTTGTCGCGCCTCCTCCAACGCCCTGTCGGCGACGAGCCCGTCTCGATGCAGCGGCTCGAGTCGTGCTTCCTGCGCTTCGAGCAACGTGATCTGCGCTTCCGCACGGCGCAGCGTGGACTCGAGTTCACGTGCACGATTCTCGCGCCCCGATCCTTCGAACTCGGCCAGTGCGTTCGTCGCCTGGGCCAGGACGGATGAGGATTGCGCGAGTGCTGCTCGCAGTGGTTGCTCGTCGAAACGCAAGAGCACCTCGTTTTGCTTCACACGCTGCCCCTCGCTCGCATGCGTTTCGAGGACGCGGCCCGATGCTCGCGATGTGATCGGATGATCGGCGCTGGTGTCGATGCGAACGGTTCCGGCAACCGGCTTCACTACGGTCAAGTCACCCACGGTCGCCGAGACAGTGCTCACGCGTACGAGCGTGCTGATTCGAGCAGCCTCGGCATCGTCGCTCTCGTACGCCTCGGCATCGGCTTCGGCGTCTGCCGCCGGGGCGACCAGGGAGTGTGCGCCCCATCCGAACGCTGCGCCCACGAGGAGGAGCAGCGTTCCCTGCAGGATCGTCGTGGTCTTGTTCATACCGATCAGATTCGGGTCGGATGTTCGAGGCGTGCTGACGCCGCCTCAGCCACCATTGAACGCGACCGCGCTATTCACGGTCATTACGGCTGAGCCATGAATCGCGGCGTATTCAGGCCGTTTCAGAACGAGAGGGACAACGCCAGCCCGACACCCTGCTCGCTGACCACGGGCGCCAGTCCGACGTCGACGCGCGGCCCGAACAATCCGACGTGGTGTTCGTCGCCGAAGTGCGCGTTCCAAACGATGTGCGCAGTCAGAGCACCCAGCGCCGCGCCGAAAGTGACGTCGGACAAGAAGTGTCGGTTGCCCTCGAGTCGCGACACGCCGACGTAGGTCGCGGGCAAGTACAGCAAGTACCCGAGCGCACTGCCGTCGTGCTCGTCGGCCCACCAGCGCGCGAGAAGCGTCGCTCCGCTGAACGCGAACGACGTGTGTCCGGATGGGAACGACGCTCCACCGCTGCTGCCGTCGGGTCGTCGCCGGTTCACCACGAATTTCAGGAGCTGCGTTTCCGCAACCGTGAGCGCGACCGCTTCGCTCGTCGCTTCGAGGTAACGGGTATCGCCCGCAGACAACCCGACGGCACCACCCAGCGCAATCGGCGAAAGTCCGAGCGCGAGCGCCAAGGTATCGCCGGTGCTCGTCTTCGTGTTGAAGAAACGATCCTCGACGCTCTCGAGTGATGTCGAGCGATCGAAGGCCAGCAGCAATGGAGTCACGGCGATCGCGGTCGCCGAAGGAAGCCACTGCTCGGTGTGTTCCGAGACCTGCACGAACCCCTCGCGCCATGGCCGAGATTCGAAATGGCTGCCCGAGGAGTGGCACGCGCTCATCGACGCGACGAGCATCATCATGCACACGAACACCACAAAAGTGGCTGTTTTCGTGTGCGAAATGTCTGTCCCAACTCCCACGACGAGTGCAAAGGTAGCCCTGAGGCTGCGCGAGCGCTTCTCCACACGACGATGCGACACGGTCGCGGCCTCGGTAACGAAGGGAATCATTATCGGCATACGGTAGAGTGAAATCGCACCATCAGTCAGAGGATTGCTCGTCGTCAATGTCACCGTTCGGGTCGATGCTCACGTCGTGCGTCTTCCCGTCGACGACGATTTTGAATTCGTAGTGATACTCGTGCACGCGCTCGGCCACGTCGATTTTCGCATTCGGAAACCGGTGCTTCAACGCATCCAGGACGAGCCGTGAAACGCCTGCCGAGTCGACGCTTTGCTCGAGCTCGAGAACGTCACCCTCCGCAGTCGTCCGCAACGAACACGCGTGTCCCTCGCTCTGGTACTCGATCTCGAACTCGACGATTTCGTCGTCTTCTTCGCGCAAGACTCTGCTCGGCTCGATCGATCCGGCGACCTTGCGATACGCCTCTTGCACGGATTTCGGCGCAGCGAAGAAGGCGATTGCATCGTCTGCTTCCTCGGCCTCGTCCCCCTCCATCGCCGCTTCGGCATGTGCATCGTGATGACGCGCACCTTCGGACGAACAACCCGATTGCGCGACCGCACCGATGACGAGGAGGCAACCACACAGTGAAAACAGGGCACTTTGCATCATTAGGTGACTTCTTTCGGAATTTGACAGGACGCCTCGCGACCGCATCTTCGCGATGGACGACGTAGGCTAGCCAGGCGAACATGAAGCGATCGTGACGGTTCGTTCGCGAAAGCACGATCGTCCCCTGAACGTTGCTCGACATTCTCTCCGATGACGCACCCCTCTCTGAAGCATCCGGCGAATCGCTTGGCTCGCGAGACGAGCCCGTACTTGCTGCAACACGCGCACAACCCCGTCGATTGGTACCCGTGGGGTCCCGAGGCGCTCGAGCGTGCGCGCGTCGAAAACAAGCCGATCTTCCTCTCGGTCGGCTACTCCGCATGTCACTGGTGTCATGTGATGGAGCGCGAATCGTTCGAGGACGCGTCCATCGCCGCGCTGATGAACGCGAGCTACGTCAACGTGAAGGTCGACCGCGAGGAACGGCCCGACGTCGACGAGATCTACATGAAAGCCGTTCAGGCGATGTCGGGCTCGGGCGGCTGGCCGATGAGCGTTTTCCTCACGCCCGATCTGCAACCCTTTTACGGCGGCACGTACTTTCCGCCGCGCGGCATGTACGGACGGCCCGGGTTCGCGGAAGTGCTGAGTGCGCTCGCCAAGGCTTGGAAAGACGATAACAAGCGCTTGGTCGAGCGCGCGGCCGTGCTGACGAAACACATCGGCGACGAGGCGCGTTTCCAAGGCGAGGCCGAGATCGATCCCAGCGTGCTCGACGCCTCGATCAGTGGCCTCGAGCAGAACTTCGACCCGATCTGGGGCGGCTTCGGTGACGCGCCGAAGTTCCCGCACGCGCTCGACATCTCGATTTGTCTGCGCAACTGGAAGCGCACCGGGACCGAGAGGGCGCTCGCGATCGCGACGACGAGTCTGTTGCGCATGAGTGAAGGCGGCGTGTACGACCAACTCGGCGGCGGGTTCCATCGCTACAGCGTCGACGAGAAATGGCTGATCCCGCACTTCGAGAAAATGCTCTACGACAACGCGTTGCTCGTGCCCGCATACCTCGACGCATTCGTCGCGACCGGCGAGCCACACTTCGCTCGCATCGCGCGTGAGTGCTGCGACTGGGTCTTGCGCGAGATGACGACGAAAGAGGGCGGCTTCGCGAGTTCGCAAGATGCGGACAGCGAAGGACACGAAGGCAAGTTCTTCGCGTGGACGCCGCGCGAGCTCGAGAGCGTGCTCGGAGCAAAGCTCGGCGCGATGGCGGCAGCGTGGTTCGGCGTCACCGTCGAAGGCAATTTCGAGCACGGGACGAGCGCGCTGTGGCGGCACGACAAGCCCGAAAACGTAGCGAGAACCGTGGGAATTGCAGTACCCGAGCTCGAGCGCGCGATGGCCGATGCTCGTGCGAAACTTTTCGAAGCGCGCAAGCTGCGCGTGGCTCCCGGCACCGACGACAAGGTGCTCGCGAGTTGGAACGGGCTGATGATCCGTGCGCTCGCCAAGGCGGCCCAAGTGCTGGACGAGCCACGCTATTCGGATGCTGCGCAACGAGCCGCGAACTACGTGCTCACCGGCATGCGTCAGAAGAATGGACGCTTGTTCGCGACGGCGCGCCACGGTCGCGCGCACCTCGAGGCCTACCTCGACGACTACGCGTTCCTGATCGAGGGTTTGATCGACCTGTACGAGACCGATTTCGATCCGCGCTGGATCCGCGAAGCGCTGGCACTCGAGAGCGTGTTGCACGATCACTTCGAAGATCGCGACAACGGCGGCTTCTTCACGACGGCGGACGATCACGAGAAGTTGCTCGTGCGACTCAAGGCGCCTCACGACGGAGCGCTGCCGTCGGGCATCGGCGTCCACGCGGGCAATCTGTTGCGACTCGCGCAACTGACCGGTCGGCGCGAACTCGCCGAGCGCGCCGAGCGCACGCTGCGTTCCGTCGGCGCGCTCGCCAATCGCTATCCGACGGCATTCAGTGCACTGCTGCACGCGATCGATCACCTCGCGGGCGGTCCGCGCGAAATCGTCGTCGCGGGTGAGCTCGCTTCTTCGAAAACGCGCGAGTTCCTGCGCACGATCCGCACGACGTTCGCGCCGCAACGCGTCGTCGCGCTGCTCGATTCGCGAGCCGACATAAACCTTATGCCGCTGCTCGCCGGCAAGGGTGATGCTCGAAAAGAGCAAGTTTTCGTGTGTAGAAACTACTCCTGTCAGGCCCCCACTGACGACGTCACAGCGCTCGCGGCAGAGCTTCGGGCCTGATCGCGCGCTATCCTTCGACGCTTCGACATCGCTCGAGAAAAGAACTCATGACCCAACTGCGTGTGCTCATCACCGGAGGCGGCCGAGGCATCGGTCGCGCCATCGCTCTGCGCTTCGCCCGCGAGGGCGCGAAGGTCGCCGTCGCGGCGCGCACGTCGGCTGAGATCGACGCCGTCGTGAAGGAAATCGACAAAGCCGGCGGCCAAGGCAGTGCGCAACAGATGGACGTGACCGAGCACGGCTCGGTCGAAGCGGCCGTCTACCGCGCGATCGAATTCGCCGGCGGCGCCCTCGACATCGTCGTGAACAACGCCGGCATCTTCGAAGTACGGCCGTTCGACAAGATGGACACTGCGCTGTGGCTGCGTCACGTGCACGCCAACCTGGACGGGCCGTTCTTCGTCACGCTCGAAGCGCTCGACGCTCTGTATCAGAGCCCGAAGGCGCACGTCTTCAACATCGCGTCACAGGCCGCGAAGCGCGGCTACGCCGGCAACACGGCGTACTGTGCGACGAAATACGGATTGCGCGGATTCAGCGACGGGCTGCGCATCGATTTGGCGCCGAAAAACGTGCGCGTTTCGACCGTCTATCCGAGCGCGACGGACACGACGATCTTCGACAAAGTGCCGGGCCCGTGGGATCGCACGAAGATGAACAAGCCCGAAGACGTGGCCGAAGTCGTGTGGAAGGCCTACCACGCTCCCGCCGGCACGAACGTCGACGATCTCGACGTGCCGCCGCCGAAGTAGCGCCGCCGCCGTTCTTGGCGGAGACGGTCAGTGCGGAATGCTGCGCACGAGCCCCAAGAACTCGTTGCGCGTGCGGAAGTCGCTGCGAAACGTGCCCAGCAAGCACGACGTCATCGTCGAACTGTTCTGCTTCTGCACGCCGCGCATCATCATGCACAGGTGCGACGCATCAGCGACGACGCCCACGCCCTTCGGCTGCAGTACCTGTTGGATCGCTTCGGCGATTTGAACCGTCATGCGCTCCTGCACTTGCAAGCGACGCGCGAACACGTCGACGATGCGCGGCAGTTTCGACAATCCGATGATCTTCTTGTTCGGGATGTAGGCGACGTGCACGCGGCCGAAAAACGGCAAGAGGTGGTGCTCGCACAGCGAGTAGAACTCGATGTCCTTGACCACGACCATCTCGGAGCAGTCCTCTTCGAAGACGCCTTGACCGACGACTTCCTGGACCGTCTGACGAGCACCTTGCGTCAATTCGGCCATCGAACGCTCGACGCGTTCCGGCGTGCGCAACAGACCCTCGCGCGTCGGATCCTCGCCCAAATTTTCGAGCAGTATCCGCACCAACTCGCTGGTCTTCATCGCGTCGGCCCGTGGTAGTCCACGAAGTTGTTCCGACTCTCGTACACCCGAACCCGGTGAAGTCGACATCCTTCGAACCCTTTCAAACGGGGCTCGATGCGGCCCCAAAACGCGACCGCGACGTTCTCGGCCGTCGGGATGATCCCCGCGAGGAACGGCACGTCGAGATTCAAATGCTTGTGGTCGACGACGGAGACGATCTCCTCGCGCAAGATCACCATCAGCAGATTGAGGTCCATGACCATGCCCGTCGCAGCCGGCACCGGCCCGCGCACGGTCACCTCGAACGCGTAGTTGTGCCCGTGACCGTTCTCGTTGTTGCAGATGCCGTAAAGCCGCCGATTCTCCTCCGCCGAGAACGCAGGATTGTGCAGGCGGTGGGCTGCGCTGAACTCTTCGCGGCGCGTGATCTCGACGACGGGCTCGTGCATGGTAGGTGACTCGTCACCGTAACCTCTATGAGCGTCGATGACCATTCGAGGCGGCCGAAGCTTGCGCTTTTTCCCTAGAATTCAAGCGGTTCGAGCCCCTGCATCATGAGTATCACGCGCATCTGGATCGAAGAGGGCTGTATCTCTTGCAACCTCTGCGAAGACCTTTGTCCTGAAGTCTTCGAAGTCCCCCTGGGCGAGTTCTGCGTCGTCAGGAAGGACGCTGAGAAGCTCCTGAACGGCAACGCGGAGCTCCATGCGAAGATCCAAGACGCCGCAGATTCGTGTCCAGTCGAAGTCATCAAGCTCGACTGACGAAACACTCTTTTCGTTCACGACACGCGCGTTCTCAAGATCTGGAATCACGAGTGCTGGATCGACTATCCACCCGCCACGGAGGATCCAAATGATTCGCAAGATCTACGACGCACCGCATGCCGAAGCCCTGATTCCGCTCCTGCGTTCGATCACGAACGAGATCCAAGAGCGCGAGGAAGCGATCGATCGCCTGACGGCGCGATTGCACGTTTCGAAAGACGGCGACAACGTGACGGACGCTCGCTTGAACCTCGAAGCCAATTTGGCCGATCACAAGCGCGAACGGCGCCTCGCCCTGCGTGAGCTCGAGCGCCTGGGTTGCGCGCTCGATCTCGATCATCCTCTGCGCGTGCTCATCCCGGGCGACGCGAAGGGCCTCGCCAGACGCTTCGCGTGGAGCCCCGAGGACGCGACCATCCAAACAGGGTGATCGCACGATGAGGAGCGCCGTCGGATCCGTTTCTGATCCAACGGCGCACGCTCCGCTTCAGTCGCGGTGCGGCGGCGTCACGGGCCGGCCGGCTTGCTCATCCTTGGGCGGCTCGACCGGCTTCGGTTGTTCCGGGACCGGACGTGTGCGCGCAGGCGGATTGTCAGCGGTTTTCTGCGGTTCTGCGGGTTTCGGCAGCTCGGGGCGCTTGGGCGGATCGACCGGCTTCGCTTCAGGCGCCTTCCCTTCCGGTGTCGGCTGTTGCCCAACGTCGCGGACGCGGCCGACCAACATCTGCTTGAAGTTCGCGAAGTCGGCTGCGCTCAAACTCCCCTCGCTCGACGCGCGCTCGAGCCGCGCCATCGCGCCTTGCAAACTCGCCGTGAGCGCGGCGATGCGCGGATCACCCTCGGCGACGGGTGCGCCTACCTGCGCTTGAACCGTCGCACGAGCGCGCGCCACCAGGAGATCGTTCACGCGCTGAAAATCCGCGCGCGTCGCACCGCGAGCCACGGCTTTGCGTTCGAGCTCGTTCAGCGCGTCGTCGAAGCGCTTTTCGATTCCATCCGTGGAAGCCTCGGTGGGAATCGGCGTCGGATTCGTGGGCGGCGTCACGGCCGGCGCACCGGAACCGGCGATCGCGCGCGCGCGATTCACGTAGTTGTCGCGCAGCGTCTGGAACTCTTGCCGCGAGAACTTGCCTTCGCGCGCATCGGTTTCGAGCTTCTCCATCGCCTTCGCGAATAGCTCGTCGAGCGTCGTCAAGCGCCCCGCGGCTGTCGGATCCGAGCCTGCGATCGCGCGCGCGCGAGCCGTCATCAAGTCGCGCACGCGACCGAAATCTTCGCGCGTTGCATTGCGTTCGGCCGCCTTCGTCGCCAGTTGGTCGAGCGCGACATCGAGCTGCGAGGCCAGATCGCCGGACGTCGCCGGGGCAGGATTCACCGGCGTTTCGGGCACACTCGGCGCTACGCCTGAGCCGGCGATCGCGCGCACACGCGACACGTAGATGTCGCGCATCGTCTGGAACTCTGCACGGGTGAAACGCCCTTCGCGCGCGTCGTTTTCGAGCTTGTCGATCGCCGAGATGAAGCGCTGCTCCAACGTGACGCGGTCCGTAGCGAGGGCCGGGTTCGGCGCAGCGGCTCGCGCACGTGCGATGAAAGCCTCTTTGACGCGCGTGTAGTCGTCCCGCGTCGCACTGCGCGCCTCGGCCTTCGTCGCAAGATCGTCGAGCGCGGAGTCGAGAGCAGACTGCAACTGGGCTTCGGACAACGGGACATTCGCCGACGCCGGCACGGGTGACGGTTTCGCCGCTTCACGACCACGCGCGATGAGCGATTCACGCAGCGCGGTGAAATCGTCGCGGTTGTAATTGCCCTCGCGCGCTTTCGTCTCGAGCGCGTTGATCGATGCTTCGAACTTCGCGGCGAGATCGCTCGGCACCGTCGGATCCTGCGCGTTCAATTGTCGCGCGCGCTCGACCAAGCCGTCCTTGACGCGCTTGAAGTCCTCGCGCGTCGCTTGGCGTAAGGCGGCCTTCTTCTCGAGCTCGTCGATCACAGCGCGCAGCCGGTCGTCGATGCTCGCCGGCACTGCGACCGGGACTTTCGGCGCGCTGTTGGAAACGTCTCGACCCTGCGCAGCGACCTTCGCGCGGCGCGCAGCTTGGATGCGCGCGACTTCTGCTTCCAAATCGTCGGCGGCGCGTTGGCCGCTGTTCAGCAAGAGGCGGCGGTAGTAGACGAAGAACTCTTCGCGCGACCACATGCCGTCCTTGTCGACGTCCATCGTCGCGAAGTCCACTCGCGCAATTTCGAGCTTCTGCCGCGCGAACTCTTCGATCGTGACGCGGCCGTTCCTGTCCGCGTCGGACGCGTCGTAAGTCGAGCGCGCGCGACCGAGGGAATTGACGGGTTCGACACGCTGCGCAAGCGCCGATTGCGCGGCGAACGGGAGCGCGATGAAAGCGAGAGACGAGACGATTTTCATGACTTCACCTACCGATGCCAATGGAACGAGAACTCGCGCGCGTCAACGAAGACCGTGCCAACTTCGGTGCTATCCTGCCCACACCTCGAGCTGCCTGCGAACAGGGTACCTTCGACCCGCGGCGATAGGGCGCTTGAGTCGGCCGTCTCTCGCGGCGGACAGTCTCGCGAGCGGACTGTTCCGGCCTCACCGGTCGGGGTCCTCGACTGCGGAGCGACGGATCGCCAGCGGGCCGGATGCATCCGACGTACGCGTCGCCACCGCGCGACTGCGCCGCCGGACAGGAACCGACGCTCGAAATCTAGCTCCGCCGTCGGACGTTCGCAGAGCCTCACGATCGGATACGATCGCCCTTCGTGCCGTCTTCGAAGTCACTTCTCCTGCTCCTCACGGGTCTCGTTCTAGGGACCGTGTTCGGCCTCGCCGTCGCGAACCGTTTCGGAACCGAGTCCGAGCCCGACGTCGCGCGCTATCGCGAAGTCCGCGACTACGCACGGCGAGCATTCGTGCGCGAAGTGAGCGACGAACAGATGCTCGACTCCGCGCTGCACGGGCTCGCCGACGGACTCGACGATTACTCCGAGTACTTCGATCTCGCGGAATCCGAGGCGTTGCAGCGCGAGACTTCGGGGCGCTACTTCGGTCTCGGCATCGTGCTCAGTCGCAACTACGAGGAAGGGCGCATTCTCTTTCCCCTCTCCGGCGGACCGGCCGCGGAGGCGGGAGTGCGCGTCGGCGATCGCATCGTGCGGATCGCGCAGAAGGACTTCGCGCAGGTCGATCACGCCGAGTTTCGCAAGTTCGTTTCGGGTGACGAAGTGCACGATGTCGAACTCGTGCTCGTCGGACTCGACGGATCGGAGCGCACACTCGTCGTGCGCACCGCAGAAGTCGTCGAGCCGACCGTCAAACACGAGCGCATCGTCGACGACGCGCGCCACATCGGTTACTTGGCCGTCACCAGTTTCAGCCACGAAACACCGAGCGAATTCAGAGCCGCGATCGACCGACTGAAGTCCGACGGCATGCGCGCGCTCGTCGTCGATCTACGCGAGAACCCAGGCGGCGTGCTCGTGTCGGCGGTCGCGATGGCACGGCTATTCGTCGACGAGGGATTGATCGTCTCGACGGAAGGCCGTGGGGAGCCCGTGCGCTACGAAGCCGAGAGCGGGACGGCGACATGCGCCGGTTTCCCCCTCGCGGTGCTCGTCGACGAGGGCACGGCAAGCGCCAGCGAAGTATTCGTCGCAGCAGTCCAAGAACATCGCGCGGCCGTGATCGTCGGCAGCCCCACGTTCGGCAAAGGCATGGTGCAGACGCTGCACCGTTTCGGCGACCCCGGCCCGGTGATGAAGGTCTCGACTTCGTACTACTACACGCCGACGCACACCAACCTCGAGCACAGCGCCGATCCGACGAAATTGCGTGGAATTCAGCCGGATTTGCATGTGCCGATCTCCAAGGAGGAGCGCTCCGCGCTGCGCGTCAAGCTCGCCGCCGTCAGTCCTTCGCGTGAGTACCGCGCTGCGATCGCGGCGTGGGAAAGGGAACTCGGGAAGTTCGTCGTCGAGCCGATTCCGATCGACGCGCAGATGCGGGCGGCGTTCGATCTGTTCGCTGGCAAGCGCCCTGGCCCCGAACGGCGAAACGTGCCATGAGTGCGCTCGATCGACGCGCGTTGGTATTGGGCATCGAATCGTCGTGCGACGAAACGGCTGCAGCCTTGGTTCGCGGCGGTCGCGAAATCCTGTCGTCCTCGATCCACAGTCAGGCCGCGATCCATGCGCAATGGGGCGGCGTGGTACCGGAGGTCGCGGGACGCTCGCACCTGGTGAAGATCATGCCGGTGATCGACGACGCACTGGCGCAGGCGCGCGTGACGCTCGACGACATCGACGCGATCGCGGTGACGACGCGCCCCGGTTTGATCGGTTCGTTGCTCATCGGTGTGTCGGCTGCGAAAGCGCTCGCGTGGGTGCGCGGTCTGCCGCTCGTCGGCGTGCACCACATCGAAGCGCACGTCTACGCAGCGACGATGGAGCACGATTTCGCGCCGTATCCGTGCATCGCGCTCGTCGTGTCCGGCGGACACACGGCGTTGTACCGTGCCGAATCACCGCTCGATTTGCACTTGCTCGCGACGACGCGCGACGACGCAGCCGGCGAAGCATTCGACAAAGTCGCGCACGTGCTGGGCCTCGGCTATCCGGGCGGTCCGCGTGTGTCGAAACTGGCCGAGAGCGGTGATGCGCGGACTTTTTCGTTCCCGCGTTTTCGCGCGAAGGACGGCAGCCTCGGATTCTCGTTCAGCGGCGTGAAAACAGCGGTTTTGTACCACGTGCGTGGCCAAGACGCGCGCGCTGCGACGCCGGCAGCCGAGGACATTCCGCAGCGCGCCGACGTCGCCGCGTCGTTCGAGGCTGCGGTCGTCGACGCGCTCGTCGAAGAGACGCTGCGCGCTGTGCGTCGCGAAGGATTGTCGACGGTTCTCGTCGCCGGCGGCGTCGCTTGCAATCGACGCTTGCGCGCCGACATGGTGACGCGCGCAGCGGCGGTCGGCGTGCGCGCGCTGTTCCCCTCCCCTGCTTACTGCACCGACAACGCTGTGATGATCGCGGGACTCGGGTACGAAGTGTTCGCCGCTGGACGACTGGCCGACCTGGCGCTCGACGCTGCTTCGCGATGAGTCTCGCGACACCTCTAATTCTGGTCGCCCACTTCCTGCAGGAGCCGCAACATCCGCCGATTCAAGTCGACCCGAGAGTCGGCCCGGACGACGCCGCAGTCGACGAGTGCATCTCGCGCGGCGTCGAGTTCTTGTTGCGCTCGCAGAATCGCGACGGTTCGTGGACGACCGAGTCGACGGCGACGGACAGGACGATGGATCTGCGCAATGCTCAGACGGCGTTCAGTGCTTACACGCTTCTGAAATGTCGCGTGAACCCGAAGCATCCAGCGATCCAGCGCGCGCTGGCTCATCTCGAAGGTTTCGTTCCCCTGACCACGTACGCGTGCGGAGTCGAACTGCTCTTCTACGGAGCACTGCACGACGTCGCTCACCAGGCACGCATGCAACGCGACGTCACGCAATTGCTCGAAATGCGCAGCGAAAAGGGCTGGGGCTACACCGAAGAGCGCTCGCGCAGCGATCCGTCGAACATCCAATATGCGCTGCTCGGACTGCGCGCAGCTGCGCAATCGGGGCTCAAGGTGCCGCGTGAAATCTGGAGCGAGAGCATCGAGGCGATGCAGAAGTTCCAGGAGACACCGATAACGAACGGGACGGTGCGCACCGGCATCGCAGCGCGCGACGTGAGTTCAGCCGGCTTCCACTACGCCGACAGCGAAACGAAAGCGACCGGCGCGATGACGACGACGGGCATCAGCGTGCTCGCGATGTGCGACGAGATGCTGCAAGGCAAAGTGCCGACGACGATCGCAGCAGATTTCGTGCGCGCAAAAGCGGAAGCGTTGGCGTGGCTCGACGATCACTTCGCGGTCGATGTGAACCCAGACGGCAACGAGGCGTGGAAGTACTACTACCTCTACGGCCTCGAGCGCATGGGCAGCCTGCTCGGACTCGAACGCATAGGCAATCACCTCTGGTACAAAGCGGGCGCAACGGAACTCGTGCGCGCGCAAGCGAGCGACGGTTCGTGGTCGATGTCCGGCGGCAAGACCGAGTGGCCACCGCGTCCGATGACGAATGCGAACACGTGTTTCGCCCTGCTTTTCCTGGGTCAAGCGACGAAAGTCACGAGCGGTCCCGTGCGCGCGCGTGCGTTCGACGGGTGGGTCGGCGAAGACGTGGACGCCGACGTGTGGTTGCGTGCACGAGCGAGCGGCGGTTTCGCGGCGTGCATCTCCGGCTTCTCGCCGACGTTCGTGTCGCTGCACGGTGAAGCACGGTCGCTGCGCATCGTGTCCGTCGAATGGACGGTCGACGGAGCGGCGTCACCGAAGCTCGAGGATCGCCTCGGCGCCAAGTTCGACGCCGGGACATTCGTGTTGCGACACGCGTTCCGCTCGAACGGCAAGCACACGCTCACGGCGCGCGTCGGGTTCCTGCGGGCGTCGGCTCCACCGGACGAACTGGTGCAGTACGCGGTTTCGAAACCGCTCGTCGTGCACGTGCGCGACGTGCTCGAGTCGTGGATGATGCCGTACGCCCAAGGCACGAAGAGTCTCATCACCGAAGCGAACGTCGAGTCGATCACCGCCACGAGTCAGTACGACGCCTACACGGCGGCGTGGCGAGCGCTCGATGGTCTCCAATTCCACGGCTGGGTGTGCAAGGCGGAAGATGCGACGCCGCGTATCGCCATCGAACTCGACAAGCCCGTGCGCGCGAAGACGCTCGTTCTCTCGCAGCCGAATGCCTGCGAGCGCGATGCCGACCTGTACGGTCGCGTCACGAAAGTGCGCGTGACGTGGAACGACGATCCCAAGTTCGTCGACGTCGACATCGACGCCGATCCGCTGAAAAAGACGGTGTTCGAGCTACCGAGGCCGCTCATGGTGCGCCGGATCGAGCTCGCGATCCTGACGCGCACGCCCGGTCGGAACGGCGACGTCGCGGGATTCGCCGAGGTCGAACTGCTCGGCCCGGAATCCGCTCGCTGAGCGCGTGCTCCGCCGTCGCAGCCGAGCAGCGTGCACCGTAGACTGTTTGCGCTTGAAGAACGGAATGCGAGAGCTGCTCGAGGCCGTCCGCGACGGTCGAATCGACGTGGAAACGGGCCTGAAAGGCCTGAAATCGCAAGCTTTCGTCGACCTCGGTCACACGGTCGTCGACACGCACCGCGAATTGCGTTGCGGACATCCCGAAGTGATCTACGGCGCGAGCAAGACGCCGACGCAGATCCTCGAGATCGCGGCCGCGATCCTGAAGCGTCACGAGCGCTTGCTCGTCACGCGCGTCTCCGAAGAGGCCGCACAGCTGTGCGTGCTCGAGATTCCGCGCGCGAAACACAACTCGGTCGCGCGCACGATCACGGTCGAGCCCGAGGGCGGCATCCTTGCAACCGGACTCGTGCTCGTCGTCTGCGCCGGCACGTCCGATCTGCCCGTCGCGGAAGAAGCCGCCGTCACCGCGCGAATGTGCGGCGCGCGCGTCGAGATGTTGCGCGACGTCGGTGTCGCAGGCATCCACCGTTTGCTCGCGCACACCGAGAAATTGCAGTCCGCCGAAGCACTCGTTGTCGTCGCCGGAATGGAAGGCGCTCTGCCGAGCGTCGTCGGCGGCCTCGTCGAAAGTCCAGTGATCGCGGTGCCGACGTCGGTCGGCTACGGCGCGTCGTTCGGCGGGATCGCGGCGCTCTTGGCGATGCTGAACACGTGCGCGTCGGGTGTCGCCGTGGTGAACATCGACAACGGTTTCGGCGCGGGCTACATGGCTGCGTCGATCAACGCCAAAGTAAAGGGTGAACGGAAATGAGCGAATCGAAAGCGTGGTTGGCGCTGGAAAACGGCCTCGTTGTGGAGGGTCGCTCTGCCGGAGCTCGTGGTGAGGCGGGCGGCGATCTCGTGTTCAACACAGCGATGACGGGCTACCACGAGATCCTCACCGATCCGTCGTACGCCGGCCAAGTCGTGATCATGACGTACCCGTTGATCGGCAACTACGGCGTTCCTGAAGAGGATGCCGAGAGCGGTCGCGCTTGGGCCGAAGCTTTCGTGATCCGCGAGATGAGCACGATCGCGAGCAATTTTCGCTCGCGCATGACGCTCCCCGAATACTTGGTTAAGCAGAACATCGTCGCGATCGAAGGCGTCGACACGCGTCGCTTGACGCGCATCGTGCGTGAAGAGGGTTCGATGCGCGTGTGGGTTTCGACGACGGATTCGAACCCGGAATCACTCGTGAAAAAGGCGCGCAGTGCGCCGCAGACAGATGGTCGCGACCTGACCACAGGCGTGACGTGTTCGACGCCGTACGCGTGGGTCGAAGGCTACGACGCGTCGTACCCGGACCTGATCGCTTCGAATGCCGGCGAGCGCAAGATCCGCTGCGTCGCGTACGACTTCGGCGCCAAGCGCAACATCTTGCGCAGCTTGGTGCACTGTGGTTTCGACGTGACCGTCGTGCCAGCCGGAACGAGTGCGGACGACGTGCTCGGCCTCGATGCCGAGGCGATCTTTCTCTCGAACGGCCCCGGCGATCCGGCCGCGGTGAAGCCGGCGATCGTGGCGATGGACAAATTGGTCGGCCGGAAACCGATCTTCGGCATCTGTCTCGGTCACCAGATCCTCTCCATCGTTTTGGGCGCGAAGACACACAAGATGCCGTTCGGTCACCACGGTGCGAATCATCCGGTGCGCGACATGACGACGGGACGCGTCGAGATCACGTCGCAGAATCACAGCTACGCCGTCGATCCGAAGTCGATGAGCTCCGACCTCGAGCTGACGCACGTCAACTTGAACGACATGACCGTCGAAGGAATGCGGCACAAGAAAGCGCCTGTTTTCAGCGTCCAATATCACCCTGAAGCGGCACCCGGTCCGCTCGACAGTGCACATCTGTTCACGCGCTTCCGCGAGTTGTGCGAATCGAAACGTAAGCTGTCGATCGGGTCGCGCTGAAGAGTACCCAGCGCTTGACGCGAGTCGACGGCGCCTTGAACTCGGCCTTTCAGGTCACCGGAGTGCCAGTCGGAGCGCACTTGCCGAATCAACTTCAGGGCAGTGCGTGGAGCATCAACTACGGGCGCAACGGCTCCGAAGAAGTCGACTAAGTGGTTTCGCGCGGCGCGAGTACGTGGGCACTTGAAGTGAACATTGGGCGCAGAGGAAACGCAGCAGGATGGTCCGCGTTCAAGAAGCGCTACGCGAAGCCGAACAGTTGGATCGTCGGTGGATCCGGACTTCCGCTCGAGGACTTCTCATGGGCGATCACCCGAACGTTGGTTCGGAAAGCGCTCGAGAGTTGCTGATCGAATCAGAAGTAGAGCCGCGCCGAAATTCCGAACACCGGCGCGGGCTCTAGGTCGGTCGTGTCGATTTCATCGCCATTCGAATCGGCGACTTCGAACTCGCCCCACACGTCGAAACCGGCGAGCGCGCTGATCTGCACTGCACGATGCGGCTTCCACACGCCTTCGAGGCCGACTCCGAGGCGCGTTTCGCGCAGCACGCCGTTCGGTGCTGCGCCCGTGTCGTTCAAACGCGCGTCGTTCAACGTGCTGAAGGCGATCAATCCCAGCTCGAAATTCTCGGAGCACGTTCGACGCAGCGCTGCGGAGGGGCCCTCGACCACGTCACCGATATCGGTGACGAAACGCCAGTCATCGTCGAAGCGCCAATCGATCACAGGGAACGGCAGGATGCGCACGGAGTCTTCGATCTGCGAGCTCACGCTCATGTCCAAACCCAAAGTCAGGCGATCGTCGCGCTTCCATGTGAAGCCGACGTAGCCCTTCACCGCGAGTGAATCTTCGAAATCGGCGTCGGTCTCAGCCCCCGACGCGAACGTTGCGCTGGTCACCAAGCCCCATTGCTCGTCGATATCGTAGAGAAGCTGCAGAGCGACGCCCGACTTCCAGATCTCGCCCCAGGGTCGATTCGACCCGAGGAACGCACTTTCACGACTCCAGTCGTAACGGGAATTCTCTGCTCCAATTTGACCGCGGAGGATCCAGTGCTCGTCGATCTCGTGATGGAAACCGATCGCTGCGCGCGCTCGCATCACGCCGACGTCTCCAGGTCCGTCGATGTCCGACGGCAACTCGTTGCGCCAACCTGCCGAGAATTGGCGCACATCGCGCGGCAGATCCTGCGCCGATGCCGGGACAGCCGCACAGGTCGCGGCGACGGCAACACACGCTACGACCGAACCGGATTCGAACCTCACGTTCGCGTGTCCTCTTCTCCTGAGCGCTCGTGTTCCAACGTCACTTCGATATGCATGTGCGAATCGTCGCGTTTCGTGCCGAGTGAACGCCACTTCCATCCGCTTCGTGATGGAATGCGCACCCACGTTTCTCGCCTCGACGCTCCGTTGGGCGCGTCGACCACCAGCGCAGGGGCTACTTCCGCCCCGAAAAGGCCGACCAGATCTTTCCACGCCTCGAGTAGATCGTATTGCTTCATTGGATCGCTCCAGATCTCAAACGCAACCGCGGAAAAGGAAGAACAGAATGAGGAGTGGAATGGGCACGCCGAGCGCCCACAGCAGGACGCCCGTGCGCAGTTTGCCGGCGCGAGCGGCGGGTCGAATTCGTTTCATCGTGGAGCCTTTGCTTTCGGGAGGGAGAGAGTTGAGTGCGCTCCATCACGATGATGAGCGCACATCTCGAGCGATCAACCGGCCGCGCCGACCTTGAGCTCGTTGACGACGCTGCGGACACCGCTGCACGAACGCGCGATGCGCTCGGCTGCGCTCTTCTCTGCGCTCGTCGAGACGCGACCCAGCAAGTAGACGACGCCTTCTTCGGTGTTCACATCGATGTCACGTGCTTTGACTTCGCTGCTCGCGATCATCTTGCTCTTCACGGAAGTGGTGATCGATGCGTCGCTCATCTGGCTGGATGCCGATTGATTGGAGCGGCAAGCTTGGAACGCGGGAATCCCGAGAGCGATGATGCTCGTGAGCAGGGTGACGGTAACGAGTTTGCTGTGGGACATGGGAAGGGACCTTTGGGTGTTTCTCTAGTCGCAAGATCGGGCGCGCCGGAGGACGCGTGAGGCGACTGCACATGGGAATGCAAGGAGCATTCCGCGACTCGTTCCACGTTCGTGGTGCCCTCGAACCGGTCAGCCCGTTGACTTTTCTACAAACGTCACGATGTGCGCGAATCAAACAGGCTCGGCAGATCTCTTGCGCGCGAACCCGCTGTAGCCGAGCACGGTGGAATTGCAGAATTTGAAGCTGAATTCGCGCGGCACGATGCCCGTGCGCAGCATGCGCCACATCGCAGCATCGAAGCACGGACGAGTTCCTCTCAGAACTTCACCGCGCATCCCGTGCGCATTCATCACGCCTTCGAGCTCGGACGGATCGACGAACAGCGGCAATACGTGCATGTCGCGCGGCGTGTTCTTCACGAACCATTCGCAGCCCTTGATGATGACGAGCCAACACAGTCGATTGCGACTGAACGTGTGGAAGAAGAACAGTCCATCCAGCGCGAGCACCCGTCCCACCTCGGCCACGGCTGCGTTCAGATCGTCGACGTGTTCGAGGAAATCGAGCGCGCAGACGACGTCGAAAGATCCGTTTTCGAAGGGCATTTTCAGCGCATCGCCGAGACGGTAGTCGACGCGACCGGTGAAGTCGTGACGTGCGGCCACTGCCAAACTCGTCGCGGAATTGTCGAGTCCGGTCACGTCGTGCCCAGCCGCCGCCAAGTAGTTGGTCAAGAATCCGCCACCGCATCCGACGTCGAGCAAGCGCACCGGCCGAGCGCCGAACGAATCGCGCAGACACGCCGCGACCCAAGGATTACGCAGCTTCGATTCAGCGCGCAGCAAGGCGACGGGATCGTCATCGGCCTCGTACCAACGGTCGCCGAGTTGCTCGTATATCGCGTTGTTCACCGAGCGGTTTTGCAAGGCTTGCTCCAATAGACGGCTTGGCTCAGCGCGCAGGCTACGGTCAAGACGAGTTGGCCGATGAGCCACGGTGCGCTGTCTCCGTTCCACCACAACACGCCGAACGCGAGAAAAACGATCGGGTGCAAAACGAACAGCACGGCGTGCAGCCAATGCTCGAGCGGCTTGCAGACGCGAGCGTGCACGAACTCGTCTTTGGTGATCAGCACACAGGACGCCGCTGCCGCTGCGATGTAGATCGAGAGCGCGTGTTCGTCTCGCGGCGAGTTCGACAACAACCATGCGTAACACCCTGCGACGCACAGTGCATCGAAGGGGTGGCCGAGGCGCTCCCATCGGTCCAATCCGCGTCGGCGATGGAACACACCTTCGTCCGCGATCATCGCAATGGCTTGCAAAATCGCAGGCAGGAGCAGAATGGGAAGAGGCATTACGCGGCGCCTTTCGACGCTGAAAAATGAAATGGAGGGCGGGCCTCTCGCACCAGCGCCCCCCCGGGTACTGAACGAAAATGCCCGCCCTACCGTATACCTTGGTCGACTATCGCGTCGAACGAACTCAGCTGACTTGCGCGTGCTTGCTCTTCGCAGGAACACCGGCGTCGGTCGTCACCGAGATCGATTCGGCGTGATGCCGCTCGAAGATGGCGCGCGCGGTATCGCCGTCGTCGGATCCGCGCAAGTGAGCGGAGACGAGGACGTTGCCCTCCTTCAACTTGCCTTCGTATTGCTTGGCTTCGTACTCCGGCACACCCATGCCGATCAGCCCGCCAGCAATGCCGCCGACTGCAGCGCCCACTGCTGCTCCGCTCAGCGCGGCGAGAATGGGGCCCGCCGCGATGAACGGACCGAGCCCGGGAATCGCGAGTGCGCCGATGCCCGCAAGCCAACCGAGAGTTCCACCGACTGCGCCGCCAGCGCCCGCACCGGCGAGAGCGCCTTCGGGGGCTTTCGTGCCGTGTTCGTGGGCAAAATCACGTGTGCCCGTCCGATCCGGAAGGAGAACCGAGATGTCGTCGTTCGAGAAACCTGCGTGGTTGAGATCGCGCACGATCATCTCGGCCCGCAAGACATCAGGAACGATGCAGAGAATGGATTTGGACATGGAAGAAGGCTCCTTAGTGACGTGTGTTGGGATTTGAGTCGAGATCACTTCGTCTCGACTTCGATCTGGTTGACGACCGACGTCGTCGCTGACGATTTCCGCGCCAGCTCTTCGATGCGCGCGCGCTCCAAAGCAGTCGGCACGGTGCCACGCAGAGTCACGACACCGGCACTCGTCATGATTTTGACGTTCTGTGCGCTCATCGACAGTTGGTCATCACCCACCAATGCCTTGCGGATCTCGGCGACGTGATCGATGTCGACTTTGCTGTTCGACTGGTCGATGGGAGTGGTCGTGGCGCCCGTCCGGTCACGCTCGTTGACGGCCGTGTTCATGGTGTCCGTCTTGCTCGGAGATTTCGCCACCGGGTCGGTCGGGGCACGATTGTTCGTGGAGGGCGTGATGAGCGGAGGTGTGTTGACGGTCGTGTTGGTCGGGGCTTTCGCCGAAACCGTGTCGTGCATCGGTTTGTGGTCGCAAGCGGCCGCGCTGAGCGCGAGCGGGAGGACGAGGATGAAGTTGCGCATGGTCATTTCCTTTCGAACATCGATGCGATGGTCTGTGTTACCGCCGCCGAAGCAATGGCCATGCCGACTGTCGAGCAGCCGCCCGGACGCGATGAGCAGCTCTAGCGTCGGCAGGCCCTACAAAAGTCCTGCAATTTTCGGTTGCGACTCCCCTGCGCGCGCTCACTGCGCAGTTCACTCCGTCGGCACGTCGGTTGCGATCGTTGCTGCGTTATCGACGGACACTGCGCACCTCACGTTTCCGCCGCTAGGCAGTACGGGGCGGCGAATGCGGCGGAGTTTTCGTGCGGTAGGCGTGGCCGGGGAATCATTCGCAAGTGCGAGCGGGCTCGTGGTCTCACGCGACTCAGGCAGAACCAACCATCAGGAAGACATCGTCATGGGTAACAACACTCCGAATCAGCCGAATCAAAACAAGCCGGCCGACCAATCGAAGAATCCGAAGCCGGCCGACACCAAGCCGCAAGGTCAAGACAAGGGTCGCACCGAAGATCCGAAGCACCAGGTCGGTGGGACGCAGCGCGACGGTGGAGAATCTCAGCGCAGCGATCGCGCGTCAGGCGACAAGAACCAAGCTGGAAAGGGCGAGACGAACCAAAAGACGCGCGACGACTCTCGCCAGCCAGGAGCGGCCTTGCCGAACCCGAAGATGCCCCACTACGGTGACAAGGAGCCGGGCGACCCGCGCAAGACGGATATCGAAGCCGGCCGCAAGGGTGCCGTGCAGAATCCCGCCGACGCTGGCGAGTGATTCGATTCTGCTGATTTCACCGCTACTTCTCTCTCGGGAAACCTCCGCACGTCGAGCCGATTCACTGAATCGGCTCGACTTTTTCGTAGGTTCGACGCGATGTCGATGCGAATGAGTGGCCTCGAATCGAAGACGGATGCAGACACTCGTTACGCTCGTCGGCGACGGCAATCGAAATGAATGACCTGCCGCTTCGAGGATGCAAAATGCGGAGCGTGCTGGCGGTGCGTTTCGATTCGACGCTGAGATCCTGGTGGAGAGCGCTGACCTGGTTCGTCGACAGCGTTGGACTCTGGACCGTGCTCGCAGTCGCGGCGCAAATGGCCCTCGGGACATGGGTTTGGCCGCTGCCCTTCGTGCTGCATTTTTTCGAAGCCAGCGCGTGCGTGTGGGTGGCGGGTTTCGCGATCTCACTCGCGCTTCGATCGAAGTCGCGCCTACTTCTGCACGGCTCCTTGCTGCTCGCGTGGAGCATCCACTGCGGTCCGCAAGTCGTGCGTGCCTTCGCTGCGGAGCCTGCGCGCGTCGCAGGCGAACTGCGCGTACTAACGTTGAATGCGGGCGCAGGATGCGCGACACCGAGTCGGTTGGTTCGAGCCCTGCGTGACAGCGACGTCGACGTGGTGTTCCTTCAAGATCTGGCTGCTGAGAACGCGCGAGCGCTCGAGCATGCACCGGACCTTCCGTTCGCTCATCGAGCTCTGTTTCCGCTCGGCATTGCCGGCAAGGGCTTGCTCGCGCGCTTTCCACTCCGCGAGGTGCGTCTCGTTTCGAACGACGATGGATCGAATCGACTGCATGCTATCCTCGAGACTCCGTCGGGCGACGTCACGCTCGTCGACATCCACGCCAATGCACGCGTCCCCTTCCTCGGCAGGTGGATCGGGTTCGACGAGCAGATAGCGGCGCTCGCAGGAGGGCTACTTTCGGCACAACTGGCGATCGTCGCGGGCGATTTCAATTTGCCGTCGACGAGCCCGATTCTGAAGCCGCTCGCCGCCGCCGGCTTCCGCGATGCATTCGACGAGGTCGGTGTCGGTTTGGGCCTCAGTTTTCCGGTGTTTTCGCGCTATCGCGACGCTCCGCTGCCTCCGCTCGTGCGCATCGACCACGTTTGGGTGCGTGGCCTCGAGTGCGTCGACGCGCGACTCGGCGAGGACGCCGGATCCGATCACATGCCGCTGCGCGTGCGTCTCGTCGTGCAGCGCTGACGCCGCATCAGAATCCGCAGGGAAAAGTCCTGAACCAGCGCAGCGCGGTCGTCCCGCCGTCGTCGGTCAGCACGAACGCACCGCGGTCACCTTTGCAACCGGAGGGGCTCCATTGCAGAGCGAAGCCTTCGGCGTTCGTCGTCGTCGGATAGTCGTACGTCAGGAGGCGCGTGAGCTTGCGAATCGATCCGAACGACGTCGAACCCAATGCGAGTCCTTCGAGGTCGTTGCGACCGTCACCGTGCCAGGCGTACAGCACGTTCTGCGACGGATCGAACGTCAGCTCGGCGACCTCGGGATCGCTGGTCGCATACTTGCCCACGAACTGAAATGCACCGTTCGAACGATTGAGGTCGAACACGTAGATGTGCCCACCGTTCTGATGTCCGACGAACGCGAGTGCGCCCAATCCGAAGCGACTGCGCCGAGGCTGCCCGTTGGCACCGATGAAATGGCCTTGTTCGAGCGCGATGTCCGGCACGAATGCGAGCCCCTCGATCCCCTCGCCATTCTGGTACGCCGGCACGTGCGCCGTGAGATTCCACGTGTGACGCAGCACTTGTGTCGGCGCCGACAGATCCCATTCCTGAATCGAATTCGTCGCTTCGTCGACGGTGTAGATCGTGTTCGGCTCGGTGAACGACGCGAGAGCCAGAGCTTCACTGTCGCCGAAATTCGTCCACTCGGCGCGCTGTCCCGTGACCGTGCCGACTTGGAACGAGTTCGCGCCGTTGGGCACGAGCTTCCACACCTTCGAGCCGCCTGTTCCGCCATTGCGACAAACCCACAATGCCGGACCGTACGGATTCCAGCACGCGCCGCTCAAATCCTCGTGGAAATCGTTCGTGCCTGCGCCTTCGATCGCCGTCAGGTTCGTCGAGGAACCCGGCGGTTCCGCGGGCCACGGACACAGCAACGAAGTCGCGCACGGTGGCAAGGCTCCGGCGAGCGTCGGCACGCCGTTCCGTCGCAACCCGCCCGCGCCGAGCGCAATCGTCCCCGCAACGAACACCAGCGCTGTGCCGGTGCGAATCGAGTACGACTGCTGCTTCATGGGATCTCGTCGATGCTAGGCGCGATCGTCGAGTTGGACAATGCATGCCCGAAAAGTGTGTCGTCGGGCGACGACATCGCGCTCTCACATCATCGACACGGGATCCATGTCGATCGCGACCTTGGGACGCGCGTGCGTCTCGATCCAGTCTTGCAGCAAGCTGCGCAATTGCGGGAGACCGCGTCCGGTCGCGTCTGCTTTGAGGAGCATGTGCCAGCGTGTGCGACCGCGCAGCAGAGCGAGCGGGGCTTCGCTGGGACCGAGAATCGACACGGATTCGGACGCTGCGGGGCTCTTGAGCAACTCGGCACACTCGGCTGCGGCGACGCGCACTCTCGCGGGATCGTCGTCTTCGAATACGACGCGCATCACGCGACCGAACGGCGGATAACCGAGTTCGTGTCGATTGCGCGACTCTTGTGCGGCGAATCCTTCGAAGTCGTGCGTCGTCGCGAAACGAATCGCGGGATGCATCGGAGTGCTCGTTTGCACGACGATGCGACCGGGCAGATCCCCACGACCCGCTCGACCGGAGACTTGCGCGAGCAACTGGAACGTGCGTTCTGCTGCACGGAAATCCGGCATGTGCAATGCGTGATCGGCCGACACGATTCCGACGACGGTGACGCGCGGGAAATCGAGGCCCTTTGCGATCATCTGCGTCCCGACGAGCACGTCGACGTCGCCGCGGCCGAAGCTCTCGAGTACGTTCTCGTAGTCTTCACGGCGCATCATCGTGTCCGAGTCCATGCGCGCGACTCGCGCAGTCGGCAAGAACGCACGCAATGTCGTCTCGATGCGTTCCGATCCGGCACCGAGGAAGCGCATCTGTGGCGACGTGCAACTAGGACATTTCTTCGGCGGCGCGATCTCGTCGCAGCACGAGTGACACACGAGTCGGCCGATGCGCTTGTGCAGAGTCATCGCCAACGAACATTGCTTGCAGCCCACGACTTCGCCGCACGAACCGCACCACAGGGTCGGGGAAAACCCGCGGCGATTCAGGAACAGAATCGACTGTTCACCGCGCTCGAGCGCGCCGACGAGCAGCTCCTTCAAGCGCCGCGAGAACAACGCGGGGCCCTTGGATTCACTGGCTTCGGCGCGCAGATCGACCACGTCGACCGTGGGCATCTTGCCACCTTGAACGCGCTCCCGCAGGTGCAAGTGCTCGTACCGACCGGCCTTCGCGTTGTGCCACGACTCCAGCGCCGGCGTCGCCGATCCGAGGACGCACACACAGTCGGCGCTGCGCGCACGCATCACGGCGACGTCGCGAGCGTGGTAGCGCGGCGTGTTCTCCTGCTTGAACGACGGTTCGTGTTCCTCGTCGACGACGATCACTCCCAAGTCGGCGACCGGCGCGAACACGGCCGAGCGCGCTCCGACCACGACGCGACACTCACCGCGCTTCACGCGCTGCCACATCGTGCGCCGTTGCGCATCGGTCAAGCGACTGTGCAACACCGCGACGTCGCCGAAGCGCGAACGAAACCATCCGACCGTCTGCGGAGTGAGCGCAATCTCGGGCACGATCACGATCGCGCCCTTCTTGCGTGCGAGGGCCGCTTCGATCGCGCGCAAATACACTTCGGTCTTACCGCTGCCCGTGACGCCTTGCAGCAGAAACGTCGTGAACCGATTCGCGTCGAGCGAGCGCGTGATCGCCTCGAGCGCCGTCGCTTGATCGCGCGACAGAGTTTCGGGCCGACGCCGCACTGTGCTGGAGCTCGACAGGACGTCGCTCTCCGCGTCGACCTTTTCGATCACGGCGAACCCTTTTTTCTCGAGCGTTTTCGCGAACGCCGGCGTCACGTTGAGCTTGCGACATATGTCGCGCAGCTCGATCGCGCTACCGAGATCGATCAGCGTGCGCAACAAACGATGGTGCTTCGGCTGCTTCTCCAGGAGAGTATCCAACACGTCGACGGCCAGACCATCGGCTGCGCGGATCATCGTGACTTGCCGCGCCGCGCCCTCGTGCTTCAAGGCCGACGGCAGTACCGCAGACAACGCTTCACCCCACGAACACGCGTAGTAATTCGCCATCCAATGCGTGAGATCCAACAAGTCCTTGCCGACCATGGGCTCGTCGTCGAGCACGAGCGCGATCGAGCGGATCTTCTCGGTCGGTAGGTCCGACTCGGTGCGTATCGCGACGACGACGCCGACTTCGCGGCGCGGTCCGAAGGGCACTGCGACACGCATGCCGGGCAAGACTTTGTCCTCAAGCTCCGCCGGCACTCCGTACGTGAATTCGAGTCTCAACGGCCGGTTGACCGCGACGTCGACGAACACTCGCGGACGCTCCGGTTCCGGCTCGGGCTCGATGAATGCGAACGTCCCGGTTGCGCCGACGTGAGCAGCCGACTGCTTGTGCTTCGCTTTCGCCGAACCGCCGCTCGATGTCCGTTTCAGACTGCCTTCGCCCACGTTGTCGCCTCGTCTGCGTTCATCACGGGCAAGAACACGGAGTGGCGCGACAACGAGGACAACCGCGGCCGTATTTCTTCGCCGCTGCAGCTTCCAAATCGATCTCGGCGATCGATGCGAGCGTCGCCAGCCACGCGAGCACGTCGGCGAATTCGCCTTCGAGTTCCTCGCGCTTGTTGCGCCGCAGCGCGCGCGTCAATTCGCCGACTTCCTCGCAAAACCACATGTGCGTTCCGGCCAAACCGCGCGCGGAATCGCGAGCGAAGTAGATGTCTTCGATCTGCTTTTGGAATGCGGCGATTTCCATGACGAGCGTCTCAAGCCTTGCGGCGCAAGCTGATGATCGAGATGTCCGAGGGGAAAGGCTGTGTCCCCGCGTAGTTCGTGAGGTCTTTCTTGACCGCTTCGAGCATCGCGTTCGAGCCAAGACCGCCGTGTTGCAGCACGAAACGATAGAAATCCTTCTCGCCCAATTCCTTGCCCTGCTCGTTCACGACCGATGCAGGTCCCGTGTTCGCGATCACGATGCGGTCGCCGGGATCGACCGGGATTTTCTGCACCTGCAGCGTGCGTTTGAACACCGGCCCTTTGTCGAACCCGAGCGCGATTCCTTCGCCTTGCACGAGGCGAATCTTCTTGTCGGCGGCGGCGTAGCGGATGAGGGGCATCTTGTGGCCGGCGCACACCACGGTCGCGATGCCATCCTTCGGTTCGACGAGCACGTACAACGCGGTGACGTACATCCCGCGGCGCACGTCGCGCGCGACTTCGGCGTTGACGCGATTGAACGCTTCGGCGACGTCGCCCCCGCGCGCGAGTTCGACGCGCAGATATGACCTCGCGATCGCGCCGATCATCGCGCCCGGAACTCCGCGGCCGCTGACGTCGCACACGAGCAAGCCCACGCGACCGTCCGCGAACTCGATGTACTCGTGAAAATCGCCGCCCGGCGTCGGTGAATCGACGTGCAACGAGGCCAAATCGTAGTTCGGAATCGCCGGCGTCGTCTGAGGCAACAGAGCTTCGCGCACGTCGCCGGCGAGAGCGATTTCGCGCTCGCGCACGTTCAATTCGAGTTGCGCGGCTTGCGCTTGTTCCAGGTTGCCAGCCATGCGGTCGATCGATTTCGCGAGCAACATGACCTCGCCGCCGGCGCGCACCCGCGTGCGATGCCGCAGGTCACCGCGACTGATGAGCGCGATGTCGCCGACGATCAATTCGAGCGGTCGCGCGACGGCTGAACCGACCATGTACGCGACCAGTGCTCCAACGAGAATCACGAACAACGTGACACCGAGGATGATCGGCAGAATCCCATCGCCCGCACTGTCCTTCGCCGTCGCTGGCACGAGGAGCGGCGGCATGATGTCCTTGTAGAGGTACATGTGGCCGCGCGTCTGGCGGTTCTCGCCGTACAGCACGTCGACGCGTTTGACCGTGCCCTCCGCAAACGTTTCGGTCGTGCTGTCCGAGGCCGCGACCGGGTTTTCGAGGCGCTTCTTGTTCGGGTCGGGCTTTTCGCCGTAGACCTTCAGTCGAATGTCGGCCTCGTGGTCGTCGCGCAACTGCTCGAGCAACGGACCTTGCAGTCGCGTCGCTTCGATGAACGTCTTCTCTTGCACGGCTCGAGCAGCGCTCACCATGCGCGAGTAGAGGAACGCTCCCGCGATGAGCATCACGACCGCCAGCGACAACGACATCGTGATCGCGAAGCGCGACGCGAGCGATTGTCCGGAGAGCGAAAGCTCGGATTCCTTTTTCGTGCGTGCCATGTCAGACCGTCCACTCGAGGGAGTCGAGGATGAGGCGAGCCGGGAGCATGACGACCACTAGACCCCACACGCCGGCGAGAACGTCGTCGAGCAGAATGCCGTGTCCGCCGCCGATTTTCTCCATTCGTCGACACGGCCAAGGTTTGACGATGTCGAAGAATCGGAAAACGAAAAATGCGACGGCCAGTGCGGTGAGGCTGGGCCCCTTCATCCACGCGATCGTGATCAAGTATCCGATGACCTCGTCGACGACGAAAATGCCTGGATCCTTGCGGCCGGCGTAGCGTTCCGACCACGGGCCCAGCGGTACGGTCGCGACGTAGAGGACCAACGCAGCGAGCCCGATCCAGAGCGGAAACCACGCCGTGTCCTTCAAGAGCCACGCGATCAGGACTCCGCCGAGCGTTCCAACCGTGCCCGGCGCGAACGGCGAACAACCGAGGAATCCAAACGAAACGAGCGCGAGTTTGAGCTTGTCGAGCATCAGCCCGCACCATGCTTTTCTCGTGCGACGTCGGGAGTCGTGTCGACGATCTGCGCTCTCACGCTGCGCACGTTCGCCCCGCCGTCATCCAAGAGAAAACGGCGCGTCTTGAACATGTAGCTGAGGCACGACCCGATCGAAGTCACGAGCGTGAGCCACACGAAGACGGTCGCGGTGCTGCTCCAGAATGGCGTCTCGATGTCGAACGCTTTCATGCCGATCACGATGCCGATCGCGAAGCACTGCGCGAACATCTTGACCTTGCCGAACCAGTCCGCCGACAGCTCGCCGCCCATTCTCTCGACGTAGCCGCGGATCGCGGTGATCAGTAGTTCCCGCGCGAGCACGACGACGACGATCCACGCCGGGAACCAATTTTCCGACCACGGCAACACCGCGAGGAAAACCATCGTGCCGAGGACGAGCACCTTGTCGACGAACGGATCGGCGATGCGACCGAACGCGGTGACGTGATTGCCGCGTCGCGCGAGCCAACCGTCGAGGATGTCGCTCACGGCGACGAGGATGAACGTCCAAAACGCCCACCTCAACCAACCGCGGTCGACGAAGAGTCCGAGCGTGCGCCGACTCTCGTCTTGCGCGAGGATCCAGAACAGGACCAAGGCGCCGACGAAGCGCAGCGCGGTAATCCGGTTCGGCCAGTATTGGAAAACGCCCATCGAGCGCGTCCGTTCTAGCGTTTGCGCAGCGGAGAGCACACGAGGTTCGACTCGGAATCCAAGCTGTCGACCCGCGCAGCTACGAATTCGCCGACTTTGGCGCGCGATCCGCGCACGACGGCGATCAGGTCGACCTCGGGCGCGTCCTGCGCGGTGCGGCCGACGACGGCTTCAGCGTCGGGGTGGGATTCGTCGACCAGGACCTCGACCTCGCGGCCGACCAACGCACCTTGCGTCTTCTTCAACACTTCGTCACGCGCCGCGATCACCGCGTCGTAGCGCGTCTTGGCGACGTCAGCGGGAACGCGGTCCGCGAGTTCGAACCCCGGAGTGCCCTGTTCGGGCGAGTACGTGAACGCACCCAGTCGCGCGATCTCGTACTCGCGCACGAACGCGACTGCATCGCTCGCGTCGGAGTCCGTCTCGCCGGGAAAACCCATCAAGAGCGTCGTGCGCAAGGTGATGTTCGGCACGTCGCTCTTCAATCGATCGAGGATCTTGCGCACTTGATCGCCGCTGCCCGCGCGACGCATCGCGCGCAGCATCGGAGTCGCGATGTGCTGCATCGGGATGTCGAGGTACGGCACGACGTTCGGATGCGCGCGCATCACTTCGGTCAAGCGCCACGGAAAGCGATTGGGGTAGGCGTACATGACGCGGATGCGTTTCACGGCTTCGACGCAGGCGAGCGCTTCGACGAGGTCGGGCAATTCGCGGCCGTGCTCACGGCCCCACGCGGTCGAGTCTTCGGCGACGAGCACGAGTTCTTTGATGCCGCCGTCGGAAAGTTCGCGCGCTTCGGAGACCAAGTCCTCGAGCGACTTGCTGCGGTGCGGCCCGCGTATCGACGGGATCGCGCAGAAACTGCACGTGTGATCGCAGCCGTGGCTGATGCGCAAGTAGGCGTAACTGCCGGGCGTCGCGAGCAGACGTGCGCCGTCGCGATCGGGTTCGCGCAAACCGGGACCCTCGAGGTAGTTCGTCGTCGATTCGCCCTCAGTCAGCGCTTTGACCGACTTGGCGAGCTCCTTGTAGTTGCTGATCTCCGCGAACAAGTCGACGCCGGGAAACTTCTCGGCGAGGTCGTGCTTGTAGCGCTGCACCAGACATCCGGCGACGACGACGCGCTCGATCTCGCCGCGCTTCTTCTTCTTGAGCAAGTCACGGATCGCCCCCTCCGATTCCTCGCGCGCCGGCCCGATGAACGAGCACGTGTTGAGCACGACCGTGTGCGCGACCGAAGCATCGTCGGTGATGATGACGCCAGCTTCGGCCATGCGCCCGAGCATCAACTCGGAGTCGATCAAGTTGCGCGCGCACCCGAGGTGCACGACGGAGACGTAGGGTTGCTTCTTCTTCAATTTCAATCTTGGATGTTTCGTCGAAAACGAACGCGCTGCGTGATGCGGCACCGCGTGGAGTGAGCTGACCTGTCGCCGATCGAGCGCCCTGCGCCACCGTGCGTGCCCCAGTTCTGCCGAGTTCGCGGGGCGAAGAGTATATCCGAGTTACGACCGCCGAGGCACACATCAGCTGCGCGGCGCTCCAGAGGGACGAGGTTGAGTGGGGTTGTGTGCTTGGATGTTCGACTCTACAAGCCGACCCCGATGTCGAACTCGCTACGTCTGCACCACTTCACGCACTCGCGACACGGCGTCGCCGGACGGACGATTCGCGTTTGGTTGCCGCCGAACTATGGCGCGGACGCGCACGCCCGCTTTCCCGTGCTGTACTTGCTCGACGGCCAGAACGTGTTCGAGGACCACGCCGCATTCGGCGGCCGCAGTTGGCGAGCTGGTGAAACCGCCGCTCAACTGATCGAGCGCAGGACCATCGAGCCCGTGCTGCTCGTCGCGATCGACAATTCTGGCGGGCATCGCACGGACGACTACACGCCTGAGCGTTGGCATGGCCGTGGAGGCCACGCCGACGACTTCGGCCGCATGCTCGTCGACGAGATCAAGGCGTTCGTCGATGCGCACTACCGCACGAATCCCGAGCGCGAATCCACGGCCATCGTCGGAAGTTCGCTGGGCGGACTGTTCGCACTGCACTTGGCGATCGAACGCGCTGACGTGTTCGGCCATGTCGCAGCGCTGTCGCCCTCGACGTTCTGGGCGAACGGAGCGGTCTTGAAGCACCTGATCGCATTGCAGAGCAAAGTGCCGGTGCGCATTTGGATCGATGTCGGGAAACAAGAATCCCCTTCGCTGCGGCGACAAATACGCGCCGCCGCAGACACGCTGCGTGCGAAAGGTTGGCGCGTGCACCGTCAGAATCGCCAGGCCGAGTTGCGTCACGTGGAAGTGGCGCGCTCGCGCCATGACGAAGCTTCGTGGGGTAAGCGCTTGCAACGTGTCTTGCCGTTTTTGTTCCCGCCGCCGCCGCGCACGACCAAGCGAACCGGACTTAGGGCGCGGGCACTGAAGGGAGCGCGCTCCGACTGAACGAGCACGGCTTCCTGCGTGAGACTGCCGCGGCGCGAGGGTGAAATCGAGCGAGTTCCACCGGAGTCATGCACAGCCGGCAATGGCGTGCGCGCGGTGCTCTCGAGGGACGACATCGTCGCGCGCCGCAAAGCGACGGTTTCGACGATGCCCGACAACGTGAGCGCGGCTTTGTCCGCGCAAGACTTGGCCGACGTCGTCGCGTTCCTCACGCTCGATTCAGAAGCGCCGCGCAGGCTCGGCGAGCCGATCCAACTGTTCAACGGTGTCGATCTTTCGGGTTGGATTTCCCACCTCGACTCGCCCGGTGCGATGGCTCGGGACGTGTGGCCGGTCGCTGGCGGCGTGCTCGACTGCAAAGGCCAACCGATCGGCTACCTGCGCACCGAAGCTCTGTTCGAAGACTTCGTGCTTGAGCTCGATTGGCGCTTTCCAGCCGATGGCGACCCGGGCAATTCGGGTGTGCCCCTGCGACGCGTAGGCCCGGACAAAGTCTGGCCGAAGAGTGTCGAAGCGCAACTGCAACATCGCTCCGCCGGCGACATCTGGAACATCGACGACGTGCCGTTGATCGTCGACGCGGCGCGCACTTCGGGTCGGCGCACGCAGAAGCTCCAGCCGTGCAACGAAGTGCCGTTGGGTGACTGGAATCACTACAAGATCACGCTGGATCGCGGTGATCTGCGCTTGGAAGTCAACGGTGTCGTGCAAAACACCGCGAGTTGGGTCGAGCGCGTCGCCGGACACATTTGCCTGCAATCCGAGGGCTCGCGCATCCAGTTCAAGAACATCGGGCTGCGACCGATCGAGTGACGGGATCGCGTGCCTGGATGTCACGCTTGTTGCTCCAATCGCTCGAATGAGGACGCCTTGACCGCATCCGCGCGGCCTCGCCGCACGAACGCGAGGTGCGCCGGGTTGCACACGAGTCGCGCTTGCGTCGCACACCGACCTGCTCGAACGACGAATGTCCGCCCTTTCAAGTTGAGCATCCTGGGGCCATAACCCGCACCCGTCGGGTGGCGGGCGAAGGCTCGACACGTGAAGATGCCGAGTTGGCTGAAACACGCCCGCACGAAGGACAGCGAGTCAGAGACACCATGAAGAAGCCCCAAACACTCGGCGAATTGAAGAAGAGCAAGTATCGCTCGCGCACCGTCAAGGAAGAGCTGCGCCAGAACTTGATCGGACGACTGCGCGAGAACAGGCCGCTTTTCGAAGGTGTCGTCGGCTACGAAAAGACCGTAATCCCCCAGGTGGTGAACGCGATCCTGTCCGGCCACGACTTCATCCTGCTCGGACTGCGCGGCCAGGCGAAGACACGCATCTTGCGCTCCTTGACCGAGCTGTTGGACGAGGAGATTCCGGCCGTAACGGGCAGCGAAATTCGGGACGATCCGTTGCGCCCGATCGAGCAGCGCACGTTCGCCTTGATCGCGAAGCTCGGCGACGAACTCCCGATCACGTGGATTCCGCGCGCCGAGCGCTACCACGAGAAACTCGCGACGCCCGACGTCACGATCGCGGACTTGATCGGCGACATCGATCCGATCAAGGCAGCGACGCGCAAGCTCACGTTCGCGGATCCCGAAGTCGTGCACTACGGCATCATCCCGCGCTCGAACCGCGGCATCTTCGCGATCAACGAATTGCCCGACTTGTCGGCGCGCATTCAAGTCGGGCTGTTGAACATCCTCGAGGAAGGCGACATCCAGATCAGAGGATTCCCCGTGCGCCTCGCGCTCGACATCGAGCTCGTTTTCAGTGCGAATCCCGAGGATTACACGAACCGCGGCAGCATCATCACGCCGCTGCGCGACCGCATCAGCTCGCAGATCCTGACGCACTATCCGCGCACGATCGAAGACGCGATGAAGATCACGGCGCAAGAATCGTGGGTTGCACGCGCGAGCCCGGTGAAGGTCGACGTGCCCGACTATCTGCGCATGACGATCGAGGAAGTCGCGTTCCAAGCGCGCGCCAGCGAATTCGTCGATCAGAATTCCGGCGTGAGCGCGCGCGTGACGATCGCGCTGCTCGAGAACACCGTGTCGAATGCCGAGCGGCGCGCGTTCTCGCACGGCGAAGAGCAGACGACGGCGCGCATCTCAGATGTTTTCGCTGCGAGTTCGTCGATCACGGGCAAGATCGAACTCGTCTACGAAGGCGAACGCGAGGGAGTTCAATCGGTGGCGCGCGCGTTGATCGGCAAAGCTGCGAAAGCCGTGTTCGACAGGCACTTTCCCGACGCATACGCGCTCGGCGATGCTCCTGGCGCGGGAGAAGGAGAGTTCAAACCGGTGGTCGCGCACTTCCAGAACGGTCGCACGCTCGACCTGTCGGACGAGATGACCGATGCAGAACTCGTGAAGCGCTTGTCGGGTGTCCCGTCGCTCGAAGCGATCGCGAGGAAGTACTTGTCCGCGGCCTCGGCGAGCGAACTCGCCGCCGCGATGGAGTTCGTGCTCGAAGGTCTGCACCAGGGATCGCTCTTGGCCAAGAACGAAATGATCGGCGGCCGCAGCTATCGCGACATGTTCGAGGACATGGTCAAAGGGCTGAAGAAGCCGACGGACAAGCCCAAACCGCCGCGTACGAAGGGCGGTTAGTCGTCGTGGACTATCGGTTCTCCGAATTCGATCCGTGGGCGCAGGGACTGAAGAAGTTGCTCGAGCAACTGATGTCGATCTTCAACCAGCTCCTCTTGGCACTCGACGGTGACGTCGATGCATCGTTGCAGTACTTGGATCAGATCGGGCGCAAGCACGGCTTCTTCAACGAGCGCTTCGACATTCAGGACTTCAAGAAGTACCTGGAGGGCCAGCGCTCGATCGCACGCGACGGGCGCGGCGGATATGCGTTGACGAAGAAGGGCGAGCGCGAGATCCGCAGCTCGTCGCTCGATCAAGTTTTCGGTTCGCTCGATCGCGATCCGGAAGGCCAACATCGTGTGCAGTCGGCTGGTGTCGGACTCGAGCGCCTGCCCGAGACGAAGGCGTGGAGTTTCGGAGATCCGCTCCATCAGCTCGAGCCGATCGAAACGCTCTCGAACGCCGTGAAACGCGGCGGAATCGACGACATCACGATCCGTGAAGAAGACTTGCGCGTGTACGAGACCGAGCATCTCTCGTCGTGCGCGACCGTACTGATGATCGACGTTTCGCACAGCATGGTCCTGTACGGCGAGGACCGCATCACGCCAGCGAAGCGCGTCGCGTTGGCGTTGTGCGAATTGATCACGACCAAGTATCCGAAAGACGCGCTGCACGTGATCTTGTTCGGCGACACGGCGTGGGAAGTCTCGATGAGCGAGATCCCTTATCTGAGCGCCGGCCCTTATCACACGAACACGCGCGCCGGGCTGCAGCTCGCGCGCGACATCTTGCGCAGGAAGAAACAGGCCAACCGTCAGATCATCATGCTGACGGACGGCAAACCTTCCGCTCTGACCGAGCGCGACGGCGAGGTGTACAAGAATCCTTTCGGACTCGATCGGCGCGTGGTGAACAAGACGCTCGAAGAGGCCGACGAATGCAGGCGCATCGGCATTCCGATCACGACGTTCATGCTGACCAGCGATCCGCTACTGGTCGATTTCGTCGAGCAATTCACGCAGTTGAATCGTGGGCGCGCTTACTACTCGGAGCTGGATCAGCTGGGCTCGTTCGTGCTCGTCGACTACATGAAGAATCGCAAGCGTCGCGTGCGCTGACCCCGAGCGCGCTCACTCAACGTCGCACGTACGCAGCGGATGCTTCGCGCTCTGTCGAGGTCGTCGACCATTTGCGCAAGTATTCCGCCGCTGCTTCGCGCCACGCGGCGCTGTCGTAACTGCCTCGACTCGCATGCGTCAGCGCGATCGGCCAAGTCCCGACACGTAAGTCAGCAGCACGCGCGGTACGGCACAGATCGAGGTCGTAGGCGTGGAATCGGAAGCGCGTGTCGAAGCGCACGCGGTGCTCGCGCAGCCGGCGTACGTTCACGGCCAGGAACAGCCCGTCGAGCAGCTCGCAAGCGCGTGGTGCAGGTCCGTAGTGGTGCACTCCAGGCGCGTGCGGATCACCGTGTCGAACAGATCCCGAGAACGAGGCACGATTCTGCAGCCCGTTCTGCGCGAGGCTCGCGTCGAAGCGCATGCACCACGCCGGCTCGGCGAAGTCAGGTGCAGAGTTGCCTGCGACACCGACGACGTCGAAGTGCTCGAAGGCTTCGGTGAGCCGTTCGAGCAAGAACCAGTCGTTGACGTACACGTCATCGTGCACGAAGACGACGAACGAATCGCGTGCTGCAGCATCGAGCACGCGGTTGTAGATCTCGGACAGTCCCAGTACCGCGTGCGGCGGCGCGTTGTCCGCGTGCAATGCGACGCGCGGCAGACGCCCATCCGAAAAGTTGCGCAGGCTCCTACCGAGCAGCGAGCTCTCCACGAACTCTGCGCGCGATGAACGCGTGACGGTGCACAGAGTCGTGTTCTCTGGCGTGAGTTGAATGGGCATCGTGAGTGTTCGCGGTGTTGCGTCGTGTGCGAGAGTGCTTCGTCGGGCGATTCAGCTCGAGATCAGGGTCGGGCAGGTGCTCTTCCCTGCTTGTCGACGTAAGCCCGAAACCGCTGAAATGCAGTTGTTTCAGGCCGTCGAACAGGTCCAGGAGCGACACAGGCCGCTCTCACGATCTCGCGTCTGGGAGAGCCGCACGCCGATGCGCAAGCTCCGCGGGCCGTCGGCCGACAATCCATGCGTGACTGTACGCCCCGTCCCGCAGAACCTGCTCGTGTACGTACGAGTCGATGCTATTCGCGCCGAGTTCACTTTCGCTCGAATCGAATTCGGATCGAAGCGATGAGCTGGCGCGTCCTCTCCAGCGACGGGCTCGTCGGCAATCCGTCGAAGGTGCTGCGCGTCGTCGATCCCCTGCAGCGCATGGAAGCGGCGGGCCTCGTCGAACGCGTTTCGCTCGAATCCCTGATTCGTCGGAGCGGCACGGAAGCGTTTCTCGACACGACGGCGCTCGAGTCGATCGACCTCGTCTTCTTGCACGTCGCCGACGTGAGTGCCGGGACACGCACACTGCTCGTTCCGTTCCTGGAGCGCGCTCGCGACCAAGGCACTGCGATCGTGTGCGACAGCGACGATCCGTACTTCGTGCCCGCCGACGGCTGTTCGTTCCAAGCGGAGATCGCACCGAATCTCGCTGCGATCGAAGAGCTCTGCTCCCTCGCGCACGTCGTGTCCGTGACGACGGAATCGCTGCGTCGCGAGTTCGAAGGCCAAGCCGAGCGCATCGTCGTCGTGCCCAATCACCTCGACGCGAGATTCGGCCCGTCACGAACGCGCACGAACGAGCGCGTCAAGATCGGTTGGTGCGGTGGGCCGACGCACACCGACGATTTGGCGGCGGTCTTGCCGGCAATCGCGCGGCTGCAGGTTCGTCAACCGGTCGACTTCGTGATGTTCGGCATGTTCGATCGCAACTTCGAAGCGAGCGCGAGTGCGGTGTGCAAGATTCCGCCGAAGAAACGCGCTCACGATGCGAAGCTGGCGGCGTTCGGCCGCTTCGCCGACGCTCTTCGAGGCGTCCACTACGAGCACGTGCCGAGCACCTCGTACGCCGATTTCCCGCGACGTCTGGCTGAACTCGATTTCGACATCGGCCTCTGTCCGTTGATCGAGACGCGCTTCAATCGCTGTCGCTCGGCCGTGAAGTTTTATCAATACGCGAATGCCGGAACGCTGACGCTGGCGAGCGACTCTGCTGCTTATCGCGGTGAGTGCTCGAGCTTGGTCGGGAGTACCTCGAACGCGTGGTTCGAGGCCCTCTCGCGCTTCGTCGGTGACGAGGACTTGCGGGCGAAAGAACTCGAGAAGCAACGGGAATTCGTACTCTCCCAGCGCAACTGGGAGATCGGCGTGAAACGCTACGAGCAGCTTTTCCGCACAGCCCTCGAAGCAGCATCGGAGACGCGTCGAGTCCGTGTCAGGTGACTCGGTCGGTTCGTGTGTGATGACCTCTGTTCGAGTCTCCCACAGGACCGGTAGGACGATTTCTAGCCTCGATCGCGAACCGCCGGCGACGGTTCGGCACACTTCGCTTCGCCGACGTGCCGACCGATTCGATCCACCTCATCGATGAACCCATCCACCTTTCGATTTCGAGTTCACGGCGAGCGACTCGCCATCGCGCGACTTCTGAATACGGCTCCATTGCCTGACTGGGCTACCGGCAAATTCGTGACGATCTCGCGCACGTGCGACGAGTTGTCGATCGTGTGTGCGCAAAGCGCTGTTCCGTCGCACGTGAGGCACGAGCGTGACAAGATCGCGCTCGGCATCGAAGGCGTCATACCGATGACGACGATCGGTCTACTTGCCCAATTGTGCGCGGCACTCGCGGCAGCGAGCGTCCCCGTGTTCGTGATCTCGACCTACGACACGGATTGGTTGCTCGTTTCGGCCGAGCGATTCACAGCTGCGAAGTCGGCGCTCGAAGAGCAAGGGCACCAAGTTCGCGGCGCGTTGCCGCTGAATTGAAGCTGAACAGCTCGTTCGATCGCAATGCATCCCGCCGCCGTTCGAGAAACTCACTCCTGAGTGTCGAAGATGCGCGCGATTCGCACCCACATACATCGCGCATCACTGCGAGGAGCTCCGTGACGGCAAGTCGTGAGCGGAGAGTTTCAGCATCGACTAGTGGGCTGTAACGGCTGAATCGCTTGCAGGATTCGTCCTCATTCGTTGTCGGGCAAGAAGCGACGACGACCGCGTATCCTCTGCGATACGCCGAGGAGAAGCGACGCCGCCCGGCGACGAAGGAGGGCGGAGCCTGCTAGCGATTCAGCCGTTACAGTCCACTAGTTGGCTATAACGGCGGTGCACGATAGCCGCGACCTGAGATCGAACCAGGCTCCGTTCACCTGTGCAGTCTGCGCCGTTCGCCTACTTCGCTTGCGCCCAAGCAACGCGAAAGAGCCCTCAGAAATCGCAGAACGGTCGGCTCTGGGTGAGAGTCCGACCGTTCCTCGAAAGTTGCCCGAGCGTCGACGCGCTGCCTGTCGATGCCGCCGTTCAGCGCGTCGTCGCAACCTGCGACACGCGCTCGAGCCACTGCTCGCGCGAGAGCAGGATGTCGCGCCGTTGACCACCGAGGTACGGACCGATCAGTCCCATCTCTTGGAGATCGTCGAGCACTTTGCACGCGTCGTCGAAGTCCATTTCGTACTGACGTTGCAGCATCGAAACTGCGACGCGTCCACGTTCCACGAAGAGGCAGCCAATCTCGGAGAGGAGCTTCGTGCGCGCGTCGAGCTCGACCGGATGATCCTTCGTCGTGCGCGCTTGCGATACGGCCGCGACGACCGGTTGCAGGACGACTTCGCGCTCGATGCGAGCGGGTTTGGTTTCGCCGACGGCGTCGAACAAGCTCGGTTGGACGTCAGCGACTTTCGCCGAGCGTGCGGACGGAGAGTTGGACGCGTGCTCGGCCTCGAGCGCGGGCTCGACCCGTTCGTCGAGGGCGCTGATTTCGTCGACGCTCACCTCTTCGACGGCTTCGACTGCCTGCTTCTTCGCATTGCGCTTGCCGCGGGACTTCAGCGCCTGGGCCTTCTTGCCGACGGCCACCGGTTCGACGATTTCTTCGTCGTCGAGCGCGCTGTCGAGTTCCTCCCGCTCGTCGGAATCGATCTCGTCACGGTCTGACGGCTCGACGATTTCCGCATCGTCGAGCAAATCGTCCTGGTCGATCTCAGCAACGAGCGTGGTCTCTTCGAGTTCGGCTTCTTCGAACAGAGTCACGTCGGTTTCGTCGATCGTCTGCGCTTCGAGCGCTTCGAAAGAGGCCGGTTTCACCGCCACGATGTCGGCATCCAACTCGCGCGGGACGATCACGTCGGGTTCGCCTGCTCCGCCTTCCACGACCGGTAACGGCTCGATGCCACCTGCGCGGCGAGCACGGCGCAACGTTTCCACGAGCGTGAGCGGCGTCCCGTACGCATCGACCGGCTCTTCGTCACCCTCTTCCGGCTTGAATGCTGCCGGCGCTTGCTCCCATACCGGAGTGACCGGCAACCGCGCATCGAGCGTGTTCAGCTCGGGCGTTTCCTCGCGTTCGAGAGGCCGCTCTTCGGCGATTGCGGCGTTGCCGGTTTCGGCATCGACGTTCTTTTGGGCGACGAACTTCTGGATGATGCGTTCTTCGACGACGCGCTCTTGCGTGTCGGCCGGCTCAACCAGATCCGTTCCAACGCGGTCGTCGGCACGTTCGTCGCGCGGGGCAGTCCATCGGTACACGGTCGGCGACGACACTGAACTCTCGGCTCTTGTGGTTGCATTCGGATTTTCGAGCGGCCGCGCGCCGGGGGGAATCTGGCCTTTTTTGCGGACGTCTTCGGGATACGGGGAGGGCGGAAGTTCTTGAGTGGAGAACGGCGCGAGCGACGCGCGAGCGATCTCGTCGGGCGAGAGCTTCTTGACCACGACGGGGTCGTCCTCCTCAGGGAAGAGCGCGGCCGATTCTGCGAGCGAAACACCTTCGTTCGCCGCCGTTGTCTTGTGCACGGCCGGACGGCCGGCGCTCTTCAGCGCGGATTTTTCGAGCACGGCAGCGACAGGCACGCTGGTTTCCATCTCTTGCTGTTCCGCGATCACGCTCGAGCGGAACCACGCGAACCACGCGACCGCGAAGAACGACACGAGGCCGAGCAAGGTTCCGACTGCGACGTGCGTGTACTCCGCGACCACCGCTCCGGTGCGTTGGCCGACGTAACCGCCGGCGTCGATCTTCCACCCACCGCAGATCACGGCGAGCGCGATCGCGAGGCCGCTGCAGCCGAGCAGATTGCGCACGAGCGTCGGCTTGCCGACCTCGAGGAACAGCCGCGCACCGAGTAACGCGATCGCCGCGTTCATGAACAGGCTCGGGAACAAGCCCAGCGTGTTCTTCCAGCCGGCTGCGATTGGACCGAACGGGCCTTGGGCTTCGATCGGACCGTTCGTCGACATCGAGAGCAGCATCAACACCGCGCCGGTCGAGCCGAACGCGAAGAGGCCGATCCCGATCCAGTCCGAACTACTCAACTGTTTGCGTTCACTCATCGTGGTTGCCTGGGCTCGCGGCCTCTGTGGGTCCGCCCGATTTGGACGGACCGTGCATCTCTTCCCATTGGTCGAGCGTGATCATGATCTCGCGCACTTTGCTGCCGCGGTAAGGACCGACGATCCCCTGCTCGGTCATGATGTCGATCAAGCGCGAAGCGCGCGTGTAGCCGACGCCGAGCGCGCGCTGCAGCAGGCTGGCCGAGCCGCGCTTGCTCTTCAGGATGACGCGCACGGCTTCGTCGAACATGTCGTCTTCCTGCGCGCCGTCGACGTCGCCGCCGCCAGCGTTCGGACGCACTTCACCGCTCGCGACTTGGATCAATTCCTGGCTGAAATTCGGCGCAGAATCCCGGCAAACGAAGTCGACGAGCTTCGCGACTTCGGAGTCTTCGACGAGAGCGCCCTGGACGCGTTTCAACTTCGCGCCGCCCGGGGGCAGGAAGAGCATGTCGCCGTGACCGAGCAATTTGTCGGCGCCCATCTCGTCGAGGATGACGCGGCTGTCGACTTTGCTGGCGACTTGGAACGCGATGCGCGTCGGCAAATTGCCCTTGATGACGCCGGTGATGACGTCCGTCGACGGACGCTGCGTCGCAACGATGACGTGGATGCCGGCGGCGCGTGATTTCTGCGCGAGACGCGTGATCGCGAGCTCGGCTTCCTTCTTGGACACCGACATCAAGTCGGCGAATTCGTCGACGACGACGACGATGTAGGGCAGGTGGCGCGGCGTGCGTTCGTCGTTCCACTCGTCCTTCATCGCGAGCTTCAACTGCTCTTCGCTCAAGCTGTTGTAGCCCTTGACGTTCTTCACGCCGGCCGATTTGAAGAGCTCGTAACGGCCCTCCATCTTTTCGACGGCCCACAAGAGCACACCCGTCGCTTGTCGTGCGTCGGTGACGACCGGGCACATCAAGTGCGGCACGTTCGCGAAGGCTTGCAGCTCGACCATCTTCGGGTCGATCAAGATCATCTTGACGTCGTGCGGCGAGCGCGTGAGCAGGAGGCTCGCGAGGATCGTGTTGATGCACACCGACTTGCCCGAGCCCGTCGTACCTGCGATCAGCAAGTGCGGCATGCGCGCCAAATCTTCGACGACGGGGCCGCCTTCCGCGTCCATGCCGACGAACAGCGGCAAGGCCATGATCTTCGGGTCGTACGCTTTCTGCGTGACGAGTTCCGAGATGCGCACGACACGCCGTTTCGCGTTCGGCACTTCGATGCCGATCGTTTCGCGGCCGGGAATCGGCGCGATGATGCGCACGGATTGAGCGCGCAACGCAGCGGCGATCTCCTGGCTGAGCTGCGTGACCTTGTTCATGCGCGTGCCCTGCGTCACCGTCAGCTCGAACAGCGTGACCGCCGGGCCGACTTGCGCAGCGACGACTTGGGCTTCGACTTTGAAACTGGCGAGAGCGTTCTCGAGCTTCGTCGCGGACGACTGCAAGAACGCGTCGTCGACGCCGACGTTGCCTTCGGGCGGCAACAACAACTCGAGCGGCGGGAACGTCCACGGACCGGGCGGCGGCGTCGGCGGGTCGTAGCGCGCTTCGGAGATTTTCGCCTTCACCGGCGGCGGTTTGCCTTTGAGCGCGGCTGCGATCGGCGTGATCTCGACGGCTGCTTCGTCTTCGTCGTCGGTTGCGACCGCGTCGTCTTCGTCCGGTTCGAGTTCTGCGAGCGCAGCCTTTTCCGCTGCGATGAGCTCGGCCAATTCTGCTTCGGTGGGCTCGGTGCCGAACTCTTCGTCCTCGTCGAGCTCGTCTTCGAACAAGTCCTCGATGTCGTCTTCGTCGACTTCAGGCAGACCGTCGGGGTTGTCCGGGTTCGGCTCTTTCTTCGCGCGCGGTTTGCGCACTTTGGCCGCTTCTTCGACGGGCCGCTCGAGCACCGCCGTCGACGGTCCGCCAGCCGTCGCGAGACCTTCGTGCAAGTCGGCGCCGCGCACGAAATTCCAGATGCCGACCATGGTCGAGCGCACGTAACCGAGCACGGCCGAAGCCATGCTCTCGCCGCGCTCTTCACGGCGCTCGCGCAGCCATTCGTGGAACGCTTGCCACGCCGGATAAAACGCCATCTCGGTCGCGAGCAGGAACGACACGAGCATCGTGATGCAGAGCACGATGAAGAGCCCCGGCCCGCCGAATTGCTCCATCAGCTTGTCCGTCAACGCCCACGCCGGATATCCGCCCGGTCCATACGGCACGCGTGAACTCATTCCCAGATGCGGTGCGTCGCCCGATGGACCCGCGACGAAGTGGAAGACGAAAGCAGTCGAGATCGCGAACGTGATGGCGCCGAGCGTGCGCAGTCCCACGAACGGCACGCGCCGTCCCGCCACCATCGTGCAACCCCAACCGACCGCGACGAGGATCGCGAAGTACGACGCGAACCCGAGCGCCATGTACGCGTAGTTGGCAAGGTAGAAGCCGACTTTGCCGCCCCAATTCCAACCGCGCGCGAGCGGATCATGGATGGGCGTGTAGTACGACACCATCGAGATCAAGAGGAACGCCGAAAGCCCGAGAATCGCGAGGCCTTTGATCTCGCGCAGTCGCGAACCGGTCTCCTCGTCGACCTCGCGGCCGAAGAGGAATCCGCGCACGACGCTGCCCCACCTGCGTTGTGCAGGTGAGTGCTTCGTGTTCCGTGATCTAGCCTTCGACGGCGCGTCCTCGTGGACGTCTTCGTCGTCCTCCGAGTCGGCCTTGCGGTCACGTTCGCGATCTCGACTGCGTCCCATCCGATGTCCTTCGACGCGATGCACGAGGGCGAGCAGCCGGCCACCGTGCCGCTCTGCTCATGCAGCACAGCACACGCTGCGCGCGACCCCTCGATCGCTTGTTCGAAGTCGGGATACCACTTCGCCGGATCGAATCCAAGCGCGCAGACTGGAGCGCCGAAGCTTCAATTTCGCATTTGGACCACTCTGGCCGTGCACATCCGCCACGGCGGCGTGATCGAGTCGCGCGGTGTGTTCGCCAGCGCAGGGCGAATGTCCGCCGATTCAAGTTCGGGAATTCAAAGGTGATCCCGAGTCGATCGCTCGCAGCCTGAATGTCCGCCGAATCAAGTTTGGGAACGATCGGGTGCTCGGCGGGGGTGCGTCCGAGCGCCGGTGAAGCTCCATCGGAGGCGCGTCCGCTCGCCCCCCGAGCCTCCCCTCAACCCTCGAGATCGAGGAGCTCGACCAGCCGTATCGCAACGGTCGCTTTGGGTTGATCGTCGATGCCGAACTCGATCCCGTCGGCACCGAGGATCCGCACGCTGGTGCGCGCGCTGTTCAGAGCAGACGGCGCGTTGAGCACGATCCAATCGGCCCCCTTCTGTGCGAGTTTGGCACGCGCCCGTCGCTCGCCGTCCCCGGTTTCGAGCGCGAACGCGACGACCGTGCGGCGCGGGTCGCGCTCGCCCTTCGTGAGCGAGTGCAAGATGTCCGGATTGCGCACCAGCACTAGCGTCGTGGTCTCCGCTCCCCCGTCCTTCGCGCGCCACTTGCCCGCGAGTTTGCGCACCGGCCGCCAGTCGGAGACGGCGGCGGCCATGTACAGCGCGTCGCACGTCCGCCACGCCTTCTTCAATGCCGCAAGCATCTCGCGCGCGCTGACGACGTCGATGCGCTTCACGCCCTTCGGCGTCTCCAAGTTCACGGGGCCGGCGATGAGAGTCACCCGGTGTCCCGCTCGCGCTGCGGCAGCCGCGATTTCGAATCCCATGCGTCCGCTCGATTCGTTCGTGAGGAATCGCACGGGGTCGACGTGCTCGCGGGTCGGGCCAGCGGAGATGAGGATGCGTACTGAATGTGTCATGCGAACTGCGCGTATCGCGGCCAAACCATCACCGATGTGTTCGTCATTCATTGCCTTCCACGAAGCCTTGGCGGCAACGTCACCGAGGCAGGTATGCATTCGCCGGGAAGGGGTGCGAACACAGTGTCGGTTCGGATCGTCCTGCGATCGTAACGGCCGGGCCGTCTCCGAACACGCTCCCGATTGTGGCCATGCAGAAGTTGGCTCAAACCGTGCGTACACGCATCGAAGAAATCCTGGCGTACGCGGCGACGCGACTCTCCAACGGCCGAACCAAGGAACTCACCGTCAAGATCCGCACGATCACCCGCCGTTCGTTCGGGTTTCTCAGCGGAACGGGCCTGATCTCGCTCATCTTCCGCTGCTGCTCAGGAATCGACCTGAAACCCATGCACCGATGACGTCGGCACTTTCACCAAATATGCTGGAGAGCCTGATCCATTCCCTGAGCTTCAGCGTTTGGCGACTAACGGCGTTCACCTTTTTGTCGGCGACGGACGAACTGTAGCGGCCTGTTGCAATCTGACTTCGATCAGCTCTCTGCTCGGCGGACTAGCGTGATAAGTGATTTCTGCCGGAGTCTCGAACCCTGCGATCGTAGGGAATCGGATTCGGTACGCGCCGCCCTTGAGGCCGGAGTAGGAACCACGAGTCGAATCGCGACCATCACCAAGGGAAGAGGTAACACATCGAATCAAAGACTGTTGTCCCTGTTGCGGTTCAAACTGCACGCGATTCCACCACTCGACTCTGCACGAGACGGCTCGATCCCCGTCCATCATCAACAAGTCAACGATTGACTCTCGCTCCTTCATCATCACGAAATCATTCCTGCCGGGGTTCACCTGCACTGTTTGGCGAACAAACCTGTCGTTACCTATTCTCGCATCTAGGCGTAGTGTTCCAGGCGCGGTCTCGAAAATAGCTTCCAATCCATTGGAAACGCTGGCGACCCTCGAGGGCTCCAGCCCCTTCAAGTCGCTAATCGAGCTCGAAAGCCAACTCACCTCTTGGAATTCGAGGGGAGTGCGCGTGTCTGCATCTAGAACTCTGACGTGGACCTCGGCGTAGCCGCAGATTTGGATTTCCTCGAAGTGCTTCGGTGCCGCAGGCACGGCAAACCTGCTCAAGCACTGATCTGGGACCACGAGCGCCAGCCATTCTCCTGGCGAAACGGGGCCCGCCGTCCAATGGAGTGCAATCCCGTCGGCATCGGACAGCTCCGTCATGTCGGCATAAGAAATGACGCGTCTTTCATGACGGTCGGTGCCCGCCGGCAGGAGATTAAGGCGCATGTTTCTGCGGTCCAATCCGCTTCGAACTCGCAAGATCCCCTCGAGATCTGTCTTGGTGGCAGCGCGTGGCGGACGCTCACCTAGCACGAGGTACGTACCATCGTCTAGGCGAGTCGCCACGTTGCTCGCCAGGCGGAGCTCCTCCCCGGCCAAGGCTAAAGAATTGATCAATAGATCTTGCGTGACCTCGGCGTCGAGGCTCCATGATCCTGAACGCACAGGAACGGTCGTTGACAGCTCACCGTGTGACGTGATCAAGTTCAGAATCAATATCCCGTCCAGTTCGCATGCGAGAGTGCCTTCGTCGCTTCTGCAAGCTCTGCCACGAATCGCTACTCGTGAGCGGGAGTCCACGCGCACCGGACCGTCGAGGGGCAAGTCCATGCTCTGACCGGCAACGGATGCATGATCGTCTGACAGGGGAGCGAGTTGGGCTTTGGTCGCCTGAGTTCTCTGCGGCTTGACTGCGATTAGGAGACCCCCGACTGCACAAACGACGAGAACGCCAACAATCAGCCAGTTACGAGATCTCATTGCGGCACGCAGTCTGTAGCGGACTCCCCTGGGGTTGAACAGAGATGCATCGCAGGATGGTCACATAATCACCACCCTGTGATGCCGCTTCAAGGCGAGCGGTGCCCCACCACAGCTCGCATAGCCAGCTCAGCTGCAAGGGCTGCAGACGATGCGGAATTGGAAGTTGGGCATCCAGTATCTCGTCTGGTAGAGGCCGGTCTCCGGATCGTAGTAGTGGTATGTGACTTGGCCACTCCCGTGTGTGTACTCTTCGAACTGCTGGCATGCACCCTGGATCGTGCAGTTCGTCGCGCAGTTCCAGCCTTGGGCTGCACCGCTCGTTTTGGCTTGCTGGTGCACAGCATCTTCCGCATCGGCGTCCGCCGCGCTCCCCTTCGGCGCACCGGTGATGTCTTGTAATCCACCGCCGCGCAGTGAGGCAAGTCCGCATTCGGTAGAGGCACCCACACGTGTCGAGAGCCCGACGACCAAAGCACACATCAGCATGATCGTCTTCATAGTGGATTTACTCCTGGTTTTGACTTTGAGCTGAACGCGGCACGGGCGGCAGGAACCTCAGGCTTGCGCCGTTCTTGCTCCGGCTCGGCATCCAGTTACTCGCTACCCTACCCCCCATCCCTTTTGGGCAAGACCGGTTCGATGTTTTTTTGTGGCTTTTTCCCGTGACGCCGCGATGCCTTGGGTGCCACGAATTCGTGGGACGTCGACCGCATGCGGCTCACAACGCATCCGATGTGAGGGGTCCAAGCACGACAGCCATTCGTAAGTGGCCCGCGAGATGTCAGTCATGGCGCCAGCACGCGAACCGTAAATTGTCCTATCGCGAATTCGCGACGACAAAGGCGTGGATGGGCATAGCGCGCGCCTTTCAGGGCATCGCCGCATTCGACGACGAAGGTTCGAACAGCGCCCGCACCGACGGTCGGCTCAGCACGATGAGCGTGAACACGCCGAGCGCCGTTCCGAACGGAAAGAAGAGGCAGGAAATCGCCGCGACGACCATGCAGAACGTGCGTCGCCGCTGCTGGCCCAGACTGCGCGCCGAGAGCGCCAAGCACAACGCCATCGCGAGACAGGCGAGAATCCACAACGCGGCGAACGCGATGAAGAACCAGCCGACGAACTCGACCGGAAAGGGATCTCGATTCGGACTCGACGGCGCGGGGAACTGCCCGTTCACCAGACCGATCCCGATGAGTAGATGAAGGATCGGGAACAACCCGAACAAGGCCACGATCGCCGCTACGATCCAAATGGAAGATGACGAGGAGCTTCAAATGCTCGCGATCGTCGGTCGTGCGGTACTCGTCCATCTCGTGGCGCGAGGATACCCGATGTGAGGCTCTGAAGTAGGGAGCGCGCCGAGTCGGGATCATTGCGCGGCGAATGTCCGCCGGCATCCACGTTCACGAATCTACGGCACCCACTGCACCTCGAGCCCGTGCGTCGTGTTGAACGTCGCCGGCGTGCAGAACGGAGCGACGCTGCGGTACCAACCTTGGTACGTGCGCAGACCCGGCGTCGCGATCGAAGCTTGCGTCGAAATAGACGGTTCACCGACGCCAGGCAACGTCGACGTGCCGCCTGAGTTGAACTTCAAACCGAGGCGCGTGACCGTTCCGCCTGCGCAGTAGAGCCCGTCGCCGAACACGATCCCAGCACCCGCGGATTGCCGCGTCGTGCCTTGGAAGTACAGCACCGGACCGTCGGGCATCTGCGAACCGATCAAGACCATCGTGTCGTTCGCCAAGCTCGCCGTGCCGCTCGCACGCAACTTCGCACCGAAGCCGAAGGGTGCCAAACAGCCTTCGTTCGCGCCCACCGCGCTGCTGTTGCCGCACGGACACGCTGTGCCCGAGCCGTCGCCGTAGCAGAAGCCGACGCCCGGATCGCACGCCGGATTCGCGGCGCCCGGAGTCGGCGCGGCAGCCGTCGGGACCAGCGAGTCGTAGTCGTTGTAGGTCGCGCTCCAACCGAACGGCGCGTTCGAGCAACGCGTGATGCCCGCCGGCAGAAAATTGCCGTCCGGACCGACGACCGTCGCGCCGTCGTACACGACATCGAGCAGCGGATAGCTCGCGTCCGCGATCGCGATGCGGTCGACGATCGTCGCGAGCGAACTGATCAGCGTCGTTGTCGCGCCGCTCGTCACGCGTGTGCCGACAAGCGCGTTGATCGTCGCCTGATTCGACGTCGTCACGAGGTAGAACGTCGTCGTTCCGTTCTCGATCTGGTCGTACGGCCCCAAGTCGAAATTCTTCGGAAACAAAGCCGTGTCGCCGAGCACGAAGAAACCGCTGGTCGACGCCGTGAACGCACCCAAGTCGATCGCGCGATCGAGCACGCCGGCATTGACCGAATCGCCGTCGACGACGAGCAACATGTGCCCCGCGAGCGACGCGTTCGGCGCACCTTGCAACTCGATGAACTCGAGCGTGTCGATGCCGACCTTGTGCACGTCGATCTCGTTGAAGCGCACGCTGGAACCGGAACCGGGACCGGCGAAGGCGAACGCACTGCACGTGACGAGGCTCGCCGCGCGGATCATTCCGCGGAGCGTGCTATCGAGCCTCGTTTTGTGCTGTTTCACGTGCATGTTATGGATCAACCGCCGACGAGTTCCTCGACCTCGCGCTTCATTTTCGCGACCACAGCCGGGTTCGCCGCCGCAACATCGGTCGACTCGATGAAGTCCGCATGGTCGTCGTACAGCTCCGGCGTGCCGAAGCGATTGACGTAGCGCCAACGGCCGTCGAAGAGCGCGCGTTGCACGCCGAATTGCAGCGCCGGATTGGTCTCACCCCACGGCCGCACGACTTCGGTGAACACGCGCCGACGCTTGCCCGGTTGATTCGCGATCACCGGCATCAGCGAGATGCCGTCTTGATCCTCGATGCGCGCGGGTGCCGATCCGCCGACGATGTCGAGCACCGTCGCGTGCACGTCGACCACGTGCGCGAGATCTGTCGGTTGGCGACCCGGGTTCACGACGAGCGGTCCGTTCACGATGAGCGGCACTTGCGTCCCACCGCGGTACACGTCGCGCTTGCTGTGCAAGAAACCGGTGGGGAGCGCGCTGATCGTCGTGCCATTGTCGCCGCACACGATCACCATCGTCTTCGCGAATTCAGCCGGCGAAAGCGACTGGATCACTTGGCCGATGCAGAAGTCGACGCTCTCCATCGCCGCGCGCCAGATCAATTTCGTCTGACTGTACGAGCTCGTCGTCGGCACGCTCATGCCTTCGACCAAGCCGGCCGTCGTGAGTTCCGTGATCATCGTGGCGCTCAGCGTGCTGAACGGCGGAACCATGAACGGCGAGTGCGGCGCGTTGATCGACAAGTTCAGGAACCACGGCTTCGTGCGCGTCGAGATCCACTGGATCGCGTCGGATGCGTTCACGCTCGGCGACCAATTCGCGCTCGACAGCGGCGGATTCGTAAACCCGCCCACCGGCTGCACGACGCCGTTCAACACGCGGAACCATCCGAAGTGGTCGCCGTTGTTCGGCATGTGGACGGCGCTGAAGTCGTATCCCACGGCGAGCGGATGATCCAAGTTGATGTCGGGCGGGACGGATGAGCTGCCGACCACGGTCGAGTAGCCGTCCGCCAAGTGCCACTTGCCGACCATCGCCGTGTCGTACACGCCGGGCCGAGCTTGATGGATCGCGCGCGGCAACCAATCGAGAGTGTCCGACAGGCGACTGCCGATGACGGCGGGCGCAAAAGGGATCGACCCCGGATCACGCAAGTTCTCGCCGAACCCAGTGCGGAAGGCGTACTGACCCGTGTGCAAGCACGCGCGCGTCGGACCGCAGACCGGATTGGCGTAACTCTCGAGGAACGCGATCCCGAACTGCGCGAGGCGCGTGATCGCGGGCGTGCGGCAGTACTGGAAATTCGCGTCGGTCGTGAACCGATCCCCGATCCCGTAAAAGCTGAACCACTCGGCGCCGACGTCGTCGAGCACGACGAGGAGCACGTTGTAGTCGACGGTCGGAAGCATTTTCGTAGCGGTCGTGGCAGTGGTTGCCATGCGGAATCGATCTCCTCGGCGCGACTTGTCAGCGACTCGTGGAGCGACTCTTCGATCTTATGCCGCTCGGCGGAATCAGGCTGGAAAGTAGGGGGTTTTCTGTGGTCGGTGCGCAGTCTACGTCGCCGACGGCGTGCGTGGCGCACTCCTGCGCGTGATCGGCTCACCGAACGTGTTTTCCAGGCCTTTTTCAGCTCAGAAAATGGGGCCGAGTCACCGTACGGCTCGCCTCCATCCAAGGCGGCGAGGCAGGCGACAGCGGCCTGGCTCTACAGCTCGAAGCTCGCGATCCACTCGAGGATCGCACCCGGTTCGGGCAGGCGACCTGCGCCGTGATCGCCGCACGCCATGTTGCCGACCCCGGGCGCCATCACGCGCCAACCGTCGAGCGCCAGCTGCGTCAGGTTGCGCTGCACGGCGGACGACTCGAGCATCACGGGATTCATCGCCGGACAGGCGAAACGCGGCTTCGAGTTGGGCAGCGCGAGCGCGACCGTCGTGATCAGATCGTCGGCCATCCCATGCGCGAGACGTGCGATCAAATCCGCACTGCACGGAGCGACGAGCAACAGGTCGCCCCACTTCGCGAGATCGATGTGATCCATCGCGGCTTTGCGCTCGCGCCCCCATTCGGACGTGAATGCGGGCTCGCCCGTGACGGCTTCGAAGAGTTGCGGGGCGATCAATTCGGTCGCGTGCTTCGTCATCAAGACGCGCACGCAGTGCTCGGCTTGCGTCAGCTTGCTGGCCAGATCGCAGGCTTTGTAGATCGAGACTGAACCGGACACCGCGAGCAGCACGTTCGACATGATCAGCGTCTCGCTTCGGCTTCGAGGCCGATTTTTTCGCGCACTGTGCGCACGGCACGATCCAAGTCGTCGTTCACCACGACGTGATCGTACTTCACGCGCTCGCGGAACTCGTCTTCGGCTTTGTGCAAGCGGCGCTCGAGCACTTCGGGCGACTCGGTGCCGCGATTCTTCAAGCGTCGGCGCAGCTCTTCGAAATCGGGCGGCGCGATGAACACGTATACGCCCGGCTCGCCGAGTGCTTTCAGTTGGAGCGCGCCCTGTACGTCGATTTCGAGCAGAGAAATCTTGCCCTCGTCGAGCGACTCCAACATCGGCGCTCGCAACGTGCCGTACATGTTGCCGAACACTTCGGCGTGCTCGATGAACTCACCGTTCGTGACGCGACGACGGAACTCGTCGGCCGCGATGAAGTGATAGTCGCGACCGTCTACTTCACCCGGACGCATCTTGCGCGTGGTCGCGGACACCGAGAACACGATGCGCGGATCCTCGAGCAGCTTCTTGCAGATCGTGCTCTTGCCCGAACCCGAAGGCCCTGAAATCACGACCATTTTGCCTGTGCGCGGCCCCCCCATCGTCACTCCACGTTCTGCACTTGTTCGCGCAAGCGCTCGATCAGTGTCTTTAATTCGACTACGGCGTGTGCAGCTTCGGCGTCGTTGCACTTCGATCCGATCGTGTTCGCTTCGCGCAGGAATTCCTGCACCAGGAAGTCCAGTTGGCGACCGACCGACTTGCCGCTCTCGAGCATCTTTTCCATCTGCGACAGATGGCTCGCGAGCCGCGTGAACTCTTCGCTGACATCCATCTTGTCCGCGAGCAAAGCGATCTCGCGCGCGAGGTCGGCACCTTCGATCGAAACCGTGCGGCCGCTGGCATTCTTGCGTGTTCCGCCGCTGAGCAACTCGTCGACGCGCTCGGTCAAATTCTTGTGATGCTCGGCGAGCGCTTTCGGCATGCGCTTCTCGAGCTTCGCTTGCACTTTGGCGATGAGGCCCGCGTTCTTCTTCAAGTCGGCGAGCAGCGATGCACCTTCGCGCTCGCGCATGAGCACGAGTTCGTCGAGCGCGCGCGCCAAACCTTTCACGAGCAGTTTCGCTTCGCGCTCGCGACCTGAATCGTCTTCGCTCGTCGCGATCACACCGGGCATCGACAAGATCGTTTCGATCGACACGTCGGGCTCGATCGACAGTTCGCGCGCCAACGCTTCGATCTCGGCTTTGTAGCGCTTCGCGACGGCCGCATCGAGGACGGCGGGCGACGCACCGCGCTTGCGCTCGAGCGCGACCGTCACCGTCACGGCGCCGCGTTCCAGTTTGCCGCGCACCGCCGTTTCGACGTCGCTTTCGAGCTGCGCGTGCTCGCTCGGCAGCCGCGCTTTCACCTGCAAATGCCGGTGATTCACCGATCGGACTTCGACGCGCACCGCCACGTCACCCTCGCTGACGAGCGCCGCGCCGAAACCTGTCATCGAGCGGAGCAACGCGTATTCCTTTCAGGCCTTCGCGCGACTGCCGGGCTTCGTGAGCGGCACCTTCGACTTGCACAACGGGCAATCGTCGGGGGCCCACGTCTTCACTTCGACGTCGGCGAGCGAAATCATCGGCAGCTTGTCCGCGGCGAACGGATTGCCGCCCGAGCGATTGACGATGCAACCGACCGCTTTCGGCGTGACGCCGTACATCTTCAAGACGTCGATCACTTCGCGAGCGGAACCGCCCGTCGTGAACACGTCTTCGACGACGAACACGTTGTCCGACGGCTTGACGCTGAAACCGCGGCGCAACTGCATCGCGTCGTCCTTGCGCTCGGTGAATTGGGCGCGAGCACTGCACGCTCGAGCCACCTCGTACGCCCACGTCACAGCGCCAAGAGCCGGACCGATGACGATGTCGAAGCGCGGCAGACCGGCTTCCTTCGCGCGACGCGCCGTCTCACGCGCCAAGATCTCCGCTTGATCGGGGCGCTCGAGGATCAACGCGCATTGAAAGTAGCGGTCCGAATGCAGTCCCGACGACAGCACGAAGTGTCCTTCGAGCATCGCCGACGTCTCGCGAAACATGTCGAGAACGCGCGTGGAATCGAGGCTTTTCACGGTGCTCATGGTCGGTTCTGCGCGCGAGGTCACTTCGGTTCTTCGGGAGGAGTGGCCGGCGGATTCGCAGGCGGCGGCGTCGATTGCCCCCCGTCGGTCGGCGGCGGCGTTCCCGAATCGGCCGGCGGCGGCGTGCCCGCGTTCGGATCGACGATCGGCGCGACCGGTTGACCGAACTCGTCCACGACACCGCTCATCGATTCGGAGCGGTTCGCGACGTGGATGCCGAGTGCGCTCGCGAGGAAGATCGCTCCGACCCACCCCGTGAACTTGTTGATGCCCGACGCGCCGACGCCGAACGTTTGCTGACCCGACGTGCCGAGTGCGTCGGTCAAGCCTCCGCCCTTGCCTTCTTGCAGCAAGATGACGACGACGAGCACGATCGCCGCGAGGACGAACACGATGTAGAGGGAGACGCTGATCAGACTCATGACGAAGATTTCTGGTTAGGGGCGATTTCTCAGCGGAATTCGATCAAAGGCAGGAACGTGTCCGCTGCGAGCGATGCACCACCGACGAGACATCCGTCGATGTGCGGAACGGCCATCAAGGCGCGGACGTTGGACGGTTTCACGCTGCCACCGTACTGGATCCGCACGCTCTCGGCGATCGAATCGGTGTACAGGCCGCCCAAGATGCCGCGCAGGTAGCTGTGCACCGCTCCGGCTTGTTCGGGCGTCGCATTCAGTCCGGTGCCGATGGCCCAGACCGGTTCGTACGCGATCGTGAGGCGCTGCATCGAGCGACCGTCCACATCTTTCAAACCGGCGACGAGTTGCGCGCCCACGATTTTCTCGGTGCGCTGCTCTTCGCGCTCAGCGCGCGTTTCGCCGACGCACAAGATCACTTCGAGGCCGGCTTCGAGTGCGCTGTGCACCTTCGCATTGACGAGTTCGCTGGACTCGCCGTAGATCTGCCGGCGTTCACTGTGGCCGAGGATCACCAGGTCGCAACCGATGTCGACGAGCATCGCGGCCGAAATTTCGCCGGTGAAAGCGCCAGACGTTTCGTCACAGCAATTCTGCGCGCCGACCTGGACGGCCGAACCTTTCAGAGCGCGCACGACTTCGTCGAGGTAGACGAACGGCGGACACACGGCGACGTCGACGTCGGAGCGCTGACCCACGGCGTCGCGGATCTGTGCGACGAGGCCAAGTGCGCTCTTGCGCTCGAGATTCATCTTCCAATTGCCGGCGATGAAGGGTTTGCGCATCACGTTCATCGAGCCGCGCGCAGCGCTTCCGCGAAGACGACTCGTCGTTGGTCCATGGCCGCGATCGCGAGCGCGTCGCTGACGATGTCGCCGAACATGTCGGGCGAAACGGCTTGCGAACCGTCGGAATGAACTTCGCTCGGGTCCGGATGAACTTCGACGATCAATCCATCGGCCCCCGCGGCGAGTCCGGCGCGCGCGAGCGGACGCACGAGGTCCGAGCGACCTGCGGCATGCGACGGATCGACGATCACCGGCAAGTGCGTCGCGCGCTTCAAATGCGCGACGGCGCCGACGTCGAGGATGTTGCGTGTCGTCGGATCGAAGCTGCGGATGCCGCGTTCGCACAGGACGATCTGATTGTTGCCCTGCGCCAAGATGAACTCGGCCGCGAGCAAGAATTCACGCACGGTGGCCTGGAAACCGCGCTTCAACAGCACGGGTTTCTTCGAGCGCCCGACTTCGACGAGCAACGGCGCGTTCGTCATCGAGCGTGCGCCGATTTGAATCATGTCGGCAACTTTCGCTATCGCCTCGATGTCGCGCGGATCGAGCGCTTCGGTCACGATGCCGATGCCGGTCTCTTTCTTGACGGCAGCGAGCATCGCCAGGCCCTCGTGGTGCAGACCTTGGAACGAGTACGGCGACGTGCGCGGCTTCCACGCGCCGCCGCGCAACAGGGTCGCGCCGCGCGAACGAACTTCGCGCGCGATCTCGATCGTGCGGTCCAAGTCCTCGATCGCGCACGGACCCGCGATCAACGAGACGAATCCGCCGCCGAAGCGCGCTTCGCCGACGCGGACGATCGTGTCGGCACGACCGTCGCGCTCGTGCCGTTCTTTGGCGTCGCTCGCATCGAGCACCGCTTTCACGCCGCACAGGTCTTCGAATTTCGAACGGTGCTCGGGTTTGCCCTGTCCTTCGAGGTTCAGGATTTCCGAATGCTCGTCGAGGAACTTGGCCTTGTATCCGAGCTCTTTGGCGAGGGCCAAGACAGCGGAGACTTGCTCGGCCGGCAGGCCTTTTTGCAGTCGCAGGAGCATCGGGTCAGGGCTTTCCGAGCCGACCGGGCCCGGTTTGAGGTGAAACATGATCGCGGTCGAACGGGGAGGCGTCAATGCAACGTGCGGATCGCGTCTGCTGAGGCCGTTTGGCGCCGCAAGAGGCCGTTTTCGTGTTGCGGATCGAGGCGTGCGGAGATTCGCGCGGAGGCACGCTGTCACGGCGAGTTCGCCGGAGCAGGAGATTCGATGCCGCGCTCGAGCGTGCTGGGCCGCCAAGCACGAATTCACGGGAACCGACGTTTCCATGCCGACGCTGAGCCGCACTTGGTCGCCGGGCCAGCACACTTGGCCGCCACACCCAGCTTCCTCAGAACTGAAGTTTCCATGCCGAGCAACTCGGCACACTCCGCCGCCACGCCCACCTGCACTGGAACTGAGGTTTCCATGCCGACGCTGAGTCGCACTTGGTCGCCACGCCCAGCTTCATCGGAACTGACGTTTCCATGCCGAGCAACTCGGCACACTCCGCCGCCACGCCCAGGTTCATCGGAACAGGCGTTTCCATGCCGACGCTGAGTCGCACTTGTCCGCCGGGCCAGCACACTTGGCCGCCACACCCCTTTTCTTCTCTTGACAGAATTCCTGGCAGGTGAATGGCGGTATTCCGCCACTCACCTGTCAGGAATCAGCGATGCGGAGCACGCTTGTGTAGTCCTTTGCTTCCAGTAGCCCTCGCGTTGCTCTTCTGCCACGCGGTTCGCGCGCGTCATTTCAATCCAACATCACGCGCGACCAAAACCGTCATGCGAGTCGGCTGAGCCTTGTTCTGAGGCCGCTTCATTCCGAGCGTTTTGTGATCGCGGTATCGCCCTCTCGGCGCGCGAAGCAGAAGAGCAACGCGATGGCAGCTGAAAACAAAGGACTACACAAGCGTGCTTCGCATCGCTGATTCCTGACAGGTGAGTGGCGGAGTACCGCCATTCACCTGCCAGGAATTCTGTCAAGAGAAGAAAAGGGGCGTGGCGGCCAAGTGTGCTGGCCCGGCGACCGAGTGCGGCTCGATGGCGGAATGGGAACGTCAGTTTCGGGGAGGCTGGGTGTGGCGGCGGAGTGTGCCGAGTTGCTCGGGATGGAGACGTCAGCTCCGAAGAAGCTGGGCGTGGTGGCCAAGTGTGCTGGCCCGGCGACCGAGTGCGGCTCGATGGCGGAATGGGAAGGTCAGTTTCGGGGAGGCTGGGTGTGGGGCGGAGTGTGCCGAGTTGCTCGGGATGGAGACGTCAGTTCCGATGAAGCTGGGCGTGGCGGCCAAGTGTGCTGGCCCGGCGACCGAGTGCGGCTCGATGTCGGTATGGAAACGTCAGTTTCGGGGAGGCTGGGTGTGGCGGCGGAGTGTGCCGAGTTGCTCGGAATGGAAGCGCCCGTTCCGATGCAGCTGGGCGTGGCGGCCAAGTGTGCCGAGTTGCTCGGAATGGAGACGTCCGTTGCGGTGGTGGGTCCCAGTTTCACAAGACCGGGAGGTTTTTCGAGCCCAGGAGTTGTGCTCGCAGGTTGGCTGAAGGCGATGGGTGCCGGGCGCCTCACGATCGCGGGATTCGATCAGCAGAAATGGGGTGTGGCGGCAAATGACGCTGCGTCTCCAGGTCGAACTGTCCGTGCAAGCTCGGGTTCGGGTGGCCAGCTAGCTCCAGCGCGGCCCGAGCGTACGCGGCGCTCTCGTGGGAGGATGCCAGGTCGTGCACGCCGCGGACCGCATCAGGCTAGTCGCGAGGGCGCCGAACGGTCACGTTCGTGTAGATGTGGGCCCAGGAGTGCGATCGGTTCTATACTCTCGCGCTCCAAAGCCGGAATTCGTCGGCGTGTAGCGAGGCGCTCTCTCCATCGCGAACTCGCCGCCGCACGAGACCCACAGCCTTGGGCCCACACGACATGAAGACAACTACGCTGATTCTCACTGCTCTCGTCCTGTCTCCGACGCTGCTCCTTGCGCTGAAACCGACCGCAACGCGCATCGCGTTCGCGCCGGCCGCCGGGACGAGCTTGACCAAGACGTTCGAGAACAAGGCTTCGCTCACGCTCGACTCGTTCACGATGACGGGCGCAGGCGTGCAACCCGAAATGGAGATGACCATGACGACCAATCAAAAGCTCGTCGTCTCCGACGAGTACGTTTCGGTCAAGGCCGGCGCACCGACGAAGCTCTTGCGCACCTTCGACGAACTCGGCGGCGACTCGTCGATGTCGATGAAGATGACCATCATGGGGCAAGCCAACGATCAGTCGCAGAACATGCGCATGAAGAGCGAGTTCCAGGGCAAGAAGGTCGCGTTCACTTGGAATGCCGAGAAGAGCGAGTTCGACAAGGCTTTCGAGCCCGAGGAAGAGAAGGTCGACTTGTTGAAAGAGCTCGCGGAAGACATGGACTTCCGCGCGTATCTGCCGGAGGGCGACGTCAAAGAAGGTGACACCTGGACACCGGATGTCGCGAAACTGCGTCACACGTTCTCGCCGGGCGGTTCACTCGCGCTCGTGCCCGAGAACACGGACGAAGCGTCGCTCTCGATGGGTGCGGACGAGATGAGCTCGCTCACCAACGCGATCGGTGAGAAGCTCGAAGGCGAAGTCAAAGCCAAGCTGGTGGCTGTGAAGGACGTCGACGGTCGGAGCTGCGCGACGATCCACATCGAGATCAAGGTGCATTCGTCGGCTGACATGACCGAACAGGCGCGCAAAGCGATGGAGAAGGTCGAGCTGCCGCCGGGCGCCGGTTCGATCGAGATCGATCACGTCGACATGGAGTTCAAATTCGAAGGCGAAGGCGACCTCGTGTGGGACATCGTCGGCGGTCACTTCCGCTCGTTCGATTTGACGGGCCAAGCGACGATCAAGAGCGAACAAGGTATGAAGATCGACGTGGGAGGTCGCAAGATGGACCTCGAGCAGAAGCGCGAGATGTCCGGTTCGACGAGCTACACCGCTTCCGCCAAGTGAAGCCGTTCGCGGCCATTTTCTGCGTGCTCGCGGCGACGTTTGCCGCGAGCGCTTTCGTTTCACCGAGGGCGTTCGTCCGCACGATCGCCGCCGAGGACGCGGACGAAACGGTGACGCGCGCGCGGACCAAGCTTCAAGAGAGGGACTTCCAAGGCGCAGTCGACATCCTGCAAGACCGCTTGCGTCGCCAAGCCGGCGACGTGAGCGCGCACGAGTTGCTCGGCAGCGCGCTGCTCGGACTCTCACGCAACGACGAAGCCGCGCACCACCTCGAGATCGCGTTGCGCCGCGCGAAGTTGGACGGCAAGGAGGATCGCGCCAAAGTGCTGCTGCCGCTGCTCATGCGCGCCGACGCGCTCTATTCGAAGCGCGCGCAGTACTTCGAACGCGTCGTCGACACGCTGTGCGATTCCGCCGAAGAACTGAACAAGAAAGGGCACGGCGAGCGCGCTCTCGAACTGGTCGAACGACTGCCGACGGCGGTGATGCCGGGCAAAGCTGCAGTGCGCGTCGAGGAACTGCTCGCGGAGTTGCGCGCGCAATTCAGTGAGGTCCGCCTCGACGAAGCAGCTACCGATGCGCCGACCGCAGGTGAGCTGCCGCTCGTCGAATACGAGAGCGATCACTACCGCTTCGCTTGTCATCTCGAGCTCGACGTCGTGAAGCGACTCGGCACGGTAATGGACGACATCCACGCGTTCTACGTGCAGGTCTACTTCGACGGTGAAGCGAAGAAAGCCGGCGGCGGGAAGCCCACGATCCGCGTGCACGTCGACAAGAAATCGATGCTGAAAGATTGGGCCGGCGGCAGCGCGCCCGAGGGTTGGTGGTCGCCCGGCAGCAACGAAGTCGTCACATTCGACACGCGCAACACCGGCAGCGAGCGCCGTGGTTCGCTCGACAACATGCTGGTCACGCTGTTCCACGAAGCGAGCCACCAGTTCATGACGCTGCTCTCGAAGGGCGGTTTCACGCCAGCGTGGCTGAACGAAGGCACCGCGTCTTTCTTCGAAGGCACGACGGCGATGGCCGATGGACGCGTCTTGTGGCCGGCGGCCGCGCTCGGACGTCTGCGCAATCTCGTCACATCGCTGAGCGGCGGCTCGCCGACGGCGCGACAAACGATCGAGTACGAAGCGCCCGGCTCGTACGGCGGCGAGTACTACGCGTTCGGTTGGGGCCTCTGTTACTTCATGCAGGAGTACGAGGACGCGACGACGCTCGAATACGTTTTTCGACCGCTGTACGCCGAGTACCGCTCGCGCGTGATCCAAAAAGGCGGCGACCCGATGGGCATCTTCGAGAGCGTCTTCCTCGGCAAGAAATCGCCGCTCGGGCACAAGACGTTCGAGGACTTCGAGCGCGATTGGAAAGCATGGATCGTCGGCGTGATCGATCCGCTGAATCGCGGCGACGATGCGGCGCGCGTGTTGCGGATGAAGCGGGTCGATCGTTATTTGGCTGCGGCGGAGGCCGTGAAAGCAGGCGGGAAAAGCAAGGTTTCGGAGACCGATCTCCTGTCGCGCGCGCTCGGTCACATCGAATACGTCCGCGCAAAAATCGACGGCGAGGCGAAACCGCGCGGCGACTTGTTGTTGCTGCAGGCCGATCTGCTCGAACGATTGAAGCGCACGGCTGCCACGGCGCCGCTACTCGAAAAGGTATTGGAGCTCGCCGACAGCGGCCGCTTCACGTTGGATGCGGCACGCTACGACGCGATCGAGAAGCGTCTCGCAAGTCTCGATCAGAAGAACGCGGCGTTGCGCTCGACGAAATCGAAGGTCGCAGGGTTGGCGCGTGCCGGCGCGGCGTTGCTCGTCGAGTATCGAGCCGCCAAACCGAGCCTCTTGTTGCGCAGCTACACGTTCGCAGCCTTCGCGGGTGGAGTCTTGAAGGACGACGCTGGACTCCTCGTCGCCGCGGACGAGTTACGCAATCAGGCGCGCGACGCGCGTCTCTTGCTCGGCACGATCGTCGAGCTCGGCACGAATCCGAAACGTTGGTCGACGATCGTGACTTCGCCACCGACTGCGTTCGCGAGCGAGAATCACGTCACTTTCCTCGAGTCGGTACGAACGGCTGCCTACATCGATCTGGACGTTCCGATCAGCGGCGAATACGCCTGGCGCGCGCGAGTGCAGCGCACGAAAGGTGTCGAGTTCGGTTCGGTGATGGGCGCGGTCGTCGCGGGCAATCCCGAAGGCGATTGGCAGATGATCGGCCTCGACGAAAACGGCGCCGTCGGAGCGTGGACGCTCGTGCGCACGGGTAACGGCGGCACGGTCTTGAAGCGCACTCTCACGCTGTATCCGAAGAATTCGATCGACCTCGAGAAACCGCTCGATTTCGACATCCACGTGCGACGCGACCGCAAGATCGTGATCACGATCGGATCCGAAAAGTTCGAGACGGCGCTCGCACTCGATCCGAATGTCGCGCGTCATGTCGGCGTGTTCACGAAGAACAATTCCGTCCGCTTCGAGAACGCGAGCGTCGAGATCTTCCCGTGAGCGCGTCGACGCGCCTCACGAATTTGCCGCTGCCACGTGTCGCCTTCCTGCCGGGTCGAACCGCGCGCCCCGCGCGATTCGAGTGCACCCTCGACGAGGCCGCGCTCGCCCCGGAACGTTGGCGTGAGAACACGGCGTGGCTCTTCGGTGTCGATCTCTACAACCACGGCTTCGCGTGGGAGGCGCACGAAGTCTGGGAGCCGCTGTGGCTCCGTGCGAGCGACCCGCGGCACAAGCTCTTCGTGCAGGCGCTCATCCAGTGTGCGGCGTCCGCGCTGAAACGTGCGCTCGGCGAACCGTCGAGTTCAAAGCGCTTGGCCGAGCGCGCGTGCCTCAAATTCGCAGCGCTCGAGAGCGAACTTCCGGCGGGCTACATGGGACTCGCACATGCAGCTTTTGCTGCTGATTTTCGCACTTTTGGTGCCTCATCCGACGCCGATTTCGAAGCCCGACCGCGGTTGCGAATCGAGTAGGGTCGGGATCCGAACGGCAAAGCTCACTACACTTCTCCCCCGCATGACTCGGAAAGACAAAGTCCTCATCGCCAACGGCCAAGGATTCTGGGGCGACTCGATCCTGGCACCGGTGCGTCTCGTCAACGAAGGCCCGCTCGACTACTTGACGCTCGACTATCTCGCCGAAGTGACGATGTCGATCATGCAGAAACTGCGCTCGCGCAATCCGCAAGCCGGGTATGCGACCGACTTCGTCAAGTTGATCGATCGTATCCTGCCGCAGCTCGTCGAGAAGAACATCAAGGTGGTCGCCAACGCGGGCGGCGTGAATCCGACGGCGTGCATGGATGCGGTGATGGCCGTCGTGAAAAAACACGGCTTCAAGGGCGTGACCGTCGGCATCGTCGAAGGCGACGACATCCTCTCGCGTCTCGACGAGTTGATGGCGAATGGTGAGCGCTTCGCCAACATGGACACGGGCGCCGCGTTGTCGACGGTGCGCAAGGACGTGACGAGCGCGAACGTGTACCTCGGTGCGTTCCCGATCGCGGAAGCGCTCGATCGCGGCGCGCAGATCGTCATCACCGGCCGCGGCACGGATCCGGGGCTCGTGCTCGGTCCGCTCATCCATGAATTCGGCTGGAAACAGAGCGACTACGACTTGCTCGCTGCGGGAACTGTCGCGGGTCACATCGTCGAGTGCGGTGCGCAGTGCACAGGCGGGAACTACACCGATTGGCGACGCGTGCCCGACATGGCGAAGATCGGCTATCCGATCATCGAAGCACGCGCCGACGGCACGTTCGTCGTCACGAAACACGACAACACGGGCGGCCTCGTGACCGAGAGCACGATCGCGCATCAGCTCGCGTACGAGATGGGCGATCCGCGCGCGTACCTCGGTCCTGATTGCAGTGCGGACTTCACGAGCTTCAAGCTCGAGATGGACGGCAAGGATCGTGTGCTCGTGCGCGGCGTGCGCGGCACAGCGCCGACGCCGACGTACAAGGCGTCGATCAGCTATCGCAACGGTTTCAAGGCGGTCGGCGAGCTCACGATCAGCGGGCCCGACGCACTCGAAAAGGCCAAATTGTGCGCTGAAATCGTGTGGCAGCGTCTCGCACACGACGGTTGCGAGTTCGCGCCCGAGGAAAAGATGGTCGAGTTCATCGGCGCGAACGTGACGCACTCAGGCATCGCTTCGGCCGAGCGCAAGGACCCGAGCGAAATCTTCCTGCGCATCGGCGTGAAGTCGGCGATTGAGGCCAAAGTCGATCGCTTCGGCATGGAGATCGTTCCTCTCGTGACCAGCGGTCCTCCCGGCGTCACCGGTTTCGCGGGTGGGCGCCCGAAGGCGACCGACATCATCGGCTTCTGGCCGGCGCTCGTGTCGAAGACGAAAATCCAACACCGCGTGACCCTCGTCACGAGCTGAAAGAGAAACATGCCGATCGTTCCCCTCTCGCGCATCGCGACCGCGCGCTCCGGCGACAAAGGTGAAGGCTCGAACGTCGGCGTGCTCGCTCGCTCGACTGCGTCGTACGTCTTCTTGAAGCGCGAGCTGACTGCCGATCGCGTGAAGAAACACATGCACGCGATCAACCTCGGTGGCGTGAAGCGCTACGAGGCCGACAACTTGCGTCTGTTGAATTTCATCCTGCTCGACAGTTTGGGCGGCGGTGGTTCGGCCTCGCTCAAGACGGATGCGCAAGGCAAGACGCACGGGCTCGCCGTGTTGCGCATGGAGCTCGACGTGCCGAACGAAGTGCTGCAAGCGACGCCCGAGGCGACATGAACACGCTGCTCGAAATCCACGAGAAAGCGCGCAGTGCGCAGCGTCGCATCGTACTCCCTGAATCGCAGGACGCGCGCGTGTTGCAAGCAGCGGCGACGTTGAAGTCGAAGGGTCTCGTCACGCCCGTGCTCATCGACGGCGGCAAGCTCGGCGGCGGTGCTCCACCGGGAATCGAAGTCGTGTCGCCGGCGCGCGACTCGCGCACCGCGAAGTTCGCGGATCAGTATTACGAGATGCGCAAAGCGAAGGGCACGACGCTCGCGGACGCCCAGAAACGCGTGCTAGATCCGCTAGTTTTCGGCGCGTTTCTCGTCCGGTCGGGCGATTGCCACGGCGGCGTATCAGGGAGCGAAGCCTCCACCGCCGACGTGCTGCGCGCAGGCCTCCAAATCGTCGGACTCGAGCGCGGCATTCAAACGCTCTCGTCGTGCTTCCTGATGATCTTCCAAGATCGCGTGCTGACCTACGCCGACTGCGGCGTCGTGCCCGATCCGACCGCCGAGCAGTTGGTGGACATCGCGCTCGCGTCGGCCGAAACGCATCGCAAGCTCGTCGGCGAGTCGCCGCGCGTCGCGCTGTTGTCCTTTTCGACGCGCGGTTCGGCGCAACATCCGAAGGTCGACAAGATGCGCATCGCGACCGAGCTGTTGCGCAAACGCGCTCCGAATTTGACGGTCGACGGCGAGTTGCAAGTCGACGCTGCGATCGTGCCCTCGGTCGCCGAACGCAAAGCGCCGGGTTCGCCTTTGGGCGGCAAAGCCAATGTGCTGATCTTTCCCGACCTCGACTCGGGAAACATCGCCTACAAACTGTCCGAGCGCTTGGGCGGCGCGAAAGCGCTGGGCCCGCTGGTTCAAGGTCTTTCACACCCGTTCATGGATTTGTCACGCGGATGCAAGAGTGACGACATCGTCGACGTGGCGTGCATCGCAGCGATTCTCTGAATCCGTTACTCTGCTGGCGAGGGTGGCTTCGGCCGCAAAGCACATGAAACACGCATCGATCTTGTTGTTGGTCGCACTCGCCGCTTGTGGAGATTCGAAACCGGAGCCGAAGATGGCGCCGGTGACTCCGCCGATCGCAGTTGCCGACACACCGGCGAAACCTGCTGAAATCGTCGCGACAGAGGCGGTGGTGACGCCGGCTGCCGTCGTCGACACGCCGCAGTCCGCCGAGGACGAGGCAGCGGCGCTCGTGACGAAAGTACCGCTCGAAGAGGCCGCCAAGTCTGCGGACGAAGTTCCGAGTACGCCGAAGGAGAAGCCCGACAAGGAACACACCGACACCGCGAAGAGCAGCGAAGCTCATGCGAAGTCGGGCGCTGTCGCGCAGTCGACGGACGCGACTTTCCCCGCCAAGGTCGAGGAGCTCTCCGTCCAAGTGCTGCAAGAAGGCACGGGCGCCGTGGTGAAGCGCGGCGACATGGTGACGCTCGAGTACACGATCTCCTATGTGCCGAGGCCGGGCGCCGACAAGAAGGACGACGCGAAGAAGAAAGACGCGAAGAGTTCGAAGAAGTCGGACGCGAAGAAGAGCGACGACAAGAAGTCCGACGAAAAGAAAACGGACGACGCGAAGCCGAAGGATGGCGACAAACCGGCAGACGAGAAGAAGGAACCGGCTCCCACCGAGCACAAAGACGAAGCTGTCGCGCAGAGTGACGACAAAACGGCTGAAAAAGCGGCCGAAAAGCATGCTGACGACAAAGACGTTGCTACGAAGACGGCGGACTCGAAGCCCTCCGAAACGAAGACGGCTGACGGCGACGCGAAGTCAAGTGACACGAAAATCGACGAAGCCAAGGTTGTCGACGCGAAGCCGAACGAGAAGAAGAACGGCGAAGCGAAGACGGCTGACGCCAAGTCTGGAGATACGAAGTCCGCGGAGGCCAAGCCCGTCGACCCGCTCGCGCCGGTGATCGTCGCGTCGACGAAATCGTTCACGACACCGTTCACGGTGAAACTGACCGAGAACGGCAAACCGAAGTTGATGCCCGGTCTCGTGCGCGGAGTCGAAGGCCTCAAGGTCGGCACGCGCGCACGCATCGTCGTTCCCGCGGCACTCGCCTACGGCAAGGACGGCAACAAAAGCGCGGGCATTCCGCCCGAAACGCCGGTCGAGATCGAAGTGTTCGTGAAGGAAGCGCGCGAATGAGACTCATCGCACTCGTCGTCGTTCTCACGCTGGGCGTCAGCTCGTGCCGTCACATCGGTTTCCAAGCTCGGCCGGTCGAAGTCGATCGCGACACGGTGGTCGCTGTCGACGGTGTGAGGTACGAGGAACTGTTCGTCGGCAAAGGGTCGATCGCCGGAGTCGGTGACGAAGTGCTGATCGACTACACCGTGTGGCTCGATGATGCCGCGAAATCGCGCGTGGATTCGACGCTCGATCGCGGTGTTCCCGTGCGCGTGACGATCGGTCAAGCTTTCGTCGGCGGCCTCAACACGGGCCTCATGACGATTCAACCGACGGGTCGCCGCAAAATCTTCGTGCCGGCCCGTCAGGCGTATGGCGCGAAGGGAGTCGAGGGCGTGGTGCCGCCGAATGCCGACCTCGTTTTCGAAGTGCACGCGATCGAAGTGAAGCCGCGCGTGCCCTGAGTTCTACGGGCGGCGGAAGCAGCGCGGTTGTCGAGTCTTCATTCGAACGCGGCGCTGACGTGCAGCAGATGAAGGCCAGCGTCGACTCGCGCCGCTTGATTGCGCGGAACTTCGAGCGCTGAGACAGCTGGTTTTCTGGGCGTTTTTTGCCGATTCGGCAACCTAACCGAGAATTTACTTGGGGGGGGGTCACTTTCGGGCAAGCTCCGCTCGTCGAGCCGCCGCCGTCGCGCCTTTCCCGGGCCGCACGCGTGGAGACGACGGTTCGATCACGACCCGAGCTCAGCAGCTCGCCTCGCGCTTCCCCGATGAGCGGCGGCCTGAGATTTGGCAATCGATCATGCGATTCTTCCTCGCGCTCGCTGCATGCGGCGCTGTCGCGTTTACTCCGTCGGTCACAGTCGCGCAAACCACGCCCAAGCTCGAGCATCGCTTCGAGGGACTCGTCACGGACGCGTTCCTTGTCAACCCAGGGTCGGGATTGACCGGTGCGGTGTTCAGCTCCACGCTTAGCGGAGGCACTTTCTCAACCTTCACAGCGATCACGGGTCCGTCAGGCACAGGTCCGTGCTCCATCGGCGACGCTCTCGGATGGGCGCCGCTCGACAGCATCGCAGTCGCAACCAACGGCGACCTGTGGGTCGGCGGTGAATGCGGTCGAGTGTGGCGACGAAGTTCGAGCACCTGGACAGAGGTCAAGAGCCAGACGGACGGCCACATCGTGGACTTGGCCTCTGCGCCCGGAGGGTACGTGTATGGAACGTCGTCGCGCATGAACTTGACAGGCCCGGGACTCGTCCGCTGGAAACCGTAGCCACCCGACCGCCCGTGCCGTGACATTTTGTGACGGATTCAAGGACCCAGCATGGCGCGGCCAGGCTGGGTACCCGTAGCGGTCGGATGCACAGCCGATCGAGCCGTTCTGAGAACTGCAGTCACTCACGACGCGGTGGCAAGCGATATTCAGGCCGCGGACGTGGCTCAGAGAAGGGATGCTCAGCACGTTGTGAACACGGAGCAGACGCCCAAAGAACCCAAGCATTGGTCACACGGAAGCCCAAGAAAGCGTAAACTTGAATGAGGATCTCATCCTGCACTTGGAGGTCAACTATGGTTCAACTGACTTGTCTACTCGGCCGCTTCGCGATGGGACTCCTGCTGGTGGGCGCGCTTGCTGAAGGCACTTTTGCACAGCGCCAGGTTCAGAAGATACTTGGCCCCGCTTCGATTGCTCTATCGTCATACGCGGCGCGTTGCGCCATGGACGGCGATTGGGCAATCGTGGGCGCGCCCGGCAGCAATGTGGTCGCTCCGGGTGCGGGCCAAGCATTCGTCTACCACCGCACGAATGGGGTCTGGCAAGAGACTCAACAGTTGTTCGCGAGTGACGGCGAGAGCTCCGATAGCTTCGGATCGGCCGTAGCCATGGACGGCGATCTGGCTGTCATCTCAGCATGGACGTCGGATGATGTCGCTTCTGGAAGCGGATCAGCCTACGTTTTCGAGCGAGTCGGAAACTCATGGATAGAGCGCCAAAAGCTGCTCCCGAGCATCCCCCTAAATCAAGCACAATTCGGTAACGCCGTGGCCATAGATGGCGACCGAATCGTAGTGGGCGCTTGGCTCGATTCATTCAGCGGGCCGGACGTGGGCGCAGCCTACATTTACGAGCGCCTTGGCTTGACATGGACAGAGGTTGCGCGCCTCCAGCCAGTTGGTCTTGCGAGTTCAGCCAGCTTCGGCGGCACTGTCTCGATCGACGGTGATCGTGTGGCATGTGGCGCGCTCTTGGGCCGCGCAGTCTACGTTTTTCAGCGGAGTACGCAGGGGGTGTGGTCGCAGCAACAGAAGCTGGTCTACACGGGCAACACCCTGGAGTTCACAGCAAACTTCGGCGCAGGCGTGGCGCTCAACGGCTCAACGCTGTTCGTCACATCCGAGGACACGGTAGGTGCTGCGATTCGGGGAGGGCGCACTTTCGTCTATCAAGAGATTGCAGGTGTCTGGACAGAGACCCAAACACTCACCTCGCTGGATGTCGAGTCCTTCGACACGTTCGCGATCGTTCGCTCTCAGGGCGAATTTGCTATTGGCGTGGCTTTTGACGACGACCAAGGACCGCAGTCGTGCGCCCTCTACGCGTTCAAGCGCTACAACGGCCTTTGGTCTCAGATCGGCAAGGTCCTCGCCAATGACGGCGTGCCGCAGCAATTCATGATTTATACGCCGTCTTTGTCGGGCACGAGCTTGATGGTCGGAGCACCTGCCGACGACGAAGGTTGCCCCAACGGCCAGAACTGCAACACCGGCGCCGTCTACTTCTTCGATCTCGCGCCCGATGCCACGCAGTACGGTTCGTGTCTGTCGAATGCTCCCTGCGGCAACGCCGACAACCACGGTGGCTGCCGCAGTTCGACAGGCCACGGGGCCGTGCTTCAAGCATCAGGCTCCGGGAGTGTGAGCGGCGATGATTTGATCCTCGAGGTGCGCAAGATGCCGCCATTCACGGCGACGTTGATGTTCATGGGTTCAGCACAGGGCTCGCTGACACTAGGCAGCGGTCAACTCGTCGCCTTCGGTGGTCCGCTGGGTCTGTATCGCCTCGGCGTTCAATTCGCTGACGCAGGCGGCGTGCTCGTTCGTCCGGCCGGAATCGTCGCCTACTCACAGGCGCTCGGCGGACTGGGCACGATCGGCGCCGGTCAGGTGTGGAACTTCCAATGCTGGTACCGCGACATCGCTTCACCCTGCGGGATCACGAACAACCTCTCCAACGGACTCGCGGTCGAGTTCGTGCCCTGATCCCCGCTCGCCCGAAAAAAGGCGCAGGCCGCGTCGCGATCACGCGACACGGCCTGCTTTCTTTTCCCTGATTGGGATCAGCCCTGGGGCTTGGTGCTGTCGGCGCAGCAGGCTTTTTTCATCCCGCTGCACTCCGCCTTGGCGGCATCCGAGCAGCTCTTCATGCCCTCGTTGCACTCGGCCTTCGGAGCATTCGGTGCGGACGCATCCGAAACCGAACGCTTCTCGGTGTTGCAAGCGACGACACAGCCCACGAGGGCGACGGCCAAAATCAGATTCTTCATGTAGGGATTCCCTTCTTGGTTGGATGCGGCGCGAGGCCGCGGTCGTCGAGCGGAACTCGACCCTCGACACGGGGCTCTAGATCCCCGAGCGAGTGGTACGAGAGTAAGGCGGGGAGGCGTTTGCGGGGAGTTGGAAGTTCCTACAATCGTGAGGGTGACCCCTAGACAGCCTCCTCCACGGCCGCCGGACCTGGAAATCGACTTGCACGGGCTCACGCCGGACGCGGCGTTGCGCAAGCTACGGCGCGAGCTCCACGGCGCGCGTGTACGACGCCAGCGCTTGGTCCTCGTCATCACTGGCCGCGGTTTCGGCAACGCTGCGCAAAAGCCAATTTTGCGGCCGAAGGTCGAGGGTTTCTTGCGTGGACCCGACGGCGCGCGCCTCGGAGTGACCGAGTTCGAACTCGCCGCGCGCGGGGGAGCCCTGCTCGTCACACTGCGCGTCGATGGGACGGCGCGTGAGAACGACGACGAGCTGTGGATGGATCAAGAGGATTGACCCGGCCCCCGCTATCACGACGATGGCGCGCATGAACATGAGCCTCCGCATCTGCGCCGCATTCGTGCTCGTTGCTTTGCCCGCGTGCCTGTCGGGCACGGGCCGCATCGCACAGCTCTACGACAACCTCGCGCACGAAGTCGCGAGCAAGGACGCCGTCACGCTGCCGACGCTTTCCAGCGACAAGAAGCACGAAGAGCGCGCCGACGAAGTGCGTGCGATCCTCGAGAGGGGCGGCGAATTGTCGTCGGACGACGCATTCAAAGCGGCCGTGCTCCTCGTCGGAACGGACCGGACAGCCGACCTCGTGCTCGCTGAACAGCTGGCCAAGCTCAGCACGGAACTCGGCGACAAGCGCGGCATGCGCGTCATGGCCGAAGCGATCGACAAGCGGTTGATGCTCGCCGAATTGCCGCAGAAATACGGCACTCAGTTCGCATTCGAGTTCGTGCTCGACTCCTGGCGCCTCTACCCGATCGACCCGACGACGACCGACGAGATCCGCGCGAGCGTGATGGTGCCGACGTACGCCGAATTGTTGGAGGCCGAAGACGCGATGAATCGCGCGCACGGCAAGAAACCGCGCAGTTGAGCGGGGCGTTTCGCGAGGATCAGAGTCCTCGAACGTCGATTCTCTGCCGAATCAAGCTTGCCGACAGAGCGGACGAGCGAAGGCTCCGGTCTCGAACTCGATTCGGCGGACATTGCTCCGTCGCGAGCGACGTGTCGATCGAGGCCGGCTGACCGTGGCGGCAGCGGTGCGAATCGTCAGCTGTTGCTCGCATCCCCTACTCGCGATCGGATCGCTGACGAACGAACGGGAGCTCATGTCCGGTCGAGGACGGCACAACCGTTCGGTTCTCTGCCGAATCCAGCCTGCGAACAGAGCGATCGATCAGTGCGCAGGCGGCGAACGCTGAGCGACCACAGCGATCGCGACGGCCGATCTCGCACACCAGCAGAACGTACGCACCCAGTTCCACGCGACTTGCTTCTTCACCAACGCCGGAGTGAGTCCGCGCAACAACGCCGCGTGCAACGGGACGTTGAAGAAGAACGTCGTCGCCCACGCGGCCACGACCAGGGCGAGCCCCGTGAAAGTCAGCGTGCGCGGCAGAGTTTCGTCGAACGCGAGAAGCACGGCGAGCACGAGTTCGGCGCTCATCAATGGCACGACCACGAAACCGGTGCGCGTCTGGTGCGCGGCTGAATACGCCGGAAACTCGGCCTTTCCGACCATTCCGAACAACGGGTAGTGAACGACGGCGACGAACAGCACGACGCCCGTCATCAGCAACGTGACGACGAGATGCGCGAGCGTCAGCGTCTCCATCGCGATCACGCTTTCACGCGTGGCCGCACCGTGCCGAGTCCGCCGTCGACGCCGAACACTTGGCCCGTCACCCAGTCGTTCGCTGGGTCGAGCAGGAACACGATCGCAGCGGCCACGTCGCTGGGTGTGCCGATTCGTCCGGCGGCGTGCATCGCGAGCGAGGCCTTTTCGGCGAGCGCATTCGCGAGCAACGGTTCGGCCATCGGCGTGCGCACGAGCCCCGGTGCGACGCAATTGACGCGCAACGTTCCGGCGTAACTCGCAGCGGCCGACAGCGTCAACCCGATCACGCCCGCTTTCGCCGCAGCGATCGCTTCGTGACTCGCGAGACCGGTGCGCGCAGCCGCCGACGACACGAGCACGACGGAGCCGCCTTTCGACCGCATCGACTTGCCGGCCGCGCGCACAGTCGCGAACGCTGTCGTCAAGTTCGCTGCAATCGTCGCGTGGAATTCGTCGGAAGTGGTCTGGTGCGCCGGTTTGATCAAGATCGATCCGGCTAAGTTGACGACACCGTCGAGCGCGCCGATCTCGCTCGTCGCACGTTCGAACAGAGCCTCGACAGCCGCGAAATCGCGCGCGTCCACCGTCGCGAACGGCTCGCCGAGCTCTTCGGAAAGCTCCACGAGCGGATCTTCACGACGACCGGCGAGGAAGACTCGCGCCCCGGCCGCGACGAGTCGACGAGTCGTCTCCGCTCCGATGCCGCCGCTCGCGCCGATCACGAGGAAGGAGCGGTCGGCGAATGGAGTGGTCGTCATCGTGTGTGCGTGTCCGGAGTTTCGGGATCGCGGCGGCGTCGGAGCCGCAGAAGCGGTAGACGATGTACGCCGAGGGATCGTTCGCTCGGCCGCGCGCCGTGGATGCAGCGCGAGCACGACAAGTTGCGCTCGTCCGCGCCGGACTTCGGGCGACCGTGCGCTCGGACGGTGCGTGCTCCGACGGAGCGCGAACAGCACCTGAATCAGTTGTTTTCAGCCGCAATCAGAGGTGTTTCGTGACGTGATCCACTTCGTCCGGACTGCCCATCACGACGCTCGTACGCTGGTGCAGTGTCTTCGGAACGATGTCGAGGATGCGCTCTTTCCCGGCGAACGCCTTGCCCCCGGCTTGCTCGACGATCAGCGCCATCGGATTCGCTTCGTACATCAAACGCAGCTTGCCTTCAGGCGCCTTCTTCGTCGGCGGATAGAAAAACACGCCGCCCTTCAAGAGCGTGCGATGGACGTCCGCGACCATCGCGCCGGCGTAGCGCGACGAGTAACCCGAGCTCTGCGCCCAGTCGAGGTAGCGCTGATAGCCGTCAGGAAACGTCGGACGATTGCCTTCGTTCACCGAGTACGTCTTACCGCTCTTCGGGATCTTCAAATTCTCGGCGACTCGCAAGAACGCACCGATCGAAGGATCGAGAACGAACATGCTGACGCCGTTGCCCGTCGTCAGCACGAACACCGTCGAGCTCCCGTACAGGATGTAACCCGCCGCGACTTGCGCGCTACCTGCTTGAAGGCACGAGTCCTCCACTTTCGTCGTGCGCCGATCGTGACGCAGGATGCTGAAGATCGTACCGACGCAGCCGCACACGTCGAGGTTCGAAGAACCGTCGAGCGGATCGAACAACACGACGTACGGCCGCTCGCCTTCGGCTTGGCGCTGGATGATGATCGGCTCTTCGTTCTCTTCCGACGCGACGACCGCGACGCCCGCGCGCGAACCGAGGCAACGCAAGAGCGTCTCGTTCGCGATGACGTCGAGCTTCTGCTGCGTCTCGCCCTGCACGTTCTCACTGTCGAGCGAACCGAGCACGTCGTAGATGCGCGCGCGGCGGATCTTCGCCGAGATCACTTTCGCGGAGAGCGTGATCGCCGAGAGGATCCACGAGAAGGTGCCCGACGCGCCGGGGTGTCTGCGCTCCTCGGCCAGGATGTGGCTTTGGATCGTGGTCAGGTTCTCGCCGCCGGTCAGGGCGAGTTGCTCGAGGTCGTTCGGGGCTTTGCTCATCCGGGGCATGCTACCCACGCCAAGTGGCCCTCTTGGCTGGCTTGTTCGATTCCGGACTCGGGGCGCGCGGGGTGGGCACCCCGCCCACGGCCGACTGGTGCCGGTCGTCGTGCCCGCGCCAGCCAAGGGGGCCAGTCTCCAGTTCGCCGCAGCAGGCTGTCAAAAACTCGGTATCATCCTATGCAGATACCATGATTGGACTGACCAGCACCTCGCGTCTGCTGAAGGCCCTCGCCGACGAAACTCGGCTCCGGATCCTGCATTTGCTCTCGCAGGAGGAACTCTCGGGCACCGACCTGATGGAGATCCTCAACATGGGGCAGAGCCGGATATCAACGCATCTGGCTTTGTTGAAGGAAGTCGGTCTGGTCGTCGATCGTCGGCACGGGCGCAGGATGCTCTACACGCTGCTCCCCGGGCCGGCCGCGGGCATGTGGGACTCGATCGTGGCCGAGAGTCGCTCCAGCCCGGAGTTCGAGGCCGACCTGGCCGGTCTCGAGGCGTTGCGCGACCGTCGGCGTGGCGATGCGCGAGCGTATTTCGACCGCGTCGCGGCGACCTTCGGCGACGAGATCTTGCCGGGCCGCACGTGGGAGGGATTGGCGCGCGCGCTGCTGCAGCTTGCACCGCGCGGACGCTACGCCGACCTCGGCATCGGCGACGGTTTGCTCACGCTCATGTTGTCGGAGATCGCGCACAGCGTCACGGCCGTCGACATCAGCCCCGAGATGCTCGCGCAGTTGAAAGTGCGTGCGGCGCAGCGCGGCATCGCGAACGTCACGACGGTCGAGGGCAGCATCGAGGACTTGCCGCTCGCGGACAGCTCGTTCGATGTCGCGGTGTTGAGCCAAGCCTTGCATCACGCGAAGTCGCCGAAGAAGGCGTTGCTCGAAGCGCGGCGCATCTTGATTCCCGGCGGACGTGTGCTCGTCATCGACCTCTTGGCGCACACCGAGGATTGGGTGCGCGAGCAGTTGCAGCACCAGCACCTGGGATTCACCGAGAGCGCGCTCGTGGAGTTGTTGAACGAGACGGGTTTCGAGCGCGCGACCATCCAACGCGCGGCGCGTGATCCGCAGCCGCCGCACTTCATGACGCTGGTCGCGACGGCGCAGAAGCCCACGCGAGGTGCACAGTGAAACCGAACCTGCGCGAATTGCTCGAAGAACGCGTGCTCGTGCTCGACGGCGCGATGGGCACGCAGATCCACGCGGCCAATCTCGATCTCGAGAGCGACTATCACGGCCACGAAAACTGCGTCGACTACGTCAACCTGACGCGGCCGGATGCGATTCAGCGGATCCACGAAACCTACCTCGAAGCCGGCGCGGACATCGTCGAGACGAACACGTTCGGCGCGATGCCGCACGTGTTGCTCGAGTTCGGTTTGCAGGACAAGGCACGCGAGATCAACCGCGTCGCAGCGCAGGTCGCGCGTGCAGCGTGCGTGAAGATCGGAACAGCGAAAAAGCCTCGTTTCGCACTAGGTTCGATGGGTCCGGGCACGAAGCTCGCGACGCTCGGGCACGCGACCTACGACGCGCTGAAGGCTTCGTACGCGGAGCAAGCACACGGGCTCATCGAAGGCGACATCGACGGATTCTTGATCGAGACGTGCCAGGATCCGCTGCAGATCAAAGCCGCAGTCAACGGCGTCATCGAGGCGAAACGCGCGAAAGGCGTCGACGTGCCGCTCTTCGTCAGCGTCACCATGGAAGTGACGGGCACGATGCTCGTCGGCACCGAGATGGCGGCGGCGATCGCGCTGCTCGATCCGTATCCGATCGACGTCCTCGGCATCAATTGCGCGACCGGTCCGCGCGAGATGGGTGAGCACGTGCGGCTGCTCGGTCAAACGTGCCGCAAGAAGACGCTCGTCTACCCGAACGCGGGTCTGCCGCAGCTCGTCGATGGCAAACCTTTCTATCCGCTCACGCCGGAGGAACTCGCCGACTGGTTGATGCGCTTCGTCGACGAGGACGGATTGAACATGGTTGGCGGCTGCTGCGGCACCACGCCGGCGCACATCGCAGCGCTCGCGCGTCGACTGGGAAATCGTGCGCCGAAACAGCGCAAACCGGCGCACGTCCCGCAAGTGACGAGCATCTACGCGGCAGTGCCTCTGGTGCAGGACAATTCGATCCTGTTCGTAGGTGAGCGCTCGAACGCGAACGGATCGAAGGCCTTCAAAGAGCATCTCCTGAAGGGTGATCTCGAGGCGATGGTCGCGATGGGACGCGAGCAAGTACGCGACGGCAGCCACGTGCTCGACCTGTGCACGGCGTACGTCGGCCGCGACGAAAAGGCGGACATGACGCAGGTCATGACGCGCTATCGATCGGACGTGCCGTGCCCGCTCATGATCGACAGCACGGAAGTGCCCGTGCTCGCCGCCGCGCTGAGGCTCTCGGGCGGACGTTGCATCGTGAACTCGATCAACCTCGAGGACGGCATGGAGCGCATCGAGAAGGTGCTGCCGCTCGTCAAGGAATTCGGTTCGGCCGTCATCGCGCTCACGATCGACGAAGTCGGCATGGCGAAGACCGCCGACGACAAAGTGCGCATCGCGAAGCGCATCCATTCCATCTGCGTCGACGAGTACGGCCTCAAGCCCGAGGACATCCTGTTCGACGTCCTCACGTTCACGATCGCGACGGGCAACGAAGACGATCGCAGGCTCGGGCTCGAGACGCTCGAGGGCATTCGCCGCGTGCGCGCGGAATTGCCGGGCGTCGGATTGCTCTTGGGCTTGTCGAACATCAGCTTCGGTCTGAATCCAGCGGCGCGTCACGTGCTCAATTCGGTGTACTTGCACCACGCTCGCGAAGCGGGACTCACCGCCGCCATTTTGCACTCGGCGCGCATCGAACCGTTGCATCGCATCGACCCGAAAGCGCGCGAACTCGCCGAGGATTTGATCTTCGATCGCCGCCGCGAAGGCTACGACCCGCTGCAGGAATTCCTGCGCTTCTTCGAAGGCGCGCAAGTCACGAAGAAAGCCGCGCGCGTCGTTCCGGAGAACGTTTTCGAGCGTTTGAAGTGGCGCATCATCGAAGGCGAGAAGCCGGGACTCGCGGACGACCTCGCGCTCGCGATGCAGACGAAGAAGCCGCTCGAGATCATCAACGTCGATTTGCTTGCGGGAATGAAAGTCGTCGGCGAGTTGTTCGGTCGCGGCGACATGCAGTTGCCGTTCGTGCTTCAGTCCGCCGAGACGATGAAGGCTGCGGTCGCGTATCTGGAACCGCACATGGAGCGCAAGAGCGGTGACTCACGCGGCAAGATCGTGCTCGCCACCGTGCGCGGCGACGTGCACGACATCGGCAAGAACCTCGTCGACATCATCCTCACCAACAACGGTTACACCGTTTACAACCTCGGTATCAAGCAGCCGATCCAGCACATTCTCGACGTCGCACACGAACAGCAACCGCACGCGATCGGCATGAGCGGCTTGCTCGTGAAAAGCACGGTGATCATGCGCGAGAATCTCGAAGAGATGAATCGTCGCGGGGTGACGACACCCGTGATCTTGGGCGGAGCCGCGTTGACGCGCGCGTACGTCGAAGACGACTGCCGACGCATCTACGAGGGTGCGCTCTACTACGCCGAAGACGCGTTCGAAGGTCTCGCCGTGATGGCGCGCGTCGTCGCGGGCGAAACGAAGCCCGACGCACGCGACACGAAATCGAAAGCAGCAGAAAAGGCCGAGGAACCCAGCGTTTCGGACGAGCTCGTGTCGGTCGCCAAAGCCGTCTCGCTCGTGGGCAAGAACGGACGCCCGGTTCCGAAGTCCAGCAAGGCGTGGAGCAAGGCGATCGAGCTGCCGCGCGACATCGACTATCCGAAACCGCCGTTCTTGGGTGCGCGTCTCGTCGAAGGGATCAACCTGCAGAGCGTCATCCCCTACATCAACGAGACGACGCTCTTCCAGTTCCAGTGGGGCTACCGCCGCAAAGGCAAAGCAGTCGCGCCGTACAAGCAGTTCATCAAGGAGCACGTGCGCCCGATCTACTTCGACCTCGCGAAGCGAGCAGCGAAAGAGAAGATCCTCGACTGCAAAGCGGCGTACGGTTATTGGCGCTGCGTGCCCGAAGGCGACACGCTCGTGCTGCTCGACCCGAAAGACGACGGCAAGACGGCCGCGCGCTTCACCTTTCCGCGTCAAGACGGCAAGCAACGGCGCTGCATCACCGATTTCTTCCACGTGAGAGACGGCGAGCCCGACGTCGTCGCGCTGCAAGTCGTCACGGTCGGTCAACACGCGAGCGAAGTCGCGCGCGATTGGTTCGCGGCCGATCGCTACCAAGACTACTTGCACTTACACGGCTTCTCGGTCGAAGCAGCCGAGGGTTTGGCCGAGTACATCCACCGCCAAATTCGCGGTGAATTGGGCATCGTCAGCGACGACGCGCGCGAGATGAGCGTGCTCTTCAAGCAGGGCTATCGCGGTTCGCGTTTCAGCTTCGGTTATCCGGCCTGTCCGCACATGGAGGATCAAACGATGCTGCTCGACCTCTTGAACGCGTCGAAGCTCGGCATCGAGATGAGCGACGAGTTCCAACTCTGGCCCGAGCAGTCGACGTCAGCTCTCGTGTGCCATCATCCGAGTGCGAAGTACTTCACGATCTGACGCTGAAACCGGCCAGCACCCACTTTCTGCGTCACAGGCGCGAGCGGCGGCCGTAGCGCCGCCAGATCGAGGGAATGCCCGCATTCCAGGCACCTTCGAGCCCCAGCAACTAACGGTTTCGAAAGGTCCCCTTCCATGCGAATTCACGTCCGCCTGCTGTCGGCTCTGCTGGCGTTCGGCGCCCTGGTCACGACGGCTTCGGCTCAGACCTACCCGCGCACGGGCTTCGTTGCGAATCTGTCGACGCTGGGACACAACGTCTCTGGACAGGTGCACATCGTCGACGCAAACACGATCCGCGTCGAGCACTTCTTCTATGACGGTGGTGGGATCTCGGTGTACTTCTACCTCGGGGCGACGAACACGAACGCGGCGTTCGCGTCGGGGATGCGCATCGGCCCGCAACTGTTCGGCACGCCGCGCGTCGATGCGACGCTCGTGATCGACTTGCCGGCTGGCAACACGCTCAACGGATTCAACGCGATCAGCGTGTGGTGCGACGCGGCGGGTGCGAACTTCGGCTCGGGGTCGTTCGCGCAGGTCGCACCGCAGAGCTTCTGCGTGGGCAAGATGAACTCGCAGGGCTGCACGCCCACGATCGCGACGAGCGGCATCGCCAGCGCGACGAGTCTGGCGCCACTCATGATCAGCACCACGAACGTGCTCAATCAGAGCCCCGGACTGATGATCTATGCGAACTCGAGCGCCAACGTACCCTTCCAGGGCGGCACGCTGTGCATCGGCAGCCCGCTGCGCAGGACGAGCGTGATGTTCTCGGGCGGAAACACGACCGGCCAAAGCTGCACAGGCTCGTACGCGCTCGACTTCAACGCTTGGGTGCGCTCGGGCATCGACACGAATCTGGCTGCGGGTCGCGAAGTTTTCGCGCAGTACTACTACCGCGACGCCTTCAGCGTCGGCGGAGTCGGCCTCACGAACGCCACACGCTTCTTCATCGGGCCGTGAGCGTACGCAACGGCCTGTTTCTCGGTGTTTTCGCGTCCTGCGTGCTCGTCGGATCGGCGCGCGCGCAGGGTGAAACCGGTTTCTTGCGCGGCGCGGGCAAGCTCGACGTCGTCGCGTCTTGGAACCGCGATTCGTTCGACGAGTACTTCATCGGCGACTCGCCATTCGCTCCGCCGATCGACGGTGTGCGGCGGGACATCTACAGTCTCTACAGTGCGTACGGACTCACCGACTCGATCGACTTGATCGCGAACGCCTCGTACGTGGTTGCGGAAGCCGACGCTGAAAACTTCCTGATCTCCGACGAGAGCAGCCTGCAGGACTTGACGCTGGGAGCCAAGTTCGCGGTTGCTTCGAAGCGCGTCGGTCCGGGTGAGGCCTCGCTCGCGCTGCTGCCCGGCGTGAAGTTTCCGCTGAGGGACTATCCGGATTTCATCGACAATGCGGTGAATGCACCGGGCCACGGTCAAGTCGACTTACGCGCGCGCGTCGTCGGCCAATATCGCTTCGACGCGGGCCCGTGGCTCGCACTCGAATCCGGTTACGACCGCCGCAACGGAGCGCCAGCCGACGAAGTGCCCTTCAACGCGACCTTCGGTTTCAATCCGCTCGAACGTCTGACGCTCACCCCCTTCTACAGCCATGTCTTCGGCATCGGCGAGACCGAGGACGACAGCGGCCTCGCGACCAGCGGTACAGCATTCAATCGCTTCGGTCTCGGTGCGTACTGGCGCTTCACCGACTCTGTAGGTCTATCCGCGGCCTATCGCCTGACGGACGAAGGGCGCAACGACTCCCAGGGCTTCTCGATCGGACTGGTCCTGCGCTTCTGAGGCAGGCGTGCGAGCCCCCCCCACGATTCGGCCAGGCGGAGTCGTCGCCCGGCCGAACAAGACAGGGCTATCGGGGGAGCACGGAATCCGACCCGGGATTCGCGATTTCCGGTCTCGACCAGGAGCTGTCCGCAGGTCTAGCCCGAGAGTCGTGCCCGAAACCCGACTGCGGCTGGAGGATGACGAGCCAGAGCAGGCGCGGATGCGGCACGCCCAGAGTCCGAGGTACCCACACATGTCGCTTTCGAAGCCCCCCCGCTCGATCTCCTCCCTTGCATTGGCCTTGCTCGCGTCGACTGGCCTGGCCACGGCGCAACAGACCGACCAGACCCAGACGCCCAACGTCGCCGGAGCCGGCATCGTCAAGTCCCTCGCCCAAGAGATCGGAGCGGGGCGTGGTGACGTGATGACGCCGCTGTCGTCCAAGTTCATCCTCGAGCGCGATCCGTTTCGCTCGATCCAACGTGGACGCCAGTTGTTCCAGCGCAAGTTCACCGCTGCGCAGGGGCTGGGTCCGCGCATGAACGACGGGATCGGCAACATCGAGATCGAGGGCGCATTCGGAGCCGGCCTGGCGGACAGCTGCGGCGCATGTCACAGCCGTCCGTTCGGATCTGCGGGCGTCGGCGGCAACGTGTTCACGCGTCCCGAGAGTCGCGATGCGCCGCACCTCTTCGGCCTCGGCCTGCAAGAGATGCTCGCCGACGAGATCACGCGCGAACTGCGGGCGATTCGCACTCAGGCTGCGACGCAGGCTCAGTCCAGTGCGAGCGTTGTCACGTTGCCGCTCGTGTCGAAGTCGATTCACTACGGCACGATCACCGCACTTGCGAACGGCACGATCGACACGAGCGGTGTCGACGGCGTCAATCCGGACCTGCGCGTGCGACCGTTCTTCGCGCAGGGCAAGACCATCTCGATGCGCGAGTTCATCGTCGGCGCGTTCAACGCCGAAATGGGCTTGCAGGCGGTCGATCCCGACACGGCCGCGGCGGCCCAAGGACAGGACGTCGTCACGCCTTCGGGGATGTTGCTCAGCGGCTCCACCGACACGTTTGAAGCTCCGCCGACGACGAATCCGACGCTGGATCCAGACCTCGACGGCGTCGTGAACGAGATCCCGACGAGCCTCGTCGACAGCATGGAGTTCTATCTCCTCAACTACTTCAAGCCGGGTCGCGGCCGCGAATCGCTCGACACAGAGGACGGCGAGCGCGCGTTCCGCTTCATCGGATGTACGACGTGTCACGTGCAGGATCTCACGATCGATCACGATCGCCGCGTCGCCGACGTCGAGGTGAAGTTCGACGCCGTGCGCTCGAATCGAGTCTTCAACGGTTTCTTCGCGACGGCGATACCCCTCTTCAGCGTGACGAATGACGGTTCGGGCCTTCCGACGCTCAAGCGCCCCGCGGCGAACTCGTTCAAGGTCGAGCGCATCTTCACCGACTTCAAGCGCCACGATCTGGGCCCGGGATTCCACGAGCGCAATTTCGACGGCACGATCACGACGAAGTTCATGACCGAACCTCTGTGGGGCGTCGGAACGACAGCGCCGTACGGTCACGACGGTCGCAGCTTGACACTCGAGGACGCTATCTTGCGTCACGGCGGCGAGGCCCAAGCCTCACGCGATCGCTTCGCGAACTTGAACGCGTTGCGCAAGGGACAGTTGATCGCATTCCTGAACTCGCTCGTCCTGTTCTCGCCGCCGGACACGGCTTCGAACCTGGAGCCCGTGAACGACGCGGCGCCGAACTTTCCGCTGAACGGGCACGGCAGCATCAAGTTGAGCGTGCTGTTCAACGATCCGAACGACAAAGAATAGACACGCGAGAGTGTCGAGAAGCGCGAGCCGCATCCGCGAGAGGGATGCGGCTCGCGCTCGTGTCGATTCAGCGCTTCCGCAGGACGGACCTCGGTTCCAATACCTGGACGCGAGCTGGGGGCTATCCGGTCTGCCGCCCATCCAGCACTGGAGGAACGCGGATTGCCTCTGCGTTCTCTCCCGCCTCTCACTCGTCACGAGATCCTCCTCATGCAGATTCTGAATTTCCTGACCGCGTGCGCTTGCTTCGTTGCCACCGCGACCGCGCAAGCGACATGGACACGTCAGAGCCCGCTGCCGTACCCGCCTCAGCTCAATCCGGAAGAAGTCGCCTTCTCCGGGACGCGCGGATACATCGTCGGAAGCAGCAATCATCTGCTCGAGACGACCGACGGCGGCGACACTTGGCACGAACGTGTGCTCACCGGCGCCACGTACAACGACGGCGGCTACTACGCCGTGAGTTTCTCCGGGCCACTGGACGGATGGATCGTCGGTGACAATCTGTCGTGGACGAATTCGTGCTTCAAGACGAGCGACGGCGGCGTCACGTGGACGCAGGTGAACATCCTCGCCTACTCGCAGTGGAGCCACGTCGACTTCGTGTCGCCGACGCGCGGTTGGGTCGGAGCGTGGGGCAATCTCTACTTCACGAACGACGGCGGAACCTCGTGGAACCCGCAGAGTTTCGGCGTCGTCGACCGCATCGACTCCATGAATTTCTACGACTCGAACATCGGTGTGCTCTCGTCCGCGGGTGCGCTGCGCAGGACGCAGAACGGTGGTCAGACGTGGACGCTCGTGCACGGCCACGAAGCGTTTGCCATCGAATGGCTCGATGCTACGACCGTGATCGCTTCCACGATTTCCTTCGGAGGACCCGATTTCGCGCGCTCGACCGACGCGGGATTGTCTTGGCAGCCGATTCAAGTTCCGGGTGTCGACCTGCAAGCGCCTGTGCGCGTCGACGCGACTACGGTGATCGCGGGCACGCAATTCGGCGACTTGTACCGCTCGACGGATGCCGGGCTCACTTGGACAAGCGTCTGGAACAGCGGAAAGACCGGCAGCGTGAACGACGGACACTTCACGTCGCCCACCGATGGCTACGTCGTCGAGTCCGGCAACTTGATCCTCCGCACGAGCGACGCGGGTCAGACGTGGAGATACGTTTCGAGCGGCTTGGGTACTAAATTCGAGGACGTCAAGATGTTCGATGCGCAACGCGGTTGGTCGCGGGCGCTGCGGTCATGCGCACGGAAGACGGCGGGCGCTCGTGGATTCCGACGACGCCCGCGAGCTCGTTCGCGGCCGGACCGCTCCGGGATCTCGCGCTCGTCGCGCCCGCATTCGCCTTCGCGTCGGGCAACAGCGGCATGCTCCTGAAAACGTTCGACGGAGGACTCCATTGGCAGGGCGTCCAGGCGCCGACTGGATATCCGAACGGAGGCACCGGCAGCTATTCGGCTTGCTCGTTCATCTCGACGACGGAAGGTTGGATCGCGGGCAGCCACCTCGAGGTCGCGCACACGACCGACGGCGGCGCCACTTGGCAACAACAGTACGTCGGCGGCTCGTCCGCGGACGGCGTGTACGACATGGACTTCGTCGACGCGCAGAACGGTTGGCTCGTCGGAACGTTCGGCAGCGGAGTCCTGCGCACGGCCAACGGCGGTGCGACGTGGACTTTCCACGCTTTCCCTGCACCCAGCGGCGACGGTCGCGCCGTCGACTTCGCGAGCCCGCTCGTCGGATGGGCGGCGAGCCTCTCGGGATGGATCGCCCGCAGCACGAACGGCGGTCTCACCTGGACTCGGCAGCCAGTGCCTGTCGTCGGGTTCGACACGCACCTCGATTCGATTCACGCAGTCAGTACGACGGAGTGTTGGGCTGCCTCGACGGACAACGGTCGCGTCTTCCACACCACGAACGGCGGCACGACGTGGACGGAAATCGTCACACCATTCCACGACGCGTACGACGGATACACGGGTATCGCTGCGACGGCGAGCGGCGAAGTTTGGGTGGCGGGCTACCGCGGCGCCGTGTCGTACTTCGGAACGCCGAGCACCAGGACGACGAGCCTGTGCTTCGGCGACGGCAGTGGCAGCGCGTGTCCGTGTGGGAACAGCGGCTCGGGAGCACGCGGTTGCGCCAGTTCCTCCGTGCCGAGCGGCGGTTTGCTCTCCACGACCGGCGTGGCGAGCGCAACGCTCGCGAACGACACGTTTCTCTTGTCGGCTGCGTTCGTGCCTAACGGTCCCGGGCTCTTCTTCCAAGGCGCCGCGCCGCTCCTGAGCGGACTCGGAGTCTCCTTCGGCGACGGCATCTTGTGCGCGGGCGCGTCGATCTTGCGCCTCGGCATCGCGATGGCGACGAACAACAGCTCCAGCTTTCCGTCGGGCTCGACGCCACCGAACAACACGCGCATCTCGCTGGCGGGAAGCGTCGCGGCGGGCGACGCACGTCTGTACCAACTGTGGTATCGCGACGCGTTCACGTTCTGCACGTCGGCGACGTTCAACTTGACGAACGCGGTCAGCGTGACGTGGACGCCCTGAATTTCGGGGCGGAAATGCGCGGAGGACCGTCCTCGACCGGACGATCCTCCGCGCAGTCATTCGCATCCAGGTCTACGGCGTCCAAGTGATCTTGTAGCCGTTCGTGAAGTTCTGTGTAGCCGGCGTGCAGAACGCGAGCGTGTCACGGTAGATCACTTGGTAGTAAATCGTCTGCGCGGGTGCTGCGCTGCCTGCGACCGAAACCAGCGGATCACCCGGGATTCCGAAGCCGAAGCTGCAGTTTCCGTTGAGCGCGAACTTCACCGGAAAGCGCGTCAAGATTCCGCCGAGGCACAAGAGTCCGTCGCGGAACGGCAACCCACCGGCGATCGGCGCCGTGCCTTGGAAGAACTGCAGCGGCGGAGTCGGCGTCATGCCGGATGCGTGCAGCACGACCGTGTCGTTCGATACCGACGACAGGCCGTTCGACCAGAGCACCGCTCCCGCTGCGTTCGCCGAGTTGCCGCAACCGCGTCCGCTCGTGCCGAAGTTGCCGCACGGGCAAGCATTGCCGGTGCCGTCGCCGGCGCAGAAATTCATGCCGGCCGGGCGCTCGTGAAGCGTGTCGAATGCGTCGACGTCGTCCAATCCGGGCAGCGTCGATGCGGTGCGGAGCGTGTTCAAACCCAACGCTTCTGCCGCGATCCAGATGCCCGGCTGCGTGCCGAGCGGACCCATCGTCGTGAGGATGTCGCCCGGTTCGATCGGCAGACCGAAATTCGAATCCGGCGTCCCGATCAGCGCCGACCCACGACGCACCGAAAAGAGCAGCATGTCCGAGGCACCGCTCGTCCAGTCGTACGGAACGACCGAGCGTTGGTATCCGGCGACGCCGTTTTCGAACAACGCGAGCGCGTCGAGATCGTCGCTTCCCGGCGCGAACGGCGGAAGATCGAGACCGAGTTGATTCGCCGTCGCATAGATCGTCGGCGTTCCGCCCGGCAACGTGATGAGCACGTCACCAGGTTGGAATCCGTTGGCAGCCGCCGAGTTCGATCCCGCGATCAACGTGAAGGGATCCACGATCGTTCCGTCGAGCGAGAAGTACGTCGCCGTCGTGCGCGCGAACGCCGCGTCGGGAACGTCCATGTCGACCGCGTCGAGATCGTCGTGTCCCGTCGTGCCGAACGGATTCTCGAAGAGACCGAGTCCCGGGTACAAGCTCGTGCCGGAGCAGTTGACCATGCCGTTGCCGTCGATGAGCCCCGTGTGCTGACCGAAGAACGGCGGCACCGGACCGGACGGCAGACCGAGCGTGCGGAAGATGTCGGCGATGTCGTCGAAGCACGGGGCTTCCGTCGAAACGTCGGGAGGTGAGCTCAGCCAGAAACCGCCGGTCGCGCGGCGACTCACCGAGAAGCCGTAGCCCGTTTGCCCGATCGCACCCGGAATCGACGGCAGTTCGATGCGATCCATGCCATGCGAAAGCGCGTCGACGTCGATGCCGCAGGGTGTGAAGGGCAAGTGACCGACACAACCTCCGTGAGTGGCGAGGCCGAGTCCTTGCGGCACGAGGAAGCCACCCGATTCGAGGATGCCCGGAGTCGGCAACGGGCCGATCGCCGGAATGAGCGTCTGTGCGGCGAGCAAATCGCCTTCGGTGATCGGCGTCCCGGTGAAGCTGTCGGGAAGCGCGACCGTGTCGCTCGTGTAGTCGACGGAGAAGATGACGACTTGCGCCGTTTGTGCGCCGGCGACCGCAGTGAAGACGAGGCTCGCGAAGGGCAAGACGAGCGCTCGTGCGCTGAGATGCGAAGAACGATCGGTGTGGAACTTCATGACGGATTTCTTTTCGAAACTTGCGTGGTGACTGGTCGTGTCGGAGGAGCGAGATCTCCCCCACTTCCTGCATGTCGCGGCCCGTTTCGAGGTGGACAAGATTCCTTCGACGCCGTCTGAAAACGCAGCCGGCGAGTGAGATCGGCGCTGCGTTTCAGTCCTAGAATCGCGGCGTCAGGCCAGGCGCTGCTGCGACCACGAATCGGGAAGCGCTGGAGCGGCTCGCCATGCTTTGTGACGTCCACTAAGCTCCACCCCCTTGGACGCGGAGAGACAGAAGCAACGGCTCGTTCGCGTCGTCGTCGGGGCCGTGCTCGCGATCGCGCTCTTCTGCGCCGTCCAACGCCTGCGATCGGGTGTCGATCTCGAGGACGAGGCGACGTACATCGCGATTCCCTACCGCTTCGCGCTCGGCGATCGTCCGTTCGTGGACGAGATCAACCCGATCCAAACCGCGGGGTTCATCACGCGACCACTGATCGAGCTCTACACGTCGGTCGCCGGTACCGAAGGCATCGTCCTGTTCACGCGATACGCGTATTTGTGCGTGTGCCTCGGTGTAGCGTGGATCGCTTTTGCGTTCGCCCGCCGATACGTCGAAGCGCCGCTCGCATTGCTCGTCGTCGCGCCGATCGTCGTGCACATGCCGGGACTCGCCAACCTCAGCTACCACACGATCGCTTCGCTCGGATTCACCGGCGGCGTGTTCGCGCTCGCGCACGGTCTGTCACGCGAGAACGGTCGCACGTGGTCGTTCTTCGGCGGCGCTTTGCACGCGCTCGCCGCCGTCGCGCTGCAGGTGTATTTGGCTGCTGCCTTCTTCGCAGTGGTCGGCTTGTTCTTCGGATTCGCTCCACGGAAGAACGTGCGTGCGTTGCTCCCCTACGCGGTCGGATTCATCGCGACCGCGCTCGTGTTCCTGCCGTACTTCCTCGATTTCGGCGACGAAACGTTGTCGTACGTGCTGAGCCACACGACGCGCGACATGCCTCCGCTCACGAAGGCGCATTGGGTGTACATGAACCAACTGCGCATGATCCCGCACAAGCTCGTCTGCGCAGGCGTGCTCGTCGTGTTGATCGTGTCGGCCCGTCTGCGCTGGTCGATCCCGGCGCTGGTCGCGCTTTTCGCGCTGCCGTATTTGGCGTACGTGGAGCGCGGCGAGCGCGGCGCCAATTGCAACACGACGCTGCTCGTGCTCACCGCGCCGTTCTTGTGGCTCGCGCTGCGTGAGCGAGGCGAGGCGACACGCTGGCTTTTCGCGATTTGGTTGCCGAGCTTTGCAGCGAGCGTCGTGTTGGCGTGGGCCAGCAGCGTGCACGTCCTCGCAGAGGGCTACGCGCAAGTGCCCGCGCTGATCGTCACTGCACTCCTCGCAGCAAGAATCACTGCGGAAAACGCGCCCCGAATCGCACCTTGGCCCGCGCTCGCATGGAGCACGCTCGTCGTCGTTTCCTTCCTCGGGCATCTGCGCTTCCCCTACAACGACGATCCCTCGGCGAACCTGAACACGCGACTCACGACCGGTCCCTGGCGCGGCATCGCGACCACGCGCGAGAAAGCGGATCATGTCGAGTTGATGCAGGCGAGCATCGCAGCGTTCGAAGATCCGGCGAAGCGCATCTTGTTCTTGAACCATTTCCCCGCCGGGTACTTGATGACGCGCATGCGACCCGCGGCGGATTCGGTGTGGGCGATCACGTGTCGCGGTGAATGGGATTGGAACGTGTGCGCCGACGTCCTCGAACGCGACCTGCATCGCTACGGCGGCAAGGGCATCGTCGTGTTCGACATGCAGCGCACGTTCCACACGCGCGGCTGGTCGGCACAGATCATCCCCGGACCCGTGCAACGCGTGCTCGAGCAATGCTTGGAACGCGTCCTCGTCACGCCGGAGTTCACGGTGTACTTCGCGCCATGAAGCCGCATTCCTTCCCGCGCGTCTCCGTGCTCGTCGTCAGCTACAACCGCGCCGACGACTTGAAGCTCGCACTCCAGGCCGTGTTCGCGACGAGTTGGCCGAACCTCGAGGTGATCGTCGTCGACAACGCTTCGACGGATTCTGCTGCGGACGTGGCCGCTTCGTTCGAGCGCGTGACGCTGATTCGTTCGAAGACAAACCTCGGTTTCGCGGCCGGAAACGAGCTTGCGCTGAAACAGGCAAGCGGCGAATTCGTCGCGCTCGTCAACAACGACGCCGTGATCGCGCCCGACTGGATCGAGCGACTCGTGACGTTCCTCACGCAGCACGAGCGCGCCGCTGCCGCCGGAGGCCGCGAGTACTTTTGGAACGACGCCAATCCACTCTTCGCACGCACGAATCACTTCTGGGGTCCGCGCGACGTCGAACGCAACGGCGAAATTCCTGCCGCGACGGACAGCGATGACGACGTGCGGGAGGTCGCGACACTGCCTGGGATGGCGGTGATGATCCGACGAGCCGCGATCGATGACGTCGGTGCGCCGTTCCTCGATCCGATCTACTTCATGTATTACGAAGAGACCGACTTTTTCGCGCGCGCTGTGCGCAAGTGTTGGCGACTCCACTACGTCGCGGCCGCTGCGTGTTGGCATCGCACGGCCGGCAAGCGCGCGCTCTCGCGCAACGTCGAGTATCACCTCGAGCGCAATCGTATCGTGTTCGCTTGGCGGCATTCGACGTCTGAACGCGTGTCCAAGTTGGAGGAGCGCCTGCGTAAGCGTGCGCTCGCGGCGCTTTGGCAGCGGCCTCTGCGACTTCTGAGTGCGGATGCACTGCGCGCCGACAAAGCGGCAGCGCGACGAGATGCGTGGAAGTGGGTGCAGTCCAATCGCGCCTTGCTCGCCGAACATCGCGCTCGCTTCAGCACGCTCGGTCCGCCGTTCGACGTGCTGGCGCGCACGATTCAGTCGCGCGCGGACTACTACGGCAAGCCGCGTCCCGAAGTCGCGGCCCTCGTGCCGGAGTCGGCGCGCAACGTGCTCGACGTCGGGTGCGCGGGCGGAGGACTCGGGCGCACGGTCAAGGCGCTGCGACCGCAGGCGGTCGTGCGCGGAATCGAACCAGTCGCTGCGGCTGCGAAAATCGCCCGAACCGTGCTCGACGACGTCGCGATCGGCACTGCAGAGACGCAGCTACCTGCGCACTGGCCGAAGCCGGATTGCGTCATTTTCTCGGACGTTTTGGAGCACACAGTCGATCCGTGGGCGGTGTTGAGACGCTGGCGGCAGGACCTCGCGAGCAGCGGAACGTTGGTCGTCAGTCTGCCGAACGTCACGCACGAGAGCGTTCTCGAGGGACTCTCCCGCGGACGCTTCGACTACGAGGACGAAGGTGTGTTGGACCGCACGCATTTGCGCTTCTTCACGCGCACCACGGCGATCGAGTTGCTCGAATCGTGTGGGTTCGAGATCACGAGCTTCGCGCGAGTCGAGACGTCGGGTCGCGGCGGAATCGGCAGTGCGTGGCGACGCCTGCGCGCGCGTCGCGAAATCGAAATCGAACGGACGTCCGGTACGTGGCGCGAGTCGGGTTTGAAGACCGCCGATCGTTCGACGCAGCAATTCTTGTTCACGGCGCGGTGACGTCTGCTTCGTCGGTGAAAAGAATCGACGATGTACGGTTCCAGTCTCCTGATGTCGTCGATTCGCTTCCGACGTGGCGCGAAGTCCCCGACGATCTCTCCGACGAATCGACGACAGCGGGAATCTGGCGCTGAACGTCGTCGATTCGAGTCACGACCGGAACGGCCGGTACTGCGAACTAGGCGTGGGAACGAATCGCGGCCACGAGCGGAGCGTAGACGCGCTCGGGACCGAAACGCTCCGCAGCGAACGCTCGACCGGCTCCGGCAAGTGAGCGAGCGAACGCATCGTCCGCGAGGACGCGCACACATGCCGCGGCGAATTGTGCAGGATCGTCGCTGGCGAGGAAGGCCGTTCCCGCTGCGGATTCCAATCCGTCGGCCCCGACGCTCGTCGTCACCAGCGCCTTTGCGAACGCGAGCGCTTCGACGGTCTTGATCTTGAGCCCCGATCCCACGCGCACCGGGTTCACCACGAGCCGCGCGCGCGCGTACGCTTCGGCGACGTCGCGCACCTCGCCGCACGCCTCGACGCGCGGTCCAAAACACGACAAAGTGCGCGAAAGTGGGCCGAAAACGAGTGTTTTCGCGTCGGGCACCTCGCGCAGTACGAGCGGCCACACGGCGCTCGTGAACCACTCGAGACCGTGTTGATTGGGTCGATTGTTCGAGCCGAGGAGCACGATGTTCGGCTCGCTCACGAAGACGCTGGTCGCATCGGCGAGGCGCACTCCGTGTTCGGTCGTCATCACGCGCGAGCGATCCAGCATGCCGCGCAGCGTCGCCGCCTCGCGTTCCTGTATCGCGACGACGAGATCGAACCGCGCGAGCCAAGTCGACTCTGTTGCACGTGTCACCATCAACCCGGTCGGTTTCACGCCGCTCTTCAAGAGCGTCTCGGCGCGCTCGTGCATCACGTCTTGCGTGTCGACGACGCTGAAGATGCCGCGTTCGCGCGCGAGGTCCGCGAGCGGCGCGAGGTTGCCGTACACACACAGCAATGCGACAGCGTTGCGCGCGGTCAGCAGTTCGGCAGTGCGCTCACGCAGTTCTTGCGGACACAGTGCGCTGGTGTCGCGGTTCGCGACGAGTCGCCACCACGCGCCCTCACCGATGACGTGCGCCTTGGACAACGCGTACGCGAGTCCCCGCCGCAAACGTAGCGCGCGCTTCTCGAAGCGGTTGCGCTCGCGCCGCACGACGACGAGCTCGTCCACGAGCGAGCGCATCAAAGCGACATCGCCTTCGCGCGGATCGCGCTCCCAGTACACGTACGCGATCTTGAATCCAGCCGCTCTCAATGCTGCGACCATTTGTGCTACGCGCACTCGATTGCCGTGCACCAACGGGGCGAGCGGCACGTCGGCAGCCATCACGATCCAACGGGCTGGAGCTGCTGTTTTCTCGCTGATTGCGTGCGAATCGCTCACGCTCGACTCGTCGGTTGGAGGCTGCACCGCACTGCATCCGACAACCCGGTGCGCGGATGCCCCATCGCGTATCCGACGCTCAGAACGACCAACCGAGAACGATGCCGAACTGCTGATAGTTCGTGTCCGCCGGTGAATTGCCGAGGTCGATTCCGTGCACGAGATCGGAAAAGAGAACCAGTCGATAGTCGAGCGCGAGCGATACGTGATCGCCGACCATCCACTCCATACCCAACCGCGCGTACGGGCCGACCGACCAACCGTCGTCCGTCGTCGAAGGCCCCGACACCGGATCGGACGTGTACTCCGGACACAACAGCGATGCACCGGCTGCAGCGTAGGGCCGACCAGTCAAGAAAACTTGATCGTGGTACCAACGTCCGCCCACCGACAGCTCGAGCATCGACGCCTCGTAATCGACTTCGCCGAAACCCGCGATGTCCTTCGACTGCGATTCCTGCGAATAGAACAGTCCGAGTTCGAGCCCCGAACTCGCATTGGGTTGGCGCACGTCGAGCTCGATGCCGAGAACGGTCTGGTCGTCGACGGGTTCGAACGCGCTGTCGAGCGAGCGCGTGCCCATGCTGACCATCACCTTCGTCTGGTACTGCGCGTAGTACTGCGGCGCCAGCGCCGGAGCCGGCGCGGGCACAGCGGCGCAAGCAGCGAACAGCGGGAGAACGAGCAAAGTGAGCTTGTGCGAGAGCGCCATCATCGGATTCCGTTCGCGAACGTCGTTGCTCTTCACATTACTCGATGGGTCGGCGCCGTGCGACAGCGGGATGCGGCGCCGCTCGTTCGTTCTTGACGGTCCGACGACTGCGCGGTTACACCTGGAAGACCAGAGATGGCCCTATGAATCACGACATCAGGAACATGGCACTCGTTTGCACTCTCGCGCTCTCTGCGGCGTGCGCGCCCGAACCCGCAGATTCCGTCGCGAAAGCACCGCCGGCTGCGACGTCGACGACCGCGCCGCAAACCGAAGTCGCGCCCGCGGTGCCGACGCTGAACATGCTCGCGCCCGACATCGTCGGCGAAGACATCGACGGCCAACCGATCCGGTTGAGCGACTACCGCGGCAAAGTCGTCATGCTCGATTTTTGGGGGCACTGGTGAGGCCCTTGCCGGGCCATGTACCCATCCGAGCGGTCGCTCGTGAAGAGATTGGCGAACGAACCCTTCGTCTTGATCGGCGTGAACAGCGATCGCGATCGTGAAGCCCTCAAGAAGACGATCGCGAAAGAGAACATCACCTGGCGCTCGTTTTGGAACGGCGGCGGTTCGAGCGGGCCGATCTCGACGGCGTGGAAGGTCAGAGGTTGGCCGACGATCTTCGTGATCGACGCCGACGGCATCATTCGCTTCAAGACCGAGGGTGCACAGGAAGCCGCGATCGAAAAAGCGATCGAAGAGAGCTTGGCGCGCCTGAAGGCGAAATCGGCGCGCTGATCGCGAGCCGTCGCTCAGCGCGAGAGGCTGCGGCGCGTGCTCAACGGCCTTCGATGTAGTGCTTCAAATTATTGCCGAAGATCATGCTCCAGCCTTCGCTGACGCGATGACCCGTGTCGCCGCGATCGCGCCCGATCACGCCGTCTGTGATGCTGATGCGCGTACCCGTTCCGGCGTCCGCGAGTTCTATGTGCAACTGCGAAACAGCCGGTCCGCCGAAGCGCGCCGTCACATGACCCGACAGCTCGAGTGACACGCCGGGATCGATCGCGATCACCGTGTACCACGTGAGTCCGGCGCCTTGGCCCCACTCTTCGTACAGGCGACCACCGAGTCGCGCTTCGAAGACAAGTTTCGATTTCTCGCCTCCGACGAGCATTTTCTTCGGCCACCAACCCGCTGTTTCGTCGACGATGGCGCGCCACACACGCTCGCGCTTCGTGGTGAGATCGAACGAAAGGCCGACGATGGTCGTGACGGCGTTGGTGGAATTGAGGGGTGTGATGCTCATCGTTGCTGCGCGTGGTGAGCGCGTCCTTCGAGTTCGGTTGGCGAGGCCTCGTCGCCTCGTTCAGGGTGAGTGATACCATGCTCTGCGCTCGCCCGGATCGCCTTCCAGGAGACTCGTTTTCTTCCATGAGAACCTTCGCCACTTTCCTCGTCGCCGGAGCGCTCGTACTGCATGCGAACGCGACCGACACCCTGATCACGAAGCGCAAGATCACGGACACCATCACCGCGAAAGGGATGGAACAACCGCTTCAAATCCAGGCCGAACTGACGTGGATCGGGAAGGATCGCCTGCGGGTCGACGTCGGGAATTGGTCGACGATCGTGCGCTCCGACACGAAAAAGCTCTACCAGATCAATCACGAAGCGCGCTCGTACAGCGTCGTCGATCTGCCTGTCGACCTGAAGAAATACCTGACGCCGGAGGAAGCGAAGAAGTTCGAGGAAATGTCGGCGCAGATCACGGTCAGCGTGACGCCCACGACGGAGACGAAGAAGATCCAGGACTGGACCGCGACGAAATACACCATGACGATGACCGTGCCGAAGCGCGGTACGTTCACCGAACAGATCTGGGCCGCGAACGACGTCGGATTCGACAGCGCGGCATGGTTCGAGTTGGCGAGCAAGCGCTCGCAACTTCAGCCGGTGGGTGCACTGATGGCCGCCGAGCAAAAGAAGATCGTCGGGTTCCCGCTGTACATCGAGCGCACTCAGACGATCGGCAAGAATTCGTTCACCGGGCGCGACGAGGTCGTCTCGGTCGAGTGCAAGGACGCGCCCGCCGGCACGTTCGACCTCCCGCAGGAGTACGTCGAGAAGCCCTTCGAGTTGATCGATGCGGCGATGAAGGTACGTCCGCCGGTCGAGGTCGAGATCATTCCGATCAAACCGACGCCTGAGAAACCACTCGAGAAACCACTCGAGAAACCGCCTGTGAAACCACCTGAAAAATCGGGTGAAACGCCTCCGCCTACACCTGTCCCGCCCAAGCGAGACTGACGGTCGGTCCTTCGATCGACGCGGCGATCTCCGTACAAAGTGGCGCTCCCATCTGCGCCACCCCCGGTCCCCTGGAGTTTCGTCATGGCCCGCCGCTCGAAACGTATTCGTCGCACGAGTGTTCCTGTCCGCGTCGTGAAGTCGAAAGAGGCGCGCCCGTCGCCGTGGAGACTGCGCGACGACGCGATCGAACGAGCGCTCGTCACCGGTGAATTCGCGCGCGAGCTCGAGGAATTGTTCGGGCCCGAGGAATACGCCGACTTGCGCGCGCTGGCGCTCACGGCAGAGAAGCGCGGACGACGCGGCGGTCCGAAAGTGCTGATTTTGCCGGGAATCATGGGCTCGCGGCTCGGCGAGCGCGTCAAAGTGCTCGGCTTGTTCCCAGCGGACGACGTGTATTGGGTCGATCCGCTCGACATCGTGCTCGGTCGCATCAAGCGGCTCGCCTTGGACGGCGGCTCACGTGGAATCAAACCGCTCGGCGTGTTGTCGATCGCATACGCGCGGCTGAAATTCAGGTTGCGGGCGGAAGGGTTCGACGCGGATTTCTATCCGTACGACTGGCGCCGCAGCATCGCCGACCTCGGCGCAGAATTGAAAGCGCATCTGGATCTCGAGACGGCGACGGTCTCGCTCGTCGCACACAGCATGGGCGGTTTGGTTTCGCGCGCGGCCGTGAAGCAGGGCGCACGCATCGATCGCTTGATCCAGTTGGGCTCGCCGAACTTCGGTTCGTACGCACCGTTACTAGCACTACGCGGCGTCGACGATTCGGTGAAGAAGCTGGCTGCGCTCGATTTCGCGCACGATCGTTCCGAGCTGATCAACCGTGTTTTCCGCGGGTTTCCAGGCCTGATCGAGCTCTTGCCGTCCTTGCCGAACGATCCGGGCAGCGTGTTCTTCGAAGGCGCGAGTTGGCCGACGGATGCTGCTCGACCGATGGATCGACGCTATCTCGCGCCGACGCCGGAGTTGCTCGCGACAAGCGGGCGTGTGCAGAGACACTTGGCAAGTTACGACGCGTCCCGTCACCGTTGGACGCTCGTCGCCGGCGTGAATCAGAAGACGGTCACCGGCGCCACGTTCGACAGAGCACGCGATGAAGTCGTGTTCGAGAGCACGTTCGAGGGCGACGGCACCGTGCCGTTGCGTTTCGCGCGCGTGCCCGCGATGCCCACGTACTTCGTCGAGGAGACGCACGGACAATTGTGCAATCACGCCGTCGTCGCGAAAGCCGTGGTGGACATCCTCGACCACGGCTCGACCGACCAGCTACCGACCGAGGCGCCGCCGCGGCGTCGTGCTGCACCCGAACACATCGGCGAGTCGGCTCTGCGCGCGATCGATCCGTTCGCGGACGCCGTTCCCATCGGGAGCGAGCGCGCACGGACGGATCGAAGAGCAGGAGTGCGCCGCCATCTGCGCAGCGCGGACTTGCGCAACGTGCTCGCCGGGTACGCTGGCCCGGGCTCGTCACGGCCGATGGCCGATCGCCCGCAATCGATCTCCACTCCTGAAAAGGAGCAGCATTTGTCGAGCGAAACGACTCCGTGGAAAAACCTCGTCGTCGGTCGCGCGCGACAACATCGCCTCGACATCCAGATCGCGAATTGCAGCATCACGCAAGTCAGCGCGCGCGCCTACGTCCTCGGGCTCTTCCGCGAAGTCACTCCGACCGGTGCAGCTTCCGCAATCGACGAAGCACTCGAAGGCGCCGTCACCGAGTTCACGCGTCGGCGCATGTTCTCGGGCGGCGTGGCCGAGATGTTCATGCTGCCGGCGAACCGCTCGCGTATGCGCACCGAAATGGTGCTCTTCGCCGGGCTCGGATTCTTCGACCAGTTCAACGACGAAGTGCAGCAGACGACCGCCGAGCACGTGATCCGCACATTCGTCCGCACGCACGTCGAAGATTTCGCGACGGTGCTCTTCGGCGGCGGATCGGGAACCAGTGTCGAACAGTTGCTCGTCAACCTGCTGAAGGGCTTCGTGCGCGGCAAGCTCGATGCGGACACGCAGAAGGATTTCCGTCGGGTCACGATCTGCGAGCTCGACAAAGCGCGCTACGTCCGCATTCGCGACGAGTTGTATCGCTTGGCCTCGACACCGCTCTTCGAGGACATCGAAGTGACGTTCACGGAACTGACGGAGATTCCGCGCGAGGAAGCGCGCGTCGAAGTGCCGATGGAACGTGCGCACGTCGCACGCTCTCCCGATCCCGTCTACTTGATCGTGCGCCGCGAACGCGAGCAAAAGGGCACAGTGGAGTTCGGTGCTTCTCTGCTCACAGCCGGCGCCAAAGCAGCCATCTTGAGCGCGACCAGTTCCGTGAAAACGAAACAGCTCGACGCACAACTCGCCAAGACGGCGCGCAACGGTTTCGATTCGGACGACGGACGTGCCCTCGGTGAATTCCTCGCCGATCACTTGCTCGACGATGCGATTCGCGACGTCTTGCCGCGCATGAAGGATCGTCACGTCGTCGTCGTGCACGACGGACCTGCGTCGCGCATCCCTTGGGAAACGTTGCGCATCGGCAGCTGGCAACCGGCGCTCGTCGGCGGCATGAGTCGGCGCTACATGGCCGAGAATTTGTCGGTTGCGAAGTACCTCGAACAACGTGAGCGAAGCACGCGGTTGCGCGCGCTTCTCGTCGTGAATCCGACGGAGGACCTCCCTGGCGCGCAGAAAGAAGGCAAGCGCATCGGTCGCATCCTGGGCGAACGCGCTGACGTCGAATTGAAGACGCTCGAGAAGGGTCGAGCGACGCGCCGAGCGCTGTTGAAGGAACTGTCGTCCGGCAAGTACGACTTGGTCCACTATGCTGGGCACGCCTTCTTCGACATCGGTGTGCCCGAACGATCGGGCCTCTTGTGCGCGGGCGAAGAAGTGCTGACAGGCACGGACCTGAGCCAACTCGGCAATTTGCCTCAGCTCGTGTTCTTCAATGCGTGCGAGTCGGGCCGGTTGCGCAAACGTGGCGCTCGGACTCGAGCTGCTGCGCAGAAATCGAAGTCGAAATCACTCGCACCGGGCGAGCGCGTTGCTCCGGCCGAAGCCTTCCTGCGCGGCGGAGTAGCCAATTTCCTCGGGACGTACTGGTCTGTCGGCGACGATTCGGCGGAAGCGTTCAGTTCGAATTTCTACAGCGCATTCCTCGCAGGCGAGACGATCGGTACAGCGATTCTCGCCGGCCGCAAGAGCGTGAACGCCGACGACTCCGTCGATTGGAGCGACTTCATCCACTATGGAGATCACACGTTTCGCATGTTCACGCCGCGTGAGTAGGCGCGAGCCCGAACGACCAGCGCACCGCGCATACCAACTTCAAGGCTTCTTGAACTTGTCGAAGAACGATCCACCCGGAGCACCGGTGTTCGCCGGCGCAGTCGGCGGCGTCGGTGTGCGCTGAGGCGCGGTAGCCGGAGCTCCGCGCTGCGGCAGCGCTGCGCGCGGACCACCTTCCGACTGTCCGCCAGGTCGCGGCGCGGTCGCTTGCGGAGAAGCGGTTTTCGCAGCAGGTGCAGCGTGACCGTGATCTTCGCCCTCCAGCGTCGGCACGTTGACCTTGATGTTCTCGGCCTGGCACTTCTTCAAGAAGTCGTCTTTGGCGATGCACTTCATGTAGGCCTCGGCCGGATCGACGATGCCGGCACGCACGTGCTCCATCAGCGCGTCGTTCAAGAGCTTCATGCCGAGCTTTCCGCCCATCTGCATCGTCGACGGGATCTGGTGCGTCTTGCCTTCGCGGATGTTCGACGCGACGGCCGAGTTCGCGACCAAGATCTCGAGTGCGGCGATGCGACCGGTCGGGAGCTTCTTGCACAGGGTCTGTGCGACGACGCCTTTGAGCGAGCTCGAGAGCATCGTGCGGATCTGTTCCTGACGCTCGGTCGGGAACTGATCGATGATGCGGTCGACGGTCGAAGCTGCGGTCGTCGTGTGCAGCGTGCCGAAAACCAAGTGGCCCGTTTCGGCCGTTTCGATGGCGATTTCGATCGTTTCGAGGTCGCGCATTTCACCGACGAGAACGATGTCCGGGTCCTCGCGCAAAGCAGCACGCAGTGCGCGCTTGAATGAATCGGTATGACGTTTGACCTCGCGCTGATTGATGAGGCACTTCTTCGTCTGATGCACGAACTCGATCGGATCTTCGATCGTCAGGATGTGATCGGTGCGCGTCGAGTTGATGTAGTCGACCATCGCCGCGAGCGTCGTCGACTTGCCCGAGCCCGTCGGACCGGTGACGAGCACGAGTCCTTTCGACAAGTGACACATGTCGAGAACGGCCTTGGGCAAGTTCAGTTGTTGCGCGCTCAACACGGTGCTCGGAATGAGGCGGAACACGCCGCCCGGACCGCGGTGATCGCAGAACAGGTTCGAGCGAAAGCGACCGAGCCCGACGATCTCGTACGCGAAGTCCGTGTCGTGCGTCGCTTCGTACTCCGTCTTGTTTCGATCGGGCGTGATCTCCATCAGGATCTGTGACATCTGCTCGGGCGTGATCGCCGGGCAGCCCTCGACCGGGAGGATGTCGCCGTGCAAACGGAACATCGGCGTGAGCGTCGAGGTCATGTGCAGGTCGGAAGCACCGGCTTGCACCATGCGTTGGAAGAGGGCGTCGATCCAGGCCATGGGTGAGAGCGTCTTTGGGGTCGTGGTGGAGGAAGTCTTTTCTTGTCGACGCTACGCCGAAGGGACTTGAGAACGCGGACGAACAGGCCCTGTTCTCGAAGCACGGACTTCGAGTCGCGCACTCGAACAGACAAAGTTCTTCCGCCCTCGCAGCGCCCGCGCGACGTTCCCGCGAATTCGATGTCCAAGCTGTCTGTCCCACTTGAAACGGCGGACATCGACGATTTCGGAGCCATACAGCACGCGCCTCTCAACGAAGGACACTTTGAATGGAAAGTACGCACTCACCGGCCTGAACACGCTCAACTCGATTGGGCGGACATTCTTCGCACCAAGAGCTTGATCACCTCGAGCGCATACCCCTTGGTGCAACTCGGTCGAGCGCGGTCGGTTCCACGATTCGGCCTCGAGCGCGGCGACCGAGTGTCGCGTCCGGTATAAAAACCGGCATGAGCACGACACGACGGCGCTTCGTCCAAACTTCTGCGGCGCTTGGCGCGCTCGCCATCATCGGTGCGTCGGCGCGAGCTGCTTCGGACGAGAAGTCCGAGCTCGGTGACAAGACTCCGACGAAAATGAGTCCGCGCGCATTCTCGATCTCGCTCGCCGAATGGTCGTACCACGACGCGTTGCAGAAAGGCCGCATGTTGCATGCGGACTTCGCGCGCGTCGCGAAAGAGACGCACGGCATCCACGCCGTCGAGTACGTGAACTCGTTCTTCAAGGACAAGGTCGGCGACGTCGAGTTCGTGAAGGACTTGAAGAAACGCGCGGACGACTTGTCGGTGAAAATCCTGCTCGTCATGTGCGATGGCGAAGGCGACCTCGGACACGCGGACAAAGCCAAGCGCGTCGAAGCCGTCGCGAACCACAGGAAGTGGCTCGAGGCCGCGCGCGAACTCGGTTGTCATTCGATCCGCGTGAACGCGTACGGATCGGGCACGCCTGACGAACACATGGCGCAGGCCGCCGACGGTTTGCGTGCGTTGTGCGTGCTCGCTGATCCGCTTGGACTGAACGTCATTGTCGAAAATCACGGCGGAATGTCGTCCAACGGTGCGTGGCTCGCCAGCGTGATGAAGCGGGCCGATCATCCGCGCATCGGCACGCTGCCGGACTTCGGCAACTTTTCGATCGGCGAAGGCAAGACGTACGACCGCTACCAGGGCGTAAGCGAGATGATGCCCTTCGCCAAAGCGGTCAGCGCGAAGAGTCACGAGTTCGACGAGAAGGGCGACGAGACGTCGACCGACTACGCGAAGATGATGCGCATCGTGCTCGACGCGGGGTACCGCGGCTACGTCGGCATCGAGTACGAAGGTTCGCGACTGTCGGAGAAAGACGGCGTCGACGCGACTAAGCGTCTGCTCGAGCGCGTGCGAGGCGACGTCCGTTGAGCTACTCCCGCACCCGTCGGTTGATCGCGTGATGCACGTGCTGCTGTCGTTTTCGTTCGTACTCGCGGCCGCGCAGGTGCCGCAAGAGGCTGCGAAACCCTTCGCTCCGACGATCGAGCCGGCATCGGACGAGCCCGCACTCGTGATGAAGGGCTTCAAGCTCGCCGAGGGCTTCACGATCGATTGTTTCGCGGCCGAACCGCGCCTCGCGCACCCGGTGTGTTTCTGGATCGCGCGCGACGGTGCGTGCTACGTCGCCGAGACGTTCCGTCACCACGCCGGCGTCACCGACATCCGCGATCACATGGATTGGCTCGACGACGACGTCGCGGCGCGATCGGTCGAGGATCGCGTGAAGATGTTCAAGAAGTTCCTTGGGCCTGACTTCGCGACCTTCGAGACCGAGCACGAGCGTGTGCGGCTCTTGCGCGACACCGACGGCGACGGGCGCATCGATTTCGACACGGTTTTCGCTGATGGATTCCACTTCGCGGCCGACGGCATCGCTGCTGGATTACTCGAGCACGAGGGCGACGTCTTCTACGCCTGCATCCCGAACATGTGGCGCTTGCGCGACATGGACAAGGACGGTGTTGCGGAGAAACACGACGTGCTCTCGACTGGTTGGGGCATCCGCGTCGCGCTGCTCGGCCACGACATGCACGGCTTGCAGATCGGCCCTGACGGCAAGCTCTACTGGAGCATCGGCGACCGCGGTTTCCGCGTCGAAACGCGCGAAGGCAACTTGCTCGACAGTCCCTTTACCGGCGCCGTGTTGCGCTCGAACCTCGACGGTTCGGAGCTCGAAGTGTTCGCAACCGGCTTGCGCAATCCGCAAGAGCTCGCGTTCGACGATTACGGCAATTTGTGGACGGGTGACAACAACTCCGACGGCGGTGACCGCGCGCGACTCGTACACGTCATCGAAGGTGGCGAGACGGGTTGGCGTCAGGCGTACCAGTGGTTGAACGATCCGGTGTTGCGGGGACCGTGGAACGACGAGCGCTTGTGGTTGCCGCACTTCGACGGTCAGGCTGCTTACATCGTGCCGCCGGTCGCGAACGTCGCGAACGGTCCGTCGGGACTCACGATCGATCCGGGCACGGGGATTTCGCGAGCCTACGCGGGGCGCTTGTTCTTGTGCGACTTCACGGGCAGCGAGGCGAGCGGCGTCTTGGCGCTCACGGTCGAACCGAAGGGCGCATCGTTCGCGCTGACGAAGAACGAGCACTTCATATGGGGCCCGCTCGCGACCGATTGCGACTTCGGGATGGACGGCGGCTTGTACGTCAGCGACTGGGTCGCGGGCTGGAACAAGACGGGAAAGGGCCGCATTTGGCGCATTTTCGAGGAGGATGTTGCAAAGAGCCCGATCGTCGCAAAGACGCGGACGATTCTGAAATCGGGTATGAAGCAGCGCAGTGAGCGCGAGCTCGCGTCGTTGCTCGGAGCGCCGGATCGCCGCGTGCGCATGGATGCCCAACTCGAACTCGGAGCGCGTTCGAGTGGAATCGACGAGTTCATTCGCGTTGCACGCGACGACACCCAACCGCTGTTCGCACGGATGCACGCGACGTGGGGACTGGAGCTCGTGCGCAGGCGAACAGAGGCCGCACTGCGCAGCACGCGTGACGACGATCCTGTGATCAGGACGCTGAGTGCTCTGCTCGCAGACCCGCTCCTCGAAGTGCGTGCGCAAGCTGCACGCGTCGCCGGCAACCTGCGACTCATGAGCTGCGTGGGCACGTTCATCGGCCTGCTGCGCGACCCGAGTCCGCGCGTGCGCATGTACGCAGCCTTCGGATTGGCTCGAACGCGGCGCGAGCGCGCAGTCGAACCGTTGCTCGCACTGATCCGCGAAACGGGCGAGAGCGATCCACACTTGCGACATGCGGCGACGTACGCGCTCGCCTACTGTGCGACACCGCAACTGTTGTCGTCGTTGCTCGAAGACAACTCGGTACACGTGCGCATCGCCGCAGTCGTCGCCTTGCGGCGTTCGTTCTCTCCGCTCGTCGCGCGCTTTCTCGACGACAAGGACTGGCGCGTGAAAGCCGAAGCTGCTCGCGCGATCTACGACGCGCCGATTCCCGATGCGCTCGGCAACTTGGCCACGATGATCGATCGCGCGGGTTTCGTCGCTGCCGACGTGCGCGTGCCGACGGCTGCCGATGTGAACGCGTTCCAAGCGGGCAACGGTTACGTGCGACGCGTCTTGGCCGCGAATTTCCGTGGCGGAGCGCCTGAGAACCGTGCGGCGCTGGCACGCTTCGCGGCGGATGCAACAGCGGCGGGCAGCGCACGCGCCGAAGCGCTCGACTACCTCACGCAGTGGACGAACCCGACCGGACGCGATCCGTTCTGCGGCGAGTGGATGCCGCTTCCGGCACGCGAGGTCGACGGAGTGCGCTCGGATGCGGCCGTGCTCGCGATGACGCTCGATGACGACGCACCCGACGCAGTGTTGCGCGCGTGGATGAGGCTCGTCGCGAGCACCGCACTCGTCGATGCGGCTCCACGCATCGTCGCGATCGCGCGCGATCCCGCTCGCGATGCCGCTGTGCGCGCCGCTGCGTTGAAAACCTTGAGCGCGTTGAAGGCGGACGGCGCACTCGCGGTCCTCAAGGACACTCTCTTCGATCCGGCACCCGCCGTGCGTGCAGCGTCGATCGCAGCGATTCGCGAACTTGCGCCGGATGAAGCTCTGCCGATCCTCGAGAAGGCGCTCACGGCTTCGATCGCGGAACGTCGTGTCGGCTACCAAGGTCTCGCGAAGTTACCGGGCGAGCACATCGACGCTCTCCTCGCGAGCGAGTTGGCTGCACTGGAACACGGTGAGCGTCCGCCGGCGATCGCGCTCGACCTCGTGTTCGCGGCCGAAGCTCGAGCAGCAGAGCCATTGAAGGCGGCCCTGTCGGCGCGCTCGGAAGTGCGCAAGTCGGACGAGAAAACGGCGCGCTACCTGGACTCTCTCTACGGCGGTGAGAGCGCGCGCGGACGCGAGATTTTCCGCTCGAAAGCGCAACTAGAGTGCCTGCGCTGTCACGTCGCCGAGAGCGAAGGCGGCGTCGTCGGACCGAGCCTGCAGGGCCTGTCGAAGCGCTCGACGCGCCAGACGATCCTCGAGTCGATCGTCGATCCGAATCGCGTGTTTGCGCAGGGATTTCAGGGCACCGTCGTGTTCCAGGTCACGGGTCCACCCGTCGAGGGCACGATCGTCGAGGACGTCGCCGATCACGTCACGTTGATGAAGAGCGATGGCACGCGTGTCACGATTCCGCGTGCAGACATCGAAGGCACGAAGGCGGGCATCTCGTCGATGCCGACCAACCTCCACGAGCATCTTTCGCGCGAGGAAATGCGCGACTTGATCGAGTACTTGGCGCAACTCTGAAAGGCTCACGATGAAGATCGATCGACGCGTCTTCTGCGGAACTTCGCTGGCTCTCGCCGCCGGATCGGCGCGTGCTGAACAACGACGTTTGACCGAACTCCCGGTCGTTCCCGCGCAGGTCGAAGACACGGCGAAGCTCGGTGTCACGCAGAACTTGCGCTACGCCGTGAACATCGAGATGTGGGACTTCGGCACGAACGATCCGGCCGTGCGCATCGCTCGCGCCGCGGATCTGGGCTTCAACGCGATCGAGATGTGGCCGTGGCGCGGCAAGGACATCGATGCGATCGATCGCGTGCGGCGCGAGCGCAACGTCGAGATCGTTCAGTTCACAGGTTGGGGCTTCACGCCTGGCTTGAACGACCCTGCGAATCACGACGCGTTCGTCGCCGAGATCACGGCGTCGTGCGAAACGGCCCAGAAATTAGGCACGAAAATGATGCTCGTCGTCGCGGGCAACGATCGCTTGGGTGTCAGCAAGGATGAGATGCACCAAGCCGTGATCGACGGATTGAAGCGCGCTGTTCCGATCGCGGACAAGTACGGCATCACGCTCATCCTCGAGCCGATGAACGTACGCGTCGATCACAAAGGTCACTGCTTGTACGGATCGCCCGATGCGATTCGCATCGTCAAGGCCGTCGATTCTCCGCGCGTGAAGTTGTGTTGGGACCTCTATCACATGCAGATCAGCGAAGGCGATCTGTGCGGTCGCATGAAGGAAGGCTTCGCGCACATCGCGTACTTCCAACTCGCCGATCATCCGGGCCGGCGCGATCCGAGCACGGGCGAAGTGAACTACCAACGCGTGATGAAGGAAGCGTTCCAGCTCGGCTACCGCGGCTACGTCGGCCTCGAGTTCACGCCGCGCGACAGCGAGCTCGAAGCAGCTCGACGCGTGGCCGCGATCGATCGCTTCTGAGCCATGACCAGCGCCGACCGAGCCCGCTTCTTGACGACGCGCTGGAGCATGGTCGTCGCCGCGGCGTCGCACGACGAGCCGAGTCGTCGTGCTGCGCTCGAGGAGCTGTGCTCGGCGTACTGGTATCCGCTCTACGCGTACGTGCGGCGATCGGGTTTCGACGCCCACTCCGCGGCCGACGTCACGCAGAATTTCTTCGCGCGGATCCTCGAGCGCGAAGATCTGCGCCGTGTCGATCGCGAGCGCGGCCGCTTTCGGGCGTTCCTGCTCACGGCCTTGAAGCATGCGCTGGTGAATCGACGCGAGAACGAGCGCACGCTGAAACGTGGCGGCGGACGAAACGCGTTTTCGATCGACGCGGATGAAGCCGAGACGCGCTTTCATCGCGAGCCGCGCGACGAGCGCACGCCGGAGTCCGCCTTCGAACGCGCGTGGGCCGAAGCCGTGATCGCTCGCGCTCTCGATCGCCTGCGCGACGAACAGGCGCGGATCGGCCGCGGAAACTTGTTCGACGATCTCGCGCCCGCGTTGGCCGCCGACGACGACGCACTCCCCTACGCGGAGATCGCAGCACAGAACGGCACGAGCGAGAACGCGGTCAAGGTTGCCGTGCATCGTCTGCGCAAGCGTCTCGGGGAACTGCTGCGCGACGAAGTCAGCGCGACGCTCGAGAATCCGGCCGAAGTCGAGCCGGAGATCCGCGAACTGTTCGCGGCGTTTGGGCGTCCGAGCCCGCCCGCGCCAGGCGAGACGTGAGCTCCGGTCCGCTTCGGATTCGGCGCTTTCGCCGGTAACCTTCGCGCGCGCCTCCTGCATGCCCACTCGGCCGGGCACAGATCCCACAGGAGGCCTCATGCAATCCGCTCACACTTGCTCCCGTTGTGGAACACCCTTCTCGGGCGTCGCGTCCTGCCCGCGCTGCGTGCTCGAGGTCTTGCTGAGCGCGCAGCCCGAAAATCGCGCCGAAGAGCCTCGAGCGAGCGCGTCCTCTGCGCGCCCCGAGCCACCCGCGCTCGACGAGATCGTGCGCAGCTTTCCCGAGTTCGACGGCTTCGAATTGCTCGGCCGCGGTGGCATGGGCGTCGTCTACAAGGCGCGCCAAAAAAAGCTCGAGCGGCAAGTCGCGCTGAAGATCCTGCCGCGCGAGTTCGGACTCGATCCGAAGTACCGCGAGCGCTTCTTGCGCGAAGCGCGCGCGCTGGCGCGACTGGTGCATCCGAACATCGTCGCGGTGCACGACTACGGCGAGAACGACGGATTGTGCTTCCTCGTTCTCGAACTCGTGGACGGGACGAACTTGCGCGACGTGCTGCGCCGTGGACCGCTTGCGCCTCACGAAGCGCTCGCCATCGTTCGCGCTCTGTGCGACGCACTGCAATACGCGCACGACGAAGGCATCGTGCACCGCGACATCAAGCCCGAGAACGTGCTCCTCGATCGCGCCGGGCGCGTGAAAGTGGCTGATTTCGGCTTGGCCAAGGTCACCGGTGTCGAGGGCGGCGTGCATCTGACGGCGGTCGACCAGGTCATGGGCACGCCGCACTACATGGCGCCCGAGCAGATGGAGCGTCCGCTTGACGTCGATCATCGTGCTGACTTGTTCGCGCTCGGCGTCGTGATGTACGAGATGCTGACCGGAACACTCCCGCGCGGGGCGTTCGCATTGCCGTCGCACACGCTGCACGTCGACGTGCGTCTCGACGAGGTGGTGTTGAAGGCGCTCGAGCGTGATCCGACACGGCGGTATCAGCAAGCCATCGAAGTGAAGACCGACGTCGACCAGATCGAGTCGAGCGCGCTGCGGTCGAACGCGGACGCGGCGTCGCAGAGCACTTCGAATCAGGCTTCGCACTCGGATACGGCGCGGGTGGCCGAGGCACGGACCTCGCGACGGAATTCTCTGCGCGGCGTGCGTGGAGTCGCGCTGTGCGCCGCTGCCTGGATCGTCGTGGCAGTCGCCTGGAACTTGGGCCCGTTCGCGTTGGGACTCTCCGTTCCGGCGTTCTTCGGCCTGGCCGTCGTGTTGCTGCGCGCCGAGGTCGCCTCACGACCGCGACTCGCGGCGGACGTCGCCGAGCACGGGACTCGGGGTTCGGCGGCGCGGGTCGCCGGGTCGATCGTGTTAGGCCTCGCGGCGGTCACGGCGTTGTTCGTCGGGCACGTCGCGGCGTGGGAACGAGGGACGCAGGCGTGGGCGCCGTCCGACCGCGACGCGGACGATCTGCACGGACGCATTCTCCCCGAGCCGACAGAGCCGCGGCCCTCCCCGGCGAGCGGCGAGACTTTCACGTCGACGACCACGACGCGCGTCAAGGCGTCGGGTCTGGATTCGAGTTCAACGACGCCGTTCTCGATTCCGCCGTGGGCTCTCGTCGTACTCGGCCTGCTCACGATCACGGCGGCTGCGTACGTCGCGATTCGGCCGCACGCACCAGAACTCCGTGCAGCGGCGTGGCAAATCGCAGGTCGCACGGCGGGCCAAATCTCTGCGGGACTCGCCTGCACGTGGATCGCCTGCAGTCTCGCCGTGCTGAACTCCGACGATCGGGTGCACGACATCCAGCTCGACCACACCTATGAATCGAGCCCGACCGATGTCGTGCAGCAGATCCGGAGCCACCTGCGTTCAGCGGATTTGCGCATCGACCTGGACGAAGAGATCGAAGTCGCGGACGAGCGCGGCCGCCACCTCTTCGACGCGCACGCATTTCGAGCGGCCGCAAGTTCGCCGTTGGATCGTTGGAAGCTCTCGCTCACCGGGCCGCGACGTGATACGCCGCAACTATGGGTGGTCGTCACTCCGGCTGCAGACGGACGGTCGACGTCGATTCGCGTGCGTGGAGGAAAGTACGTGATCGGCACTCCTCCGGCGGCAGCGGCCGCCAACGAGATGACCAGGATGCACCTCGAGCTCCGCTGAGCGGGTTCTGAGCGCCTGGAAGCGGCGGTCGCCTCATGATTCCTATGCGCGGGCCCATTTGCGCGGCCCGCGTCGGCGCCACGCCGATAGGCTTCTATCGGATTCCCGGCCCGAGTCGATCTCCGCCACACGCTTCGAGCACCAACATGCGCATCCTCTTCATCAGCGAATACTTGCCTCAGGAAATGCTCGGCGTCATGTGGGTGTCGCGCGCGCTGAAGGACGCGGGTCACGAGACGAAGGCGCTCTTCCTGCCCGATCGTCAGTGGATGAAGAAGGTCCAGGAATACAACCCCGACGTTCTCTGTTACTCGGTCACCACCGGGATGCACCTCTACCTCGCCGAGATCAACGCGAAGGTGAAGGCCGTGCTCCCGAACGCGGTCAGCATTTTCGGCGGTCCGCACGCGACGTTCAGCCCGGAGTTCGTAGAGACGCCCGGCATCGACGGCGTGTGTCGCGGTGAGGGCGAGCTCGCGATCGTCGAGCTCGTGAATCGTCTGCGCGACAAGCAGGACTGGTACGACGTCGAGAACTTCTGGTTCAAGCACCGCGAGACGGGCGAGATCATCAAGAACGGGATGCGCCCGCTCGTGCAGGATCTCGACAGCCTCGGCTTCCCCGATCGCGACGTGGTGTACGACGCTGGCGCGATCTACCGCGAAGCCGACCGCAAAGTGTTCGTGAGCCAGCGCGGCTGTCCCATGCCGTGTTCTTTCTGCTTCCATCACGCGATGAAGAAGAAGATCTACAACACGCGCAACGGTGAGTACGTGAGGAAGCGCTCGGTCACGCACTTGCTCGAAGAGATCAAGCAAGTCCGCGACAAATACAACCTGAAGTTCGTCCACTTCGTCGACGATATCTTCAACCTGCGCAACGACTGGCTCGACGAGTTCTGCGAGCGCTACCCGAAGGAGATCGGCATTCCCTTCGACGTGATTTTGATGGCCAACATGACCACCGAAGATCACATCAAGAAGTTGCGCTCGGCCGGATGTGTGTACGCGCGAATCGCGTTCGAAGCGGCCAGCGATCACATTCGCAACGCCGTTTTCCGCAAGCACACCACGCGTCAGCAGTTGATCGACGCGGCCGGTTGGATTCGCAAGCACGGCATCCGTCTCGGTTCGCTCAACATCCTCGGCGGTCCGGGTGGCACGATCGAAGACGAGCTCGACACGATCCGTCTGAACATCGAGGCCAAAGTCGATCACCCGATGGTGTCGCTGATGCAGCCGTACCCGATGTTCGACATCGAAGAGACGACGCGCGAAATGGGCTACGCGATCGCTTCTCTCGACGAATTCCCGGTCAACTTCCGCCGCACGGCGCCGGTCTTGTTCGAGAACAAGCACCAGATCGAGAACTTGCAGAAGCTCTTCCCGCTCACGGTGCGCAATCCGTGGCTGATGCGTTACGTGCCGACGTTGATCAAAGCCAAGTGGATGTACCGTCCGTACTTGGTCATCTTCATGCTGCACGCCGAGTACTTGGTCGCCGAGCAAGCGATGATCTACGCGAGTGCGCAAGGCTTGAAGGGCCCGCGCTATTGGACGTGGGTCGACTTCGTCTACCGCCTGTCCACGAAGGGCGTGTTCCGCACTTACCAAGTCCTGTTCGAGCGCTTCACGCGCGGTCGCGCCAAGAATTTCACCAGTCGCATTCAAGCCCGGTTGCAGATGGGTGACGAGCGCGTCGTGGCGCACATGGACTGATCAAGAGATCGAGGTGGCCGAGACCCATTCGGCTGAGGCCGCCTCGATTCTCAGCCGAATCAAGTTGGCTGGACTTGATTCGGCGGACATTGCGCCCGAATGCGGGCGTCAGCGCGTTCGACAGGTGTTCGAGCGCGTTTTCTCGAGCTGGGAGCGCTTCAGCTTCCCAGTTCGGATCTCTCACGGCGTTCGTAGCGCGGCGGTGCCAGCTCGCGGCCGTCTCGAGCGCTACCGAGTGCTTCGGTCTTCGTGGGTCATCGCCCTTGCTCCCACGCGCCGAAGCCGCCGATCAAGTCCTCCACGTTCGTGAAACCTTGCTGCATCAGCAGGCTTGCGGCGATCGAACTGCGGTAGCCGCCGGCGCAGTGGATCACGACGCGTTTCGTGCGGGAGATTTCCGCAGCACGCCGAGCGAGATCGGGCAGTGGCACCAGTTGGGCGCCGTCGATGTGGTTGGTGCTCCACTCGGAGTCGGCGCGCACGTCGAGCACGTGGGGCGGATCATTCGACGCGAGATCGCGCGCCAATTCATCCGCCGTCACACGACGGAACGAAGCCGAAAGATCGGGGCGAGTCGCGAACAGAGCTGCGCCGCCTTCCAAATAGCCCTGCACGAAATCGAAGCCGATACGGCCGAGACGAAGCGCCGCTTCACGTTCGCGACCTGCATTCGCGATCAGCCAGATCGGCTGCGTGCGATCGAGCAGCACGCCGGCCCACGACGCGTACTTGCCGCCCAGGCCGATGTTGATCGAACCGCTCAGATGTCCACGCGCAAAATCGTCGGGGTCGCGAACGTCGAGCACGGTTTCGCGACGGCCGAGTGCGCTCACGATGGTGTCGATTCCGACCGGCACCAACTCGCGCTCGAGCACCGCCGTCAACGTCGGTCGCGATTTGCGATTCATCTCTGCGTCGAATCCGAAGTACGACGGTTGCAGCGGTAGCTCGTTCGTCGATTCGCGCACGAACTCGCTCTTCGACATCCCGCGGAACGCCCAATTCGATTTGCGCTGAGCACCGATCGTCGACGAACGATCCTTCGACATGTTCTTCCCGCACATCGAACCTGCACCGTGCGCGGGCCACACTTCGACCTCGTCCGGGAGCGGCGCCAGTTTCGAGCGCACGGTCTCGTACATTCGCCCAGCCAATTCGCTCGCGCTCATTCCGGCCGACGCCATCAAATCCGGTCTGCCGACGTCGCCGACGAACAACGTGTCCCCTGTCAACGCCAACTTCGGCGTGTGCGCGTCGATCGCATCGTCGAACACGAGCAGCGTGATGCTCTCCGGCGTGTGACCCGGCGTTTCGAGCGCGCGCAGACGCAACTTGCCGAGCACGATCTGGTCGCCGTCGTTCAGCGGGCTGAAGGCGTACTCCGCTCGAGCTGCAGCACCCAAGTGAATGCGCGCTCCCGTTGCGGCGCTGAGCTCGATGTGCCCGGCGACGAAATCGGCGTGAAAGTGCGTCAGAATCACGTGCCGAATCGTCAGTCCGAGCGCGGCCGCATCCTTCAGGTATCCATCGACGTCGCGCTGCGGATCGACCACGACGGCGCTCTTCGTCGACTCGTCTCCGAGCAAATACGACGCGTGGGCCAGGCAATCGAGGTAGTAGGGTTTGAAGATCATCGCGCCCAGATCCTACCGCGGACGCGAATGTGCCGGGTTGAGCGCTACCGACACCAGAGCCGATGGTTAGGGTGAGCGTCCGCCCCCAAGTCCTCGCAGAGCTGGAACCACATGATTCGCGCCATTTCCATCGCCTTGTTGACCGCGCTGTTCGTGCAGCCCGGCGCCGCCGACATTCAATGGCAAACGTCGTTCGAGAAGACGCTCGAGAAAGCTGCGGCTGAGAAACGGGTCGTGTTCCTCGCGGTGAACATGGACGGCGAGAAGGCCAACGAGCGCATGCTCGAAAAGGTCTACACCGACAAGGAAGTCGTCGAACTCGCGAAGCTGACGCTGAACGTCGTCGCTTCGACGGGCGAGCATCCGGCCGACGACAAACCGTGCACGAAGTTCGGCGGGATGACGTGCCTGGATCACAAGAAGGTCGACGTCGCAGCGCGCACCGAAGTCTTGAAGACCGACGCGCTCGGCATGACCGTCGCGCCGCAGAACGTGTTCATCGGACCGGACGGCAAAGTGATCCTGTCGGTCCCCTACGAGATCAACGCGCACGAACTCGAATGGTGTTTCGTCACGGCGCTCACGAAGAACGACCCAGCGCTCAAACTCGCGATGCCGGCTGGGGCGAAGATGCCGCGTCGATTGGTTCTCGGCGGCGTCGACGATCCGAAGACTTCACCCGCGGGTGCGCTCGTCGCGCCGACGAAGAAGGAGTTGGCCGAGCTCATCAAGACCTTGCGCAAAGGCACTCTCGCGCAAGACGAGCGCGTCTTGGCGTTCGCACGTGTGTTGCTGTCCGACGATCCCGACGCGCTCGATTTCGTGCAAGACGAGATGCGCAGCGGCGGCGCCGGCGGTGGTCCGGGTGCGGGCGGCGGCGGTGGTGGCGGTGGTCGTGGCGGCGGTGGCATGGGCGGCCGCGGCGGCGGCGGAGTCGAGAAACACCGCCTGATCCTGCACACGATCGGTGCCATCTCGCCGGTCGGATACTGGAAGCTCACGGCGGATTCGCTCGAAGATCACGAAGCGACGATCCGCGCCGAAGCCGCGGTCGCGCTCGAACAATTGGCCGCGCCCGAGTCCACGAAAGTCCTGACGACGCTGCTCGCCAAAGAGGAAGACGCCTCCGTCGCGAAGGAAATGTTGCGCGCACTCGGTGCGACGGGCGCCGCCGATCCGAAAGTGCGCGCGTTCCTCGTCAAACAATCGCGCGCAGAGAAGAACGAGCTGTTGCGCATGAACGCGATCCTCGCGCTCGGTTCGTGCGATCAAGAAGCCGAAGTCAAAGACACGCTCAAGTCGCTCGTCGAAAAGGGCGCCGACAAAGAGAAGACAGCTGCCGTGTGCGCGATGGCGGTGACGCGCGATGCCGCGTGGATGCCCATCATCGAGGCGGCGACGAAAGACACGCAGGATGCGGCGCTCGCGAAGGCCGTGAAGGACGCGCTGACGGTGCTGAAGGGCGCCGAACTGCGCACGATTCGCGAATCGCTCTCGAAAATCGGGGGCGACAAGATCCAACGCGAGCGCTTGTTCGGCCGAGTTCAAGGCTGATCGCGCGTTCGTCGTTGCGTTGACGCTCGAAACCTGTTTCTCTCTGCACCTGACGGCGGTCGCATGAGGGCGATTCGCCGCTTCGAGGAGAGACTCATGCAAGATCGCGTCAAAGGTCCGGCCATCGCATTGATCATCGTCGGTGCGCTCGGTGGAGCGCTGCAGTTGTTCGGGCTCGTCGCGTCGGCGTCGATGGCGAGCATCTACCGAACGATGGGCTTGCCCGAAGAGCAGCTTCAACGACTCGAGGGTGCCGGGAGTTTGATCGTGACCATCGTCATGGGTGCACTCGGACTCGCAGGTTCCGCGTTCATCATTTTCGGCGGGCTGCAGATGATGAAGTTGCGCGGCTGGCCGATCGCGCTCATCGCGGCGATCTTGGCGATGATTCCGTGCTTCTCGAGCTGCGCTTGCTTCCTCGGAATCCCCGCGGGCATCTGGGCGATCGTCGTCTTGGCCAACCATCAAGTGAAGGCCGCGTTCCAGTCGAACAGCAACACTCCGATGTCGTGAGCTAGAACTCGAGCAACAACATTTCGAGCGACAGACCGGGCCCGACGGCGAGCAAGAAGGCGCGCGTGTCGGGCCGCACTTTTTCTGCGAGCGCCAGTTCGAGCACTGTCAGCACCGAAGCCGAACTCAAGTTGCCGTAGCGACGCAGTGACTCGCGCGAGAAGCGCGGCTCGCTCCTCGGCAGACCGGCGATCGCGGCGTACGCATCCATCACGCGTCGACCACCGGGATGAATCAGATGCAGACCGATGTCGGCGATCGAGAGGCCGTTTTTCCCGAGAAATTCGGCCTGAACGCTCGGCAGCGCCTCGACGAGCACGGACGGCAACTCGCGCGCGAGCACGATGCGCAGCCCGTGATCGCCGACGTCGAAACCCATCACCTGACTCGTCTCTGGGATCAGGTGCGAACCGACTGCGGTGATGCGCGGGCCGACGCCGTCCGGTGTCACGATCGCAGCCGCGGCACCGTCACCAAAGAGCACCGACGCGATCAGGTTCGTGCGCGATCGATCGCCGCGCACCAGCGAGAGCGAACATAGTTCGACTGCGACGACGAGCACGCGTTGACCTGTGCGTGAGAGACTCGCGGCCAGGCCGAGCGCGAGTGCGCCGGCTGCGCAGCCGCTCTCGGTGATCGGGATGCGACGCACATCGCTGCGCAATCCGAGCCGCGCGGACAACGCGACGTCGACTGCTGGAATGACGATGCCCGTGCACGACACGTCGATCACGACGTCGACTTCGTGCGCGCGCATTCCGGCGCGACCCAACGCCGCGAGCGATGCGCGCTCGCACAATTCGATCGCAGCTTCCCTGTACTGCGCGTTGCGCTCGGTGAACGTCGCCGGCGCGAGCACTTCGGGAATCGTCGTCGCGATGCGGCGCGAGTCGATGCCGCTCTTCGAGACGAGCGCGCTCACGAAGTCCGGATCCTCCAACGGAAACAGACGTGTGAGCGCATCGATCGCGACCGTGTTGTCGACGATCGTCTCGGGGAAGGCGCTCGCGACGGAGCGCAGGATGGGATCGCGCGACATGGGATGCCCCCCATCATGACCGTTCGGAGCCTGTTTTCTCGGCTATTTTCGCTGCGACATCGACTTGCATGCCGCGATCAGCCCGTCGACGTCGTCTGACGTGGTGTCGAACGAGCACATCCAACGCACGACCGAACGCTGTTCGTCCCACACGTAGAAGAACGAGCGCTCTTGCAGCGGCGCGATCCATTCCTTCGGCAGGATCGCGAAGACGCCGTTCGCGCACACTGGATAGGCGAGCTTCACGCCGTCGATCGTCGATACCCCGTCGCCTAGCCGTCGGGCCATCGCGTTCGCGCGCGACGCATTCGCTTTCCAGAGATCGCCCTCGAGCACGCGCGCCAGTTGTGCTGCGACGAAGCGCATCTTCGACGCGAGCTGCATGCCTTGTTTGCGCAGGAATTTGAACTCGTTGCCGATCGCGGGGTTGAAGAAGACGACGGCCTCTGCGCCCATCAAGCCGTTCTTCGTGCCGCCGAACGACAGCACGTCGACGCCGACGTCGGTCGTGATCGCGCGCAGCGGCACGTCGAGTGCAGCAGCGGCGTTGGCGATGCGCGCTCCGTCCATGTGCAAGTACATCGAGCGCGCGTGCGCGAACTCGGCGAGTGAGCGGATCTCGCGCGGCTCGTACACGCTGCCGACCTCGCTCGACTGCGTGATCGATACGACGCGCGGCTGCACATGATGCTGATCCCCCACGCCGTGGATGTGACTCGCGACGAGTTCCGGCGTGATTTTGCCGTCGTTCGTCGCAATCGAGATCAATTTGCAACCCGTATAGTGTTCAGGCGCTCCGCACTCGTCGACGTCGATGTGCGCACCTTCCGCGCACATGACGGCTTCGTGAGGACGCGCCAACGCTTGCAGCCCGAGCACGTTCGCTCCAGTGCCGCCGAAGACGCAGTGCGCACGCGCGAGAGGCCCGAAATGCTCGCGAAAACCTGCTTCCATCGCGTGCGTCACCGGATCGTCGCCGTACGCGCGCACGTGGCCGACGTTCGCAGCCGCTAGCGCATCGAAGATCGCGGGATGGACCGGAGCGTTGTTGTCGCTCGCGAAGTGGCGCGTCGAGTTCATCGCCTGAGTATGGCACACTCGAACTCGAGTTCGGAGCGCGCTCGCACCGCGCAGAGAGAGCAGACGATGTACGAAATTCGCATGCAACACCCGGCGAAAAACTCGCTCGGGAACGACTTGATGGGCTGGCTCGAGTTCGAATTGGAACGCGCCGGCAAAGAGCCCTTGCTCATCACCGGCACCGCCGATTCATTTTCGGCCGGCTTGAATTTGAAAGAGGTCGCGAGCATGGACGAGCGCAGCATGGAGGTGTTCCTGCGCCGCCTCGACGCTCTCGCCGCGCGTCTCTACCAGCATCCCGCGCCGACCGTGGCGTGCGTGAGCGGTCACGCGATCGCCGGCGGATGCGTGCTCATGATGTGCTGCGATTGGCGCGTCGCGCGGCGCGATCCGAAGATCAAGATCGGCGTCAACGAGGTCTCGATCGGAGCGTGTTTTCCGCCGGCGATCTTCGGCATCGTCCGCGCCCGACTCGCGCCGCATGTGCGCGAGCGCGTGATGCTCGGCGCAGGCCTCTCGAACGTCGACGAAGCTCTCGCGCTCGGCCTGATCGACGAGATCGCCGACGACGCCGAGGACGCGGCCAAGATGCGCATCGAGATCCTGTCGTCCTATCCGCGCGCTGCGTACGCGCTGACGAAGAGCGTGCTGCGTCAAGGAATCAGCGACGTCACGCCGGCCGCGCTCGAGCGATTCCGCAAGAAAGAGGTGCCGCTGTGGGCCTCGGCCGAGATGAAGGAGCGCGTTGCAGTCGTTCTCGGCAAGCGCTGACCGCGCCGAAACGTCAATTGCAACCTCTTGGCGCAACTCGTGCTGTGCCTGCTTTTCAGGCACTTTCGACGACCCCGCTGCGCTATTCACCACTCGCGAGGCCAGGATCTTGAACGCCATCCGACGGAAGCACTAGTTTCGCCTCACGGCGGCGGTCGGTGGAGCGCGCAGGGTTGTTCCCCACGCCAGCCTACGGAGATTTCACGGATCATGTTCAAGCACGTTCGCATCGTCCTCGCCGCTCTCGCCTTCGTTCCCCTAAGCGCGTGTCACATCGACGCTCAAGGACGCAAGCACGCCTTCGGCACGTTCTCGACGCTCGTCAGCGCGACACCCGATCAAGCGATCGCCGCGGCGCGCGAAGTCGCCCAGGAAATGAACCTCACCGAAGTCGTGTTCACGTCGAATGCGTCTGAGGGCAAGCTCATCGCGATGAGCCCCGACGAGCGCACCTACGAGTTCACGACGTTCGGCAAGGGCGACCGCGTGACCGATCTCGCCGTGCGCATCGGCACCACCGGCGACAAAGCGCAGAGCTTCCAGATCATCGACGCGATCAAGGGCAAGCTCTGATCCAGAGTGTCCCCTACGGGAAATTAGGCGCTTGAACCGCGCCGAGATTTTCGCGCGCGTCGAGGCGCATCAGGGTCCGTACGACATCGTCGTCATCGGCGGCGGTGCGACAGGCGTCGGCGTGGCGATCGATGCAGCCTCGCGCGGTTACGACGTGTTGCTCTTGGAGCAGCACGACTTTGGCAAGGGCACGTCGAGTCGCAGCACGAAATTGGTGCACGGCGGCGTGCGCTACCTCGAGCAAGGCAACGTCGCGCTCGTGATGGAGGCGCTGAAAGAGCGCGGGCTCCTGCGCCGCAACGCGCCGCACATCGTGCGCGACCTCGCGTTCATCGTTCCCAACTACGAGTGGTGGGAGGCGCCGTTCTACGGGCTCGGGTTGAAGATGTACAACCTGCTCGCGGGCAAGTACGGCTTCGGAAAGAGCGAGATCTTGTCGAAGGAGGAGACGCTCGCGCGACTGCCGACGCTCAAACGCGAGGGCTTGCGCGGAGGCGTCGTCTACTACGACGGCCAGTTCGACGACGCGCGCTTGCTCGTCAACATGGTGACGACTGCGCACGAGCAAGGGGCTGCTGTGCTGAACTACGCGCGCGTCGTCTCGCTCGCGAAGAACAACGACGGATTGGTCGACGGCGTGACCTTCACCGACGTCGAAACAGGCCGAAATCACAGCGTGAAAGCGCGTGTCGTCGTCAACGCGACGGGTGCTTTTTCCGACGAAGTGCGCCGACTCGCCGACGCGAGCGCGAAATCGATGATCGCTCCGAGCCAAGGCATTCATCTCGTGTTCGATCGCTCGTTCCTGCCCGGCGACGCGGCGATCATGGTGCCGCACACGAGCGACGGACGCGTCTTGTTCGCCATCCCCTGGCACGATCACACATTGGTCGGCACGACGGACACACTGATCGATTCGGTCACGCTCGAGCCGCGAGCATTCGAGCACGAGATCGAATTCATCCTCTCGACTGCTGCGGGATACTTGGCGAAGGCGCCGACGCGTGCCGACGTGTTGTCGATGTTCGTCGGCATCCGGCCGCTCGTGAAACACGGCGAAGGCAAGTCGACGAGCGCTCTGTCGCGCGATCACAATTCGCACATCGACGAGAACGGCATGCTGACGATCACGGGCGGCAAGTGGACCACGTACCGCAACATGGCGCAGGGTTGCGTCGACCAAGCGGCGACTCTCGCGCAATTGCCGGACGTCGAGTGCAAGACGCGCGCACTCAACATCCACGGTTGGCATCCGAGGCCCGAGAAATTTGGCGCGTTGGCGGTGTACGGAACGGATGCGACTGCGATCCAGGAAATCGCTCGTCGTGAGCCTGCTCTCGCGTCGAAACTGCACCCGCGACTCGACACGATCGGCGCTGAAATCGTGTGGCACGCGCGAGCCGAGATGGCTCGTTCGCTCGAGGACGTCTTGGCGCGACGCTCGCGAGCGCTGTTCCTCGACGCGCGCGCAGCGATCGAATCCGCGCCTCTCGCCGCCGACATCTTGGCGCGCGAACTCGGCCGCGACCGAGCGTGGCGCGAGGCGCAAATCGGCGCCTTCCGAACACTCGCACAGTCCTATTTGCCTGGTGTTTGAGCACTTTCAAGCCGCGTGAGCGACCTCGCCGCAACCGATCTAGCGCTGGTGATGAGCGGCGGCGGAGCACGCGCTGCGTACCAAGTCGGCTGCCTGCGCGCGATCGCGCGACGCTTGCCGCAGTTGCGCATCCCGCTCTTGACAGGCGTTTCAGCCGGCGCGATCAACGCGGGGTTCTTGGCGTCGCGCGGAGGCACGCTCGCCGATCGACTGCCCGAATTGGTCGAGCTGTGGAGCACGCTCGAGCCGGACCGCGTGTTCCGCGTGGGATCGTTCTCGCTCGCGAGCAACGTGCTGCGCACAGGATTGAAGCTCGTTTCGGGCGGTCTGATTTCGGCCCCGCGCACGCAAGCCTTCGTCGACACGAAACCGCTGCGCGAGTTGTTGCGCGAGCGCATCGGCGAAGAATCTGGGCGCTTGCGCGGCATCGCGGCGAACTTGGATCGCGGTGAATTGCGCGCGCTCGCCATCACGACGTCCAGCTATTCGACGGGCCAATCGATCACGTGGGTCGAGGGTCGCGGGTTCGAGCAATGGGAACGCGCGCACAGGAAGAGCGAGCAGTGCGAACTCACGATCGAACACATCATGGCTTCGTCGTCGTTGCCCGTGTTCTTCCCGGCGATCCGACTCGGCGGCAATTGGTACGGCGACGGCGGCATCCGGTTGACGGCCCCCCTGTCGCCTGCTGTGCACATGGGCGCGTCCAAGATCCTCGCCATCTCGACGCGGTACGCACGCACTCGTGCCGAAGCAGACCGTCCCGCGATCGTCGACTATCCGCCGCCTGCACAGATAGTCGGAGCCGTGTTCAACGCCATTTTCCTGGACCTTTTCGATGCCGACGCGCTTACGCTCGATCGCGTCAATCGCATGATCGACCTGCTTCCGCCCGAGCGGCGCGGCTCGATGCGCAAGGTCGATCTGTTCGTCATGCGGCCGTCGGTCGACCTCGGTCGACTCGCGAACGAGTACGAAGCGCGTTTGCCTCACGCGTTTCGCTTCCTGACGCGCGGACTCGGAACGCGCGAGACGAAGTCGAACGACTTGTTGTCGCTCGTGATGTTCCAGAGTGACTACCTGTCACGTCTCCTCGACATCGGTGATCGCGACGCAGAAGCACGAATCGGCGACATCGAACGGTTCTTGTCGAGCTGAGCCGGGGTATTCTGTGCGCCCACATCGGGACACGGAGTACTCATGACGACTATCATCGGGATCGCTTCGATCTGCGCGCTCACCTTCGCGCCGATCGCATCCGGGCAAGAACGAGCTCGCCTACGCAATCTGGATCAACGCGATCTACAGCTCGAGATGACGCGCCTCGCGACAGAACATCCAACGTTGGTGACCGTCATTCCGGTCGGTGAATCACGTGGAAAAAGGCGCATCGAAGCGCTGCGCGTCGCGGGCGGCGAATTGTCGGTGGGTCGACCCGCGCTCCTGATCGTCGCGAACATCGACGGTCCGCTCGTGTGGACGAGTGCGCTCGCGCTGGATCACGTGCGCGAACTCACGTCGCGCTACTCCACCGATGCGCGCGTCAAGGCGCTGCTCGACACGACGACTCTGTACGTCATCCCGCGTGTCGACGCGGATGCTGCGGAAGCGCGTTTCGCGACGCCGCTCTACGAGGAGACGGCGAGCGGTCCCGGCATCGACGACGATCGCGATGGACGCCAGGGCGAGGATCCGCCGTCGGACGTCGATGATGACGGGAAGATCGCGTGGATGCGCGTACCGGATCCGCTGGGCGAATGGATGGTCGATCCGCTCGACGCGCGAGTCTCGATCAAAGCCGACCGCGCGAAGGGTCAGCGCGGCGCGTTCAAGTTGGTGCGCGAAGGTCGCGATGGCGACAAAGACGGGACGGCGTCCGAAGATCGGCCATTCGACACGGTGCTCAATCGCAATTTTCCGCAGGGTTGGATCGAGCATGGAGCGAATTCCGGTCGATTCGCCACGGACGAACCCGGTGCACGAGCGCTGTGCGATTTCGTTCTCCTGCACAAGGACATCACGCTCGTCCTGACCTACGGCGCGCTCGACAACGTCGTCGACAAACCGAAAACAGAAGGCAAAACACCGCGACTTTCGACGAACCCGGCCGAGGGCATCCCCGAAGGCGACGCCCTCGTGCTGGCCGAATTGGGCAAGCGCTTCACAGCCGTCGGCCGCGCGGTGAAGGGCGACGGCAAAGACGCCGGCACGTTTCAAGCGTGGGCACAAGCGCAACGCGGATTGTGGACGGTGAACGTGAATCCGTGGTCGATGCCGCTCGACGAGGCAGCGCCCAAGAAGGACGGCGACAGTACGACGACTCCGAAGAAGGACGGCGAAAGCAATACGCCGGCGAAGAAGGAGGGCGACACGGCACCAACTCTCGAGAAAGAGGGCGACACCGCGGCTCCGAGGAAAAAAGGCGACGACAAGGAAACGCCGTCGGACGACTCGAAGCGGCTGCGTTGGATCGACGCCAAGGACGAATCAGCCCGCTTCATCGCATGGAAGAAGTTCGCGCACCCCGAACTCGGGGAAGTCGAAATCGGCGGATTCGCGCCGTACGCGACAGTCGAACCGCCCGACGCGGACCGCGCTGAAATCGCGTCGAAGAACACGGAGGCTGTCCTCCAACTCGCCGAATCGTTGCCGCGCGCGCGTCTCGTCGACGTGACGGCGACCGACCTGGGCGCAGGGTTGTGGCAGATCGAGGGCGCGCTCGCGAATGACTCGATGCTGCCCTACGCGAGTGCTCTCGCTGTGCGCACAGAAGGTGTCCGCCCTGTGCGCGTCGCGCTCGCACTGCCGAACGGTGCGACGCTTCTCGCTGGAAACAAACAGGAACTCGTGCGCGACCTGCCCGGCAGCGGCGGACGGAAAGAGTTCCGCTGGATCGTGCGCGGTGCGGCGCCGTCCGCATTGACGGTATCGATCGACAGCGACGGCATGGGTGCGGCGAGCGTGATCCCGGAGGTGAAGTGATGTTCTCGATCATTGCATTGGCGTTGTGCGCGGCCCAGCAAACCACTGCACAATCAGGTTTTCCCGGCACACCTATCGGTCATGTGCCCAAGGTCGAGATCGCCTGGAATCGGTTGTACGAATTGCGCGAGCTCTACGCACATTTCGATCGGCTGGCGGCGGCCTATCCCACGTTCGTCGAGGCGTCGGTGATCGGTCACACGACCGAGAATCGCGAGTTGCGTGTCTACACGCTCAACGATCCCGCGACCGGCGTCGACACGGAAAAGCCCGCCATGTGGATCGACGGCAACGTGCACGGCAACGAAGTGCAGGCGGGAGAAGCCGTGCTCTACACGCTGTGGTACTTGCTCGAGAATCGTTCGACGAATGCCGAGATCGAGAAGCTCGTGGCAGGGTCTGCTTTCTATTTCTGCCCGTCGCAAAACCCCGATGGACGTGCACACTGGTTCGAGAAGGCGCACGACTCGTCGAGTTCGCGCACGGGCGTGCAGCCCTGGGACGACGACGGCGACGGACGCTTCGACGAGGATTCTGCGAACGATCTCGACGGCAACGGCATGATCACGCAGATGCGCAAGTTCGTGCCGGGGCAAGGCACGCATCGCCAAGATCCCGATGATCCGCGCATCCTGACGCCGGTTCCGCCGAACGAAGAGGGCCGCAAAGGCGATTGGATCATGCTCGGAGAAGAGGGCTTCGACGACGATGGCGACGGTCGAATCAACGAGGACGAAGTGGGCGGTTATGACATGAATCGCGCGTGGCCATCCATGTGGCAGCCGGGTCACGTGCAATTCGGTGCCGGGCCTTACCCACTTTATTGGCCGGAGACTCGCAGCGTCGCTTCATTCGTGTTGGCGCATCCGAACATCGCTGCGCTGCAGAGCTTCCACAACGCCGGAGGCATGATCTTGCGCGGCCCGGGCGCGGAATCGTACGGCGAGTACGAACGCGAGGACGTGCGCGTCTTCGACGAACTCGGCAAGGCCGGCGAGAAGATGCTCCCCTTCTACCGCTACATGGTCATTTGGAAGGACCTCTACACCGTTTACGGTGGTTTCGCGACATGGGGTTACGAGGGCTTGGGCATCATCTCGTTCACCAACGAATTGTGGAACAGCGAACAACAATGGGGCGACGGCAAGAACAAGCCTGACCCGAAAGAGCGTTGGTTCTTCGACGACAAGCTGCTCTCAGGTGCCGGCTTCGTCGACTGGCACGCGTACGATCACCCGTTCTACGGCAAGGTCGAGATCGGCGGATTCCGCAAGGACTACGGTCGCGTGCCTCCGACGTTCATGATCGAGGAGATGCTGCATCGCAACGCGATGTTCAACATCAGTCACGCCAAAGCCATGCCGCTCGTCTCGATCACCGAATCGACGACGACCGATCTGGGAGACGGTTTGCTCGCAGTCGACGTCGTCTTCCGCAACATGCACGCGATTCCCACGCGCACCGCTCACGCCGCCAAGCAGAAAATCGGCATGCCGGACACGTTCACGATCTCGGGCGCGGACGTCGAAGTCCTGGCCGGCGGATTCCGCACGGATCGTTGGCGTCCGGAACGCATTCAGCTCGCCGAGCGCGAGCCCGCGCGCCTCTTGCGCGACAGTGGGATCGGAAGTCGCGAAGAAGTTCGCGTGCGCTGGTTCGTGCGCGGCAAGGGTGATCGTGCGCTCGTCTCTTGGCAAGGCGAGAAAGCGCGCGACAGGAGTCTGGAGATCAAGTTGCGTTGAGCAGCATCGCTGCAACGATCGACGCAGTTCGCTCCGTCACGCTCCTAGGATGGCTGCGCGCCAGCCCTCGAGCTCCGCTGTGATCGCGAGACCAGTGATCTTCTTCAGTGCCTTCTCCGCTTCGGCACGGACCGCGTCGTCGCCGAACTCGAGACGTTCGAGGAGCGGTGTCAGACCGCGCCCGGAACCGAACAATCCCAAGGCGATGCACGCCTGACGCTGCAGCTCCGCATCGGCTTGGACGATCAACGGCGAGATTGCCTCAGCGGCTTGATGGCGGAACAGACGGTGTCCGGCGAATTCGCGAATGGCGTCGGCGACGCGCGTCACGTCGTTCGACGCGATCTCCTCGAGCAAACGCTGATGGTGTGTCTCGAACCACTCGAGTTCGCGCTCTCGCCACGCATTCCAGGGCTTCGAATCGCGCCCCAACGCAAGACCCGTCAACGTCGTCAGGCATTTCTCGGCAGTCTGAATGGTGAGCGCATTGCGACTGTCGAGCATCGCGATGATCGGGCCCAAGCTGTCCTCGTCACCGAGTTTCGCCAAGGCTTGCGCGGCGCAGCGTCGCACGCCGGGATCGGTGCTCTCGCAATAGGAGCGCAGTCTAGAGATCTCTCCAGTCGATCCACTCGTGTCGCCGCGATCGCCGAACTTCGCGAGTTCGGTCATGATGCACAGGTCGAGATCTCGATCGCGTCCGACCGCGCGCAGGAGTAGCGGAACAGCCGACGGTTTCTGCGGACTTGCGATGGCCCGCGCGAACACGGGAGCGACACGGACCTCGGCACGCGCAAGTGCTTCACCCAGCCGTTTGACGTGCTTCGGATCCTCGTTCGCGATCGCAACGAGGCTCTCTTCGAAGATATTGACGACGTACGGTCGTTGCCATTGAATGCCGTCGAGCGTCGGCGCCAACGATTCGATCGCCAGGATGGCGTTCAGTCCGCCGATCCTGCCCAAGACTCGCGCGGTGAACAACGTGCGATCGACGCTCGGCTGCTCGGCTGCGCGCGAGCGAATCGCGGCGACGACATCGGCGTTCGACAAGCGCTTGAGTGCGTTGACGAGAATGTCCTGTCGACGATCGATCATCCAAGGATGGACAGCGTGTGTGAAGTCGGGCTCGGGTTCGTCGCCGAACAGAATGGCGACGGTCGGGTCGAGTCCGCTCGCACCCAGCGCAGCGATCGACGTGGCGATACGATCGAGGTCTGGATCCGTCTCACCGCGCGGCGGCAAGAGAATCGACCAGAGTGTGCTCGTCACGTCTCCGCGGGCGACAAGTTCGCAACTCATGGGCGGTTGGAAGGCACTCACGCTCGCCGGGCAAGACACGGCGAGCGCGAGGAGTGAGATGATCCGGAAGCTGGGCTGAACTCTTCGATTCACGGCAGCGAAACCTCGCGCCAACTGGCGACGAGGAAATTGGTCTCGCCTCCAGTGACTCTGGGAATTCCGGGCAGGGACAGATCGCCGTCCCAAATCCGCGCGTCGAAATTCACGGTCAGCTTCGAGTGCTGACTCCCGAAGTCGCGATTGATCTTCACTTGATTGCCGGCCGTCATGTTGCCGTGAACCGTGACTCTCGCCGATCCTGTCGCTGACAGGTTCGTGTCGAGGAAATTGTTCTCTGCATACATGAACGCATCCATGTACTCGAGGGTGCCGAAGGTCGGATCACCGAAGTAGATGTTGCCGCTGTCGCTGACGCTCGAGTCCTTCATCGCGATCAAGGCCAGACCGGACTGACCCGCGTTCTGATAGAAGATGTTGTCCGAGATGTAGATGTTGCCGCGTACGACGAAGGTGACCTTGATCGGCGTGTTGGACGAATTCCACAGTGTGAACGAGAACGCCTTGGTGTTGTGGACCCACAAATTGCCGTCGATGTAATAGAGCATCTCGTTGGCGTTCGATCCCGGCTCACCACCTACACCGGCGATCGTGATGTGCGCTCCGGCACTGGGCGTGATGGCATTGCTCGTGCTGATCGGCTCGTAAACGTCTTCGAGAAAGTAATCGTCCTTGACCGTCGATCCCGTATTGGCGGAACGATCGTTAGGGTTCTTGCGGAAGATGTGAGCCGGATTCGATTCGGGCAGTTGCCACGCCTTACCGCCATAGCTCGAGTTGTTCTTGTAGGTCGCCGACGCGAACTGGGCAGCGACGTTGATGTTGTTGTTGACGGGATAATTCATCCCAGCCAAGTCGGGAACCGGCTGATTGACACCGGCCTCTCCGGTGACTCCGCTCAGTGTGCCGGTCGCGCGGACCTCGCCGTTCAGCGCTGCCGAGCCGGTACGCAAGATGTTCCCGCCGCTGTACACGTTGCCGTTGACTGCGTCGCCCTGCGAGCCGTTGCCGCCGAACTTCATCGTGTAGGCGGGATCGCCGCTCGTGTTCCCTGCGAAGAGCGCGCTCGAGTAGATGTCCTCGCCTTGCTGGACGAGGACGGCCTCCAGACCTCGGACTTCGCGCTGACTCGTCCCCCACACCGTGAGTGTGAAAGTATCGTCGCCGTTGTCGATGCTCGTCCCCCAATAGCTGCCATTCGAGAAGGCGATTGGATTCGCAGCATCACCTAAGTCGACAGGCGTGCCGCTGCGCACGGCGTCGATGGCGCTGTTCAAGCCCGCCTCGGCGACGTAGAGAGCCTGCATGTTCTCAGTCGTCGATCTGTGTTCTTTTTGTGTGCTGCTGCTGACGGACATGAGCGCCGCAGCCATTCCCGCACAGACCATGGTTGCGATGAGAGCGATCAATAGCGCTCCGCCGTGTTTCCTGCGATCACGTGTGATGATGAGTTTCATTGACATTCCTCCAAGTCGGTTCGCAACTCAGTTGCGCATGTGCACCGAAGTCTCCATGGTGCAATTCACGAGATTGTTCTTCGGGTCGCGCGCCTGCAGCGTCAGTCGCAAGCGCAACGTGTTCGTGCCGTCGGCGACGATCGAGAAACCTGTCTCGTCGATCACGCCGTTCGCGTTGTCGTCGGCCATGTTCGCAGTTTCGCCGGCGAGTAGTTCGGCGACGTTCGTCAGGATGACGCTGCGCACTTCGTCGGCTTGGCCGAGGTTCCTGACCAACACGATCTGATGCTCGTCGACGAGACCGTCCGTGTCGTTGTCGACGCCGTCGTCCGCATCGGCAGGATCGCTCTCGAAGCGGATGGCCGTCATCGTGCTCCACTGCTGAACTCCGGCACCGTACCCGACGCACGTTCGGAACTGGACCGACGAAACACCGAGCGGATTGTTGGGGTTCGGCGTCAGCGTGGTCGCGACGCACGGCGTCAATTCGGATGCGAGGCGCTCGAGCACGCGGCGCGTCTTGCCTTCCAAGGTGGCTTCTTGGATGCCTTGGCGGTACGCGTCGCGCCCGGCGATGCTCACCATTCCGATCGCTCCGAGGATGAGCGACAGAACGGTGAAGGCGATCACGAGCTCGACGAGCGTGAATCCGCGACGATGACTGTGCGTGGGACGTTTCATGTTCATCGTGCGGTCAGCAGGGTTTCGACGACGATCGATCGCGGCCCGGTTGCGCCGCGCCACTGCACGCGCACGCGCACCGGCAAGACGCGATAGTCACCGGCGTGATCGACGGCGTCGGGCGGGAGTCCGTCTCCATTCAAATCGCGCGGCATCCCGAGCGCAGGGTCGTTCACGTCTTCGCGCAACTGCTGCGTCGCACCGATCGTGACGGTCGGAAAAATGATCTCGCCCGGGCGACCGTCGACGTCCGTCGCCAGCGGGTCGAGCCCGAACGCGTCGAAGTTCGCGCCAGGCGCGGTTCCGGGGCCGGTCGGATCATCGGCGGCGTTCGCATTGAACGATGCAAAGGTCGATGCGAAGTCGACACTCTGCAGGCGCTCGACGGCGCGTCGAGCGTAGGTCTGCGCGAGGGCGGTCTCGTTGTTGACGCGATTGAGCGCCATCGACGCGATGATCGAGCTCATGAGCCCCCCGGCAGCGATCGTGAGCACGGCCGAAGCCATCGCCACTTCCGCGAGCGTGAAGCCGCCGCGCTTCGAAATGCGCGTGTGCAGCGTGTGCTGTTCCGCGAGTTCGTCGTTGTCTGCCTTGTTTTCCATGGCTCTGCGCGTGGTTCTGGATCGAGCGAGTTCTCTCGTGTGATCGCAGCTCGAGGCGATCGCGACGAAGAGCGTGATTCGAGCCAGGTGTCCCCACACCCACTCGTCACGCTTCCGTTCATCGGAGCCGGAGAGGTCCGAACTCGAATGCAATTTCCTTAGATCTTCTGCCTGTAAGGGCCTCGAAATGCCCTTCGAGGTCGGAAGACTTTTCCGAGCGCTACTGCGCGCGCATTTCGATCGGGAAGAGAGGGACCAACGCACCCACTGCGCGGTCGCGGGGGTAGCGCACACTCTCCAGGAACAAGCCGGATGCGGGAGCCGTTGATTCGCGCACGATCTTCTCGAAGGCAGTGTGATCGGCGCCGAGTTCTGCATCGATCGTGGCGCGGAACTGCGACACATCCAGCTCGTGTCTGCCGACGAGAACGATCGCGCCGGTCAAGCGCCGCACCATGCGCCACAAGAAGTGCGACGCTTCGAAACGCAGCAGGATCATCGAGTCACTCTTCGCGAGCTCGACCTGGTCCATGCGCACGCTCGTGCTCGTCTGATCCTTGGCGCGATCGCAAAACAGCGCGAAATCGTGTTCACCGACGCACATCGCGCACGCTGCACGCATGAGATCGGTGTCCAGTGCGTCCTCGATCCACCACACATGTCGCTTGGCGAACGCGGTGCGCCGCTCGGCGATCTGGTAGACGTACGAACGCGAGATCGCGTGATGTCGAGCGTGAAAGCGCGCGTCCGCCACGTCCACGGAGAGCACGTTGACGTCCGCCGGCAGGTTCGCGTTGACGTCGCGCATCAAGCGGCTTGGATCGATCGCTGTTTCGAGTCGAACGTGCGCGACTTGAGCGACCGCGTGCACGCCGGCATCGGTGCGGCCAGCGCCACCGATCTCGACGACGCGTGCTTCGGCATTCTGCAGCGCGCGCCTCAACTCGCCGGCAACGGTCAGCGCGTTCTTCTGCTCCTGCCAACCGCTGTAGCGCGTTCCGGCGTACTCGATCACGAATTTGTAGGTGTGCATCGTGCGCTCAGAACACGCAGGACCAGGCGAAAAACACCGTGAAATCCGGCCCTGATTCGGACACCAGGTCTTCCGTCAGTCCGAACGAGAAGCGTCGCTCCGTCTGCGGATCGTCGAACACGAAACCCACGTCGAAATCGAGCACGCGACCGTTCACTTCTTCGATCGTGATGTCTCGAGTCGCCGCTGTGCTCGCGCGCAGTCCGGTGACGATCGAGACCCACTCGTTCCAACGGCACTCCAATCCGGCGTGGTAGTAGCGCTGTTCGTCGATCTCGACGTCGCTGCGCGCGAACGCGTCCGGCGTCGCGGCGTCGACGAAGTACGCACCGAGTCCAAGGGTGAATCGATCGATCGACTTCTCGACCAGCGCGCCGCCGCCCCAGTCGATTCCGCCGTTGCCGAATCCCCGCGATTGAGATCCGCTCGGCAATTCGAGGCCGCCGCGCAAGTCGATCGACACGCCGGCGTTCTCTTCGTCGATCAGGCGCTGCGTCACGACGATCGGAACATCGCCCAGCTCGACACGATCAGGATCCATGTCGAACACGCGGCGGCCGTCTTTTTCGGCGTACATCGCGAACCCGCCCTTGTCGCGCTTGCCGCGACCGCCATTCGGAAAGCCGAGCGCGTCGTGCCAGATCTCGATGAAGGAGTCGAGGAAACCGCTCGACGCGTACGCGATCGGAACTTCGAACTCGACATCGGTCGTCGGCGACACACCTGTCGTGAACGAAAGGCCCGTGCGCGACAACTCGCCGTCGAAGAGCACGGTCGAACTGCCGTCGGTGCCGTCTTCGAACATGCTGCTGTACGCAGTCGCGAACTCGAATCGCAAGCGCCCGACCGGCGTCGTCGCTGCCTTGCGCGGGCGGAACTGCATGAGGTTCGCCGCGATCGGTCCGTTCGTCTTGAGGGCCAACGGACCGCGAACGACGCGTGCCGGATCGGCCGTCGGGACGAACACCGCGCAACCGGCATGGACGAAGCACGTCGTGGCGAGGATCAGGGCGGAAACGACGCGCATGGGCGGGGAGAGTAGACACGCTCCCGGGCCGCGTTGGAACCGGAGCGCCGCCTACTTTTCGGCGCTCGACCGCCTCATGTCCGCCGAATCAAGTGGCTCCGCAGCAGGCTCGAAACGCGTAACCCTCCCGAAAAAGCCCAGGATCCCCTGGCGCTTCAACTACCCTAGTAGTAGTTCTGGTGCATGCGTAGCGAAGAAGCCGCGTGGCTCTCGATCAAGCAACCGGTTCGGAGAACAGTCATGGGCGGCCCCCACCACTTGGGTGATCTTCAGTACGCGATCATGCGCGTGCTCTGGGACGAAGGCGAAGCGACGGTCTCGCGCGTGCAAGAGCGACTCTCGAGCGGCGAGGAACGCGATCGCGCGCTCACGACGGTCGCGACGATGCTCACGAAGATGGAGAAGAAGGGCGTCGTCGCACACAAGAACGTCGGACGTCAATTCGTCTACCGCGCCCTGATCGAAGAGAAATCGATCCATCGCTCGATGGTGCACGAGCTGACGCAGCGCCTGTTCCGCGGCGACTTCAGTGCGCTCGTCAGCCATCTCTTGACGGAACAGGAAATCGACAAGGAGGAAGTCGAACGCCTCAAGTCGCTCATCGCCGAGAAGGGCGTGAAGGAGAAGCGTCGTGGGCGCTGACACTCTGTTCGACGCGCAGTCCTTGTCCGCGCAAGTGCTCGCGTGGCTCGTCACCTACGCTCTGCACAGCACCGTTCTCATCGGTGGAGCGTGGCTCGCCGCTGTTTCTTTGGCGCGCCTCGCGTACCGAGCACCACGCCTGCGTGACCTGCTGCCCTCGATTCGCGACCGCTTGTGGAAAGTGGCTGTCGTCGGCGGATTGGTTACGGCCACGCTGCAGTCGAATTTCGAAGTCGGCCCGTGGCAGATACGTTTGGGGCCTGAAATCAGCCCGATTTCGTCGGTTGCGGCGCCTGTGACCGTCGCGGACCCGGGTGTGGCGCTGCTGCATCCCGCGAGTTCGCGCATGGCCGGTCTGCGCGCGGAAGATGCGTCGACGGTGTCGCAGCTCGCAGTGGCCCATGCACCGGGTGTGACACCTGTGGATGAGGCACCGAGCACATCGTGGATCGGCGTCGTGCTGTTCTTGTGGGCCATCGGCGTCGCCTTCGGATGCGCGCGTTGGGTCTGTCAGTGGAATAGTCTGCTGCGCACTCTCGACGACCGCACGCCGCTTCGATCGGGTCTGCTCTTCGATCGACTGGAGCGACTGCGTGCGATGGCTGGAGCGCGCGTTCGTGTGACGCTGTCCACTGCGCCCAGCATCGCGGCACCGATGACACTCGGCTTGCGTCGTGCGGAGATCTGCGTTCCGCCGCGTGTCGAGAGCGAACTGCGCCGTGAAGAGATCGACGCGCTCCTCGCGCACGAACTCGCTCACGTTCAGCGTCGCGACCCAGCTTGGCTCGTCGTCTGTCGTGCGATCGAAGTCGTTTTCTTCTTCCAACCGTTGAATCGGTTGTGCGCAAGCTGGCTCGCGGACGAAGCCGAGTACCTGGCCGACGATTGGGCCGTGACGCACACCGGCGAACGCGTCGGCATGGCTTCGTGCTTGACCGAAATCGCCGGTTGGCTGGTGAGCGCGGACGAGCCCCGTCTCGTCGCCGGGATGGCGGCGCGCGGCACGCGACTCACGTTGCGCGTCGGACGGCTGCTCGACGAAGAGCACGAACCGGCGACGAGTGCGCGCGGCACTTGGATGACGAGCGCGCTCGCACCGATCGGATTGTCCGCCGCACTGCTCGTCCCCGGTGTGACGACCGCCGATGAAGCCGCACACGCGAGCGAGTTCTTGGCGGACAGGACGAGTCAACTCGAGCGAGCACTCGCGACACTGGACGACGCTGCGCCCAGTGCGAATGCGCTGCTCCTTTCGATCGAGCCGCGCGCCGGACCCACGACCGATGACTTGGACAGCGTGCTGTCGGCATTGGACGACGAGATCGAATCCTTGCGCGACGAACTGTCGACGCGTCTCGGCGGTGAAGAACTCGCAGGCGCATTGGACGCACTCGAAGAGCGCGTCGCCGACCTGCGCGCTCGCGCATCCTCCGTGCAAGACGAACTCCTCGAGATGACGGCTCTGAAATGGAACGCGAGTTCCGACGCAGCTGCTCTCGCGAACGAACTCACGAACGAATCCACACACAGGGACATCCCATGAACCGCGCTTTCCTCGTCTCGATCGTCGGCCTCAGCGCATTGTCCGCGGCCGGTTTCGCCGGCTCACAAGGCACGAACGCAGCGTTGGTGACGTTCACGTCCACGTCGCGGCAAGAGCCCGTCGTGCTCGTCACACGACCCGACGGAGAGTGCGTCGTCGCGCGCTGCGTCAGCGTTGCTGCATCTGATCCCATCTCACCGGGCCAACGCGGACCGAGCACCTTCACATTCACCACGCAAGCGGGTGGTGGTCCGGGCTCGAACAGTCTGGTTGCGCGAGGCACGGGCGCTGCGACGGGAGTCGGCGTGAACGCGTTGGCGCCGCTCTCAGGAGCTGTTTCGTCGTCGAACGGCAGCGGCGAAGGGAGCCGATTCAGCTCTTTTTCGAGCACCGCAGCGTCGCCGTCGATCGCACAGGGAGGCGCAGCTTTCGCTCGGAAACCGGACACCCAGCCGTCTTCGTGCTCGGCGCCGTGCGAAGAGCCCGCGAGCGTGACCGTGACGTCGGAGCCCAACAGTTTGTTCGCGCGCATCTACTCGACGCAGGGCCAGGCACCGATCGCGATCGAGTATTCGGATGCCGTTCGGGGCATGGTCTCCGCAAAGAGTGTCGACGCCGATTCCGAGTCGGTCGGTGAAGAGGTCGAGCGCGTGCTCGAGGTCGCACGCGAACATCTCTCTGTGAATCAGGACGGGGCTCGCGAAGCGTGGCAACGTGCGGCGGAAGAAGCGCGCGAGGCACAAGAACGCGCTCGCGAGGCGTACGCCGATGCGATGGAGAACTACCGCGAAGCGATGCGAGCAGACGAGGAGCGTATGCGCAACGCCGCAGAGCGCGCGACCATCGAGCGTCGCGCACAAGCGGATCGCAAGTCGTGGTCACAGCGCTCGAATGCGCGCGGCAGTGAGGCAGGAGATCGCGATGCTGGGTTGGCTTCGCGGATCGACAAACTCGAAGCGGCTGCGCGCGCGCGGGGTGTCGACGTGGCCGACGACGAGCGCTCCCTCGAAGAACGCGTCGCTCAACTCGAGAAACTCATGACCGAAGAGAAGGGACTGCGATCGAACGGTCTTTTCCCGCGCATGCCTTCGGCCGCGGCGCCGACGGCTCCGCGCGCTTTCCGCTTGCGTCGATCGAATGCGCTCGCGCCGATGCCTCCGGTCGCGCCCGTTCCGCCCGTCGAGGCCGAGCAGCCGGCGCAGGACGCGAGTCCTTTCTGGTTGGGCGCAGCACCGATGGCGCCGACTCCTCCCTCAGCTTCGACGCCGCGTTCGACGCAGGCCAACGAGCGCGAGCGTATGTCGAAAGCGATGGACGACCTGAAGCGCGACGCAGCTCGATTGCGCGAAGAGCTGACGCGCATGCGCGCGCAAATCGAACTCCTGCCACGGGAACCCGATACGCGCTGAGCTCACGCGTCAGCGGACGCGGCCCGAGTAGCTTTGGTGATACGTTGTCACTCGAAGCGCACTTTGAACTGCACGTGACCCGCCGGCCCGACCGCTTCGACATGCAACGTCGAGACCGTCGCCGCCGGCGGTCCGCGTTTCAACCACTCGGTCAAGGCCAGGACGGCGCCCTCCTCGCCCTCGATCCAAACTTCAACCGTGCCGTCCGTAAGGTTTCGGACCCAACCGACGACGCCGAGCTCGCGTGCCGTCACCTTCGTGTGGTGCCGAAACGCAACGCCTTGCACGCGTCCGTGAACGACGACTCGGTGGGCGACGGCGACCATGCCCTGAGAATACACGGCCGATTCGTGGCGTGAGTCGTGACCGCGGGCGAGCCATCGAATGCGAGTCGACTTCGATCGGCGCGCGCAGTCGATCGTTTACGATGTCGGGCGCATGTTCACCGCATTTTGCGCGCTCGCCGCGTTCGCTGAAATCACGACAGGTACTTGGTCGGCGCGTTTGGACACGGCCGCCGGGCCACTGAATTTCCAACTCGACATCGAGCGCGGTGCATCAGGGCCCACCGCCGTCGTCGTCAACGGAGTGGAGCGCATCGACGTTCCGCTCACGATCGACGACGCGAACGTCGTGTTCGAGTTCCCCCATTATGCGGCGAAGTTGACGGCGCGATTCGACGCGACGGGCAAAACGCTGGTCGGCGAATGGTCGAAGCGCGCGGGCCCAGACACGCAACGCACGCTGCCTTTTCACGCAGTGTGGACGCCGAAGTACTCGCGCGAGGCCGTCGTCACTGCGCCGGATCGCTTGCCGGACGTGAGCGGTCGTTGGCGCGTGACGTTCGCGAAAGACCCTGATCCGGCCGTCGCGATCTTCACCGGTGGACCGGCAACGAGGGGCGCTGTCGACGGTACGTTCCTCACTTCGACCGGCGATTATCGCTATCTGGCGGGGACGTACGACGAGAACTTGCGCATCGGTTGCTTCGACGGCGCGCACGCGTTCCTCTTCGTGGCCGATCTGAAAGCCGACGGATCGCTCGCGGGCACGTTCACTTCGGGATCGACATGGACCGACACGTGGACGGCCGTGCGCGACGACGCGGCGCAGTTGCCGAACGAGTTCGAGCGTGTGCAGTGGGACGCTTCGTACACGCCGGGCTCGCTCGCGTTCGAGGACGTCGACGGCCAGCACGTTTCGCTGGGCGACGCTCGGTTCGAGGATCGACCGCTCGTCCTGCAGATCACCGGTTCCTGGTGCCCGAACTGTCACGACGAGACAGAACTCTTGGCCGAACTGGATCGGACGTACCGCGCGAAAGGCCTCGCGATCGCAGCGTTGTGCTTCGAACTGACCGGCGAGCGACGCACCGATGCCGAGGCCGCGAAACGCATGCTCGCGCGACACCGCGCTGATTATCCAGCGTTGCTCGTCGGACGATCCGACAAGAATCTGGCACGTGAAGCCTTGCCGGCGCTGAGCCGTGTGTTCGCTTTTCCGACGACCGTGTTCCTTCATCGCGACGGACGCGTGCGCGCCGTGCACACGGGATTTTCGGGACCCGCAACAGGCGCAGCCCACGTGAAACTGCGCGCAGAGTTCCTGCGCTTGATCGAAGAGCTGCTCGCCGAAAAGTCCGAGCCCAAGACGGAGATGCGCGATCACGTCTTGCGCGAAATGTGGCGCAACGAGGTCGAGCGCACGTTCACGACGTTCACGCGCGGCGAAAAGGATGCGCTCTCGTTCCAGACTTTGGAGATGACGCGCTTCGACGGACCGACGCGCATGGATCCCGTCGCCGAAGGCGCGATGACGTTCACGAACACGACCTTGCGCCTGGGTGAGCGCGCGTGGATCTACGACGAACTGGCTCACGTGATGCTCGACGCGAACAACTGCGGCAGCCGCATGACGCCGGCTGCGCGCTCACCGTTTCCTGTCGTCGCGGGCGTCGGATACGCGGAATTCGCGCTCATTCTCGCGGGTTTGTCGTCCGGCGATCCGATCCGGCGGCGCGAGTCCGCGTACTACGCTGCCTTGCAGATCGTCACCGACCGCATGACGCCGCCCGAGTACGGCGGTGGACAGATTCCAGCGGGAACCGAGACGAATCTGACGCCGCTCCTGAATGATGCCGATCCGCGCGTGCGAGCGACTGCGTCGTGGGCGGCGGGTGTCACCGGTCTGTCGGCGGGCGTGGAAGCACTGACGAAGAATCTCGAGCACGGCCATGCTGCGGTGCGTCGTGAGTCGGCTCGCGCACTGGGCATGCTCGATGCGAAGGCCGCAGCGAAGAAGCTCGCGCTGCTCGCCGAGCACGACATCGATCCGCTCGTGCGAGCTGCAGCTCAGCGCTGACCTGCGCTACGGTGCGCGGTAATGTTCTCGCCCGTTCGCGGACGACGGCAAGTGGCTTGCCGTCGTCCGCGAACGGGCGAGAACATTACCGTGCACCGTAGCGACCTCAGCTCTGCCGCAGACCCGGCTTCCACAATACGTCGAGCGTTCCGTGGCCGTTCAACACACGGCCGAGCACGAACAACAAGTCCGACAAGCGGTTCAGATAGCGCAGCACTTCGGCGTTGACGCGATCCTTCTCGCCCTCGATCGCCATCAACTCGGACACGCAGCGTTCAGCGCGTCGGCACACGTTGCGCGCCAAGTGCAACCACGCCGATTGCGGCGTTCCGCCCGACAGAATGAACGACTTGAGCGGCTCGAGCGACGCATTCTCGCGATCGATGATCTCCTCGAGCGCGGCTGTGTACTTCGGCGTGATGCGCAGCCGCTGACCCGCTTCGCCCGGCACGCACAAATCCGCGCCGACGTCGAACAGGTCGTTCTGGATCGCGACCAAGTAGCCGCGGTAAGGATCCGCCAATCCCGCTGACACGACGAGACCGAGCACCGCGTCGAGCTCGTCGATCGTGCCGTACGCGATCACGCGCGGATCGTGTTTGGCGACGCGCGTGCCGTCGCCGAGGCTCGTCAATCCCTCGTCGCCGCCCTTGGTGTAAATGCGATCCAGTCGAACCATCGTCCTAGCCTTTCGGAAATCTCTGCGCGGCGCTCTTGCCTCGCGCAGCGCGAGCATGAGCACCGCGAGACGCGCTCGCAAGCACCAACGAGTGAGGCGCCCCTCTCCGTTGGAGAAGAGCGCCTCATTGGCTTTCGATCTGCGTCGATTCAGAGCCCGCGGATCAAGACCGCGAGATCGACGATCGGTTCACCGCCGCCGATCGCGCCGATCGAGGTCACTGCGCCCGTGGTCAAGTTGACCGAGTACAGATTCGACGTCGTGCCGGAACCCGGATCGAGCGCAGCGAACGCTGCACCGCGCGGCGTGACGTCGAGACCAACGAAGTCGCCGGTGTCGACGCCGAGCGCGCCGATCGTGAATAACTGTCCGCCGTTCGGCGAAGGCGTTCCGTCGAGCCCGCCTTGCGTGACGAGCACGTCGCGCGTCGAGTCGATGCCGTAGAGCGTCGTCGATGTCGTGCCGCCGAAGTTCGACGTGTACGCGACGCCGAGGATGCGCGGATCGAGACCGAAACCGGAGTCAGCGGCTGCATAGGCGAGCAGCGTGTCCACGCCGCCCAGGGCACCCCTGTTCGGCACGAGGCGCAGATTCTGCTCGTTCGCATTCACGACGCGGTAGCGATCGGGAATCGGGTTGAAGTCGACCCCGAGCAGATTCGACGTCAGTGTCGGCGCGAACGACGCGATCAGGACCGGGACCGCGAATCCTGTGTTCGCGTCGATGCGTTGTAGACGGTTCTGGCTCGTCACCGCGAGCAGCTCGCCCGTCGACGGACGGAAGTCGAATCCGAGCACGTTTTCGCCTGAATCCAGGCCCTGAATCGTGACGTTCGAAAGAATCGTGGCCGGGCGACCAGGTGCGAAGGTCACCAACTTGTTCGTCGGCGTCACGGCGAGAACGCGGGGTGCGAGCGGCACCTCGTACGCCATCGCGACGATCACCGAAGAGCCTCCGATCGTGCCGAAGCTCGTCGTCGCTCCCGTCGCGAGATTCACCGTCGCGAAGCTCGAGCTCGTCGCCGCCGGGGCCGTGAACGTGGCGAATGCGCCGCCGTACGGCGAGATGTCGAAGTTCGTGTCGAGCGACGTGTCGGTGCCGAGCGCGCCGATCGTGGTGAGCGCGCCACCGTTCGGACTCGGAGTCCCGTCGACGCCGCCTTGACGCACGAGGATGTCGAGAGCCGAATCGATTCCGTACAGCGTCGTCTTCGTCGTGCCTGCGAAATCGTCCGTGTAGGCCGAGGCGAAGATCGTGCGCGGCTGACCCGCGTTGACGTCACCGACGGCGAAGTCGACAGACGTGTCCGTGCCGGCGAGCGCACCCGTGTCCGGATGCAGGCGCGCGCTCACGTCGGATTCGCTGACGACGCGGATGCGATCGGGCACCGGATTGAAGTCGAATCCGAAGGCAGCGCCGCTCAACGCGGGTGCGAATCCAGCGCCGACGACGGTCGCGACCGCGGTCGTCGTGTCGATCGTGTACACACGGATCGCACTGCCGAGCGCGAGGAGGTCACCCGTGGAAGGCCTGAAATCCAGGCCGAAAAGCGTCTCGCCGGACTGTAGGCCGGTCACGGGCGAATCGGAGAGCAGCGTGCTCGGCGTGCCTGGCCGGAAGGACACCAAGCGATTGTCCGCCGTGGCAGCGAACACGCGCGGGTTCGAGGGCGGAACGATCGCGAGGTCGCGCATGACGACGTCGCCGGCGCTGCGATCGATGCGCGTCGCCGCGCCCGTCGTGAGGTTGAGCGAGTACAGCTCGGAGATGTTCGACGCGGTCATGATGACGGCGTACGCACCGCCGTTCGGCGAGATGTCGAGGCCGCATTGATCGATCGTGTTCACGCCGAGCGCGCCGATCGTGGTGAGCTCGCCACCATTCGGGCTGGGAACGCCATCGACTCCGCCGATGCGCACGAGCACGTCGAGCGTCGAGTCGATGCCGTAGAGAGTCGTCTTGTTCGTGCCCGCGTAATTCTCGGTGTACGCGACGGCGACGACGTGCGGTGTGGCGCCGAAGTTCGGATCACCGGCCTTGTACGCGAGCAGCGTGTCGGTGCCCGCGAGCGCTCCGTTGTTCGGGTTCAGACGCAAGCTCTGTCCGCTCGAGTCGCCAACGACTCGGATGCGATCGGGAACCGGGTTGAAGTCGAAACCGAACTCGATGCCGACGAGCGGACCCGTGAACGGACCGCCGACGAGCGTCGATGCACCGCTGACCGGATCGAGTGTGTAGACCTTCCGTGCCGTCGTGAGGCCGTACAGATCGCCCGTCGCAGAACGGTAATCGATGCCGATCAAATCCTCGCCGACCGCTAGGCCGGTGATGCGGATCGAATTCATCGGGCGGCCTGCGGCGCCGGCGTTGAACTGCACGAGTGCGTTCGCGCGCGCCGTGAGTCCGATCAAATTCGAGGGCGGATTGGCAGCGGATGCGTGGGTCGTAGATGAGGAAAGAGCGAGGGCGAATGCGGTGCCCGCACTCACGGTGAGGTGAGTCTTCATCGAGTGTGTCTCCGTGGGGTTGCCCGCACTACGGAGACGCACGCGAAGCCGGATTCGCAGAATCTCGCGCCTTTTTCAGGCCTCGGGAGCTTCGCTGCCGTCGCGCTCGCGCGCCTTTTCTTGCGCCGCCTTGCGTCGGCCGCCCTTCTCATGGAGCGCGAGGCCGAGGTCCTTCGGCGTGATCCGCGTGCCGAGTGCGCGCGCCATCAAGTGCCAAGCGCGCGCGTCGCGATCCTCGAGCAGCGCCCGCGAGAAGACACGTTCGATCGACTCGAGGATGTCCTCGCGCGCCGCCGGAGTCAGCGCGACTTTGTCGCCGAAGGCATCCTTCAACGCAGTCTTCAAGTACTCGCGACCTTCGCCCGAGAGCGCTTTCGGCGGGCGCTCACGCTTCTTCACGCGCGGCGAGGTGAAGAGATCGGAGAGCACGATGCCGACCGACATCGCGAGGTTGAGCGACGAGTGTTCCGGCGACGTCGCGATGTGTACGAGCGATTGACACTGATCGGTGTCGACGGCTTCGAGCCCGGTGACTTCGTTGCCGAAGACGAGCGCGAGCTTCTGATCGCCGTCGTTGGCAACGGTCGAGATCGCATCGCGCACGTCGCGCCAATCGTCGCGTCGACGCTGACCGCGTGTTCTGGCCGTGAAACCGACGCTGCCGGTGCAGTCAGCGAGTGCTTCCTGCAGCGTGTCGACGATCACGCAGCGTTTCACGGCATCCGGCACGCCGTGCGACATCTGTTCGAACTCCGGATGCACGAGCAGCGACGGGCGCTCGGGCGCGACGAGGCGCAGTTCGATCGGGCCGAAATTGGCGCACACGCGCACGATCGTGCCGACGTTGCGCGGACCGGACGGACGGACGAGGACGACGCGCTTCACGAGCTATCGCGCGATTTCCGCGCGCACGGCTTCGAGTTGAGCGGGATCGGGATTGCCGCCCGAGACGACAGCGGCGACGCGCAGTCGGTGTTTCGCGTCACGGCCGACGAAGAGTGCGTCGGGCAAGCGACGCGACATCGCGACGGCGAATGCGGCGGCTCCGGCGGGCTCGACCGTCTCGCCCTGGCGCACGAGTTCACGTTGCGCGGCGAAGATTTCGGCGTCGTCGAGCAGGACGATTCCGTCGAGCGTCGTGCGACAGACGTCGACGTTGATCTGACCCGAATAGGTCGGCGTGAGGCCTTGCACCTGGCTAGTGATCTGCTGCAAATGCACGGGTTTGCCTGCCTCGACACCGCGCGAGAGCGATGGAGCACCAGCCGGTTCGGCGCCGAAGATATTCACTCGCGCGCCGAGCGTCTGTCGCAACGCGAGCGACGAACCCGAGATCAAACCGCCGCCGCCGACGCACACGATCACGACTTCGACAGCGGGCCAATCCTCGGCGATCTCGAGCCCGACGGTGCCCGCACCTTGGAGCGTGCGCTCGGCATCGTACGGGTGCACGAGCACGCGACCGGCGGCGACGCGCTCGGCGCAGATCGAATCGGCGAGTTCACGCGTGTCGGCCAAGACGACTTCGGCGCCGTGCGCACGACACGCCGCAATTTTGTTCGGGTACGCGTTCTTCGGCATCACGATCGTCGCCGGAACTCCCGCTCGTTCCGCCGCCCACGCGACGGCCTTGCCGTGATTACCCGAGCTCGCGCACACGACGCCGGAGCGTTTCTGTCCCGCATCGAGTTGGGAAATCTGGTTCCACGCGCCCCGCGCTTTGAACGATCCCGTGATCTGCCGGTTCTCGAGCTTCGCGCGCAGTTCGACACGCGGATCGCCGCAATCGAATTCAGCGAGAGGCGTGCGCGTGACGACGCCGCGCACGCGCTCCAGAGCATCCGCGATGCGAATCGAATCGAAGCGCTTCCAAGGGCTCGAGTTCATGGTGCGGGCCAGAGTCTACTCGGGTTTGCGCCGCATCGAGAGTGTACCGAGCCAGAGCAATTTTTCCCCGATGGCGGTCGATCGTGTGTGTACCGAGCCAGAGCAATTCTTCCCCGATGGCGTTTGATCGTGTGTGTACCGAGCCAGAGCAATTTTTCCCCGATGCGCTGCGAGCAACTCGCTTGATGCGAGTTGCTCGCAGCGCATCGG